>Ga0193697_1000245_pt1 | contig 21400 bp, 20 predicted proteins | sample L3m2metaG_FD_145073 | JGI IMG/M metagenome (GOLD analysis project Ga0193697, IMG submission 145073) | Soil microbial communities from a riparian zone of the East river system, Colorado, United States - L3m2 | ecosystem: Environmental > Terrestrial > Soil > Riparian zone | place: USA: East River... | reverse complement strand
CGAATCAATATGCGCGTCTCTCGCTGACGCTCGTTTCTCGACAATGGCCGTCACTTCCAGAGTCTCAACATTTGTGTCCCCGCTCATTTTGAAGAACCGCCAATTCAGCCGATTACGAGCGTCTGATCCCTGCCCGGTTGTCGGAGGAAAACCTTGCGGCGGGCCGAGAAACTGGATCAACCCGGCAACGCTCTCCGCCAGGCCCAGTTCTGCATTCACGGGCAGCGAATCGCGGACCGTGTACAACGCGGTGTAGCCGCCGTCCTTCTCGAAGCGCGCGATTCCTTTCGGCCCGACGTGGCCCACCGGCTTCTTCGGCGTGACCACCGCCATGTCAAATTTCAGCTTATACCGATTCGTCGCAAAAACCGGCCGCTCCGGATTCCTGAAAATACCGGTTGCTACCACCACCTCGCACTTTCCCGTCCAGACCGGTTCGAGCTTGTAAGTCCCCACGACATTCGTGCCCAAGGCCTGCGTCAACGTCACCGGCGGTCGATTGCTGAAAGCGACCAGCGCTTCATTCGTTGTTTCCGCTGCCGCGACATTCCACAGGGCGATGCAATAACTGAGTGCGCTCAGTCCCAGGAATTTCGAAAGTGTCATTGGCGCGCGATCCTACTGCGCTGCCTGCACGCTGTCCACGACCGACTGTTTAGTTGGTCTGGATGACCCGAAAGAACTGCCAAGTGGAATTGATGTCCGTCGTGATTGAAGTGGTCATCGCGGAGGCCGGGATCGAACCGCCAGGATTGGTCCAGGTGCCTCCGCTCAGTGTGTCTTTGGCCTGCACCTGATATGTCTTTCCCGGAACCGAACTCCACGTTAACGCAATCGAGTTCGCGCTCACGCGCTGCACGGCGAGAATCCTGAGACGTTCTTGTACCACGATTATGACGCCTCGCGAATCCTGCAGCGGCGGCGAGCCGTTATCGGTGACACGCACGGTAATGAAATTTGTGCTCGGTGCTTGCGCGTCCGTTGGCGTCCACGTGAACGCGCCACTCGAACTAATCATTGCCCCCGCGGGTGCGCCCGCTCCGAGACTAAACACCAGCGCATTCGCAGGCACATCAATGTCCGTTGCCGTCGCAGTGAACGTGATGGTGCTGCCGACAGCGTTCGTCTGGTTTCCGATCGCACCAAATACCGGTGCCGTGTTGACCTCGTTCACGACAATCGTGACCGATTGCGTCGCGCTCGCGCTCGGCGATCCGTTGTCCGTGACGCGGATCTTCACAGTACTCGTCGTCGGTCCTTGTGATTCCATCGGTGTCCAGGCAAACACGCCCGTGCCTGGGTTGATGGTCGCGCCGGCGGGCGCTCCAGTATCGAGACTGAAAGTCAATGCCTGCGCGGGTATATCGCTGTCGCTGACGGCAGCCGTGAATGTCAGTTGCGTGCCTTCATTGACAGTTTGATTTGGTATCGCACTTAACACGGGCGCGGTGTTCCCTCCGCTGAGCGCCTTATAGAGATTCAGCCGCCCGCCCGTAACCGTTTTTCCCGCCAGAGAGGGCAGGGGATCGACGCTGCCCAGCACCCGCTGAATGACTTCGCGATAGGTCAGCGAAGGAAAACGAGCCCATACCAGCGCGCATGCGCCGGCCACATGCGGCGCTGCCATCGAGGTGCCGCTGTAATTGCGATAAGCGGCATCGCTTGCTCCCCACGTCGAATAAACTTCCACTCCCGGTGCTGCAAGGTGAACTGTCCGCGCGCCGAAGCACGAGAATCCGGCAAGGTCATCAGCCCGCGTCGTCGCGGCCACAGAAATAATGTTATCCACGTCATAACTCGCGGGGTAAAACGGCCGCGTGTCGTTATTGCCGGTTTCATTGCCTGCGGCCGCGACGAAAATAATTCCTGCATCGCGCGCGGCCGCAATCGCATCGCGCAAAGCCTGCGACGCGAAGTCGTTGTAATCACCCCAACTGGCATTGATAACCCTGGCGCCCTTCAGCCGTGCGTAATCGATGCATTCAATGGCATCCGAAATGGTCCCGTACATATTCGTGCCGAGAAATTTTAGCGCCATGATCTGCACCCGCAACGCCACTCCCACGCAACCAATCGAATTGTCTCCTACTGCGCCAATGATTCCCGCCACATGCGTGCCATGACCGTGATCATCCATTGGATTGCCCAGCCCGTTCATCGCGTTAATCCCGTACACATCGCTAAAATATCCGTTATTGTCTTCATCGACGCGATTTCCCGGAACTTCGATCGGATTTCGCCACATGTTCGCCGCGAGATCCTCGTGCGTGTAACGCACCCCGGTATCGATCACCGCCACAATGACGCCGCTTGCGTCCCGCTGGATGTCCCATGCTTCCGGCGCATCGACGTCCGCATCCACACTTCCTCCGAGCGTGCCAGGGTTGTAAAAATTCCACAGACTCCCATCTCCAAATCGAGGGTCATTTGGAGTGTACATCCCGCGCACGAATGAATCCGGTTCGGCGTACTCGACGAGCGGACTCGCCCGATATCGCGCCACCACGGCTTCCACGTTGAGCGGGGCGGGAAGATCAAGCGCTTCCAGGCCGCCAATCCCGGCATACCGGCGGTGCACATGCACTCCGTTCTTCGAGTGCAATGCGCTGACCTCTTCGCGGCCAACACCGGCGCGCGGCTTCACCAGAATTCGCGCGGGCAATGGCCTTGCGGTCTGGGCTGCGGCACTCCACGCAATCAAGAGGGATGCCACCCAGACGCAGCCTTGTGGGGTCCACTTCTGATTCCTCATCAATGGCAGCTAAGTTAGTCTGTAATTGAACTTCCAGGCGGACGCCGATCAGTAGTAGGTCCGGACCCGCTGTCTCGTAGGCACAGACCCTATTCAGTGGTGAAGCGGTATTGCCCGACGCCAGAGTCGCAGGCAGACTGACCTCAGATTCCTTGTAACCTTTGCTCGGCATTCCTTCTGTAGCCGGCAAGAAAGGCTCTTATATGGATACGATGAAGGTTTGTGTGGGATGCGGAACGAAACTGGCGGCCGACGCGCCCGAAGGCCTCTGCCCGCAATGCCTGCTAAAGGCCGGCATCGAAACCAGGGTCACGCCCACCGGTGGGGTCGGCCAATTCGTGCCGCCTGATCCGAAGGAACTCGCGGAGCACTTTCCCCAGCTTGAAATCCTTGAACTGCTTGGACAGGGCGGCATGGGCGTGGTTTATAAGGCACGGCAACCCGGCCTCGACCGCCTTGTCGCGCTCAAGATTCTCTCGCTCGAAGCAGGCAAGGACCCTTCCTTCGCGCAGCGCTTTGCCCTCGAGGCCCGCTCCCTCGCCCGCTTAAACCATCCGAACATCGTCGCCGTCTATGACTTTGGCCAGGCCGGAGGCTTCTATTACTTCATCATGGAATACGTCGATGGCACCAATTTGCGCGAAGTGATCAGAGCGAAGAAGCTCACCCCGAAAGAAGCGCTGGCAATTGTGCCGAGAATCTGTGAAGCGCTCCAATTCGCCCATGAAGAAGGAATCGTTCATCGCGACATCAAACCCGAGAACATCCTCATCGACAAAAAGGGCCGCGTGAAAATGGCCGACTTTGGGCTGGCCAAATTGCTTGGCAAGACGCTACAGGAATATCAGCTCACCGGTCCGCAAACAGTCATGGGCACGCCGCATTACATGGCCCCCGAACAACTGGAGCGTCCGCTCGAAGTCGATCATCGCGCCGACATCTACTCCCTTGGTGTCGTCCTTTATGAAATGCTCACGGGTGAACTACCCCTTGGCCGCTTTGCTCCTCCTTCCGCGAAAGTCCAAATCGACGTGCGCCTCGATGAAGTCGTCTTGCGCACACTCGAAAACAAACCCGAACGTCGTTACCAGCACGCCAGCGATCTCAAGAGTGAACTCGAAACTATCTGCGGGCCGTTCGACAAATTGCCGCCCTCCGTGCAGCGGATGTTTGGCTACGAATACAAATCCAAACGCACTCTGTTTGGGTTGCCCCTCGTACACATCACGAGCGGGGTTGATCCGACGACCGGCAAGCGCCGCAAAGCCAGAGGGATCATTGCGATTGGCGACACGGCCAGGGGATTCATCGCGTTCGGTGGAATCGCCACGGGATTCTTTGCCTTCGGCGGCCTGGCCTTCGGAGTGGTGCCGGTGGGCGGCCTGGCGCTCGGTCTCTTCGCCACCGGCGGGTTTGCCATCGGACTGATCGGCGCATACGGCGGCCTCGCCATCGCACCGATCGCGATGGGCGGGCTGGCGATCGGGTATTTCGCTTTTGGTGGCGACGGTTGGGGTGTCCACATGGTTAGCAAACGCGTGCAAGACCCCGCGGCAAAGGAGTTCTTCAAAAACTTCAGCCACGCCGGGTTCTTTTACAGCATGCTTGTGCTGATCCTCATTCCGACCGTCATTTCGATTGTCACTCCGCTATGGATGCAACGGCGAATGGACAAAAAATCGACGGGCCGATGAATCAACCGTAGGGATTGAACGTCCGCAGGTTCCATTCCTCCAGCAGGCCTTTCGGAATCTCCTTCAGGAACCGGGATTCCTGCTGGAACGAATCGCCTCCGGGCGTGATTCGCAAGATCGGGAAACTCAAATACAACTCGTTCCGCGCGCGCGTGACCGACACGTAAAACAACCGTCGCTCCTCCTCTTCACCTTCGACCGTTTCCATCGACCGCGCCGAAGGAAAAAGGCCATCGCAAAGCATGATCACAAACACGACATCAAACTCCAACCCCTTCGCCTGGTGAATCGTCGTTAACCGCACCTGTTCGTCGTCCCTTGATGCAGCCCGGTCATCTTCCGCCTCGACGTTGCTCAGCAACGACAACTGCGTCAGAAATTCTTCCGTGCTTTGGAATTGCGATGCAAAATTTGCGAGCTGCTCCAAATCGTCGAGCCGGCTGCGGTAGTTCGTGTACGTCTCCTGCAAATAGTCCTCATATCCTGCCTCGAGCACCACGCGAATCATGCGGTCAGGATCAGTGCGTACCTCTTCATCTTCGAGTTGAGAGATCGTGATGACGAACTCCGGCCACGCGCGTGCCGCCTTTTTGGGCACCGTCTCGCTGCCCGCCTGCAACGCCGTCGCGAGCGGGTTCTTCCCGGCGCGGTCAACCTTCCCCAGTTGCTCGATGAATGCCGCCCATAACTTGTCCGCGCCTTTCGCGCCAATCCCGGGGAGCAATTGCACGAGCCGCTTGAAAGCCATTTCGTCGTTCGGGTTCGTCACCAGCTTCATGTACGCCGCGACATCCTTGAGGTGCGCCTGCTCAAAAAATCGAATCCCGCTGGTGATGCTGAATGGGATGTTGCGCCGCGTGAGTTCAAGCTGCAGTTCCAGCGCGTGAAAGTGCGAGCGATACAACACGGCTATTTGATTCAGTTCCACCCCTTCGTCCCGCAATTCAAGCATCCGTTGCGCGACAAATGCCGCCTGCTGCCCGCTGTCCTGGCACGCGACCAGCACCGGCTTCATGCCGTTCTTTCGTGCCGGCGTCAGTTGCTTCGCGAACTGATGCACATTCGCTTTGATCGCGGCATTGGCCACTTCGAGGATTTCGGGCGTGCTGCGATAGTTTGTCTCAATTTTATAGATTTGCGCCTTCGGATATCGCTTCGGGAACTCGAGAATGTTTTGAAAATTCGCACCACGCCACGAATAGATGCTCTGCGAGTCATCGCCCACCACCATCACGTTTTGATGCCGCGCCGCCAGCAGATCGATTAACTCGCCCTGGATTTTGTTCGTGTCCTGGTATTCATCCACCAGCACGAACTGAAACTTGCGCTGGTATCGCTCGCGCAACTCCTCGTTCTTCTGCAGCAGCTCAAGCCACAAGACCAGAAGGTCGTCAAAATCCATGACGTTCGCCGCCCGTTTTCGCTCCTGGAATTTCTTTTCCAGTTTCGCGATCTCATTCGCAAGCACAGCGAAGTGCTGGTATTGCTGCGCGACCAGTTCGGTCACACTCGTGCGCGTATTCACCGCGAACGAAAATACCTCCTGCAAAACGTCCGCTTTCGGAAATCGCGTTGCTTTCGTGTCCGCTTCGGATTCGCCGATGCAGGCTTTCAATAAATCACGTGCGTCTTCGCGATCGAGAATGGTGAAGTTGCTCTTGTAGCCGGCCTGCTCGGCGTGTCGTCGCAGCAGGCGATGCCCAATCGAATGAAACGTCCCGCCCCACAGTTCGGCCAACTCGTTCCCCAGCAGGTCCGCAACCCGCCGCATCATTTCGCGCGCGGCTTTGTTTGTGAACGTCAGCAACAAAATGCGGTCCGCTGGAATTCCCTGTTCCAACAGAAATGCGACCCGGTAAATGAGCGTGCGCGTTTTACCCGCCCCGGCGCCGGCCAGAACCAGCGAAGGGCCGGGCGGTGCGCTCACCGCCGCCAACTGCTGCGGATTCAGCTCTTTCGCATAATCGATCTGAAGATTGACCGCCGCGCGGAAAGGTTGCAGGACGTACTCGCGGGACATTCGTCACATGCTCTTGAGCCGTTCCTGGATGCGCTGCATGTTCTTCTCGACGGCAAGCAGGTACGGATTTGGCCCGTCCGGATACGGCTCGTTCAAATAAACATACAAGCGGCCGAAGTCCTCGTTGATGCGCGGCCACACGTAGTCCGACCAAAAAAATGGCGTCTTGCGCATCAGGTCGGCCGCGTCCTTGTACAGGGCGAAACGCGCTCCACGTACGGCGTCATGAAGGGCCGCTTCGGCAAATTCCAGGAACAGGACGGGCAATTTATCCACGTAATCATGCGCGGCCATTTGTCCGAGCAGGTCAGCGGTTCCCAACGCGTATCCGAGCGTCCGCTCGAGATCATTGCGAAACGGGATTGCTTCCAGCTTCACCGCCACGCCCGTGCAATGGATCATGTTGTCAACCACCTTTGCGTCTTCTTCCGAATATCCTTTTGCCATCAAAAACTCCCGCGCAAACGCCGCACTGCGGTCCACGTGCGTCGCCGTGTACTTCGCGCCCGTGCCTTCATTATCTCCGCGCTTCTTGAGATAGCCGGTGTCGTGAAACAGGATCGCAAACAGACATAACTCAGCCAGGTTCCGCGGAATTTCCGGCTGTGCTTTCGCTGCGTGTCTCCCCGCGAGCAACAGCGCCAGGCAAAGCGTCCCCTGCAAGGTGTGTTCAAAGTCATGATACCGCGCGTCGATCGCCTGGTAATCGGCATAGCGCCCTAAAAAACATTGCCCCACCCAGTCAAACGCTCGCGGCACAAACGCCCGCTCTCCCTCCGGAAATAACCGCAAGAAAATGGCATGCACCTGCTTTTCCACTTCGCTCGGTATCCGTGTATCGACCTTTGGTAACACCGCCTTATTTTAGCTCCGAACCGCCCAATTGCAGTATTTTTCGGGCACCGACTTCAACCCCTCAGGCGGCGCGCGCGAACACAAGCACGACGGCGACCGAGGTATTGGCTGCAGCGCATGGTTAAGGCAGCGCCGTCAGCTCACAAAAAGCTTCCATAACATAGCCAGGCCGCCCAGCGGGGCCAGAACGCCCCCGGCAAGGGTCGCAGGCCATGTCTTTTCCAGACCGTCAGCGCGTCCTCCGAGGCCCGGGCATTGAGCGCCGTTGCTATTAAGGAAGGTCCAAGGCAAATCGATATCACTCCCACAAAAAACTGAGCAAACGGTTTGTACGCGTGCGTCCATTTGTGCCCTTCAATCCCTCCTACAAATGCCCCGACGGCGATGGTGGCGAACATCACCGCGAGGAAGAACAACTTGTAGGGATTGCTATGGAGTTTCATATCGCGTTCATAGTTTTAGCTTTGGCGCCTCCTCATAGGCAGAGCCGATGCGGCACAACTCGTCCAGTGTCTCAGCGAACAAATCAAACAACAACTTCAAGCGTTCCACGTCCTTAATAATGCCGTGGACATGAAAGCATAGTTCGTCAGTGTCGGCGGGGAAGGCCGTTCCCCACCCCTCGTCGTCTTTCACCGTTAAGTGAATCTGTGGCTGGGCGGCAATCAACTCCCTGAGCCTTGGGTTGTCGAATAGCGCACGTAGCTTTTTCTCCTCCGTGCCCTTGATGATGAAATCCCGGTCGAAGTCCGCATGACCGACTTCGACGTCCTGCATCCCGAGCCACTTGCCGATCTCGCTGAAGAGTCCTCGCCGGTAGATAGTGAACCGGAAATGGTCGGGGTTGACGTAGGGTGCTCTCAGTCGGGTGAAAACCATGGTGGTTTTGCCGGTGGACACCGCGTAGGTATCCAGCGTGATGGTCCACTCATCGTGCGTGGCCTGGACCCTGGCTCCCTTCCAGAAGCCGCCCTGAACGTAATCCGCTCCGGTTTCAGTGCAAAGCTGTCGCCAGATTTCCTCTCTACTTGGACCGAACAATTTTCGTAGCGTCTTCATAGTGTTTCAGCAATGGCCGCGCGCGTAGTGCCGCGCTGCCTGGTTGGGCGGCGCGACGAACATGCAGTCGTCACTTTGCCAATTTGGATAATACCGAATCCTGCTGCCGCTGACTCGTGATCATTTTGGCCACTTCCAAAGCTTCCGCGCGTTTTCCCGCCCCGGCGAGTTTGAGGGCACATGCCTCAGCAGTGTCATTACGACGGCCATCCTCGAAGATCTGCCCAAGAGCTTGCTTCACGACGCGTGGATCGCCGGCATCCGCGGCGTCTTTGGCTAAGTCGGCCATTAAACCGTTCTTCTCCTTCTGGTCCATCACTGCCTGACCGGCCGCGAACCGTTGGTCCAGAGACGCTGCTTCCTTCTGCTTGCAGCCAGCAACAAGGCAATACGCGAGCACGCATACGATCAGGAATAGTAAGTTCTTCATGAGATCAGTTTTCTTTAGTGGTTTTGTGACATGAAGGGCACGTCCGCCCTGCCGCCCCTCGTCGAGCTGAAAAGCCGGCATCAGTCGACCGACTTCGGGAGGTTGCGTCATATCTTTCTAGTCTTCTTCAGGAACTTACCTAAGTAAATCTTGCGGTAATCCTGACTGCAATCAGGCACTTCCTTAACAAGATATCGTTCCCGTCCTCGACACATCTGTGCGTCGCCTCGTTGAGGTGTCCACCGGTAATCTTCTGAAGCGTGCGGCCCTGAAAAGCAAGGCTCTGCCATGTCTTGCTGAATGTAGCCTCACCGCAACCATAAAACCCCTCGTATGACGTGAGTCGGCGTGCGCCGTCTGACATCTGCAAAATAAAAACTGTGCGCGTTCGTCCAGCCATGGAGTGTGAACATCTAAAGTCAGAGGTGAGCGACCGCCGCCGGGAGGGACTCCCGACGTGTTGGGATCGCTTCCGCATCAAAGTCGGCGCGTCCAAATTGCCGCCCCGTTGAGCGGAAAAGGGCGGCGGCACTGCAATTCGCGTCAGCGAACGTTCTCATGTGTTGAAAGCTATTACGCAGGAATTGCCGCCGTTTGCAATTCAATTGGCTCCAGCGCGCAGTGTTAGGCGGCATCATTTCCATCAACAAATGCAGAAGCTAATAAACACTGACTCGCACTGCACACATTCCAAATGGAACAGATCGCAATGATCCACCCAGTGAGGCGCCAGCACTGGCTGATGATTCTTGCAATACGGGCACTCCACACGCATCCAGCCTCTTGGAAACGAACAATTCGAACACTGATAAAGTTCGCCAAGTTTTGTGCTGCACTCGTGGCAAGTTTCTTGAGTTTTGGTGTCTTGATCCCAAGAGGGGGCACCGACGTGACAATGACTGCAAAACGGGCAAACGTATGTCCACGTGTTAGCCTCTTCAATTCGACCGTCCGTGGTCATCACCATATCCAACTCAACTGGAATCGGGCGAGCACAACCCTCACACGGCTTCCATTTTGTCTTGTCCACCGGCTTTCTGGCCCTCGGTGACCATTGCCGGCTTCCGGGCAGATGATAATACGCTTGGGGTTCCTGCGGGCGACCCGCGTTGCCAAACAGCCTATCGAGGATTTTGCGAATTGTACCCATGCGCGTAGTTCCGCCTACTAACCAACGCTGAGCCACAGTCCCGGTCCCAATCGGGAGATGCCCGCCCACACGACGCGGTCCAGAACTGCCGCGACGGTGGAACGCAGCAGCGGGGCGGCACTGCAATTCGCGTCAGCGAACGTTCTCATGTGCTGAAAACCTTTACTTAGGACTTGCCTTCTGAACCCTCATAGGAGGCCACCGGTCACATCGTCTCATGGTCAATAATCCTGGTCGGACCGCACCCGCAAGCGCTGCAAGTCACGTCAACGGTGATCCAACCAAATGCCTCAAACCAGTCTGCCTCCGTCAGCGTGTCCTCGCCCTCGGTCAGAGCCGAATCAATGTCCTCGCCCTGGATGCTCAAAGCGACGCGATGAGTGGTCGCCCCGCACTTATGGCAAACCCACTCCTGAAACGGCGGTCGCTGAATCAGCCGCACCTGCGCGTCAGTGCAAACGTATCCGTTCCAACCGTGAAAGTGGTCATCGAATAACAAATGCTCTCGTCCACACGAAGCGCACCGCGCACCGATACGGCAAAACCACTGCTCGCCAACCTCCACCACCTGCAAAAAATGCTGCCCTCTATCTTCGACTCGGTTGGCAACGTAGAGCGGATGGAATGTCTCCGAACTACAACCGCACCTGACAGTGCCATGCAACTCGTGCTCGGTGGAATCCTTCCTGTCGGTAACGAACAAATCTTTGAGATGTTTTGGCGTCGGATATGGCATAGCGCGTAGGTGGCCTAATAGGTATTGCGCTTCATTCGTACGCATATTAGTCGAAGCTTACGGGGGGGGCAACCCGCAGTGAAGCCCGAAACACCAGTGACATGACCGAGAAAGCTTAACAAATCAGCGCTTTGTTAGCGCTCCAACCACCCTTCGGTTGGGCAATGACTCAAGAAACTGGAAAAGTTCATGCCTCATATTTGCAGGGGTTACGCGTCTGGTTTCTTACGAGGCGGTATCAGCCTCATAATTTTCTGACCATTTGCACTGCCAAAAGGCTATCCATGCGATGACAGCGGCACCGAACGCGACAGCGCCAAACAATATGAGAATCGCTAGAATGCCCATGTCGTGGAGCCGCACTCGCTCCGTCCAGCCATAATAAAAAAAGCCGCCAGCGCAGAATGTGGCCACCAGAGCGCCGCAGCCTACAAGAATCTTCGTCACGCGGTGGTAAACAGTCGGGCTGACCAGTGTGTAACAAAGTGAGGCCAAAGCAAAGACGCCGGCGATGACGGCAATCACCAAAGTCTTTGCGTCGTCCAGATTGTGACGAAACCAAATGAATACGTAGCCACTACAGGCAGCCAACGTAGCCAGTGACCACAACCACGTTTTAAGTCGTTTCATCTTCATTGCGTTCGGGGCTGTCTGTGCACCGAAGACGCCGATGCCGCCCAACGATCCAAATATAGGTCATCCGAAGCTATTCATGGCTGGCGAGAAAGCAAAGCGCATGGTTAGCGCTCCAACCACCCTTCGGTTGGGGCAATGACTCAAGAAACCGGAAAAGTTCATGCCTCATATTTGCAGGGGTTTACGCGTCTAGTTTCCAGGGAGGCGGCGTTCTCATTGGCTGTAAACTGAACGCTTCGGCGACCAGGCGGCCGGCAGACGCTCTTGTGCGCCGGTCAGTGTCCGATGCCATCGGTGAAGTGTGTAGGTCTCTGTGTCCCATGCAAACGTGACGGCTGGCGAACCGCCTCGATAGAATACCGCCACTTGATTGCTGATGTCGAGCGACGGCCGGCTCTCGCCCCAGTACCAGTCCTGATGGTCGAAGTAGAACCATCCCCAGTCTGCGCCAGGCTTGCGATAAACAAAACTCGTGGTGAACGGCTCTGCCTCCCAATTACACTGCTGAACGATGCACATCTCAGTGCCGTCAGGCGCGACGGCGCGACCAACCACACGGGGTACGCTGACGTGTCGAACGAACAGTGCGACAAGGACAACGAATGCAACCGCCGAAAAACCGAGAATTATACGCGCCCGAACTCGCATGACGTGCGAAGCAGGCTAACAGATATTCGGCTTCATGTTTGATGCATAGTAACTTCGAGCGAAGCCGAGGGTCAACCCGCAGAGAAGCCGAAGCCACGTCACTGTATTTTTCGCCTCCGCCGGATTCCGCCAGGGCCCGGGATGGGTATGCGTCTATCGACCTTCGGTAACACCCGCTCGATTCCTCACGCCGCCTCTGCTTTCGGCGCGAATTGCAGTTCAATTCCGAGTGCGTCCAGAATGCTGCTGAGACTTGAAAGAGTCGGGTTTCCCTTCCTGGAGAGCAGGCGGTAAAGACTTTCGCGATTAAGTTTGGCAACTTTCGCCAACTCGCCAATACCTCCGTGCGCTTCGACAACATCGCGCAATCCGAGCAGGAACTCTGCTTCACCCAATTCCAGGCATTCAGTCAGATAGCCGGCGGCGTATTCCGGATCCGCAAGGCGTCCGCGCAAGGACTCTTTATAACCGGTCGTCTTCATGTTGTTCTCCGTTTGTAATCAGCCCAGTACAGCTTGGCTGCTGATACGTTCATCGGAAAGAAATGCCAAGCTGCAGTCGTCGCCGACGAACGACCTCTTTACTGCGCCTTAGTCGCCGCGCGATCTCCATGTCGGGCGCGGTGCCCACAAGCGTGTCTTCTTCAGCCGTCCAGTTGCGTCGTTTGGGCACCAGCACTGGAACGCCGAGTTTGCCCCGCTTGACCTTGATGGCTTCCAAGGTCCGCCCCAACCGGAACGCCAGTTCTTCATCCGGGAGCTTGCCCACCAGCCTTTCTTCCTCCTCAGTCCAGGGACGCCGCTGGCCATTAAATTTCAAGATTCCAAGGTGTGCGCGCCTCGCCGCCACCGCGATCGGCGTTCGCCCCAGGCGCCGTGCCAGTTTGTCATCCGGCATCGTACCCATCAGCCTGTCTTCTTCTGATGTGTAAGCCGGGCATGGATGGTCGAATTGAGGAATGCCTAGCTTATAACGGCGAGCGATCACGGCCTTTATGCTCCGACCTGTGCGTCGGGCCGCTTCCGCATCGGACATTTTGCCGAGCAGGCGATCTTGTTCTGGCCTCCACGAATTGGGAAAAATCCGCGGTGCCGGTGGAATGCCCAGTATTCGCCGATGCTGCACGACAGCCTGCCGCGTACGCCCAATCCGCGCGGCGATGGTCTTGTCGGGCGCGGTGCCTAATAGTTTCTCTTCCGCGCGGGTCCACGCCGAGGCCGCCGGATGAAAAACATCGGGAATGTGCAGAGTCCGTCGGCGCTCGGTCACGCCGCTAAGCGTCCGTCCAAAGCGGCGCGCTAACTCTTCATCAGGCCTGCTTCCCAACAATTTCAATTCTTCCCTTGTCCACTTCCTCACTCGGAGAAATCGATTCGGGATGCCCAGGTCCACCCGCCGCTTGGCCACCGCCGCTACTCCCCGATTGATCCCCTTGGCAAGTTCCCTGTCCGGCATCGTTCCCAGAAGCCGTTCTTCATCTCGGGTCCAGTTTCTGATCGCCGGCGCCGGATGCGGAATGCCCAGCTTGCGCCGTCGCGCCTTCAGGCCTTCAATACCACGCTTCAACAGCCGCGCAATCTTCTCGTCTGGCCGGGTGCCCAACAAACGGTCCTCTTCTGGCCGCCACGAATTTGGCAACACGCGCGCCACGGGCCGAATCCCCAAATGCCGCCGACGCTGGCGCACAGACTCTACGCTGCGATTCAGCCGTTCCGCAATTTGCCGGTCGGGTGCCGTCCCCAAAAGCTTTTCCTCGGCTTTCTGCCACCGGTTCAGGCGCGGGTCCGCTTTGGCAATGCCGAGACAGCAGCGATGGTTCTTTACCGAGGTAACACTGCGCCGTGTTCGCCTGGCGACCTCCTCATCGGGCATGGTACCAAGCAACTTCTCCTCTGCGCGCGTCCAATACTTCCACTTCGCTTTGGGTTGGAAAGGCGCTATGTGCAGCCGCAAACGCTGACCTCGGACATCATCGTAGGTCCGGCGTAGGCGGCGCGACAATTCGGCATCGTTAAATCGCCCGATCAGCTTGATTTCCCGAAGGGTCCACGGCCGCGGCGCCGTTGCCAATGCAATCCGTCGCCTTTCCCGCTCGGCGACCACCGCCTTGATCGTCCGCCCGCTGCGCCGGGCGAGCACAGAATCCGGCAAACGCCCGAGTAGCGCGATGTTCGCGCGCGTCCACGGTTTAGGTTTTTTGCCTGGCATGAGTCATGACAGATTCGCAGTCGCGTTCGAAATATAAAACCGTGAACCGTGTGTATTTTCTCCCCGTCTTTTGACACTTTAATCATTTCCAATTGAACTGCAAGCCGTCACCTAGGGGCGTGTTGCCCGAAACCCGTACAGCGGCATATTTGTAGAAGGTAGTACAGCCACGTACAAAAGCTCCGTAGGACCGGCATGCACATGCTAGAAACTCCAGCAGACTAATAGAAATTCGTGTACTTGGTGTGAATTCGTGTCTCGGTCGAAAACTGTCAAAAAATATTTTGAAACCGCCTGAAACCGCCTGAGACGACAAGCGGTTTCAAATTGCCCTTTCGATCTTTCCGCCAAAAACAATGGCGTATCTTTGCGGCGTGAAAAAATCGGAAATCGTCAATCGCAAATCCAAAATCGCGTATGTACTCTCAGGCCATCTGCCTCCGTGCGCGCGGTCGTGAACACAAATGAACAGAAATGAACATTCTTGAACACAGACGAACATCTTTGAACACCGAATCATTGAAAAACCTCAGCAAAATCGCAAAACTGAACGTTTTGAACGCCACTGTAGGGTGGGGAGTCGATTTTTGTTGCGAACCAAAACACGTCCGTGCGCGTTACACTTACAGAACGCGGTAAGCGCGGTGATGTCGAAGGCAATGATAAGCAGTGAGATATAAATGGTAATGGCCAGTTTTCTCAAACTGCCGTCGTGGCCGACAGTCACCGATGAGCAGGCGATGTGGCGGGTGAAAATGGACGATGACCCGCACGCGTTCGCCCGGCTCGTCGAGCGCTGGCAACAACCGATCCAGCGCCTCTGTGTGCGCATGCTCGGCGACGCCCATCGCGCCGAAGACCTGACGCAGGAGGCGTTCGCGAAAGTGTTCGCGCGGCGCAAGGATTACGAGCCAGTCGGGCGCTTCTCCACGTTCCTTTGGCGGATTGCATTGAATTTGTGTTATGACGAGTTACGAAAAATCAATCGACGCGGCGAATCCTCCCTGGAGGACAGCGCCGACGAACATGGAGAGCTTCATTTTGCGGCGGCCAACATCGGCCCCGACCTCCAGGTCGTTCGGGACGAGCGCGCCGAGAGCGTCCGTCGGGCGTTGCTTCAGCTTCCGGAACCCTATCGTGTGGTCGTTGTTCTGCGCCATTATGAGGGCCTCAAATTCCGCGAGATCGGAGAAGTCCTCGACATCCCCGAAGGCACTGTGAAATCGCGCATGGTCGAAGCACTGAACCAGTTAAGCCGCGCGCTCAAGCCGCTCGTGCAAGATGAGCCGCCGGCAAAGATATGAGGCACCTCGTGCGCATGAAGCTCGCCCTCACCCTGACCCTCTCCCCCAGGAGAGGGAACAGCTTGCGAGCGACATTGTGCAATTTGAACGGAGCGGGCGAAGCCGAAGGAAGCTCGCGACGAGATTTTAATTATGAACCATCCTACATCTGAACAATTGGTAAGCTGGGTTTACGGCGAAGCCACGCCGAAAGAACAAAGAGAATTGCGGGCGCATCTGAACGAATGCGCCGATTGCCGCGCGCAGATCGAGACATGGCGCGGCACCATGAAAACTCTGGATGAATTGCCCGCGCCGGTTGCGCACCGTCGATCGGTCCCGGCTCCGCTGCAATGGGCCGCGGCGGCGGCGGTCTTGTTGGCGGTCGGAATCGGCCTTGGGCGCTTTGCCTTTGCGGGTGGCCTTCGCGCCAGCATGAAAACGGAGGTGCAACAGCAGGTGGCCGCGATTCGCGCTGATCTGGCGCAGGAGTTTGAAAATCGTCAGCGTGAAGTTATGTCCCAAGTCGTCGCTGCCGCAGAGGCGAAGATCGCCGCGAATACACAAAACATCGCCGTCGAGTTGGCCAACAACCTGGAACAGGCCCGTGCTGAAGATCGCGCGACGTATCTGTTGGCTCTCAAAGAACTCAACGCCAAACACGAATCCGAAGTTGCCGCGCTCAAGAAAGGATTGGAAACCGTGGTTGCCCTTGCCGATTATGGCTTTGAAGCCACCGAGCAGCGCCTGGCGCAACTGGCCGCAAACCAGAATTCACCTCAACAATAAACTGATTTATGAAGACCATACTATTATCGACAGCACTAATTTCAGCACTCATCGCCGGCGCAGCGCCCCCTCCAACTCCGCCTGCCGGCGTTGCACCGGCACCAGCGCCTGTTCCTGCGATTGATCCGGTCGACGGGCTGCCCGTGTTGCCGGCGGTCCCAGCCGCTCCACTGCGCCATGCGCTCGATCAGGTGGGCTTTGCGATTGCACAAGTCGGAGGTGAATTGAAAGCGGTTGCCCCGCGCCCACTGAGGGGAGGAGGAGGGGACGTTTTCTTTTCGTCCGGTCGAGCTGGCCGCACCCTCATTATTCAGTCTTCCGATCCCGACGCGAAGACCTATGCCAACCTGGAGGAAGACCTTAATGTGATGTATCAAATTCTCAGCAAGACACGCAAACGCGATGACGGGTCGGGCTTTCAGACGCGTCTCGAAGATATCACCCTCAGAGCATCCGGTCTCAACAGCGTAAAGAGTATGTACATTGAAAACTACGGCGCTATCTTCATGCTCGGTGTGCGCTTCCCCCTCGTTGCTCCTCAAGGTAAGGAAGAACAGCCCAAACAGAAGGATACGACGAGTGAAGAATGGGACAACGCGCGCAAAGAACTTTATTCTTCACGCAACAAGTTCGAAGTGGATTTTGACGATATTTTTAGAAAGCTCGGGCCGGAGGCTGAGGAATATGATTCGCAAAAAGTTGAGGACCTCACAGTCGGAATTCTCGAAGCGCTCAAGAACGGGACGCACATTCGCAACCTCAAATCTGACGAATTCATTACCGTCGCGGTTCTCGGCGCTCCGTCGGGCGCGGTGCGTTCCGTGGTAGAAAAGGACGATGACGACGGCAAAGTGAAACGGAAAACGCGCGTGGAGAATGTGCGCTCCGGCTCCGGCGTTGGCGAAAGCACCATGACCATTCGCGCGAAAAGATCGGACATCGACGACTTCGCGAAAAGCAAGCTGGCGCTCGATGCCTTCCGCAAGAAAGCGAAAATCCTGGTTTACCTGCGCCCGCTCGATACATCGGGCAAGATGGCAGTCTTCGCCCCCCCTCCTGCTCCCGCGAAGCCTTGACGGTCGTTAAATGGTAGGGCGCGGTGTCCCCACCGCGCCTTGTCGCCGCAAGATCGAAATCTCGGTTCTTTTTCTGCAATTGCTTGGCGCAGTGGGGACACCACGCCCTACCTTCGGAGATTACTTTAGCGTGCTGAGGAATTCGACGAGGTCGCGAAGGTCGCGCTTGGTGAGGACCTGGCGGAGTTCTTCTGGCATCGACGAGAGAGCGCGTTCGCGCGCCTTAATCTCGGATTTTTTCAAGTGCAAGAGGCCGTCTTCGGGCGAATTCACTTCCAGTTCGGTCTCAGTCTCGCGCTTCAGAGTCCCCGCGTAAGTCGTTCCGTTGCGCAACGCGACGACGACGGAGTCGTAACCCTCGGCGATGTGTTTGTTTGGGTAGACAATGGATTCAAGGATGTAGTCGCGAGGTTTGCGCGAAGCGATGCCGGTAAGGTCGGGCCCGACTTCTCCGCCTTCACCGTTTATTTTGTGACAGCGCACGCAGGAGACCTCCGCGCGCTCGATAAAAATCTTTTTGCCTTCAGCAACATTGCCGCCCGCGAGGCATTCGCGCCACGCGCGCATATCGTCCTCGGACGGCCGGGAGTTTTCGAATTTGCGAACACGTTCCTGAAATGCAGGAGTATTCCGCGTGCCGACAGCCTCGATCAGATCGACCTGCAACTCGCCAGGAACCTGATCCGCGAGGAGCCGGTCCATCCACTGCAGGAGAACCTCATCCGCCGCCGGGGAATTGGTCAACTCACCCAGCGTCGCGAAGGCATTTTGCTTTTCCGCGACGGAGCCGCTCTCAAGGGCTTTCCTTACCTGGACGACAGCGTCCGAAGGTCGCAACTGGGCCTGAATCCTTGTCGCTTCGCCCCGCAGAGTTTCATTTGAGTCGTTGAGAGCAACGCTGACTGCTTCCGCGAGTTTCGGATCGTGCGCGCCGGCGAGCGATTTCAGCGCTTCGACACGGAGGTTCGCAGGCTGTTTGGAATCGCGAATGGTTTCAAACGCGGTCGCAGCGGCGGCCTTGATGCGCAATTGAGACGCGGCTTTCGTCGCGGCAATTTTCACGGACGCGGAAGAAGCCGTGAGCAACTCACGCAACTTCGGTTCGAGGGCCGCGGCGGCGATTAATGGATCGCGCGTCGGAATTGGCCGCCAGAGACCGGTGACGCGATCTCTGCCCGACGGCTTCGCCCAGGCGCCCAGGGCATCGAGAGCTTCGGCGCGCACCGGGTCGGGCACTTTTGGATTTGAGGCCATCGCGCCAAGGTGCGCCGCGTTTTCGGGCAGGCCGAGGCGGAAATTTGCATTGAGAATACGGCGCGCGAGGGCTGAAGCGAAATCGACAGTGTCGGACGGCGGTGCGCCGCTCGAGGTCGCGGTCGCCGGCGGAGCGGCGACCCTGCCGCCCTCCGGAGAAACGGTCGCGAGCGGCGTCGCGACCCTACCCCCTGGGCTCGACGGAGCTCGCCCCTCCGGAGAAACGGTCGCGACCCTACCGCGTTGTTTCTCAAGGGCGGCAGTGAGCTTCGATGGCTCAGCCATCATGGCCAGCGCAGGCAGCGCTTCGCGAATAGGTAGATCATTGATGGCGCGAACGGCCTCGAGAACGATGGCCGGGTCTGAATCCTGGAGGAACGCGGTGACTTCGGCCCGCTCCGATCGGCGCAGCGCGAGCAATGCGGCCATGCGAACTCCCGCGGAGCTATCGCCGGAAAGTTTTTCAAGTTGGGCAGGTTTTGCGCAACTGCCCAGCGCCATCGCCCCGGCATGGCGCAGGTAAGGATCGCGATTATCGTTGGCGCGGAGCATTTCGAGCACGGGCGCCACCGCTTGCGATTTTCCAAGTTTGCCGAGTGCAATCGCGGCAAAGAACTGCGGACGTGGTGCGGAGTCCGACAGCATTTTCACAAGCCCATTGAGCGCCTGCTTTGAGCGTGCGTCACCCAACACACGCGCCGCCTGCGCGCGCACCTCCGCGTTGTTGTCCTGGAGCAGCAGGAGCAGGGGATTGACTGCCGATGAGGATTTGCGGGCGAGTTGGCCGAGGCCCCAGATGGCGTGCAACCGGGCGACGAGGTTCTCGTTCGCGCGCGCGATGAGTGAGAGCGTTTTGATCGAGCTTTCTCCTCTTTCGGCAAGGGCGAATTGCGCTTCCTGGCGCACGCGCATGTCCGGATGCGTCAAGAGACCGGCTAATTCAGTCGTCGGGCGCTGGGAAAAACCCTCCGCGAACAACTTCTTCATTTCGACGATCACCGGATTGTTCGTCGCCACCGGATCGTAGACGCGATAGATGCGGCCTTTGCCCGGTTTGTTCCAGCCGTTCACCCAGTCGGTGATGTAAAAGCAGCCATCGAAACCAAAGTCGCCGTCAGTCACGAGAACCTCCCAAATAAAATCCGTGCGATCGATCAACTCGAATCCAGCGCCCTTCGGCTTAACGGCAAAGGAGTGCACGCCGCTGCCGCTGCTGCCGCGAAAATCGCACAGGAAGAAATGCTCCTTGTAGCGTGGGGGCAAACCGATGCCGGGATAATACGCCAGCCCGGATGGGCCATTGGCGATGTTCGCAACAGGCGGCAACGCGTGAGCCGCGCTCGAATCCGGATAGCACATGCGCTCCGCCAGCCACGGCCCTCGTGAGTTCGGCGAGTTGATGAACTGCCAGCCGATGCGCCAGCCGCTATCGCCGCCCTCGACGATATAGACCCAGCGCGCGGGATCGCCGCCGTCTGAATTATTGTCGCCCGTCCAGAGATTTCCGTATTGGTCGAACGCGAGTTCCTGCGGATTGCGCAAACCAACGTGAACGATCTCCAACTCGGAACCGTCCGGGTTGCACCGATAAACCGCGCCGGTCTCAGGATTGTCGATCAGCCGCCGACCTTGCTTGACCGAAGCGCCGCGGTCACCAATGGAGAAGTAAAGCTTTCCATCGGGACCCATGATGAGCCCGTGCAGATCGTGACCGAGGAAACCGACGCGCACGCCATAGCCGGTATGCAGGACATTTTTGACATCGGCGACGCCGTTGCCGTCGGTGTCCTTGAGCGAAAGCAGATTGGGAATGTTGGCGAAATAAACGCTGTCATTGCGGGCGAGCACGCCGGCGGCGATGCCGTCCTCGATGCGGTTGTAACCTTCGGAGAAGATCGTCGATCTGTCGGCTTTGCCATCGCCGTCAACGTCCATCAGCATTCGCAGGCGTTCGGATTCGCGGGTGTAACTCGCAATGCGATTGCTCTCGTAACGTTTGATCATCGCAATCCGATCCGCGACGGAGCGGCTGGCGAGATCATCGTCCAGCCAATTCATGTGGCCCCGGATGTCCGTGACGCCAGTGTGCAGGCGATACGTTTCGGCGACATAGAAACGGCCCTGGTGATCGATGCAAAACGCGACCGGATTCGCGAGCAACGGCTCGGCAGCGACGAGGTCGACCTTAAACCCTTTGGGAATACGGAAGCGTTTGATCGCCAGCTCGCCTTCGTTTGAAGCCGGCGCGACAGCGGGCGCATTGAAAGCGTCCGGGACGAACTCCGCCGCAGGGATGTCCGCGAGAGCGGCTGCGAAAATAAAAAAGGCCCAGCAGCGGGCCGAAACACGGATCGATTTCAGCATTGTTGTAAACCTTAGAGAGGACGCCCAGACGAGGGCAAGTATTCAGGTTCGTCAGGGCTGCACTTCAACGATTGCGCGGCGAAATGTAGAGAGTGGAGGGTCGCCTGCGAGCGCGACTTCCAGAATCACGTGAATGGTCCGAACTTCGTCAACGTTCGGCGCGATCAACGTGGTAGTGAAGCCATTCGTCTTCGAAAGTCGCGTGTCCCCGCGATAAGTGCCCGCTTCACGATAGACGGCCCATCGCGCGTCGATGCTTTTGCCATTTACATCCCGACTGCCTTCGGCGGAGAGGCTGACCGTCTCGCCAGCTTTGGCACGGAGTCGCAGCACGCGTCGTGACGAATCGGCGTTCAGAACCGCGGCCGGCGGATGACGCGCTTCATCAAAGGACTTCGTCACGCACCAACCGAGCCGCGCCTGAAAATCTGCCTGAAACGCCGATC
>Ga0193697_1000244_pt1 | contig 21420 bp, 11 predicted proteins | sample L3m2metaG_FD_145073 | JGI IMG/M metagenome (GOLD analysis project Ga0193697, IMG submission 145073) | Soil microbial communities from a riparian zone of the East river system, Colorado, United States - L3m2 | ecosystem: Environmental > Terrestrial > Soil > Riparian zone | place: USA: East River... | reverse complement strand
TGCACTACAAACAAGCCTGCACTACAAACAAGCCTGCACTACAAACAAGCCTGCACTACAAACAAGCCTGCACTACAAACAAGCCTGCACTACAAACAAGCCTGCACTACAAACAAGCCTGCACTACGAACGAAGTGGCGATTATTAATTTTTGTGGAGGCGGAAGAAGCGCTGACCGGCGATTGCCGGGAGCCGCATGGAGTTCAGGCCGTTTGCGCTAACGAGTGTCGCGGCGACAGGCGCCCACGCGCTGCCATCAAGAGCAGAAGCGGCTTCGACAGTGTACGACCCGATCGCGATCGGCCATTGAACGAGCCATTCGCCAGTCGCAGCGCCCAGGGACAGAACAGGTGTCGTCGGGGCGAGGAATTCAAGGTTGTCGACTTCGATGGGTCCATCCGCCTCAAGGTAAAGACCATCGAGGGCGCCGAGGAGCGCAAGGAATTCTTCACGTGTAGGCGGTTGACCAGTGTCGTTGCGCCAGGCCGCCGATTCGTGCAGGAGAAGTTTGTATGACGTCCACCCCGTTCCGGTCGCGGTTGGCAGCTCAAGAGCTAACTCAAATCCACCCCCTGCGAGAACGACATTAACGTGAACTGAAGTCGCGCGGCGCAAGTCAAAGCTGAGCAACCCGTTGTAACAATAAAACTTATTGCCGAGGTACTCGGCAGGGGCTTCGAGTTCGCCTCCACTCGGGCCCGGCTGGAACCTGAGATACCCGCCGGGATTTCCGCCGGCTGCCTGGTAGCTGACCGTCGCGCCTGCAGACGCCACCCATGCGAGATGTGTGGAATCAAACGAATCCTGCGCGGCGGCGAAGGCGTTGCTCTGGACAGTGATCGTCGCAACCACGCTTGTGATCATCCCAATAAAATTGCTGCCGATGACCGAGTACGTCCCGCCATGACTCGGCTGGATATTCACCAGCGGCAAAGATGGATTGGTCGCGTTCGCGATGACGCCGTTGTTCCGTCGCCATTGAAATAAAGGCCCCGGGATGCCCGTCGCTGTGCTTGTAAGCACGAGGCTGTCGCCCTGACGGACGACATATTGCACCTGCGTCTGGGCACTGCTCGGAGCAGTCCCGAGCGCCCAATTGATGCGGATGATGCCGCTGGTGCCACTCTTGCCATCGGCCTGGATGTAATAGCCGACACCGGCTTGCGCGGTGAATTGCACGAGACTGCGAACGCCGTCAGGAGCGCCGTTGTCATTGCATCCGTTTGGAAGGGGTACGATGCTGGCCGCGTCCGTCCCCGTGAAAATGCCAAGGACCGTGTCGATCGTGCTGCCGATGGTGTCGATCCGAAGCGTTGCGGTCTCAGTGGGCACCAGCCACAGCCAGCGCGAAGCGCCGCCAAGCACGCGACAAGGGAGAGGTTCCGTCGGAGAAGTTGCGGAGCCAGTGTTGTTGATGACCTGAGAGTCAGTGGAGCCGGCACTCACAGAAAGAGGAACGCCCGGGGCAGTCGTGGCTGCCGCAAGGCCGGATGGGCCGGGCCGAGAAGGAGCGGGAGCTGGAGGCGGCGAAAATAAATCCGGAAGTTTATCGACTGACTGCACGCCGGGAACCGGACCGATTTCCAGGATCGCCGTGTCGCTCAACAATCCAACGAACACGGTTGAAACACCGACTCGGTTTGAGACGCCTACTCGATAGTAGCCCACGTCTTGCGGAAGAACGCTGGGGATGTCCAAAACTGCGTTGGTCTTGCCGGGCATTGGCGCGCCGTTGAAAAACCATTGATACTTGATGTTCGGAACAGCGCTCGTGGCGACCACGCTGAAGTTAACTGGCTGCGTCTCACGAACGGTTTGGTTCGTCGGCTGGGTGATGATCACGGGCAGCGGAACCGGCGTAGCTTCGAGGGTCCAGCAGATGCTATATGTGCCCTGATTCCCCGCATAACCGTCCACGACGATTCGATATTCCACATTGGTGACGGCATTAAAGCGCACGCGGCTGTTGAGGAAACCACCGTCATCTTCGTCGGCAGCGATCGGAGTCAAGGCAGTGACATCCGAGCCGGTATAAACCGCCAAAAGGGTATCAAAGGAACTGCCGGTCGTCTCAAAAGTCGCGATCCCGTTGGTGGAGGCGAACCACGTGTACCAAATGGACCTTCCTCCTATTTTGCCGGCATGTCGCGGCTCGCCCGGTTGGGAGGTTGCGCCGACATTCGAGCCTAAGAAACAATGCTCGAGAATTTCTATCGCGTCCGCAAACGCATCGCCGCCCGGCACCGTGATCAGGTTGACCGTCAATTGCGCAGGAGCACTCACCAGCGCATCGACGTCATTCTCGACGACAACCGAATATCTGCCACCGTCGGAAACCTGCACATGTTCGATGGCGAAGCACTGATTCGTCGCACCCGGAATATTGACGCCGTTTTTGCGCCATTGGTACCGCAGCGGTGGATCGCCGGACGCAGTCACGCAAAAGACAGCCGCGTCGTTTAGTCCGACACTAAGACTTGCCGGTTGGCTTTCGACTGCGGGAGGCTGAATAATAGTGAGCGCTGCTGCGGCACCAGTCACCGAGCCATACGCGTTGGCGACGACCACAGAGTAATTTCCCGCGACCACAGACTGAACGTTGACAAGTATCAGCGATGAGCTTGTGGCGCCCGGAATTGCGACGCCGTTCCTGCGCCATTGGTAGGTGAGCGGCGCATCTCCCCCCGCGGCCGCTTCGAATTCGACAATCGAACCCGCTGCAACAGTTTGGCTTTGGGGGTCGGCGGCAATGAATGGCGACCGGACAAGAGATACAGTAATCGGTTCGGCGGCAGCAAAATCCGAGAAGTCAGCGGTGTAGGCTACCGCGCGGATAATCGCCGTTTCAGTGAGCATGAATGGCCCGGTATAAGACTGGCCATTGGCCGGATCTGAGCCGTCGAGGGTGAAATAAATTGAACCACCAGTGAACGCTGTTTGAATTTCCACGACCGCTCCGTTGGTGACGGTGACACTCTGACCAACACGGACAGTTCCATTGACCAGAATCGAGGGCGCACCCAGCGGCAGGGCCGGCATCGTGTTGCGCCAAACGGAAAAGTAACCGAAATACGTTCGCACGATCAGATCGGGTCGGCCATCGCCATCCATGTCGCTCGCCAAGGGAAAGGCTCCACGCGATCCCGCAGAGAATGTCACGGGCGCGGCAAATGAGTTGGAAGAAATCGCGCCGGGCACGCTGATGTTCTCCAGAACGGAAAAGAAATTGGTGCCGCAGATCGCGCCGCAATAGAGATCGTTCGTCGCGCAGCCGGCAGTGACGATGTCAGGCCGGCCATCGCCGTCGAGGTCGGTTGTCAGAAGCGCATGCGGCCAGCCGCCCGCGGCAAAGCTCACAGGCGGAGCGAACGAATTGGTGCCGAGCGCGCCCGGAGCGGAGACATTGCGGTAAACTCTCACAATGTTTTCGCAATCGCCGAGCGCTGCGATGTCGAGTTTGCCGTCGCCGTCGTAATCAGCGATGGCGAGAGGATGCCTCCCCGGAGCGAATGGCAGCGCGAAGGGTCTTGCAAAGGAATTGGTGTTGAGGGTTCCCGGAGTGGCAAGGCTGCGAAAAATCTCGATCGGGCACCCATTGCCTCCGCCCAGAAGAATGTCGAGTTTGCCATCACCGTCCAGGTCGGCAAAGTGCGCGTTGTCCGCGAGGATGCCGCAACTGGCAATCAGGGGCACGGGCGCTTCGAAAATCACTGAACCGGGGACGCTCGCATTGCGCAAGGCAAAGAAAATATTATTGGTCGATTTGCCGAGCAGGTCTCGACGGCCGTCGCCATCAAGGTCGCCTATCCCGATAAGGTCCAGGAACATGCTATTGGCCGGCAGAAGGACGGATTTCGTAAACGCCAGCGCCCCGGGGCTACTGGTGTTGCGATGCACTTCCCATTCTGTGCGCAGCGGTACGCCGGTGATGTAGCGATATGCCACAAGGTCGAGCTTGCCGTCGCCATCGAGATCGACAATCGAGGTGAGGCCCCGGCCGGAGTCAACGACAAAGCCATTGCCCAGAGAACCTGTGGTGAAGCTACCCGGTGACGCGCGGTTGGTAAATACGCGCACGGTGGACGTACCTGCCTCTGAGTGATAACTGACCACGAGGTCGTTTCTGCCATCGCCATCGATGTCTCCCGCTGCATGTCTGTCGGAATATTGAGGTAGCGGCAGGAACGTAACGGGTGGCGCGAACAGATTCGTACCTATGGGGCCACCGCTGGCAAAACTCACGCCAAACGGCAGGCGCGAAGAGCCGGTCAGACCATCGACCGTTACGCTGACCGGCGCGTACGCCGCTCCCGCGGGAACGGTAACGACGAGTTGTGTGCTGGTGGCACTCGTCACAGTTCCGCGCACCGTTCCGAAATAGACGACGTTGTTTGACCCGACTGGACCGAAGTTTGAGCCGGTAATCGTAATCGACGAGCCGATAGCTGCTGAACCCGGAACCAGACCCGTGACGACGGTTGGAGCGACGCTGTACAATCCAACGTTATCTATGCCGAAATACCAACTGCCGGTGCCAGATTGCGCAAAACGCAGTCGCACTTTCGGCTGATTGTCCGCCTGCGCAAGGCGCAGAAATTCTACCCGTTTGGATTCGCGGGCATCATCATTGACGCGGACGCTGATGAACGGCGCGAGGGCCTGCGAAACGACCGCGCCGATGAATGCGCCATAGCTTTGCCCGTAAGCCTGATCGCCCCGCGCAGTGTTTAGTGTAGCCACGGCATCGATGACTCCAGAGCCATCGCGAATAACGTCCGGCTCATCAAGCATGTAGAGGGCTGGCAACCAGGTGGCGCCCTGGTCAATCGAGTATTCCACGGAGCCCGCGCTGTCCTGGTTCTGTTCGTAAACGTTATGGAAGGAGAGGTACACATCGGTCTTCCCAGTGAGGTCGTAGTCTGGTGAGAACAGCACCTGCACCTGATTGCCTCCGCGATTGTCCGATTCCGCGTAAGCAAGGTTACCGCTGATCAGACTCTTGACGAGGCGCCCATTCGTGGCGGTAAGAGCGATGTTCAGGCGGCGCTGATCGAAGACGTTCGCAAAGCGATTACTATTGACGACGACCCAGTCCAGATAGCTGTCGGAGTTGGGATCGTTCAGGTCAAGGCCGGGCGTCTGGATCGTCGTGGCATTGGTGACGGACCATCCGGTTGGCAACCCGCTCTCGGGAACTTCATCGAAGGTTTCCAGCACCATGGGCGTTGGCAGCAGCAGGCTAAGATAATTTGCGATGGTGAAGGTGTAGCGATTGGTCCTGGCTACCGCCGGTGAGCCGTTATCCCTAAACTCCAGCCGATACTCATGCGCGGATTGCGGCCCAAGCAGGGTCGTCGGCGTGAAGGTGATAATGTTCGTGCCGCTGACGCCCTGGCGCGCGTGCGTCACCAACGATCCATCCAAATAAACTTTCACCGAAGCGGGATTAAGCTGAGTCGACGCGTCCACGATTACGGCTCGGAATATCCCTTCGGGTGAATATTCGCTCGCGCCATCGATTGGTGAGACTTCGGCTACGAACGGTGTCGTGGGTTCTGGTACGTTGAGAATGCCTATCCCTGAACGGCCCGCACTGTAAATGCGCGTGACTTCACTCGGAAAAAGCGCGCGATTCCACATCGCCAGTTCGTCGAAGTCACCGTTCGCCGTGGTGCCGTTGCCATTCTCATAATAAAGCGTCATGTCGTTGGCCAACGCGAAGATTCCGGGGACGCCGGCCAAAACAGAGTTACCGGCCCCGGGCGCGATGTTCACTGCGCCAACATCCACACCATCCACGTAAAAAGTAGCAAAGCCGCTGCGGTCGTGCGTCACAATCAGGTGATGCCAGGCGCCATCCTGCACCGTGGTGTTCGCCGCAGTGGGATCAAAATCCGCCCGCGCTGCGGGCGGAGCGCGAAAGTTCCACTGGAGCCGGCCCAATGCGCCCGTACTGCTGCCCAGCGCCACAACCCACCCTGCGTTTGCGCCGCTACCCCAATTCTTGTTCGCAATGATCGCCGGGTCGACAGATGCTTGTCCATTTTGAAGACTGGTCGAGCGAATCCATACCTGAACAGTAAAATTGTTTGTCGCCGGCGTCGGATCCTCCCAATACAAGTACGTTTCAGGCAGTACGGTATCATTCGTCAGGTGGACAAAGTTCCCAATAATCCCGCCACTCCCCGCTGCCGACGCCCCCCCCGCACCGCCGCTCTTGCCTCCGATGATGTCCTGCGGTGTAAAGTTTTCGAACGGCACATAGAAGATCAGTCCGTCGGTGATCGTTGCGCGCGCAAGTTTCGGCATGGCGGCGAGCCCAAAGCAGCAGACCAGCGCAAAGGCGGCACGAAGTCCACGCGGCACAGTCGCGCGGACGCGCGAAGCGAGACGACAAATGGCCATGATAGCCCGCCTTGCTTTCCGGCGCGCAGCAACAGCCAGGGTTCCGGTCATACTCTAGATACGCACTTTGGCGGCACGAAATTTCACAAAAGACGGCCAGCGCCTGTCTCGTGGGAAAGCCATGGGTATCCGGTCCTTTGTATCAGGTTAGCGGTTCTTTTCAATCCCTAATCACGAAGAACCAAATTCCGCTTTGACCGGCTCTGAGCCGAACTCTACGTTGGGTTGGTGGAAAACGGGACGGCCAGCGAGACGAGAATTGAAACTGCATTCTTCTGGCCGGCGCGCGCGTCGCGTTCATACGTCAATTTCATTGGGCGGAGGTTGATCCGATTCGTTTCCTCCCTGCACGCGCTCGGGGCTTTTGCGCTCATCTCACTGGGGGTGCTCGTCAGTAAATTTGGCGCGGCGCGCCCGGTCATCTACCCGATCGCGGTGACGCATCTCGCGCGCTCGGGATTGCGCCTGCTGCCGATGATTCTCTTTTTGTCGCTGGCTCTTGGGTTGGTCATAATCGGCCAAACCGTATCGCTGCTGTCGCGCGTTGGTGCGACCCAATTCCTGGGCACGGTGATGACGGCGGTGGTCGTGCGCGAATTGGGCCCGTTATTGACCGCATTAATCGTCCTGGCGCGAGCAGGCACCGCAAATGTAGTGGACCTCGGCACTGCACGGGCGCTGGGCGAAGTGGAAGCACTCGAAGTCATGGGCATCGATCCCATTCATTACCTGGTCGTGCCACGGATGATCGGGATGGCGCTCGGAGTGTTTGCCTTGACCGTCTATTTAATGCTGGGTGCGCTTGCCAGCGGCTACCTCTGGGCATTCCTGCAGGACGTGCCTCTCACCCCGGGCGACTATTTCCGGCAACTCGCGGCCTCCCTCCGCTGGATCGATTTCGCCGTTCTCGGGGCCAAGACATTCATGTTTGGAATCAGTATTGCCATTGTGACGTGCTATCACGGGCTGGCTCGGATGCTCAGGCTCGAAGAAGTGTCGCGCGCGACGGTGAGCGCAGTCGCCCAGGCGGTGATCGTGTGCGTCCTGATCGATGCGCTCTTCATCGTAATTTATCTCGTCGCATGACGGAAGTGACGGAACACATTGACGAGCACGCGCCGCTCATTGAGATGACTGGCGCGGCGATTCCTTCGTTGGTTGATTCAGATCGGATGATGGCCGAGGACGTCACCTGGAGCCTGCATCGCGGCGAATACTGGGCGATCGGCGGATTGCATGGAACTGGCAAGAGCGATTTCATTTCCACTGCGGCAGGCATTTTGCCGCCGATCAAAGGAACGTACCGGCTTTTCGGCAAAGAGATGCCGCCCGGATTTGTGCAGGAGTTGCTGCCGACGCGGTTGCGAGTCGGCCTCGTTTTCGATGGTGGACGCCTGCTTGGCCATTTAAGTGTAGCTGAAAATGTCGCGCTGCCATTGCAATACCATACCGACATGCCGCTGGAGAATCTGGTCGCGCGCGTGCGTGATTTGCTGACCGCTGTCGAAATGCTGGCCGTTGCAGAACAGCATCCGGCAAGTATCAACCGCAATAGCCAACAACGTGTCGGGTTGGCCCGAGCGCTCGGTCTTAAGCCGGAAGTCCTGCTGTTGGACAAGCCATTGAGCGGACTTGATCCGGAGGATGCGCGGTGGTGGCTCGCCATGCTGGATGATCTGTCGAAAGGACATTCCATCGTCGATGGCAAACCGATCACGATTGTGGCGACTGCTGACGACCTTCGGCCATGGCGGGGCCATGCGCGACAATTTGCCGTGCTGCGCACGAAGCACTTTCGAGTGGTCACGACACCCTCGACGCCGGAGTTCACTGAGGAAAGCCTGATGCGCGAAATGGTGGGCAAGGACCTCGATTAATGGCGCTGCAGGACCTAACTCCACAATTACGCACGCGCCTCAGCCGCCTGGAGCGTGTCGTGGGAATCTTCGTGGCTGTTGCGACTGTGCTGCTGCTGGCAGCGCTGGCTTATTACATCTATTCCACGGCGCAGCGAAAAGGGTGGTTTAAACAGAAACTCCCGTATTTCACGTTCGTGCGGAATGGCACCGGTCTGAAGGAGGGCGATCCGATTCGGCTGATGGGTTTTCCCGCGGGACGAATCATCGAAGTCGAGGCGATGCCGCCCTACCAGGACCAGTTTGGAGATGTGTATGTGCGATTTGAAGTCCTGGAGCCTTACTATGGATATGTCTGGGAGGACTCCGTGGCAAAGGTCGAGCCGGCGAATTTCCTCGGCGACCGGTATATTGAGATCACCAAGGGCACCAATTCTTCTCCGACTTATACGTTCTATCCGTTTGAAGACATGGCCCTCGCTGAAGCCCAATCGCGCATCAGCACCAACTCCGTGTTTAGCCAGGAAGTCTACGATCCGGCGATAACCAATTACGTCGCGCGGCCATTCTGGGCTGTGACAGCCACAGCATTGAACCGATTGGCACAGTTGGGTGTGCGAACAATTCAGATTGGCGATAAGGGCCGTGACACGAAGAAGCCCGTCGGCATTTGGAATGACAAACTCGGCAAGTATGAGCGCTTCACCAAAGAGACCAAGGGCTATTGGGTTCACGTTGACGAAACGCCCGCGGTCACTGAGCGATTGCAGAAGATCGCGGACCAGGTCGAGTCCGCGCTGCCGAATTTTCTGGGACTGACCAATACGCTCACGCGGGTCTTAACCAATGCAGACGCGATCATGGTGCACGCGGATCAACTGCTGGTCGAAGCGAAGCCGGTCGTTACGAATTTTGCGCAGATCACGGCAAATCTGAGCGGTCCCAAAGGTTCGCTGGGCGAGTGGCTGTTTCCAACCAACATCAACGCGCAACTTACCGCGACGCTGGGGTCCGCGAACACAAACGTCAGCCTCGTTTCGAGTAATTTGCTCCTGACATTGGATAATATCGCGAACCTGACAAGCAATCTGAATGCGCAAGTGCAAGCCAACGGGTTGATCCTCTCACAGATTTCGGAATTGATCGTGCACGCGGACGAAATGGTCCAAGGTTTGAAACGAAATTGGCTGCTCAAATCGTCCTTTAATCAACAGACGAATGCGCCACCCACGAGCGTTATTACTCCTAGACTCGGAAATCCGTGAACCCTTCCCCCACAAAATTCCGAATGACGAATTCCGAAGCCCGAAAGAATGCCAAAGCTCGAATGGCGAATTCGAATTTCGTCATTGGGGTTTCTTTCGGATTTCGGCATTCGGGCTTCGTCATTCTATTGTTTTTGCCTTTCCTCTTCGCTTGTCGTTCCGCGAAGCCAAAACCCGAACCTCCAATAGCTGTCGCGCACGCCCAGCGCTCGATGGCGCAAGCACAGGGGCTGTCCGAGCAGCAAAACTGGCCGGCGGCGGTGGCGGAATGGAGGAAGGCCGCGGATGACGCAAGTTTGCTCAACGACCGAACCAATGAAGCGATTGCGCTCCATAATCTGGCACGGGCGCAACGGCAACTTCGTGATTTTGAGGGCGCGATAACCAATGGGCTTGCGGCGGCGGCAGCAAATGAAAAGCTCGGTCGGAAAGAAGAGTGGTGGCGAAATCAGATTCTGCTGCTGCAATTGGAAGCGGTGACCACAAATCACTCCCCGGAAAGACGATTCGAAGAATTACAGCCGCGCCTGCAGGAGGTCAGCAATCGGTCATTGCGCGGGGCGTTCTGGAATGAACTGGCATTATGGCAGCAAAAGCACGGTGAAAACGAACCTGCCGCAGAAACGTTCGCGCGCGCGCAAAGTGAATACGAAGCGGCGAAAGACTCTGCCGGAGTCGCGACGGCGATCGCGAACCGAGCCAAACTCATGGAAGAGCGAGGACAATTGGAGCTTGCGCTTCGGGTCTGGGCAGATGCATTGACTCGGTTCGAGCAACTGGCCGACCCATATGGAATCGCGCATTCACTCGCCGGCCACGGCCGTACGTTGCTGGCGGCGAAAAAAGATTTGCCAACTGCCGAGGATGAGTTGCGCCGCGCCGCCCGCAATTTTCGCAATTTGAAAATGGAATCTGAAGCGCGGAAGGTGGAGGAACTTCTGGCACGTCACGGCGAAGCTCCGCACTAGACAATCAAGGTCCAGCACGCTAATCATCCGGCCATGAAAACCGCCTTGCGCCTGATCGCCTGTGCCGCATTCGTTGCGGCGTTTTCAACGAACGCCGCGCCCGCGAAACGCATCTTCGATGGCAAGACGTTTAATGGCTGGGAAGGTGACACGAATAAGACATGGCGGATTGCCGACGGCGCCTTTGTCGGCGGCTCACTCGACAAAACCGTCCCGCAAAATGAGTTTCTGCGCACGACGCGGTCTTACACGAATTTTGTGCTTCGAGTGAAGTTCAAGCTTACGGGCAAATCGGGATTTGTGAACGGCGGCGTCCAACTACGCAGCAAACCCGCCACAAAACCGCCGAATGAGATGATTGGCTACCAGGCAGATATGGGAAAGGACTGGTGGGGTGCCCTGTACGACGAATCGCGGCGCAACAAGGTGCTGATCAAGCCCGACGCGGCCGCCGTTGAGAAAGCGCTTAAGAAAGACGATTGGAACGAGTATGAAATCCGCTGCGAAGGCAAACGCATTCGCACGTCGATTAACGGAGTGCCGATGATCGACTACACGGAAACGGACGATTCGATCGAGCAGTTTGGCCAAATCGGCCTGCAAGTGCACGGAGGCGGACAAACAGAAGTTTTTTACAAAGACATTACGGTCGAAGAGTTGCCGTAACTTTGGCCGAAGCCGTTGAAGCGGAGCGCGGCCAGCCTTGGCCGCATTAACCGACGATTACTTCCTTGGCGGCCAAGGCTGGCCGCGCTCCAACGATATTACCCACACAAATCGGAGAGGAGTCTGAAACCTTTCTTGGACTTTTGCGGTCTGCCGATGTAGATAGTGTCTGGCCGGTATGATTGAAGGGCTCCTGCAGTCAAATTTGGAGCCGGTCGCCCGCCGCCATCGCCAACTGCGTTTGTGGCGCTCGCTGGCAGTTTGTTGGGCCGCTACAGCCCTGGCCGGCCTGTTTTTGCTCTGGCTCTCGACGCGCTTTCACCTGAGCCGGGAAATCTCCCTTGGAGTTGTCGCGCTCGTTTTCCTCTCTGGCATCGCGGTCACATTTATGTTCGTTCGGCGATTGCGCACCGATTATCGACAGGTCGCGCGCCAGATCGAACGAGAACATCCCGACCTGCATTCGCTGCTCATCACCGCCGTCGAGCAGCAACCGGATCGTGCGAGCGGCCAATTCAATTATCTGCAGGCGCGGGTGATTCGAGAAGCGATCCTCGAAGTCCAGAACCGCAAGCTCGTCGCGCAGATGCCGACAGCGGGTTTGACGCTGGCACGCGTTGCGAACGTCTGCGCGCTGGCGATAGCGGCAATAGTGATTGCAAAACTCGCGACGCCCAACCGCGAACCCGGATCGGTCAGCAGAACGGCTTCGACTGCGGTCAGCGTCGAACCCGGCGACGTCTCGATTGAGCGCGGAACCAGTTTGCTCGTGATGGCGAGGTTTTCGGGCCCGGTTCCGGGGTCGGCCACACTGATCGTCAGCGAAGAAGGCCAGGAACCGAGCCGGTTGCCGTTGCAACGCACGCTGCGGGACCCAGTGTTTGGCGGCAGCATACCAGAGGTCACGGTATCCTTGAAATACACCGTCGAGTATCAAGATAGCCGTACGCGCGAATACAAAGTGACGGTCTTTGATTATCCGAAGCTCGAACGCGCCGACGTCGAATTGAAATATCCGGATTACACCGGATTGCCTGACAAGCGAATTGCAGATACCCGGCGCGTGACGGCTGTGGAAGGCTCACACCTGGCGCTGTCGTTGCAATTGAACAAGCCAGTTCGCTCAGCACGTCTGGTATCGAAAGGCAAGACCGGCGCGGTGATGACGACTGCGTCCGACAAGGCCGTGGACAATTCCAAACAATCGATTCTCAACCTGGCAACGGAGCCCGGCCAAGCCGTAGCGAATCTGAACGAGCTCGTGCTCACCAGCAGCCAGACGCTCTGGCTCGAATTGGTGGATACCGATGGGCGCACCAACAAAGTGCCTTCGCAATTTGTTTTCGATGTGCTCAAAAATAAACCGCCGGAGTTAAAACTTGCGGCGCCGCGCGGTGATCAGCGCGTATCGCCACTCGAGGAATTGACATTCGCTACCGAGGCTGCGGACGATTTTGGCCTGCGCACCGTCGGGCTCACCTACGCGATGGCGGGCCAGGAACCGAACACGATTCAAGTTGATGTCGCGGCCGCCCGGCGTGAGAAACACCAGTTTGGCCATTTGCTTCGACTCGAAGACCTCCAGGCCAAACCCGACCAGTTGCTCTCGTGGTTTGTCTGGGCTGAAGACATCGGACCAGACGGCAACCTGCGCCGCACCTCCAGCGACATGTATTTCGCGGAAGTGCGGCCGTTCGACGAAATTTACCGCGACGGCTCTGGCGCCGACGCGAGTTCAGCATCGGCCGGCATGCAGATGGGTGGGGAGACAATGAAACTCGCCGAACTGCAAAAGCAAATCATCAATGCGACATGGAAATTGCAGCGACAATTCCCGTCGAATGTCGCGGCAAATGCGAGCGGCAGTTACGTCAAGGACGCCGGCGTCGTCCGCGAATCGCAGGAAGCAGCCCTTGAACAGGCCGGAGCGATGAAGGCGCGTGTGGACGATCCGCGTTTCAAATCGTTGTGGGAAACCGTGACCGACAAAATGCAATTGGCACTCGACCAGTTGGCCGAAGCGACCAACTCGCCGGCGCCTTTACCAAAGGCATTAACCGCGGAGCAGAACGCTTACCAGGCGTTGCTGAGTCTCTCCGCGCGGGAGTATCAGGTCACGCGCAACCGCAACCGCAGCAACGGCGGAGGCGGGGGCGGGCAGCGCAACCAGGGCCAACTCGATAATCTCGACCTGAAGGAAGAGAAAGATCGTTACGAAACCCAGCGCCAGGCCGGGCCGCAACAGAAGCCCGAACAGCGCGAGCAATTGGCGGTGCTCAGCCGGTTGAAGGAATTGGCCCAGCGACAGCAGGACTTAAACGAGCGACTGAAGGATTTGCAGACCGCCTTGCGCGAAGCCAAAACTGAGGAGCAGCGCAAGGAACTCGAGCGCGAATTGAAGCGCCTGCGCGACGAACAGCGCGAAATGCTCGCGGACATGGATGAACTGTCGCAGCGCATGGAGCGAAATCAGTCGCAAATGGCCGAGAGCCGCCAGCAACTCGACCAAACGCGTTCTCACGTGCAAAACGCGGCGGAAGCGCTCGACAAGGAGTCAGTCGGCCAGGCTTTGAGTGAGGGCACGCGTGCCCAGCGAGACTTGCAACAGCTTCGCGATGATTTTCGGAAGAAGAATTCCAACCAATTCGCGGAGGACATGCGCGAGATGCGCCAGACGGCCAGAGAGTTGGCGCAAAAGCAGGAAGAGATTTCTTCGAAAATTGACGCCGAAGTGAATCAGAAACAAAAGACTCTCACTGCGTCCGAAGAAGCAAAGGGCCTCGCTGAGAAATTCGCCCAGCAGAAAACCGGTTTCACGAACCTCGTGCAAAACATGCGCGAGGTGAGCGACAAAGCCGAGGCCGCGGAACCAATGCTCTCGCGGCAATTGTACGAAGCTGTTCGCAAGACTGCGCAGGGGAATGTGGAAAACAATTTGTCCGCCTCGGAAGAATTGCTGAAGCGGAGTTTTCTCTCGGAAGCGGGGCAATTCTCGCGCCGCTCACAACAGGACCTCAACGAACTCAAGCGCAGCGTTGAAGAAGCGGCCTCCGGCGTGCTCGGAGATGAAGCCGAGGCGTTAAAATTTGCGAAAAACGAACTGGACGATCTGGTAAATAAACTCGGCAATGAACTGCAACGCTCGCCTGCAGCCCGAGGGGGAACGAACGGCACACAACAGGCACAGAGCCAGGGGAACGCCGGCAAAGAGGCCCCCGGAAACCAGACAGATTCCAAAAACGCTGAAACCGCGCAAAACGGCAACGGGCAGCAAGGCCAGCAGGGTGAGCAGCAAACCGCCTCGACAGGGCAGCGCAACGGAAACTCACAACCCAATTCGAAGTCGGACCAGAGTTCCGAGCGCCAAACGTCGGCCGCAAATCAGCAGGGCGCTGAACAGCCAGGCCAGAATCCAGGCCAGAATGGACAGCAAGGCGGCGCCAACCGGGGCCAGCGCGCTCAAGGCAATCGCAACCAGACCGACGGCAACCAGGGCGGTCGATTTGATCCCGGCCGCTGGACGCAAAACGAACAGGGTGGTCCCGACGGCGGGGGCGGGGGCGGCCCGATTTACGGCGGCGAGTTTCGCGAATGGTCCGAGCGCTTGGGTCAGGTCGAGGAATTAATGGACCAGTCGCAGTTGCGGACAGAAGCCGGACGCATCCGCGATCGCGCCCGCGCTTTGCGCGCCGAATTCAAACGCCACGCGAACGAGCCACAGTGGGACCTTGTGCGCAATCAGGTCTATGGGCCGCTCACGGAATTGCGCAATCGTGTTGCCGAGGAACTCGCGCGCGTCCAATCCACCGAATCGCTCGTCCCGATTGACCGCGATCCCGTGCCGAACAAATTCTCGGACCTCGTGCGCCGTTACTACGAGAAACTGGGAGATTCGCAGACCGCACCGAAGGCCCAGTAAATCTCTTGCTGGCTCAGCGCACTTCGTCGTGGCATGATTCATCCGATGTTCTTCGCCGCTGCGTCGATTTCCGCGCCCGGCTGGCTCGCGCCAGCGGTAATCGTGGTGCTGGTGGGCCTCGGGTTGATCTTCTGGAGCTATCGCACGGCCATTGCCCGGCCGACGGATAAGCTAATCGCAGCGACCCTCAAGCTGCTTGGCATTCTCGCATTGGCCGCGTGCCTCGTGGAACCACTTTGGACCGGTCAGCGCGTCAAACCGGGAGCGAATTATTTCGCCGTGCTCGCCGACAACAGCCAGGGCATGTGCATCAAAGACGCCAATGCCGATCAGCCGCGCAATGAACTCGTGACGGCGCTGCTCCGCTCCGAACGCGGCAAATGGCAGCGCACCCTCGAAGACCTGTTCCAGGTGCGGCGATACCAGTTTGATGCGCGACTGCAACCGGCAAAGGATTTTTCGGAACTCACGTTCGACGGCAGGGCATCCAACCTCGGCGCCTCGCTCCGGACCATGGCCGAGAGGTTCAAAGGCCAGCCCTTTGCCGGCGTGTTGATGTTCAGTGACGGCAATGCCACAGATATCACGGGCAACTTTGACGCGACCGGTCTGCCGCCAATATATCCGGTCACCATTGGCGGCAACGGCCCCTCGCACGATATTGCGGTCTCCAGCGTCGGCGTAACTCAGACGGCGTTTGAGGATGCGCCAGTGACGATTCAAGCCGAAGTCGCGTCCATTGGATACCGCGGCGAAGTCGTCGCGCAACTGCTGCAAATTCCGGCAAATACGAGTGCCTCTGCCGCCGAGGACAAAGTGGTCGCGGAGCTGCGCCAGACGCCCCGCGGAAATCAAAAAATGGGCTTCAGATTTCAGGTCCGCCCCGAGCATGGCGGGATTTCATTTTATCAGGTGCGCGCATTCGCCAAAGGAGCAGCGGACGATTTCAAACATCCCAAAGCGTCGCAGGAAGCTACACTCGCCAACAATATTAATGTCGTGCCGGTGGATCGCGGGGGCGGACCGTATCGGATTCTGTATGTCTCGGGCCGGCCAAACTGGGAATTCAAATTTTTGCGGCGCGCCCTGGAAGAGGACAAGGAGCTCGAACTCGTCGCGCTCATCCGCATCGCGAGGCGGGAACCCAAATTTGAATTTCGCGGTCGCGCCGGTGAAGCGAGCAACCCGCTTTTCCGCGGTTTCGACAAGAAGGACGAAGACGCCGAGCGTTACGATCAACCGGTCCTGGTACGGTTGAACACGCGCGATGAAACCGAGCTGCGCGGTGGGTTTCCGAAAACGGCCGAAGAACTTTTTGGCTATCACGCGGTAATTCTCGATGACATCGAAGCCCAATTCTTCACCGCCGATCAGTTGTCACTCTTACAAAAATTCGTTTCCGAACGGGGCGGCGGCTTCCTGATGCTTGGCGGCCAGGAATCTTTCCAGGAAGGCAACTATGGCCGCACTCCCGTCGGAGAAATACTGCCCGTGTATTTGGATCAACTTGCCGAGGAGCAGCCGGGCGGCTCGGTGCGGCTGTCGTTCACGCGTGAAGGATGGCTGCAGCCCTGGGCGCGACTGCGAGCGACAGAATCCGACGAGCGGCAGCGCCTGAATGAATTGTCGGAATTCGAGGTGCTGAACAAGGTCCGCGCGGTCAAGCCAGGCGCAACCGTCGTCGCGACTGCCGACACGCGTGCGGGCAAGCATTTCCCTGCGCTGGTCGTTCAGCGATTTGGACATGGCCGAACGGCCGCGATCACCATCGGCGATTTGTGGCGCTCGGGTTTGCACAGCGAGGAAACGCAACGTGATCTCGGGAAGACCTGGCGGCAAACCATGCGCTGGCTGGTGGCCGATGTGCCCAGGCGTGTCGAGTTAAGCACCGCGGCTAATCCGGAGGAGGGTCCCGCGGCCATGACGCTACAGGTGCGCGTGCGCGACAAGGAGTTCGAGCCGATGAACAATGCGACCGTCGCTGTCTCGGTCCGCCCCGTGGGGCAGAAACCGCAAAGCGAGACCAACGCGGTTCGCCTGATTGCCGAACCTTCTGGCCGTGAATCAGGTCTCTACGAAACCACCTATGTCGCGCGCGACACCGGCGCGTGGCTGGCGGAAGCCATTGTCGCCGATGAAGCCGGCGCGGAACTGGGGCGCGCGCAGGCCGCATGGTCATCCGACCTCGCTGCGGAAGAATTTCGCTCGCTCACGCCCAATCGCGCTTTGCTCGAGCAATTGGCGCGCAGCACCGGCGGCCGCGTCATCGCACCGGACGACCTGGACAGCTTTGTCCGGCAACTCCCCCATGCCAAGGTCCCGATCATGGAAACATGGACCAGCCCCATGTGGCACCGCGCCTCCGTTTTTCTCTTCGCGATTTGTTGTTTCGCCGCCGAGTGGGGCCTGCGCAGGTGGCGTGGCCTGGCCTGATTGAAGTCCCGGCCCGTGCTATTCCCTCGAAGCTCAATAAATCCTCGAAACGTCAACAAACTTGCGACGAATCGGCTGAACAGGCATTAACTTAGGACGAATGCGGAGAATTCCGTCGGCATCACTGAATTGGTTTGCGATTTGCGTCGCCTGCGTGCTTTGCGTTCATGGCGCTTCTGCTGCGACGCTCACAGCGACTCTTGATCGCAATGTCGTGCCTGTCGGAGAAACCGTTACGCTCAGCCTCACGTTTGAAGGCGTGCAACCCCAGGGCACGCCTCAATTGCCGAGCATACCGAACCTCGCGCCGCAAGGCGTGCAGTCCTCCACGTCGGTCCAAATCATAAACGGCCAAATGAGCCAGCGCATATCTTACAACTACACGCTCGCCGCTACCCAACCCGGCGACGTCGTGATTCCCGCAATGCAGGTGCAATTGGCAGGTCAGGCCCTTTCCACTCAGCCGTTGGGGGTGAGAATTACGCCCGCGTCCAGCCCCGCAAATGTCATCACCAATCTCGCTTTCGTTCGTCTTATTGTTCCCAAGACCGAAATATATGTCGGCGAAGCCATTCCCGTTGAAATTCAGCTCTACTATCGATCCGTCGAAGGCGTGCAGATGCCGCAAGTTAAAGCCGAAGGATTTTCGGTCAGTCCATTGGTCGAGCCTACCCAAACCCAAACTCAGGTCGGCAATGTGATTTACAGTCTGCTCGTGTTCAAATCTTCCGCTACGCCTGCTCGTGCCGGAAATCTCAAGCTGGGACCCGCCGAATGCAGCCTCACCATTCTGATTCCCACACAGCGCCGCGATCCCTTCGATCCATTTGGTTTCTTTGGCCCGACACATCAGCGCAAGCCCACAACCCTCGCGAGCGATCCCGTCGAGATGCGCGTGTTGCCGTTGCCCACCGAAAACGTGCCGTCCGGTTTTAACGGCGCAGTGGGCAGCTACGCAATGAACGTCACCGCCAGCCCGACCAACGTTGCCGTTGGCGATCCCATCACCGTCAAAATCAACATCACCGGCAGTGGCCGTTTGGATGCGATCACTTTGCCCGAACAATCGCAATGGCGCGATTTCAACACCTATCCGCCGGAGAAAAAGGTTCAGCCCGGCGATCCACGTGGGCTTAGCGGCAGCGTGTTATTTGATTGCGTCCTCACGCCGCAAAATCACGAAATTCGCACGCTGCCACCAGTGGAATTCAGCTTTTTCGATCCCGCGCAGCGGCAATATCGCACTCTCAGAGGCCCGGCGTTCCCTCTCTCCGTCCGCAGCGCCACGGTCGCCAACGCGCCTCCTCCCATGGCAACCAACGCCAACGCGAGCGCCGAAGCGCCACCCGCCGACGACATCCTGCATATCCGTCCGCAATTCGCCGAAAGCGCGTCCGGCGCCTTGTTGATCCGCCAGCCGTGGTTTCTCGGTCTGCAAGCGGTTCCTGTACTTACGTGGCTCGCGTTGCTCGTCGCGCGCAAACGTCGCGAAAATCTCGCCAATAATCCTCGTTTGCGCAGACAGCGCGAAGTCGTTCGCCGGGTTCGCGAAGGCCTGCGGGAACTCCATCTATTGGCCACCACCCAGAACTCCGATGCGTTCTTCGCGACCCTCTTCCGTCTGCTTCAGGAACAAATCGGCGAGCGGCTCGACATGCCGGCCTCCGCGATCACCGAAGCCATCATCGAGGAGCGGCTCCGCCAAAGCAACATGCCCACGGCGACCGTCGCCGAGCTTCACGATCTGTTCCAAATGTGCAACCAGGCCCGCTTCGCCCCGCAAAAAACCAGCCAGGAACTCTCGGCTCTGATCCCTCGCGTCGAAGCTGTCTTGCGCGACCTCCAGAAACTCAACGCATGAGTCAAAAGTGGATAGAAGCGTTGGTAGGGTCGCCGCGCCGTCGGCGACCGCGCTTCCGGAGCGGCGAGTTCCGTCGAACCCGACCACTGCTACCTTTTCTCATCGGCCTCTCAATCTTCGCGTTCTCGACTTTCCTCGCCCCTCCTGCCCGGGCTGCCGATCCGATCGCGATTTTCGACCAGGCCAATCGCATGTATGAACAAAGCAAGTTCGCCGATGCCGCCGCCGCGTACCAGCAAGTCCTTTCGCTCGGCCATTCTTCCGCCACGCTCTACTACAATCTCGGCAATGCCTGGTTCAAGGCGGGCCAACTCGGCCGCGCCATCGCCGCTTACCGGCGCGCCGAGGCTTTGGCGCCGCGTGATCCGAACATTCGTTTCAATCTTAACTTCGCCCGCAAGCAAGTCTCCGGTTCCACCCGCTCCCCTGCTCCATGGCAGCAATGGATCTCGCGCCTCACCGTCAACGAATGGATTGCCACCGCCTCCGTTGCATTTTGGTTCCTCCTCCTGTTGTTAATCCTGCGCGAAGCTCGGCCTGCCCTCCGCCGCGGCTTGCGCGCATATCTCATTGTCATCGCAATCTTCGCTGTCGCGCTGGGCGCCACCGCCGGCTTCGCCGTCTACGACCAGACCCGAATCCATGAGGCCGTCGTCGTGGCGCCGCAAGTCATCGTCCGCTACGGCCCGATCGAAGATTCCAAAGTCTATTACCAGCTTCGCGACGGTGCGGAAATTCTCGTGCTCGACGAAAAACGCTTCGGCGAGAATGAATCCTGGCTCCAGGTGCGCGACGGCACTCGCCGCGTCGGTTGGCTCAAACGCGATCAGGTGGTTATTTTATAATATGCGTGCGCTGGCGTTCCTTTTCGCCGCGGTCAACCTGGCGGCCGCTCCTCACTTCACTCCGCTGTGGGACAGCAAATCACTCGCGGGCTGGCACGTAATCGGCACAGGCGAGTGGAAAATCGAAGATGGCTCGATCCACGGAATGCACCGCAAATCCGAACGCGATTATGGCCATCTCGTTACCGATCGCGCCTACACGAACTTCGTCGTCCGCTTCAAATTCAAGTGCCTCAAAGGAAACAGCGGATTTTATTTCCGCATCGATGAGAAAGGCTGGAGCGGCGTCTCGGGCTTGCAGGCCGAAATCGACGCGCAAAACGACATCGGTGGATTGTACGAAACCAACGGACGCGGTTGGGTCGTGAAGCCGAAAGCTGCCGACGTGAAGCAGTGGTTCAAGCCCGGCGAATGGAATGACATGACCGTGAGCGCTATGGGCCGGCGCGTCACTGTGACCGTTAACGGCAAAGTGAGCGCCGATTTGCCGAATGACATTCAGGGACGGCCTCACGGCAAACTCGCGCTTCAATTGCACGCCAACCAGGACCTCGATGTCTGGTTCAAAGACATCGACATCGCCGAGCAGTAAATCCCCCTGCCTGCTTTCTTGGCTGGACGATTGCCCGGCAGCCGCCAAACTCCCGGTCGAGCAGACCATGAAATCGTGCAGCCAATGCGGACACACAAATGATTTGGGCGCACCCATTTGCGCCCGCTGTGGCTTTCGCTTTGCCCCTCCGCCTCTCCCACGACAACAGCGGGAATTTCCGACCGTTTTTGTTATCATCCTGCTCCTCTGCGCGGGAGCAGTCGCCGCCAGGTTTGCCGTCGGTCGCTTCCAGTTGCGCGACGTCCGCGCTCGCTTTGCGGCAGGACTCCGGCAGTGCGACCAAACTCACCAGCAGGAACTCAGCGCCAGACGCGACGCCGACCAGAAACGCGCGGATGAGCAGGAGGCCGCGCACAAAGCGAGGCTGGCCGACCGTGCCGCCATCTCAGGCGAGCTCGCTCGCGATAATCACGCCAAGGAATGGCAAAAGCGTTTGGCCCACGATCCTGAATTCGCCGAATCCGCTTTCGAGCGTGCCATGCTCAAGATGCAGAAGGTCGGCAGCGACCCTGCTCTTGCCGCGCGCGAGGCCCTCGAGGAAGTTGCCCGCCTCGCCGCGCCTCCCGGCTCACGCGTCGAAGTGACAAAT
>Ga0193697_1000243_pt1 | contig 21432 bp, 21 predicted proteins | sample L3m2metaG_FD_145073 | JGI IMG/M metagenome (GOLD analysis project Ga0193697, IMG submission 145073) | Soil microbial communities from a riparian zone of the East river system, Colorado, United States - L3m2 | ecosystem: Environmental > Terrestrial > Soil > Riparian zone | place: USA: East River... | reverse complement strand
ATACTCGATCATCACGCTGGCGAAATCCTCACTCGGCGACTTGGTGTAATCGACGTCCTTGCCCATCATCCCGGTGAGCTTCTTCGCGTACGCCGGTCGGCTCCACTTGAGGCTGGCGATGTGACCGGTGACGCGCACCGGCCGGACCGACGTGGCCGGCTTCGCCGGGTCCGTGAGGAGATGCTGCACCACGAGCGCCGAGTGGCACATCATGTCGTTCAAGACGCCGCCGCCTTGCAAGTGACCCTGCCAGAACCACGGCATGTGCGGTCCGCTGTGCTCCTCGGCGGCGCGGGCGAGGTAGGGACGCCCGGTGATCTTGGCGCCACGCGCCCAGAGGAGGTTGCGGCCCGTTGCGACGTGCGGCGCGAAGAGCTGGTTCTCGAGGTAGCCTGTCGGGATGCCGGCCTTCTTGACCATCTCGGCGATCTTTTTGGCCTCGGCGACGTTCCGTCCCAACGGCTTCTCGCAGGCGATACCGAGCAGCTTCTTGCCGTCCTCTACAGCGGTGACGATCTCCTCGAAGTTCGCGAGGCGCGCGTAGTTCGGCCCGCACACCCAGATGGCATCGATCGCGGGATCCTGGACCATCGCGGTGATGGTGGGGAAGGCTTTGGCGGCGCCGACGCCGAGCTTCCGGGCGAGGGCGGCCGTCTCTGCGGCGTTCTTGGCGTTCGGGCTCCACACGCCCAGGATGTCGGCGTCGCGCACGGCGACGAATCCCTGGAGGTGGAACTTCGCGTTGAAGCCGCTGCCGACGATGCCGATACCAAGGCGCTTGGTCGCGGGCATCAGTCGGAGTACCTCACGTCGAGCTTCTTGAGGGCTTCATCGGGACATCCGGTCCAGTTGGTCACGAATTCATTGCCTCGATAGTCGAGATCCCCGATGCCGATCCTGCTCGTGTAGAACCCCGAGGCGGTCAGATCGCGGAACATGTTGAAGAAGGCGACGCCATGGCTGTGCTCGGGCTTGGCGCGCTTGGGCCACGCGATGTCGTCGAGAATCGCTCGACGTTGTTGCTCGACGCAGTCTTTAAACGACTTATTGAAACGTTCCATGCTTTCGTTGTCGAGCCAGGCGAGCCCCCCGCGCATCGGCAAACGGCCGTCGTCGCGGTCGTTCAGCATGAAGTCCATGAACTCGGGGACGCCCGCGTCGGTGCCGCTCCCCGAGCGATCATCACGCGGGATCACGATATCGACGAGCACGCGCACGGTGTCCAGCTCGTGCGCGGTGAAGAACTTGGGCGCCACGGCCTGACCGACCGGCGCCGCGGCACGAGCCGCGCGCGCCAGATCGGCGGCGCGCCGCGCATCGGCGGGGGTCCAGCGGAACGCCGTCGTGAGCGCGGCCACCGCCGTCAGCTCCAGGGCCTCTCGGCGCGTCATCTTGCTCATAGCGCGCCCCCCTTCATCTGCTGGGCCACGTAATCGGCCGTCCGCCACGAGAGCGCCATGATCGTCCATGTGGGGTTCTTGTCGGCCTGCGACGTGAAGGGACCGCCGTCGGCCACGAACAGGTTTTTAACCTCGTGCGTCTGGCAGTACTTGTTGACGACCGAGCTGCCCGGGTCGGCGCCCATGCGCGTGCCACCCAGCTCGTGGATGATCTGGCCCCCCGCGGCGATGCCGTACCCCTGATCGGGGCCGGGCATCGGCGACCAGACCTCGCCGCCCATCTCGGCCACGATCGCCCGGAACGTTTCCTGCATGTGCTTCACCTGTTTCAGCTCGTGATCGGTCCACTTCCAATGGAAGCGCAACACGGGGATGCCGTAGCGATCGACGGTGTTGGGATCGATCTCACAGTAGCAATCGTCGTTGGGGATCATCTCCCCGCGGCCCGAGAAGCCGACGTAGGCGCCGTAGTAGCGGCGATAGTCTTCCTTGAGCTGCTTGCCGTACCCGCCGCCGCCGGGGTAGCGGTGAATCCCGCCCATGAAGCCGTACGTCGGCATGCCGGTACCGCCCCACACCTCGATGTGGTAGCCGCGCGGGAAGTCGAGCTTCTTGTTGTCGAGCCACCACGGCATGTACACGTGCCCGCCGCCGACGCCGTCGTGGTTGTGCGGCACGTGGTCCACCATCTTCGGGATGAATCCCGAAACGTCGGTGCCGGTGGTGTCGGTGAGGTACTTGCCCACCGTGCCGCTCGAGTTGGCGAGCCCGTTGGGGAAGTGCGACGACTTGGAGTTGAGGAGGAGGCGCGACGTTTCGCACGCGCTCGCGGCGAGCATGACGACGCGCGCCGCCAGGAACTGCTCCGAGCCGTCGCGCGTGTCGATGTAGGTCACTCCCGTCGCCTTGCCGGTGGCGTCGACGTTCACCTCGCGCACCATCGCGCGCGTCACCAGCGTGAGCCGTCCCGTCCTGAGGGCCGGCGCGATCAGCACGTTGGTCGCGGAGAAGTTCGAATTGCTGCGGCAGCCCCGGTTGCACTGGCCGCAGTAGTGGCACGCCGCGCGCCCGCCGACCGACTGCGTGAGGATCGAGAGCCGCGAGGGGAGGCAGGGAATGTTCAGGCGCTTCGACGCGTCCTGGATCAGCAGCTCGTAACAGCGGGGCTTCGGCGCCGGGAGGAAGATGCTGTCGGGCGCGTTGGGGAAGTTCTCCTTGCTCCCGAAGACGCCGATGAGCCGGTCTACGCGGTCGTAGTAGGGCCTGACGTCGTCATAGGAGATCGGCCAGTCGTCGCCGAGGCCGTCGAAGGTCTTCGCCTTGAAGTCGCGCGGGCCGAAGCGGAGCGAGATCCGGCCCCAGTGGTTCGTGCGGCCGCCGAGCATTCGGGCGCGCCACCAGCGGAAGCGGTTGCCGGGGGCGGTGGTGTAGGGCTCGCCGTCGATCTCCCAGCCGCCCACGCACGCGTCCCATTCGCCGAACGGCCGGTCCTTGGTCGACGCGCCCCGGCGCGGGGAATCGTAGGGCCACGTGAGCATCGCGGAGTCGGACGTGTTGTCCCAGGGCACGCCCGCTTCGAGCAGCGTGACGTTGACGCCGGCCCGCGTGAGCACGTACGCGGCCATCCCGCCGCCCGCGCCGGAGCCGACGATGCAGACGTCCGCCGGGTCGTTACGACGAAACAGGTTTACCACCCCACCGCTCCCCCCGCATAGCGCGGGTCCGGCACGCCGACCCAGCCGGCCGGCGTGCGTTGAATGGCCGCGACGATGCCGCTCGTGCCCCGTCGCATCTCCACGTGATGTCCCATGCCGCGCAATGCGGTCACGGTGCTTTCACTCAAGCCGCCGCGCTCGTAGCGGATGATGTCGGGGAGCGCTTGATGATGCACGCGCGGCGCCGCGACGGCTTCCGCCAGCGTCATCTTCTGGTCGAGGACGTCGAGGATCACCTGCGCCACCGTCGTAATGATCGTCGGCCCCCCCGGCGTTCCCACCACCATAAAGAGCTGGCCGTCGCGATCGAGCACGATCGACGGCGTCATCGCCGAGAGCATGCGCTTGCCGGGCTCGATCGCGTTGGCCTCGCCTTGCACCAGGCCGTACATGTTCGGCTTCCCAGGCGCGGCGGCGAAGTCGTCCATCTCGTCGTTCAACAGGAAGCCCGCCCCCGTGACGGTCACCGCGCTCCCGAAGCTGTTGTTCAACGTCGTCGTCACCGACGCCGCGTTGCCCGCGGTGTCCACGATCGAATAATGCGTCGTGTGCATGCCCTCGGCGCCTCCCGCGGCCTGCGGGGGCGTGGGGGTCGCGTGCTGCGGGTCGATCTGGCCGCGCAGCTGCGCGGCATACGATTTCGAGAGGAGCCGCTCGAGCGGCATGTTCACGAAGTCGGGGTCGCCGAGGAACTGGTTCCTATCCATGAACGCCCGACGCATTGATTCTGCCAAGAGGTGGGTGTAGGCCGCCGTGCCGACCGCGGGGAGGGTGTCGTACCCCTCCATGATGTTCAGGATCTCGCCCATCGTGACGCCACCCGAGCTGGCGGGCGGCATGGAGTAGATCGTATAGCCGCGGTAGCTGAGCTGAATCGGCGTGCGCCACTTGGGCCGGTAGCGGCGCAGATCGTCCTTCGTGATCAGGCCGCCGCCGCGCTGCATCTCGGCGACGATCAAGTCGGCGATCTGGCCGCGATAGAACACGTCGGGGCCGGAGTCGCTGATCAGCTGGAGTGTGCGAGCGAGGTCGGGTTGCTTCCAGAGGGTGCCGGCGGCGGGCGGGTGCCCGCCGGGGAGAAACTGGGCGCGCGATGCGGGGAACTCCGTCAAGCGATCCGAGTCGCCCTTGATGTCGCCCGAGCGCTCGGAGTCTACGCGATGCCCATCCTGCGCCAGCCGAATCGCCGGAGCGAGCAGCGTGGCCCAGGGCAGTGAGCCGTGTCGCTTCCAGGCTTCGTACATTCCGGCGACGCTGCCGGGGACGCCGGAGGCGAGGTGGCCCGTCACGCTCTTTTCCGTGAGGTTACCCGCCGAGTCGAGATACATGTCGTGACTCGCGCCGCCCGGCGCCATTTCGCGATAGTCGATCGCCTGCACGTCGCCGGCGGCGCTGCGATGCACGATGAACCCGCCGCCGCCGATGTTGCCGGCGTCGGGGAGCACGACGGCGAGCGCGAATCCGACGGCGACCGCCGCGTCGATGGCGTTGCCGCCCTGCTTGATGATTTCCATGCCCGCGGCGCTCGCGAGCGGATGCGCGGAGACGACCATGGCCTTGGACGCCGTGACGGGAGACGAGCGCACGGTCCAGCTCGCGGGGATCGAGCGAGTGCCCCGAATGACAGCGGCGCGCGCGGCGCCTGCCGTGGGTGAGGTGGTCCCGGGGCCGGCAGCACCGCCGCAGGCGGCCACGATGAACGAGACGGCGGCGAGGGTGAATCGGAGGGCCTGGCGCATCCGACAAGAATGAAGTTGACCGCGGCCCCGGTCAACGTCTAGCTTGAAGCCACAGAACCTACTCAATGACGACCTCCGACTTCTCAGACCCCCGCCTCACCGAGCAGCGCAACCCGCGCACCGAGCGCATCGACGTGGCCTCGACTCTCGAGATCGTCGATCTCATCAATGCCGAAGATGCTGGTGTGGCCGGTGCGGTGCGGGCGGAGCGCGAGTGCATCGCCGCGGCGATCGATCTGGTCGTCGCGGGACTGCAACAGGGGGGGCGGTTGATCTACGTCGGGGCGGGAACATCGGGCCGTCTGGGCGTGCTCGACGCGACTGAATGCCCGCCCACATTTGGAACGCCACCCACCATGGTGGTCGGCGTGATCGCGGGGGGCTACGGCGCGCTCGTGAAGAGTGCCGAAGGGGCCGAGGACGACGTGAACGCGGGCGCCGCGGCGATGGACACGGCCGCCGTGACGCCGCGCGACGTCGTCGTCGGCATCGCGGCGAGCGGCACGACCCCCTACGTCGGCGCGGCCCTGGCGCGCGCGCAGACACTCGGCGCGAAGACGGCCTTCGTCACCTGTTCCACGCCGCCAAAGCTCCTCACCGAGACGTGCGACGTCGTGATTGTACCCAAGGTGGGGCCCGAGGTCCTCACCGGCTCGACGCGTCTCAAAGCCGGCACCGCAACGAAGCTCGTGCTCAACACGATCAGCACCGGTGCGATGATCCGCTTCGGCAAAGCATACGGCAACCTGATGGTTGACCTCATCGCGCTCTCCGACAAGCTCGAGGACCGCGGCGAGCGCATCGTGATGGAGTGCGTCGGGGTCGACCGCGCGCGGGCACGCTCCGCGATCGAAGACGCGGGCGGTAGCGTGAAACTGGCGATCGTGATGGCGAAGAAAAGAATAGGGCGGGAAGAGGCGCAGAAGATGTTGAGGGAGGCTGGCGGACTCGTGCGACGGGCTGTGGGTGATCCGCCGCCGGTAAAGCCGCGCGCGTGACTGAAGTCCTCGCCGTCGGCCTGATGTCCGGCACATCGCTCGACGGCGTGTCGACGGCGTTGGTGCGGCTCAGCGTCGATCCTCCGGGCGCGACGCTCGTCGCGTTCCGCCAGGAGCCCTACTCGCAGCCCGAGCGTGGGGCGATCATCGATGCCATGGCCCGGGGCACTCCCCGGGATCTCGCCTTCCTTCATGTTGCGCTGGGCGAACGCTTCGCGGGCGCCGTGCTCTCGTTGCTCGCGGATGCGCGCGTCGCCCCGCGCGATCTTGCATTCATTGCGTCGCACGGCCAGACGGTGTGGCACGAGCCGGGACGCGCAACGCTGCAGCTGGGCGACGCGGCGGTGATCGCCGAACGATTGGGCGTGCGCGTGATCAGCGACTTCCGGGCGCGCGACGTGGCGGCGGGCGGGCAGGGCGCCCCGCTGGTCCCGCTTGCGGATGTCATGCTCTTCGGGCACGAGGTGCGCGGGCGGTTGCTCCTGAACATCGGCGGCATGGCGAACGTCACGTGGGTCCCGCAGCGGGGCGTGACGGAGGGAGCCCTGGCCTTCGACACGGGCCCGGGGGTCGCGGTGATCGACGCCGTGACGCGGCGGATCGATCCCGACGCGGACTTCGATCGGGACGGTGAGCGGGCGCGGCGCGGGCGGCCCGCGCAGAAGGTGCTCGAGGAGTTGCTCGCCGATCCGTATTTCGATGAGGCACCACCCAAGAGCACAGGGCGCGAGCGCTTCGGGATCGAATACGCCGACAAGCTCTTGGCGCGTGTGAAGGGCGGGGGCGGATCCGAGAACGACGCCATCGCCACCGCCACCGCGCTCACGGCCGAGTCGATCGCCAGGTCGATCGCCCGTTGGCCCGGCAAGGATAAGGAAGGGGAGCTCGTGATCTCCGGCGGGGGCGCGCAGAATCCCGCGCTCGTCGAGCGCCTCGCCACGCGCGTGCAACCGCGGTCCATCGTGCTCTTCGATCAGCTCTTCTTCAACGGCGACGCGAAGGAAGCCGTGGCGTTCGCGTTCATGGGCTACCAGACCGTCCTCGGGCGGCCGGGGAACCTGCCGGAGGCGACGGGAGCCCGCGGCCCTCGCATTCTGGGACACATCACGCCGGCATGACGCGCGCGCGTCTCGTGTTTCCGGCGCTGCGCGCGCAGCGCGGCGTCTTCACGCACGAGAGAGCCAAGATCACCGCGGCCCTCAAGGCCGGCGTAGGCGGATTCATTCTGTTCGGCGGCACCCGGGCCGCCGTCCGGGCGCTGACGCACGCGCTGGGGCGCGAATCGACGCAGGCACTCTTGATCGGCTCGGACTTGGAGCGCGGGCCGGGGCAGCAGTTCCGCGGGCTCACCGAGCTGCCACCACCGGCGGCCCTCGGCTTCCTCGACGATCTCGACGCGACGTACGCAGCGGGCATGATCACCGCGACTGAAGCGCTCGCCGCGGGGATCTGTTGGGCGTTCGCGCCGGTGTGCGATCTCGATCTCGAGGCGCAGAACCCCATCGTCCAGACGCGCTCGTTCGGACCCGATGCGGAGCGCGTGGGGGCGCACGCCGCCAAGTGGATCGCCGGGTGTCAGGAGCACGGGGTGATGGCGTGCGCCAAGCACTATCCCGGGCACGGGCGCGCCACGACCGACTCCCACGAGGGCGTGCCGGTGATCGGCGCCAGCGGCATCGAACTGCGGTTGACTGATGCGGCACCGTTCGGCGCGGCGGTGCGAGCGGGGGTCGGGAGCGTCATGTCGGCGTTCGTCGCGTACCCCGGTTGGGACGACAGCGGCGTGGCAGCCGCGTTCTCCCGCCCGATCCTCGGCTACCTGCGCGATCCCCTCGGCTTCAAGGGACTCGTCGTGACCGATGCCTTCATCATGGGCGGGGCGACGGCGGCGCAGGCCGAAGAGCCCGCTTCGGTCGCGGCGGTTTCCGCCGGATGTGATGCGCTCTTGTATCCGACGAATTGGGAGGCGGTGATTCGCGCCCTCGACGCGGTGTCGGTGGAGCGGGCGGTGGAGGCGATCGCGCACGTCGAGGCGGCGGCGCAGCAGTGGTGCCGCGCCGAGGTGGGTACGGTGAACCCACAGGTGTACATCGACAATCGGCAGTTCGCGGACGGGTTGGCGGATCGCGCGGTGCACCTGCTCCGGGGCGACGCGCCGCGGCTCAAGCCGCCGTTCTCGGTGAGCATCGTGGACGACGATGTCGGCGGGCCGTACTCGATTGCGTCGAGGGACGTGTTTCAAAAACAGATTGGGGCGTTGGGCGTGGGGCGTGGGACGTCACGGATCGTCGCCGTCTACTCGGAGCCCAGATCGTGGAAGGGGCGGGGGGATCTCGGTGCCCGGTCGCTCGAGCAGCTCGAGCGGCTGGCGCCGAGCGCGGCGTTGTTCGTGCTGTTCGGGCACCCACGCATGGCGGCTCAGATTCCCGGGGACGCGCCAATCGTGTGCGCGTGGCATGGTGAGGCGTTGATGCAACGGGCGGCAGCGCGATGGGTGCGGAAGGCGTTATGACTTTTAGTGCGCGCTAGCCGCCGACACTCGGAACCGCATACTGCTGCGGGCGTACGATGTGGGTTCCTCACATCGCTCCGGAGGTCACATGTTTCGTCGCGCCCGCCTTACTCTCGCCGGTGTCCTCGTTGCCGCAGCGGTCTCGGGTTGCTTGAACGGGACGGACCCCTCTACGGGGTTCGCCGTCAGCGGTCGCATTCAGAACAGAACCGGGCGTCCGATCCCCGCCGACGCTCGTCTGGTGGTGATATGGGGCGTCTCGTCGGGCTCGCCGGACTATTCATACGTCTATGGTGAGGGCGTGATCGATCGCATAACCGGCACCATTCACGTTCGGTTCGATGGCCCGCCGCCCGCCGAGGCACTGAACGCGGGTGTGCTTGGAGTCGGATTCCTTGTCGCCACTACCGACCAGGCGCTGAAAGATGGAGATGTTATCACCAACGGATCGCAGCTGACCGGCATTCTCGGCATTACCGCGCAGCACGCCGTGATCTTCGTGGGCACTCATCCCGATACTATGCAGATGGGCGATTGGGTCCCCGCGTTCGAAACTGGCTACGGGCTGGGCGTCGGCGTCAAGGTGCCTGGGACCTTCGATAAGTTCGTGCCCGCCAGCCCTTCCAGTGCATTGCTGATCCTTGACGCACTCGCCAATATCGAGGTCGTCAATTGGACCTGAGCGACACGCATGACAAAGGGCCGGCGCGTCATCGTCCACATCGGCACCAGTGCGGACGGGTACATTGCGCGTCCTGACGGCGATCTCGAGTGGTTGACGTCCCGCCCGGCGCCGAAGGGCTTCTACGGCATGGACGCCTTCATGAAGTCCGTCGACACGAAGCTGCTGGGCCGGAGGACCTACGAGGCGAGCCTGCGGATGGGGGCGAAGTTCACCTCGGGGAGCCGGACATTTGTCTTCTCGCGTCACGCGCCCCCGGCCGACGCCCCGCCAGGTGTGGAGTTCGTGAAGGACGCCATCGGCCCGTTCATCGCCCGTCTCCGAGAGCAGCCCGGCAAGGACATCTGGTTGATGGGCGGCGGTGACCTCATCGCGTCCTTTCTGGACGCGCAGGCGATCGACGAGTTCGTCATCAGTGTGGCCCCCGTGTTCATCGGGGAGGGCATTCCGTTGATCGCGCGGCGTCACCGTCGAGTGCCCTTGGTGTTGCACTCCGTTGAACGTTTCGAGGATGGTCTCGTGCAATTGTGCTACCGCGTTCCCTGAGGTCACGGCCATGAAACGAATCGTGCTGGTCGTTCCCCTCGTGTTTCTCGCCTGCAGCGTGGTTCGACCGATAACTCTACCCGCGCCATCCGCCAGCGAGCATCGCACGACGCATCCGGCCCTGCTCGTGACCGATGCCACGGGCCACGCGCAGTGGGTGTATAACGCGTTCGTGGAGGGCGATACGTTGCGGGGCGTGCGCAACCCGCAGGCGTCCCGGGAACACATCGCTTTGCCGCTGAGTCAAGTGAAATCGGTCGCCGCTGCCCGGTTCAGCACGGGCCGGACCGTGGGGTTATTCGGGACTCTCGCCGGCATGGTGGTCGCGGCCGGGCTGCTGGCGCCGAAGCCGGTCTTCGGTCCGGGCTATTAGAAGTCACCGGTTGAACCTCCGCGATCCCCAGTACGCGCGGCTCGCCGTTGGTGCGGCCGTGTTCGCCATCGGGAGTCGATCCCCCCAACAGCCGTGCGCCCAGGGCGGGTACGTCGTGGCGGTGGCGGCGGTGGACGTGCTCTCGGTGGACTCCGCATATCTGGAGGCTTTCGCCCGCTCGGCGGCCTATCGCTGGCAAGTGCCCAGCCGGCAACGGTCCAATTACAGCAACTGGCGCCGCTTCCGGCGTTTCCTGCCGACGTGGGGGGCGATTCACTCGTGCTGCGCGTGTACTTTGGGTACGACTCGCTGCCGAGCGCGCACGGATCGATCCGCTTCGCCGCCGAGCAAACGCCGGTTCGGTTGACGTCGGCCCCATTGTCGGTCAGGGCGCCGCGCGGTCCCGGCACACCGCCGTCCGCTGCCCGCGGCGCGGTGTTCAAGTACGACGTCACGGAGTTGGGAGAGATTCTGCCGGGGTCGGTCGAGGTGCTCGAGTCGTCGGACCGCGACTATGAGGTCGCAGTACGGGACAACCTGCTCCGACAGCACTTTCAACCGGCGACGCAGAATTGCCGGCCCATCGCAATGTCCGTGGTGCAACGCTTCGGACTCTAGACGTGGGAGGGAGTCGGAATGTGGATCGTGTATGCCGTTCTTTTCCTCGTCGGCTACGTGGTCGTGCGACGGGGCCACACCATGGCGGAGGAGATCGCCGCCCTGCAGGTGTATGCCACCGACCTCCTGCTCCGGCCTGAGCTGCACCGGGCGAATGCCGTCGAGTTGCGGGAAACCATGCTCCGGTTGGCGAACGACCCCCGTGGCGCGGGCAAAGCGGTCAACCGAGCGATTCACGAATGGGCTGTCGCGATGCGTGGGAGGACGCCCTGACATGCTACGTACGACCTTCGCCGTCCTTTGTCTCACCGGCCTCGCCTGTTCGTCTGGCTCAAGCAACGCCGACGCCGCGGCTGGTATCGACTCGCTCAACGCGCGCATCGTCCAGGCCTATCGCAACCACGACCCCCAAGCCTACGGCGCGCTGTACACCGATTCGGCGGTCTTCGAGTGGCCGGCGTTCAACACGGTGCGGGGAGCGCGGGACATGGAGAAGATGGCGCGGGAGAACTGGGCGTCGCTGAAGGACATGGACCTCCGCCTGACCGTCTCGTCACGACGGTTCGCACGGGACCATGCCACGGAGTTCGGCGCGTTCGAGCAGTCGTACAGCGATGGAACGGGGAAGCGCATGACGGAGTTCGGGCGCTACGTGGCCGTGCTCCTTCGGCAGTCGGGCGGCACGTGGCGGATGGACCGATTCTTCGGCTTTGAGGACTCGACGCGGGCGGTCCCTGGACACTGAGGCCCGTCAGGGTCTAAAGTCTTGCATGCGAATCTCCCGTGCGTTTCCCGCGATCCTGCTGGCCTTCCCGGCCGGCCCTCTCACGGCGCAGACCGCCCTCCAGCTCCGATGGGAGTTGGTTGGCGACACGCAGGCCGCCTTCACCATCACAAACCGCGATGCGAAGCCTCTTCCCGCGGCCGGGTGGGCGATCTACTTCAGCGCGCTGCACTCGGCCGACTCGGGCAGCGTCGGAGCGGGGTTCGCCATCCAGGACGTGATGGCGGACCTGCATCGCATCGTCCCCGGCGCAGGTTTCGCGGGACTGGCCCCCGGTGCAACGATGAAGATCCCCTACGTGACGCAGCCGCTCCTCAATCGCAGCTTCGCTCCATCAGGTCCCTACATCGTGTACGATGGCGCAAAGGATGTCGGCGTTCCCCTGAGCGACTACGTGGCGGCCCCGTTCGAGCGCTCGCAGCGCGTGGTGACGCCTGAGGCGCAGTTCGCGCTCGACGCCGAGGTCCGCGACATCCCGCCGAGTGAGCTCCCGCCGGTCTTCCCGACGCCGCTTCAGGTGACCAGGGGGACCGGAGCGCTGCGTCTCACCGCGATGCCGCAGGTCACCGCGTCCGCCGAGCTCGCGAACGAGGCGAGCTTCGCTGCGGAGTACTTCCGGCCGTATTTCCACGCGGGAGGGAAGGGGGCCGCGGGGACCCTGCGACTCGAAGTGGGCCCTGTCGACGGGCAATCGTCGCCCGAGGCATACGAGCTGCTCGTCGATCCCACGACCGGCGTCCGGATCATCGGGGTCTCGCCCGCCGGTGTCTTTTATGGTCTCCAGTCGCTGCGCGGCCTGCTGCCCGTTCCCACTCCTCGTGTGGGCGTTGTCCTCCCGGCGATCCGGGTGGTGGACGCTCCCCGCTTCGGATACCGCGGCTTCATGCTCGACGTCGCCCGCAACTTCCACCCCAAGGCTGCGGTGTTGCGCACGATCGACCTCTTGGCGCGGTACAAGCTCAACGTCTTCCACATCCACCTCACGGATGACGAGGGTTGGCGGGTCGAAATCGCCGGGCTCCCCGAGCTGACAACCGTGGGCGCTCGGCGCGGGCACACGCTCGACTCGAAGGGATTCCTGCAGCCCGCCTTCGGGTCAGGGCCCCAAGTGGGCCGGGCGTTTGGGAGCGGGTTCTTCTCGCATGCTGACTACGTCGAGATCGTGCGCTACGCGGCGGCGCGACACATCGAGGTCATCCCCGAGATCGAGATGCCGGGGCACGCGCGCGCCGCGATCAGGTCGATGGCCGGCAACGCGCAGTTCCGGCTGACCGACCCCAACGATCGTTCCGTCTACGAGTCGGTGCAGGGCTACCCCGACAACGTGATGGACCCGGCGCTCGAGTCCACATACGGGTTCATCGAGCGCGTGGTCGGCGATCTCGCCGCGATGCACCGCGAAGCCGGCGCCCCGCTCCGCAACATTCACATGGGGGGAGACGAGGTCCCGAACGGCGTCTGGGTCGGATCGCCGGCCGTTCAGACCTACATGCGAGAGCATGGCCTCACGAGCGTCGACGATATGTGGTTCGTCTTCTACGGGCGCGTGGCGCAGATCCTCAAGGCCCAGGGCCTCACGCTTTCAGGATGGGAGGAGATCGCGGTGCGGAAGACGCGCCGCGAGGGGCGAGGGACGAACATCCCCAATCCCGACTTCGCCGGGCGCGGCTGGCGTGCCTACGTCTGGAACAACGTCCCGGGGTGGGGCGCCGAGGACCTCGCCTATCGGTTGGCCAACGGCGGCTATGAAGTGGTCCTCAGCCCGGTGACCAACTACTACTTCGATCTCGCGTGGAATCAGAATCCGGAGGAGACGGGACTCGATTGGGGTGGCTACCTCGACATGCGCAAGCCATTCGAGTTCATCCCGTTCGACTACTACCGCAACGCGCGGGTCGACCGCCAAGGCAACCCCCTGGACCCCGCGGCCTTCGTCGGCAAGGACCGGCTCACCGACTACGGCCGGGCGCACATCGTGGGGATCCAGGGCAACCTGTGGTCCGAGACGATCGGAGGCGACGGACGGCTCGATTACATGCTGGTGCCGAAGCTGTTCGGGCTCGCCGAGCGAGCCTGGGCGGCGGACCCGGACTGGGCCAAGGAGGGTGACCGGGCCAAGTTCGACTCGCTGTTCCGCGAGGGGTGGTCTCGTTTGGTGAACGTCGTCGGCAAGCGCGAGCTGCCGCGGCTCGATCGCGAGGTGCCGGGTCTCAACTACCGGATCCCGACGCCCGGGCTGCACATCGATGGTGGGATGGTGCGCGCGAGCCTCGAGCTACCCGGGTTCACGCTGCGCTACACGACCGACGGCAGCGAGCCGGCGGCGCGCAGCGCTATGGTCAGCGGACCGATCCCGTTGCGTGGGACGGTCCGGGTCGCGGCGTTCAATGCCGCTGGTCGAAAGGGCCAGACGGCGCGCGTCACGGCTCCCTGACTAACGGTTTCTGTTCCCCAGCCACCGTAAGGCATCGATGAGGAGCCGATCCTGAACCGGGTTGTTCAGGGTCTGCGACAACGTCCGGTTCGTGGCATCGTACTTGTGCTCGTAGTCGATGTCGTTGTGGCCCATGTTGAGATACATCATCTTGAAATTCTTGTTCGTCCAAACGACGGGATAGTAGCCGCTGTGCCAGATCTCGTGTGGCTTGGGGCCGGTGCCCAGCGGAAAGCTCGTCGAGTCAATGGACAGCAGAATATCGATGTCGGGATTCTGTCTCAAATCCTTCTCCCACCGGTACCACTCACTCGGCGAGGACCGAAACGTCTCGGGCAGGTGCCGAGTCGCGGGGTGCTTCCGGTCTTCGACGCGTAGCACCGCCGACGTCGGTCTCCAGGTGTTGCTGACGTAGGATCCTGCGCCGAGAAATGTGTTGTGATACCAATCCCAGTTCGCCGGATACGCTGACGGAGTCAATGCGAAACCGGCGAAGTGAAATCCCATCCACCCGCCGCCGTGCTCCATGTACGTCTGAAATGCCGCGCGTTGGGTGGGATCCTCGGGGCGGGTGTCCAGAAACACCACGACCTGATACGCCGCGAGAAAGTCCGCGTTGAGATTGTGCCAATCGGACGTGGCGTCATAGCTGAAGTGGTATTTCGCCGCCATCGCCGGAAACCAGCGTTCCGCTTCGCGGAGAAAGCTGATATGCGCGGGATCCTCCTTTCCGGTATAGAACGCGACGACCCGAAACTGTGGTTTGGCAGCGCTGACGCCTGAACAGCAATAGATGAGTGCAGCAATGCTGAAGGCTCTGAGGAACGCCACGTTAATTCCCTCGCTTCCGCACGATGGCCCGCGCCGGCGCTCCCTCGTGCCCCCGGACCTTGAGTGGGAGCACGACGAGGTCGTAGTCGCCCGCTTGCACGGGGCGTAGATCCAGGCCCTCGACAATGGGAATCCCGCGCCCGAGCAGGATCTGATGGGTCCGCGGCGCCGGTGCGCCGAACTGCTCGGCAGAGATGTAGTCGACACCGACGAGGACGACTCCGGCGTCCGCGAGCAGCTGTGCCGCGTCGGGGGCGATATACGCGAAGTCCTTGTGAAATGCGGAATCCATCCAGCCGCGCAGCGTGCTGCGCGTGCGGAACAGCACGCGCTTGGCGTTTCTCCAGTCGTGCCGGTTCAGCTCGGCGGCGTCGATCGACTGAATGCTGTCGGGGATGTCGATCACGCGTGCGGGGCCGATCAGCGGCTCCAAGGGCACCTGATCGACCGGCGCGCCGTTGGCGATGAAGTGCATCGGAGCGTCGAGGTGCGTCCCGCTGTGCGCGCCCATCGAATAGACGGACAACGTGAACTTGTCGCCTTTCCGCATGTCCTTGAGGAAGTCGAACTTCATCGGCGCGTCGCCCTCGTAGACGGGCGTCCGCCCGGGATCGAGCGTCGCCGTCACGTCGATCCACGGCGCGTCGGAGCGAGCACACCCCCCGACCAACAGGCTGAGCAGCAGGGTGAAGAACAACCCCGCGACACCGATGATCGTCTCAGCGACAGTCCAGGTTTTGAGTGTCTGCGGAACGGTCATGTTGAAGAACTCCTTGATGAGCCAGAAGCCGGCGTCATTCACGTGCGACAAGACGAGGGAGCCCGCGCCCGTCGCCAGCACCAGCAGCTCGGGGCTCGTGCCCGGCGTCGCCGCCGCAATGGGCGCGACGATCCCCGCGCTCGTCGTCATCGCCACCGTCGCCGAGCCCGTGGCCACGCGGATCAGCGCCGCCACGGACCACGCGAGCAGCAGGGGAGAGGCGTGCGATCCCAGCGCCACATCGGCAATCGCTTGGCCGACACCACTTTCTACGAGTACACGGTTGAAGCCGCCGCCGGCGCCGATGATCAGGAGAATCGTGGCCGTGGGGCCGAGGCAGTCGTTGGCGAACTTGAGGATCTGATCGCGCGTGAAATGCTGCCGGTAGCCCAAGGACCAGAAGGAGAAGAGGAGGGCGACGAGCAGCGCGACGATCGGGCTCCCGACGAAATCGAGCGCAGCGCGGACCGGGCTCCCGGGATGGAGCGCGACGTCGCCGATGCTGGTGCACACCATCAGGATCACCGGGAGCAGCACCGTGAAGACGGAGATGCCGAAGCTCGGCATCTCACGCGGGAAGCCGCCCCCACTTCCCCCGTTTCCAATGAACTGGGCTTCTATCGGATTCGCCGCGGGGAGGGTGATGCGCGGCGCGATCCACGTGGCGAAGATCGGACCGGCGAGCGCCGCCGTCGGCAGTCCGACCAAGAGCGCGTAGGCGATGGTGCGCCCGACGTCGGCCTGGTACGCGCCGACCGCGAGCATCGCGGCGGGATGGGGCGGCACCATGCCATGCACCACGGACAGGCCCGCCACCAGGGGGATACCGATCTTCACGAGCGACAACCCGGTGCGACGTGCGATCGTGAAAACCAAAGGAATCAGCAACACGAAGCCGACCTGGAAGAACACCGGAATGCCCACGATGAAGCCAACGAACATGAGCGCCCAATGCACGCGCCGCTCGCCGAACACGGCGATCAGCGTGGTCGCAATGCGCGTCGCGCCCCCCGACTCCGCCATCAACTTCCCCAGCATCGTGCCCAGGGCGACCACGATCGCGATGAAGCCGAGGACGGTGCCGACCCCGTCCTGAATTGCCTTCACGACGCTGCCAAGGGGCATGCCGGCCGCAATCCCCAGCGCGAGCGATACGGAGATCAACGCGACGAACGGGTGGACCTTGAACCGCGCGATGAGGACGATCAACGCGACGACGGCGAGCAGCGCGTACAGGAGCAGCGGCGTGTTCGAGCTCATGCTGAGCGCTTCACGAGGTCGGCAACGATCGCATCCGGGGTCTCGCGGATGTCGCACACCCACGCGCGCTCGGCGGACACCGGTTCCTCCAGCGTGGCGAGCTGGCTGTCGAGCAGCGCCGGCGGCATGAAGTGCCCGGGACGTTGCGCCATGCGCTCGGCGAGGAGCGCGCGGTCCCCCTTGAGGTACACGAAGCGGACATCCCCGGCCCCGACGGAGCGCAACAGCTCGCGATAGCGCCGCTTGAGTGCCGAGCACGCGACAACGAGCCCGACGCCCGCGCGCTTGGCGTCGCGCAGACGGGCCGCGATGGCAATGAGCCAGCCGTGGCGGTTTTCGTCGGTCAACGGAATGCCCGCCGTCATACGTTCCACGTTTGCTGCGGGGTGGAGGTCGTCGCCCTCGACGAAGGCGACATCGAGCGCGCGCGCCAGTTGCGCGCCGATCAGGGTCTTGCCGGCGCCCGAGACGCCCATGATGACGTACAGTCCCGTGTGCACGCGACCTATGCTATACCACCGGCGGATTCCAGGCTATTCTCCTGCATTCCCGAAGGGAGCGACGATGCAGCTGGCGATGATTGGGTTAGGGCGCATGGGCGGCAACATGGTGCGGCGGTTGGCGCAGGGCGGGCACGAGCTGATCGTGTACGACGCGAGTGCCGACGCCGTCAAAGCGCAGGCCGGCAGGGGCATCAAGGCGGCCAGGGACCTCGCCGAGGTCGCGAAACAGCTCGCGCCGCGCCGCATCGTGTGGGTGATGGTGCCCGCCGGCGCGCCGACCGACAGCACCATCGAGCAGCTCGTCCCCCATCTCGCCAAGGGCGACGTCGTCATCGACGGCGGCAACTCGAACTTCCGCGACTCGTTGCGCCGCGCCGAGACGCTGCAGCAGCGGGGCATCGAGTTCATGGACGTCGGCACGAGCGGTGGGGTCTGGGGGCTCACCCTTGGCTACTGCCTGATGATCGGTGGCTCGGCGGCCGCATTCCACCATTGCGAGCCGATCTTCAAGACGCTCGCGCCCGCGGACGGCTACGCGCACGTGGGTCCGTGCGGCGCCGGCCACTATGTGAAGATGGTGCACAACGGGATCGAGTACGGCATGCTGCAGGCGTACGCCGAGGGTTACGAGATCCTGCACGCGTCTCAGGACTTCGAGCTGCATCTCGGCCAGATCGCAAAGCTCTGGAATCATGGGAGCGTGGTTCGCTCGTGGTTGAATGAACTGGCGGAACGGGCGCTGACCAGAGACGACCAGCTGGCCGCCGTCCGTGGTTACGTCGAGGACTCGGGGGAGGGGCGCTGGACGGTGGAGGAAGCGATGCGACTCGACGTGCCCGCGCCGGTCATCACGATGTCGCTCCTGGCGAGGTTCCGTTCCCGCCAGGAGGAGTCGTTCGGCGCCAAGGTGATCGCGGCCCTGCGCCACGAGTTCGGCGGGCACGCGGTGCGGACCACATGACGCACGGGAAGATCTGCTATCTCGAAATCCCCGCGAAGACTGCTGAGGCCTCCGCGGATTTCTACAGCCGCATTTTCGGGTGGAAGGTTCGACAACGCGGGGATGGCAACCTGGCGTTCGACGACCCGGCAGGCGTGAGTGGAACCTGGGTCAAAGAGAGCGACCACACGCCGGACGAACGCACCATGACCTACATCATGGTGGATGTCATCGCCGACACCTTGAAACAGATCGAGGCCGCGGGTGGCCGCGTCCTCAAGGGTCGGACCGACATCGCCCCAGGGATGGGGGCGTTCGCGATCTTCGCGGATCCGGTGGGAAACGAGTTCGGCTTGTATGAGGAACCAAACCGGGGATGACGTCCCTCGACCTGGCCGTTCTCCTGGACTACACCGACTGGGAGCGTGGCACGTGGCGCGCCTGGTTCGGGCAATACCCGCACGCGCTCACGATCGGCACCGGGCACCACGGCGATGGCCGCTTCGAAGCGCTCGGCCACGTCGTGCGGCACATCTTCTCCGCCGAGCAGCGGTACGTGGAGCGCCTCGCGGGGCGTCCGTTATCGGATACGTCAACAATCCCAGTCGAGGTCGACGCCCTCTTTCAGTTCGGCCGGCAGAGCCGCGAGGCGCTGCGGCAATTCATTGCAGCATTCCCGTCCGGTGAGTGGGATGACCCGCGGGAATTCACCCTGTTGGACAACAGGATTCGAGCGACGCCGCGGAAGGTGGTGATCCACGTCCTGATGCACGAGATCCGCCATTGGGCGCAGATCGCCACCGCGACCCGGCTACAGGGCTTGAAGGTCGAGCCGCACGATTTCCTGTTCAGCCCCATCCTGGGCGGTGGGGTTCAGTCCTGAACCTGCCCACGATCGAAATCCGCTTTCCCGCGACCTATGCGACGAAGGTGACGGGATACGACCTCGTCGTGCCGGGGAATGAGCTATCTTGCACGGCTGACTGGTTCATCGCCGAGTGCCAGAAGCGCATGACGCCGTGAGCGACGCGTCAGCGGCGCCGACGCGCGAGCGCATCCCCACGCTCGATGTCCTGCGCGGCGTGGCGGTCGCCGGGATTCTCCTCGCCAACGTGCTGGTGTTCTTCGGGCTGTTCGTCATCCCGCCCGAACGCGCCGCGGCGTTGACGACCGCCGCGCGCGACCATCTCGCGGTATTCCTCGAGCACGTCTTTGTCGACGGCAAGTTCTACTCCGTGTTCTCGCTGCTCTTCGGCATCGGTTTTGGCCTGCAGCTCTCCCGGGGCGGGGACGCGGCGCTGCCGCGCTTCAAGCGGCGTCTGCGGATCCTGCTGGCGATCGGCGCGATTCACGCGGTCTTCATCTGGGCCGGCGACATCCTGATGTTGTACGCGCTGCTCGGCTTCACCATGCCGTGGTTCGCCCGCAAGACCGATCGGGAGCTGCTGCGTTGGGCCATCATCCTGCTCGCGATTCCGACGGCACTCTACGTCGTCGCACTCGCCGCGTGGATGGTCGTCGGAGCTCCGCAGGGCCAGGCGGCTGGGGGGGGGAGTCCGCCGGAGGGCATTCTGCGACTCTTCGAGGCAATGGGGCGGGGCGGCGTGAAAGACGCCTTCATCGGCAATCTGGTCTTTCTCGCTGGACGCTGGGCCGACCTGTTCGCCTCCGTGCGATTCCCGAAGGTGCTCGGCATGTTCGTGCTGGGTCTCTGGGCCGTGCGCGCCGGCATCGCGCAAGCGCCGGCCGCCCACCGCGTCACCCTCGGACGGTGGGCCTTCTTGGGTTGGGTGATCGGTGTGCTGGCGAATCTCACCGCGGCGTTCGCGCTCGAGCGCTGGCCCTATCTCCCGCCGTCCCTCGGCGGCCTGCTCGGCGTGGTGGGCCAGGCTATCGGCGTGCCGATGCTCGCGCTCGGCTACGCGGCGACGGTGGGATTGCTGGTCGTAGACGGCCGCCGCGTCATCACCATCTTCGCGCCCGTCGGGCGGATGGCGCTGACGAATTATCTGATGCATTCGCTGATCTGCGTCGTCATGTCGTACGGGTTCGGCTTCGGGCTCTGGTGGCGCATCGGCGCGTCGACCGCGATGGCGATTGCCGCGGCGATCATCGCCGTGCAGATCCCCCTCAGCGCCTGGTGGCTATCGCGCTTCCGATTCGGGCCCGTGGAATGGATCTGGCGACGGCTCACCTATGGCCAGCTTGCGTGAGATGAATCGCGCCCGTAGCGCCGCGCTGGTCTCCGTCACGGCGGTCCTGGTTGCCGCCTGCAGCGCCGCGGCAATGCCCGACGTGCAAGACGGTGACATCATCTTTCAAACATCTCGCTCATCGCAGAGCCTGGCGATCCAGCACGCAACGCACTCTCCGTACAGCCACATGGGTCTCGTCCTCTATCGCGACGGTCGACCCTTTGTCCTGGAGGCCGTGGCGACGGTGCGGTACACACCGCTGGCCGAGTGGATCGATCGCGGGGTGGGACGCCACTTCGTCGTGAAGCGGCTGCGCGATGCCCGGACGATTCTCACACCGGCGCGGGTCGCGAGGCTGCGGCGAGCCGGCGAGCAGCTGCGCGGGCGGCAGTACGATCCATCGTTCCGATGGACCGATGACCACCTCTACTGCTCCGAGTTGGTCTGGAAAGCATACGCGCGGGGCGTCGGTGTCGAGATCGGCGCGCTGCAGCAGCTGCGCGAGTTCGATCTGTCGGCAGCGGACGTGCGAGCGCAGATCAATAGGCGCTACGGCGCCCGCGTGCCGCTCGGCGAGCCGGTCATTTCGCCCGCCGCCATGTTTGCCGATGCCGATCTGATCACCGTGGCAGCGCGCTGAGCGATGAAGGTCGTCATTCCGGGTGGCACCGGCCAAGTCGGCACCGTCTTGGCGCGCGCGTTCCAGCGCGATGGTCATGATGTCGTCGTTCTCGGCCGCCATCTCCGGGGGGAGGCTGCGGTGTGGCGCACCGCACAGTGGGACGGCGTGACGTTGGGCGAATGGGGCAGGGAAGTCGATGGGGCCGACGTCGTCATCAACCTGGCGGGGCGCAACGTCAATTGCCGCTACACCGCTAAACATCGGCACGAGATCATGCAGTCCCGGGTTGTTTCGACGCGCGTCGTGGGCGAGGCGATCGCCGCTGCACGGCACCCGCCGCGCGTCTGGCTGCAGGCGAGCACCGCGACGATTTACGCGCATCGATTTGACGCTCCGAATGACGAGCGCACAGGAATCATCGGCGGCAGCGAACGGGACGTCCCCGAGACCTGGCGGTTCAGCATCGACGTCGCGACGTCGTGGGAACGCGAGACAGACCGTGCCGAGGTTCCGCGTACTC
>Ga0193697_1000242_pt1 | contig 21491 bp, 13 predicted proteins | sample L3m2metaG_FD_145073 | JGI IMG/M metagenome (GOLD analysis project Ga0193697, IMG submission 145073) | Soil microbial communities from a riparian zone of the East river system, Colorado, United States - L3m2 | ecosystem: Environmental > Terrestrial > Soil > Riparian zone | place: USA: East River... | reverse complement strand
ACGAGTTTTTCACGCGGCACGCCGTCTCCGACCAGCGACGCCAGCTGCTGTCCGGACCTCTCGAGGGTCGCGACGATTATCAGGTCGTAGTTCACCTGGCCGTGGCCGCTGACCGCCAGCACCGGCATGCCGAGAAACTCGGGGCCGCTTTCGACGTCGAAGATCGCCACGGGCTCCAGACCGCATTCCTTGAGCGAGAGGTAGGCCAGCTCCGCGGCCTCGCCGCGCCCATAGATAGCGACGCGGCGGCCGGCTGCCGCGCAGTCCTGAAGCACGCTTCGCAGATGCTGGCGCACTTCGCCATAGAGGTGAAGCGAGTAGTCCAGGAATTCGTAGGTCAGCCGCGCCTTTTCGGCGATACCGCGCGGCGTAATGAGGTAGCTGATTCGATTGGACTGCACGTTCACGCACTTGATGTACCCCTTGCGCACCAGGCGCTTGAGGTAGATGTTCGTGAGTCCAAGCGCGATCCCCAGTTGTTGCGCGAGGCTGCGCTGCGTGACGCGGGAATCCTGCTCGACCGCTTCGAGCAGCTTCAAATCGCGATGGGCTTCGATATCCATGTCCGGCCTGTTCACGATATGTGCGTTCCTTGGTTTCCGGCGTCAGCCGGCGGTGTGTTCCCCGATCGCCCGCTCCGCCGCATCCCAGTCTCGTGGGTCGTCAATCGCGAGGCTTCGCTCATCGGGCATGACGTAGATCACGGTCCGGTCGCCGTACAGACTCGGCTCGGCGGCGAACAGCAGCGGAGTGCGAAACAGGTAGATGGCCTCATTGATCGCCCAGGCCTTCGGCAGATCCTGCCGGCGGACCGGACGACGCCGTACGGGTTCACCCGAGACGAAGAGCGTCGCCATGCCTCCGTCGTCGGCAGCCAGGATGCGCATCGGATTGAAGTGCGGCGGGACGGCGGAGACGCCGACCACTGAATCTGCGCCGCTCGACTCCAGCAGCCGCACGGCATTGCTGATGTCGTCGGGAGTCCGAAAGGGCGAGGTCGGCTGCAGAATCATCACCGCATCGCAGCGGTAGCCCTCGCGCTCGCGCAGCCACGCGACGGCGTGGATCATCACCGGCAGGTGCGGCGTCGAATCGAGCGCCAGTTCCGCCGGACGCATGAACGGCACTTCACAGCCGAACGCCCGCCCGATGTCGGCAATCGATGGATCGTCAGTCGAGAGGACGAGCCGGTCGAACACACCGGAGCGCTGCGCGGCATCGATCGAGTAAGCAATCAACGGCTTGCCGGCGAGCAGCTTGAGATTCTTTCCCGGGATCCCTTTCGACCCACCCCGTGCCGTGATGACCCCAAGAACCTTCACGCTTCAGACTTCTGACTTTTAACCTTTGACCTTTGACTTTTAACTTTTAACTTTTAACTTTTAACTTCCCGAAGGTCATCCCACTGAATCAATTGATCCTTCGCGATCGCCTTCCTCGCCACCCGGCCGACCACCTCGCCCAGCTGTCGCGCCGGAATGCCGGTGCCCGGCCGCTTCGCCCAGACATCGTCCGGGCCAATCGTCGCGCCCGCGGCGATGTCGCGGATCGACACCACGCTGTGCAGCGCCATGTTCCGAACGTCCTGCTCACCGGGCTGAATCTTCTTGGCCGCGCCGAGCGATTGCTCGATGGCGCGGATGCCACGGACCAGTTCCTCGAGCTCCTTCGGTTCCATCGATCCCTGCTGATCGGGCCCGGGCAGCGAACGCGAGACGGTGAAGTGCTTCTCGAACAGCTGAGCGCCGCCGGCGACCGCCGCGAATGCCGCGAAGTTGCCGAGCGTGTGATCCGAGAAGCCAACCGGGACGCCGTAACGCTTTTTCAGCCCGGCGATGCATCCCAGCTGAACGTGCTCGTAGGGCGTCGGGTACGTCGACGTGCAGTGCATCAGCGCGAACGGCGTGCCCTCCGCGCGAATGGTCTGCACGGTGCGCTCGATCTCTTCCGGCGTCGACATGCCGGTCGAGACGATCATCGGCCGTCTCTTGCGGGCGATGTGCTGTTGAAGCGGCAAATGCGTGAGCTCGCCGGATCCGGTCTTGTACGCCGGCACCCCCACCGTTTCGAGAAAGTCGGCCGCCTCGCGCGAAAACGGCGTCGACAGAAAGATGATGCCCTTGTCCCTCGCGCGGTTCCGCAGCTCGAAGTGCGCATCGCGCGACAGCGCCGTGCGGGTGAGCAGATCGAACAGCGACTCGCCGACGTATGCGGCGGTGGCCCCGCCCCGCAGCATCTCGTGCTCTGGAAAATGCGTCTGGAACTTGATCGCGTCCGCGCCCGCCGCCGCCGCGGCATCCACCAACTGCGCGGCCAACGCCGTGTCGCCGTTGTGGTTGATGCCGGCCTCGGCAATGACGAAGCATGGCCGGCCTTCGCCGATCTGCCGGCCGGCGATGGTGATGTGCGTCGAATCCGTCATCAGGTCCTCACGGTCGTCCCTCGACTGCGCTCAGGACTACCCTGAGGCTCTCGAAGGGTCGCGGCGGCATTGTCGAAGAACCGTTTCTGGGTATAGAGGTCGAGCGTCGCCAGCAGGTCGACGATCGTCTGGCTCGCGGCCGGCTTGTGGTAGATCGCCGAGGACGGGTAGCGGCCGTGCGCCATCTGTTTCCGCACGGCGTCGAGAATCGCGCCGCTGTCGTCAGCCGCATGGGCGACGTTGTCAGCGTGAAGACGGCCCTGCTGCCGCATCCCGATGTTGACGACCGGCGTGCCCAGATACGAGCACTCCTTGATTCCCGCTGACGAATTGCCAATCAGGCAGGCGGTCCCTTTCAACAGCGCGATGAACTCGTTCACCGGCAGGTCGGTGATGAAGCGCATCGTGTCGGCGTCGTGGCCCGCCCTCTCGCGGAAGTTGCGCAGCAGATCCGCCACTTCGCTGGTACCGGCGTCCGGATTGGGCCAGATCCAGATCGTCGGCATGGCCAGCGCCGTCACCGCCCTGAGCGTTTCCTCGACGTGGCGCCGGTTCTGCCGCTCGGTGGTCACCGGATGTTGAATCACCATCAGGAACGGCCGCGTGACGTCGACCTCGTGGCCGACGCCGTAGCGATTGATCGTCTCGTTGGTGATCGCCGCGTCGAGCTCGGACGCCACCTCGACGTCGAGCGATCCGGTGTTGAAGACGTACTTCGGGTCCTCGCCCATCGCCAGCACGCGGCGCTCGGCGTCCTCGTTCGTCACGAAATGGAAGTGCGCCAGCTTCGTGATCGCGTGCCGGACGCTCTCGTCGATGCTGCCGCTGACGTCGCCCCCTTCGATGTGGGCAATCGTCTTGTTCAGATACGCCGCCGACATCGCAATCGCGAGCTGCTCGAAACGATCCCCGCAAATGACCACGATGTCCGGGTCGGCGGTATGGAAACCGTTGGTGAACTCGAGGGCGGTGAGGCAGGCGGTCTTCGCCATCGCCACGTGATTGCCGCCTTCGATCACGTTGAAGAGCGACGCGGAAATCGTGAAGCCGCCCGCGGCGATGTCCTCGGCGATGTGGCCGCTGTACTTGTCCAGCAGGATCGAGCCGCCCAGCATCAGCTCCAGCTCGATCGCCGGATGATCGTGGAGCTTCCGGATCAGGAGCTGACTGCGGCCGTAGTAGGCCCGGCTGGTGATCGGAAAACAGATTTTTCTTTTCATCACACTCGTGCGGGATCGTGATTCACGACAATCGTCTTCCACTCGCAATAGACGTCGAGCGCTTCGGTGCCCGGCTCGCGAAAGCCGTTGCCGGAATTCTTGACGCCGCCAAACGGCATGTGTGGGCCGGCGCCGTACGTCGGGCCGTTGATCGACACGAGTCCGGCGCGGTAGCGGCTGATGAACTGCTCGATGCGATTGCTGTTGAGGGTGTGAATCGCGCCCGTCAGCCCGAACGCCGTCCCGTTGGCCAGCCGAACCGCCTCGTCGAAATCGGCGGCACGATACAGACACGTCATTGGACCGAACTGCTCTTCCTGCGACAGCTCGTCGTCTGGCGACACGCCTTCGAGAATCGTCGGTTCCATGTAGTAGCCGGGTGCGAGCGCGTCAACGCGCCGGCCTCCAGTCAACACACGCGCCCCTCGCGCCACCGCGCGTTCGACGACACCCAACAGGCGATCGAGGCTCGCGCGGGAGATCACCGGTCCGCAGTCGTCCTGCGGTCCTGATCCGACCTTGACGGCGGCCGTCCGCGCCAGCATCGCCGCGCGAAACGCGTCGTAGACCTTGTCGAACACGATGATTCGGCTGCCGGCCGCGCACCGCTGGCCGGCGTCAATGAACGCCGACGCCACCGCGTGCTCCGCCGCCATCGTCAGGTCCGCGTCGTCGCACACGACGAGCGGATTCTTGCCGCCGAGCTCGAGGCACACCTTCGCCAGCACCGCGCGGCCGCTGACGGTCTGCTGAATGTGTTTCCCGGTCGGCACCGATCCGGTGAAGCTGACAAGGCCGACGCGACCATCCTCGACGAGCGGCGTGCCGACATCCGGACCAAATCCCTGGATGACCGAGCAGAGTCCGCGCGGGAGGCCGGCTTCCTGAAGCACCCGCGCGAATGCGACTGCCGTGTACGGCGTCTGCTCGTGCGACTTGACGACAACGGCGTTGCCACAGAGCAGCGCCGGAAAGAGCTTCCATGCCGCGCCGGCGAGGGGGCTGTTGAACGGCATGATCGCCGCGCACACGCCGATCGGCGCGCGCTCGGTCCGCACCGCCCGATTTGGCACCGGGCTCGTCATGGTCTTGCCGTAGAAACGGCTGCCCTCGCTCTCCATGAAAACGCCGAGGTCGGCCGACGATCCCACTTCGGCGACAGCGTTCTTCCACGGTTTGCCGGTTTCGGTCTGGACGATTTCGCCGAACTCGCGTTCCTTGGCGCGCAGCAGAGCGGCGGCGCGGCCGAGAATCTCGCCGCGGCGCGGGGCGGGCAGGCGGCCCCACGATTCGGCCGCCGCCGCGGCATTCGTGACGGCGCGATCGACGTCAGCAGCCGCGCCGCGCGAGACCCTGGCAACGACGCGGTCGTCGATCGGGCAGCGTTTTTCGAATGTCTCGCCGCTCGCCGACGCGACCTCCGCGTCGTCTATCCAGTGGAGGATTTGTTGGGGATACATTTCAGCTCGTACGTAGTGTCCGCCCTCAGGCGGACCTTCAATGTCCGGCTAAAGCCGGACACTACGTACCGATAGAGCTCTGACGACGCGCGCAATCGAATCGGCGTCGAGACCGTGGTGCGCCAGCACCTCGGCGTTGCTGCCGCAGGCCGGGACGTCGGTGAGGCCGATCGATCGCACTTCCGCTCTAACGCCGCCGCGCGCCAGCGCCGCTGCGACCATAACGCCCTGCCCCAGCGAGACGTAGTGATTATCGAGCGTGACGATCGCCGGGAAGCGGGCCAGCGTGTCGGCGACCCACGAGTCGTCGATGCGATTCAGCCAGGGCAGATCGATCACCGCCGCGCTGACCCCTTCGGACGCGAGCAGATCCGCCGCCCGCCACGCCTGACTCATGAGCAGCGGGCCATACCCCACCAGCGCGACATCCTCGCCGGCACGCAACGTGACGCCGCATCCGATGCGCAAGACGTAGGCATCGGGCAGCGCATACGGCAAGTCAAGCGGCACGTTGACGAATCGGAGGTAGGTGCTCGCGGGGTTCTCCTCCACCGCCCAGCGAATGGCCAGCCGCGCTTCGCGTTCCGAGCACGGTTCGATGGCGACGAGCCGCGGCACCGATCCGATCGCCGAGATATCGCGCACCGACTGGTGCGAGTGCCCGGGACCGCCGGGCACGAGACCGGCGAGCGTCGCCGTGTAGATGATCTTCCGGCCCTCGGTGGCGTTGTTGTAGATGTGCTCGTTCGCGCGCGTGGACAGGAAGCAGGCGAAGGAATGAACCACGGGAAGGATGCCATTGAGCGCCATCCCCCCGGCCGCCGAGACCATGTGCTGTTCGGCGATGCCGCACTCGATGAAGCGATCCGGCAGCTCCTCTTTGAACGCCTCGATCCCGCAATCCGACAGCAGGTCGCCGTCGAGCACGACGATGTCCTTCCGCGTCCGCGCCATCTGCAGCAGTTCGTCGCCGTAGGCGACCACGAGCCGCTCCGGCTGGGCGGGGGCGACACGGGTGGGCGGCGGCGCCGACGCGAGCGCCAGCGGCCGTGCGCCCAGCGCCGACAAGCGATCGTTCACCCGCGCGGTGATCTCGCCGACGGCGGCGAGATAGTCCTTCAACGACGGCGCGCCGGCGTGGAAGTGATACGTCTGATCGCCGCACGCGAGCCCTTCCATGAACGACACACCTTTGCCCTTGATCGTGTCGGCGATGAGCACTTTCGGACGATCGACGACGGTCGCGAAGTGATCGAAGGCGTCGCGGATGGCGCGAAAGCCGTGACCGTCGGCCCGCCGGACTTCCCAGCCGAAGGCGCGAAACTTGTCCTCGAGCGGCCCGAGATCGCTGACCGCCGCGACGGCCGAATCGGACTGCAGCTTGTTGTGATCGACGATGGCGATAATCTCGGAGAGGCGCTCGTTCGCGGCGGGCTGCAGCGATTCCCAGATCTGCCCTTCCTGCAACTCGCCGTCGCCCGTCATGACGACGATGCGGCCGCCACGGCGCGTGAAGCGGCGGGCACGCGCCATGCCGTAGGCCTTGGAGATTCCCATCCCCAGCGAGCCGGTGTTGGTGGCAATGAACGGCGTCTCGACGTCAGGGTGGCCGGGCAGGCCGCCAAGCCTGCGGAGACGATGCACCAGGTCGAAGTCGAGTTTGCCGAGCGCGATGAGCAGGGAATAGAGGGCGGGCGCATCGTGTCCCTTCGACGAGAAGTAGACGTCCGAGCCTGGCCCGCCGCCATTGGGATCGACCAGCGTTTCGGTCCACAGCCAGGTGATGAGATCGGTGGAGCTGAAGCTCGAGCCGATGTGCCCCGAGCCGGCCTGCATGATCATGAAGAGCGTGTTGAGGCGGCAGACGTCAGCCAGGAGTTCCGCCCGCACGAAGGGATCGGATGTGGCGGCACGCACCGCGTCGATCGACTCGCGCGAGACGTAGGAAAGCCCGCCTTCCCCGGCGAGCTGCTTGTCTGAGTGGTCTTTTTCGCCCATTTCAGCTATCGGCTATCAGCTATCGGCTCTCAGCTCTCGCTGAGACTTGAAACTTGAAACTTGAGACTTGAAAATCATCTGGCAGTCCACCCGCCGTCCACGACGAGCATCGCCCCGGTCATGTACGCCGACGCCGCCGATGCGAGAAACAGCACCGCGCCGTTGTAGTCGTCGTCGCGGGCCATCCGGCCGAGCGGCGTGCGCTTCACGTACTCGGCGACGAACTCGGGTGCGTGGTCGGCTTCCTGCACGCCCCCAGGGACGAGCGTGTTGACGCGGACGCCCAACGGCGCCGCATACTCCGCCAGCCAGCGGGTGAAGTTCAGCATCCCCGACTTCGCAACGCTGTAGCCGACTGGCTTGTAGTACTCGTGGCCGCCGAGGCGGCGATAGTCGTAGACCGATTGATCCGGCGACACGACGCCGTAGGTCGACGAGATGTTGATGATGCTGCCCTGCAGAGAGCTATTCGCGCCGCGCGCCGCCTTGAACTCCGCCAGGAACTGCTGCGAGACGAGGAACGCGCTCTTCAGGTGCGAATCGATCATCGCGTCCCACGACGATTCCGGATACTGCTCGAACGGTCCGTTGTCGGCGGCCGACGCGTTGGGCGGCGAGCCGAGGCCGGCGTTGTTGACAAGGATGGTGGGAGTACCGAATCGATCGACGGCGGCGCGCATGGCGGCCGCCACGTCGCCGCGCTGCACCAGGTCGGCGCGGTGCACGGACACGGCGCGGCCGTCGCGGACGAGACCGTCGACGATTGCGCTTCGCGCCGCGGGGAGGTCGAACACCGCGACCGAGGCGCCGGCGGAGACGAGGGTGCTGACGTACTGACTGCCCAGGCGACCGAGGCCGCCAGTGACGATGGCGAGGTGGCCGTCGAGGCGAAAGCGATCGGGGAGGGTGTCGGGGTGGGTCAGGAAGAGGGGCTACCGCCCCGTGACTTACAGAAAACCCCAGAATTTGGTGCAAAACCTGCTGGTCTGGGGTCAGCCGTTCATGAATTGAACGTGTATTATTCCTGCACAGGGCGGGGCTGTCAAGGCGGCCCCCCGCATGTTCAATGTACGAACACGGGCGGGGTCAGAGACGGAAGATGGTGGGCGCCTGCCGATCCTTCAGCGCGTTGCGCGTGTCGACCACCAGCGTGCCGCTGTCCACCAGCGGCGCGTAGTCGAAGGCGTGGTGATCGGTGCAGATGACCGCGCAATCGGGCCGCGCCTTGACGGCGTCCGGCAGATCGATCGACCGCAACAGGTGTCCGCCGTGCAGCAGCTCGGGCACGTACGGATCCGAATAGCTCAACTGCGCGCCGCGCTTCGAGAGCGCTTCCATCACGTCCAGCGCGGGCGACTCGCGCATGTCGTTGACGTCGCGCTTGTACGCCACACCGATCACATGCACGCGCGATCCATTGATCGATTTCTTCTGAGAGTTGAGCGCCTCGGCCACCCGATCGACCACGAAGTGCGGCATCGAGGAATTGATCTGGCCGGCCAGCTCGATGAACCGGCACTCGAACCCGGTTTGCCGCGCCTTCCACGACAGATAGTACGGATCGATCGGAATGCAGTGCCCTCCGAGACCCGGACCCGGATAGAACGGCATGAACCCGAACGGCTTGGTCTTGGCCGCATCGATCACTTCCCACACGTCGATGTCCATCGTGTGGCACATCAGCGCCACTTCGTTGACCAGACCGATGTTGACGGCGCGGAACGTGTTCTCCAGCAGCTTGACCATCTCGGCGACGCGCGTCGAGCTGACCGGCACCACGTGCTCCACCGTTGCCCCGTAGAGTGCCGCGGCCGCCTCAGTGCTGGCCGGCCCGACGCCGCCGACGATTTTCGGGATGTTCCTGGTATTGAACTGCTGATTCCCCGGATCGACACGCTCGGGCGAAAAGGCCAGGAAGAAGTCGACGTCCGCCTCGAACCCCTTCGCCTCGAGCATCGGCTGCACAACTTCATCCGTCGTGCCCGGATACGTCGTCGACTCGAGGATGACCAACTGACCGCGCGTCAGCGTCGCGGCCACGGCTTCGACCGCCTTGACCACGTACGACAGATCCGGGTCCTTCGTTTTTCGGAGCGGCGTCGGGACACAGATGTCGATCGCGTCCATCGTCGCGAGCGCGCTCATGTCGGCCGTCGCGCGTAGCTTTCCAGCGCGGACGCATTCGGCGAGATCGCGCTCGGCGACGTCCGGAATGTAACTGCGCCCGCCGTTGATCTGATCGGCTTTCGAGGCATCGACGTCGAAGCCGGTCACATCGAAGCCAGCATGCGCGAACTCGACGGCCAACGGCAGACCGACGTAGCCGAGACCGATGACGCCGACACGAGCCGTGCGCGCGCGGATGCGTTCGAGCGTCGTGGTGAGCGAAGAGGATTGTGTGGCCATCGTTACAGCGCCGAGAGTCGATCGGTACGAGGCTCGGCGGCAACGCGCTGGAGATCGGCCTCCACCATCATCTTGACGAGACCCTCGAAGTCGACGGTTGGCGTCCACCCGAGCTGCCGGCGCGCTTTCGAGCTGTCGCCGATGAGATGCTCCACTTCCGCCGGACGGATGAGCGCCGGATCCAGCTTGACGTACTGGTTCCAGTCGAGCCCGGCGCAGCGGAATGCGATTTCGACCAGGTTGCGAACCGAGTGGCTGATGCCGGTCGAAATCACGTAATCGTCCGGCACGTCCTGCTGCAGCATGAGCCACATCGCCTGCACGTAGTCGCCGGCAAAGCCCCAGTCGCGCTGCGCGTCGAGGTTGCCGAGCGAGAGCGTGTCCTTCAGCCCCAGCTTGATGCGGGCAACCGCGTCGGTTACCTTTCGCGTCACGAACTCGATACCGCGGCGGGGCGACTCGTGGTTGAACAGCATCCCCGAGACCGCGAACAGGTTGTAGCTTTCGCGGTAGTTGACCGTGATGTAGTGCGCGAACACTTTCGAGACGCCGTACGGACTGCGCGGGTAGAACGGCGTCAGCTCGGTCTGCGGCACCTCGCGGACCTTGCCGAACATCTCGCTGGACGACGCCTGATAGATGCGGATCGACGGATCGACGTGCCGAATCGACTCGAGGACGCGCGTCACGCCTTGGGCGTTGAACTCGCCCGTCAGCATCGGTTGATCCCAGGACGCGGGCACGAACGACATCGCCGCGAGGTTGTAGAACTCGTGCGGACGCACTTCGTCGACGAGGCGGATGATCGACAACTGATCCAGGAGATCGGCCGGCTTGATCGTCACGCGATCGAGAATCGGTTGAATGCGCCAGAAATTCGGCGCGCTCGCACGGCGAACCGTCCCGACGACCTCGTAGCCTTTCGAGAGCAGCAACTCGGCGAGGTAGGATCCGTCCTGCCCGGTAATTCCGGTGATAATGGCCCGCTTGGACATGGTGAAGCGTAGGATCTTAGCATGAGCCTCGACGAACCCCATACGCTCGAGCGCGAGCGGCGCGTCGCCGACCGGCAGTACAACGACGCGCTGACCGCGTTCGATGCGGCGCTGGTGCGGACGCCGCCGCGCGCGGATGTGAAGGTCGTCGCCGATGCGGCTCTACCGGCGGTGCCGAGCGGCTGGCGCGGCCGCAGCCTGCGCGCCGTTTCACAGTGGCTCACACCCTGGTTCGAACGCCAGCACGCGATCAATGCGCGAACCGCCGAGGCGGTCGAAGCCCTGGTCAATCGCGACCACGAGCGAGCGCTCGCCTTCGAACAGTTCCAGTCGGCGCTGATCACCTTCCTGCAGCAAATCACGGCGTTCATCGACACCAAGGACCGTCAGCTCAGCGCGGTCGCCACCGGACGGATCGACGAGCAGCAGAAAACGCTCGCCGCGCTGCAGCAGCGGCTGGACGACACGCTGCCCGAGCTGCGCGCGCAGGTTGTCGTTCTCCAGCGCGCAATGGAGATGCTGAAACGTCAGGCCGCCGACGCCGAATCGGAGCGGGCCGTCACGACCGCCCCCGCCAGCGCCAGCACCGCCGCGCCGCCACGCCAGTCGGCAGACGACTACAAGTACGTCGGGTTCGAAGACGCCTTTCGCGGTTCAGACAACAGCGTCGCGGAGAAGCTCGAGGCGTATCTGCCGATCTTCCAGGGCGCGAGCGACGTCGTCGATCTGGGCTGTGGGCGTGGCGAGTTCCTCGCCGCCTTGCGGTCGGCGGGCGTGACCGCGCGCGGCGTCGACACCAACGCCGCCATGGTCGCGGTCGCGCGCGAACAAGGCCTCGATGTCACACGCAACGATGCGCTCGGCTACGTCGCCAGCCTGCCCGACGAGTCGATTGGCGGCGTCATCGCGACACAGGTCGTGGAGCACCTGGAGCCGTCGTACCTGTTCAAGCTGCTGGACGCGTTATCGCGGACGTTGCGGCGGGGCGCGCCGATCGTCCTCGAAACGATCAACCCCGCCTGCTGGTACGCCTTCTTCAGCAGCTACATCCGCGACATCACGCACGTGCGCCCCGTCCACCCGGAGACGCTCCAGTACCTGCTCCGCGCCAGCGGCTTCGAGCGCGTGGAAATCCGGTACCGGTCGCCGCTGCCCGATCACGTGAAGCTGCAGATGGCGTACGTGCCAGAGGACGTTCGGGTCGCCGCCGATACCTCCGCCGCGACGCTCACGCGGCTGGTGGACACAGCGAATGCGAACGCGGTGAGGATGAACGAGCTGATGTTCGCGCACATGGACTACGCAGTGGTCGGCTACAGAATCTGACTCGAGATGATTTGGTGATTGGGTGATTTGGTGATTGGGTGATCGTCTGGGGATTGAAGGATTTGGTGATTTGATGAATTCCCAATCACTCAATCACTCAATCCCCCAATCCCGCAACGATCACCCAATCACCAAATCACCCGATCACCAGATCGATCCCCTTCAGCCCACCAGGCGCTCGACGACACCATCCCAGGTAATCTGTCTGGCGCGCTCGAAGCCGGCTTCGCCGAGCCGCCGCGCGAGCGTTCGATCGTTGGCGAGGCGCGCAATCGCCGCCGCAATCGATTCGGCGGTCGGTTCGGCCACGATGCCATTGACACCGTCCTCGACGAATTCGAGCGGCCCGCCGGCGTCGGTGGTCGTGACAATCGGTTTCCGCGCCAGAAAGGCTTCGAGCGTCACGTAGCCATAGTCCTCGTCGATCGGCGGATACACCACCGCGAGCGCGTTTGCGTACAAGCCGACGAGCTGCCGATCGTCGATATCGCCGGTGAACGTGATCCGGTTGCCGAGATCGAGCCTGCCGACGATATCGTCCAGCCGGCGTCGATCGGCTCCGTGTCCGGCAATGACGAGCTTGACGGAGCGGTCGGTCAGCGCCAGCGCGTTGACGATCAGCTCGACTCGCTTGTTCAACTCGAGACGTCCGACCGACAACACGTAATCGCCGGGCTCGCCGGACTCGAGGACGCCTGCGAGCGGCGGCGGATGGTAGAGCGGCTCCGCGACGAGGCCGTTGTATTTGGCCAATCGCGTGGCGGTGTTGCGGGCGTTGGTGAACAGCCGCTTCGATTCCGCGAGCGCCTCCGTATCGAACCCAATCAGCCGATCGCGAAGCCTGACATCGGCCTCGGTATGACCGAACTCGCTGTACGGTGTGCCGCAGAGATCGTAAATCGCGCGGTACTGATGAAACAGCCAGGTGACCTTGTTGGGATGGCGCACAAAATAGGTCGGGAACTTCGTGGCGATCACGAGATCCACGGTCTCGTAGTTCGCCTCGGAAAGATCGACGAGCCTCCACAACGCCGCCTGCGCGAGCAGGTCGCTCTTCGGATAGGGCTTGAACGGAATCGAGACTTTTTTCGCGCGGTAGCCGAGGCGCCGCAACTCGCGCACCAGACCGCGGACATGCCGCTCGGCGCCGCCGTAGACGAACGGCACGTGCGCTTCACAGACAAGAACGGTACGAACGGCGGGCATCGAGGCTGATGAGTGCGGTCGGCCCGACTATATCATCGCGGTGACGACGATCACGCTGTGCTACCATCCGAAAAACCGGCCTCAATGGAGCAATTCTCGCGACGCGCGCTGAGTGTCAGCGCGCTGTACGGCCTCCTGAGCATCCTGTTCTGCCTGCCACTGTTTGCCAGACCGTTCGGACTGGGTGCCGCCGACTGGGATCGGCAGCTGTTCTACTTCGGCGAGGTCCTCAAGAACATCGTCGAGTACGGCCAGGCGCCGTTCTGGAGCCCGTGGCACTGCGGCGGCAACGTGATGTGGCAGCAGCCGTCTGTTCCGCTGCTCAGTCCGGTCTACCTCCTCGTCGCCATCATGCCGCTTGCGCTCGCGGTGAAAGTGAACATCGTCCTGCACTACTGGATCGGCTTGCTCGGCATGCACTGGCTGTTGACGCGCGCCGTGCGGCTGACATTCCTGCCGCTGGTGGTGTACGCCGCGTCCATCTTCACGCTCTCGGGATCGCTGGCGCTCCACCTCGCCGCTGGCGACAGTGACTTTCTGCCGGCGTTCTATCTGCCGTGGCTGCTGTACTTCCTGCACGCCGCGTTTCAGTCGGGGCGGTTGCGCCCGGCTCTCGCGGCCGCGGCGATTCTGGCGCTGACGATCTACAGCGGCGGCGTGCCGGTGATACCAATGGCGCTGGTCGCGATCGGCGGGCTGGCGGTCGCGACGGCAGTTGCCTCGCGGGACTGGCGGCCGTTGGCGTTCGCGCTCGTCGTCGGTACCTACGCCGCGGCGTACGCGGCGCCGAAGCTGCTGCCGGTTGCGGAGTTCGTGGCGAGCGATCGCTTCTCCGACACGCGGACACCGACCGATCATCCCGATCGGATGACCGGCGACATGGTCTGGCGCGCCTACACCGATTCGTCGCTGGGCGTCGACGCGCGTGTGTCCGGCGTGCAACGCCACGCCTGGTCGGAATACGGAAACTACATCGGGATACTCGGCGCGATCGCGATCGGCGTGAGTCTCCTGTGGCCACTCGCCGCCCGGACGATGCCCGGACGTCCGCTCGCGGCCGCAATCGCCCTGCTTGCGACGACCTGTCTGATCCTCTCCGCGGGCGAATTCCACGCCTTCTCGCCAGCGTCAGGCCTGGCCGCCGTGACGTCACTCGGTGGGTGGAGCCGCTACACAATCGCCGTCGTGCTGTTCGGCGCGCTTGCGATTGGCGCGGCCGGCCGGCACGCCATGAACCGCTGGCTCACCACCCCGCGGCGGCAGTATGCCCTGACCGCCGTGTGTGCGATCGGCGTCGCCAGCCTGGTGTTCGTCAACCAGCGGCAGTTCTCGAAGGCATTTTCACAGCCGACGCTGGCCGCCGGCTTGCGGGTTCTCGAACCGGCCACGCACTCGTGTTCCGAACCGCTGCAGTTGATCCGGGGCGCCGATCTGGCGCGACCGCTCGTCTGGTCCGAAGACAAAGCCGCGATCTCGGAGGTCGTCTTCACCCCCAACCGCGTCCAGTTTGCCGTCGTCGGCGGCTTCGCGCCGTCGAAGATCTTTCTCAACCAGAACTACGCACCTGGCTGGCGAAGCAGTGCGGGACCGGTCCTCCTCGACCCGGCGTCAGGCGGCAAGATGTACGTGCAGCTCGCGGCCGGACAGACCGGCACGTTCGCCTTCTCGTTCTTCCCGCCAGCGCTGACGTCCGGCATCATGCTGTTTGTCGTTGCCCTGGTGGCCTCGGCTCTCGCGTGGAACCTCGCTCTCGCACCCGTGATCGCGGACCGGGCGTCGGCGCACGAGGTCGCGGTCGCGGCACGTTCGTTCGCCGACCGCGCGGAGCAGGTGACGAAAGGATTGATCCTGATATCGCTCGCGGCAGCGATCGCCGTCAGGGCGTTCGTCGCCGACGGCAACCAGACCGGCTTCGCCGGCATCGCGGCCGTGAGCTTCGCGGCGGCATGGGCCCTCAGCGCGCTCGGGGAGAACACGGCTGGCCTCGTGCTGGGGGCGACGTTCGTCGCGCCAGCTGTCTTCTCACGCTTCTGGGTGCACGACCCGAACGCGTATCCGCTGTTCCTGACGACGGGACTGCTTGGAGCGATGTGGCGGCGAGGGTCGTGGCGGCACTGGAGTCTGCCGAAGGACTGGCGGGTGCCGCTCGTCGGTTGGGCGCTCGCGGGGGCGGTCAGCTGGCCGATCATCGCCCTGCGCGAAGTCGACTTCCATCCTGAGCTTCCAGGCATGCTCGACCTTCCGGCGTCCGCCATCGCACTCAGCGCACGGTCGTCGATCGCCATCGCCGCCGATGCGGCGGCGCTGCTGATGCTCGGGATTTTGTGGCTCGACTGGTTGTTCCAGCAGTACGCCGGCGATCGCCGGCGTTTCCAGCGATCCCTCGTCATGCCGCTGCTGGCGGGCGGCACCGTTGCCTGCGCGGTCGCCGTCTATCAATTGTTCGGCGACATCACGTTCCTCAATGCCGGCTGGGCGCAATTCCATCGCTCCGCCGCCACAATGATGGACGCCAACGGCTTCGGCATTGCCGCCATGCTGTGCGGCTGCGGGTTCCTGGCGTGCCTCAATCGCAGCGGCGATCGCCAATGGAACGTCGTGATGCTCGGCGGTTTTGCCCTGTCGCTCGTCGGAACGTGGGCTTCCGGCTCGAAAACGGCACTCGTCGCCGAGATGATTGCGCTGGCGTTCGCAGCCGAGTCGCTGGCGCGGCCTTCGCGATCGAGCGGTCGCCCACGCCGCCGCGGGCGGCTCGCGGTGCTCGCGGCCGCGTGCGTGACCGCCGGTGTCTTGCTGTTTGCCTTGAGGGACACTGGACCGGCGCTCCGGATCGGGTGGATTCTGCCGGGCGCGTCGTTCGACTCGATCGCTGGTTTTTCGAGAATGCTGTGGGACCGCGGGGGATACGGGCGCGCGGCGGTCGAGATGATTCGATCGCATCCCTGGTTCGGCGTCGGGCTCGGCTCCTTTCCGCTGATTGTCGGCGACTATCAGTTCTCTCACCTCGGCGGCCCGCTCGCCCCGGACAATGCGCAGAACTGGATCCGCCACAATCTCGCCGAACTGGGCGCGATCGGCAGCCTGGGCTGGATCGCGTGGGCCGTGTGCCTGGTGATCGCCGTGTTCCGCAATCCCCATCGCGCGCGCGAGCGGTCCACCACCGTCGTCGCCGGCGCGCTCGTTGGCGTCGTGCTCGTCTCTCAGGTCGGCATGCCGACTCAGAACGCGGCCGTGGCAATGGCGTTCTGGACGTTTCTGTTCTGGTACTTCTCCGATCGGTGGCCGGCCACACCGATGGGCGAACGTCAATCCGTGGCGTCGTGGCAATGGCTGCTGCTGGCGGGAGCCATCGTCGTGTTTGCGATCGGGACGTTCCACACGAGCCTGACCTCACTCAGGGTTCCCATGCGCGCCAGGCAGGGTGGCTGGAACTACGTGTATGGGTTCCACGAAATCGAGCGCACGCCAGGCGGCGACGAGTACCGACCGACGGATCAACAGGCGGTCGCGGTCGTCCGCGCATCGAGCCCGGTGGTGAAGCTGGCGGTGTGGGTCACGCGTCCGGATGTCGCCACGCATCCGGTTCTGGCGCGCGTGTGGCACGACGACCGCCTCGTTCTCGAGACCGTGCTCCGCGACAACCAGCCGGTGACAACCGACGTGATCATCGACCGCGATCCACGAATGTTGATGGTCAGGACCTACCTCGACCGAACGGTGCCGGCATCGCCGCCCGACCTTGGTCTGGCCGTCCAGTGGACCTTCGTCGAAACACCGCAAACCGCTCACGGTCAACCGGTGCGCTAGATCTCCGTGATGATCGCCACATCAGATTCGACGCGCCGCGGCGCGGACGCATTGCTCTGGACGGTGTACGTGCTCGCGCCGAGTTTCGGCGCCGGACTCGTTCACGGTGTCCCGCTCGGTCCGCTTGGCGGCGTCGCGCTGCTGCTGATCTGGTGGCTCGTGCTCGTTCGCTGGCGTCTGCCGGGCGGTCCCGCGGTTGCGGCCGCGGGCCTGGCGGCGTCGCTCGTCGCCAGCGTCATCCCCGGCGAGCCGGGCGTCCGTGGACGGTACTACGCGGATTTGGCGGCGAGCGCCGCTACGCCACCCGATGTCACGAGAGTCGATCGGCGGCTGGACTATTCCAACGACGCCACGGAGCTGCCGCTCGCCTCCTTCGACGCCAATCAGTCGTTTGCGGCGGTATGGGACGGTCACTGGTGGGCCGCTACCGAGGCGCCTCACACGTTCTACCTGTACGCACCGGGGGCCTCGGCAGAGCTCGTCGTCGACGGGATCGTCGTCGCGACCGTGACGCCGGCGGACGGGGCGCGCACCGGCGTCGCGGCGCCGAGCCGCGGCTGGCACCAAGTGTACGTGCACCTCTCGTCACCATATGCCGCAACCCGTCGTTTTACGGCGGGCGAGCAGATCGGCGGGCGGCAGATCCCGTTCAGTGGCAGCACCGTTCGGACGGTTCGCGTTGCGGAATGGCAGATGAAGTTCCTGCGCGCGTGGGATGTTGCCAAGACAGCGTTCGATGTGTGTGCGCTCCTGCTGCTGGCGTGGCTCGTCGTCGGAGCGGCCCGAGATTTGTGGCAACGTGCCGCTCCCGGCAGAGTCCAGCCCGCGCCGATCGCTGGACTCTTCGCTCTCGCGGTCATCATCGAAGCGTGGGTGTTTGCCTCGCCCACGGCCGGCCGCCTGTTGCGGCGCTCCGCCGGAGATCTTTCTCCGGTTCAGCGAATCTTTCTTGAACCAGTGCGAGGGCTTTTCGGCGACGACCTCTTCGGCACCGTCTTCGCTGGGCGTGTGCTGGAGGGTTTAGCGATCGGGATCGTGGCCGCCATCGTCGCGTCGATCGCCGTCGCGGCCAGTCGTCGAATGACGGACCCCGGTCGCGCGCCGCTGCGACACCTCGAACGGTTCACGAGCTCGCCATTCTGGGGCAGCCTGCTCGTGGCGGTCGTTGCAGCGTACACATTCTGGATTCGCACGCGAGGCGTCTCGGATCATTTCTATCTGATGGGCGATCAGGTCCGCGACTGGACGATCGCGCTCGGTCCATTCGCGAACCTGCCGCTCGTCGGCGCGCCGAGCAACGGCGGCGGCAACAGTTTCGGGCCGGTGTATTACTGGGTGCTGTGGGCCAGTCGTGTCACGATCGGTCCCCTCGTCGACAACCTGCCCCATGCGGGCGGCATCGGTCTGGCCGCCGCGCAGTCGTTCGCCGACGCCGTGCTGTGTTTGGGAATTCGAAAAGCGACCGGGTCGTGGGTCTTCGCGATTGCGACCGTGCTCGTCATCGCATCGTGTCCGTCCGATCTTGCGCTCTCTTCCGTCATCTGGAATCCGGTGCTCGCGGTGACGTTCGTGAAGATCGAAATCGGGCTGCTGCTCGCCTGGGCGGATGAGTTGACGCAGCCGCGCCGCCTCGTCGTGTTCGCCGTCGCGTGGCTCGCGGTCCAGGCGCATACGCCGGCGCTGCCGGTGGCGGTGTCGATCGCCATCGGCCTCGTGCTCCTGGCTCGTCAACGCGGTGTGTCGGTCCTCGCCGCCGTGGCGGAGGCGGCGTGCGTCGTGATCGTTCTGCAGGTGCCGTCGATGCTGACGTCGGCGCCGGTACAGCCGACCCGAGTCATCGGCGCGCTGCAACATCCGCAACAGCTCCGCGTGTTAGAGGCATTCCGGAGCGTCAGCGTGTCGATGGGATCAATGGCTGCGGCACCATTCGCCGCGCCGCACACAGCGTTGGTCCTCATCTGCGCGGCCGCAGCGCTGCTCAGGGCGATCGGTGTCTTCGCGCCCATCTCAGCCATCACGGTGTGGCCGCTGGTTCTGACCGTTCTGCTGTGGGCGATCTGGCCGGAGGCGTACGATTCGTACCTGTACATGGCGGTCGTGCCTTCGGTGGTTCTCATGCTGGCGTGGACGGCGCGTCTGTTGCCTGCGCCTGCCGGCCGCGACGCCGCGGCCGCATGCCTCCTGGCTCTCGCGCTTCTCGTTCAGAAACCGCGGATCGACCGTGCGGCGACGCTGTTCCGGTTGCCGGAGTATGGCGCGCTGGTCCGCGGCGCCGGGACGATCGCCCAACGTCAGGAACCGATGCGGCGGATCGACGCGCCGTTCGTGCGAGAAGCGACCGATCCGGAGTTCCTCTTCCGGGTTTTCGGCGGCCGGATCGATCGCCAGGCACCGGTGGCTGCCCGGATCTCCACAGGTGGCGAGGTGAGCTACGTCCGCTGATCCCCAGACCAACGCGCGCCCGGCGGATCCGACGGCGGCGGAAATCGGCGCGGTGCTCGCGGGCTTCGCCGGCATCGCGCTGGTCATCACGTTTCCGCTCGTCTTCCATCTGACAACCTACCTGCCGAACGACCTGGGGGATCCGGTCCTGAACGCGTGGATCCTCTGGTGGGATGCCACCGTGATCCGGAACGGGCTCCATCAACTCTGGGATGCGCCGAGTTTTCATCCGTACATGCACACGCTGGCGTATTCCGATCACCTCCTCGGCATCGCCGCGCTGACGGCGCCGCTGCAGTGGCTGACCGCGAATCCGGTGCTCGTGTACAACCTCGCGTTCATCGCCTCGTACGCGAATGCCGGCATCGGCATGTACCTGCTCGCACGGGTCGTGACGGGCCGACGCGACGCGGCGGTGGTGGCGGGGGCAATCTATGCATTCTCGGCGTTTCGAGTGGCGCACTTCGCACATCTGCAGTGGCTGATGACCGGATGGCTGCCGCTGAGCCTGTGGGCGCTCCATCGTTACTTCGCCACCGGCGCGTGGCGGTATCTGCTCGCGAGCGGATTCTTCTATGTGATGCAGTGCCTCACCGCCAACTACTTTGCGTACTTCGGCCTGCTGCCGCTCGCTGCCGTGGGCATGGCCGAGATGTGGCGCCGTCGCCCGCCGCCCGTGCGGACGGCCGTCCATGTGATCGCCGTCGCTGTTCTCGCCGCCCTGGTACTCGCGCCTGTCGCGCGCGTGTACTATCGTGTTCGGCAGGAGAATAATTTCCGGCGGACCTCTGATGAAATCGAACGGCTGAGCGCTGACGTCAGTGACTACTTCCGCGGGCACAATCGAATCTGGCTCTGGCGGCATGCGCGTCGAGGTACTGGCGAGCACGAACTCTTTCCGGGAGCCGTCGCGCTGGTTCTGGCCGGTATCGCGCTCTCGACCAGGCGCGGCCGGGCCACACCGCATGCCGGACTGTACGCGGCGATCGCCGCGACCGCCTTCGTCCTCTCGCTGGGGCCGCACCCGACGGCTTGGGGCCATCGCGCCGCGATTCCCGGCCCGTACCAGCTGCTGCTCGATGTCGTGCCGGGCCTCGACGGGCTCCGCGCTGTTTCACGGATGGGCCTTCTGGTGATCCTGGCGCTGGCCGTGCTGGCCGCCCAGGGAGCGGTCGTCCTGCTCGATCGCGTCGGATCCAGGCGAACGTGGGTGGTCGTGCTCCTCGGCGCGCTGATCGTCACCGAATCGTGGGCCGTCCCCGTTCGCACCGCGTTGTTCGATCCGATTCCCGACCCGGACGATCGCCGCGCCTACGAATTCCTCCGCCAGAGCGCCGCGGGCCCGGTCCTGGAACTGCCATTCGCCACGGACGACGAGGCGCGCCAGATGACCTATCAGTACCTCACGCTCGTGCATGGTCATCGCACGATCAACGGTCACAGCAGTTACGATCCGCCGCTGCTGAGGCTGCTGTCCGGCCGCGACCAGGGCTTTGGCGACGCGAGCCACCTCGGCGCCGCTGTCAGTTGCGTCCGGGCGCTTGGAACGCGCTATGTGGTGGTGCACGGCGGCCGGTTCGGCAGTCCCGCAATGGAGACGGCCCTGATTCACGCGCTCGAGAACGGACAGATCGCGGCGCGGCACGACTTCGGCCGGACCGTCGTCTTCACACTCGCTGAGGAGGTCCAGCCGGTGGAAGGCGTCTCGCATCCGATTCCGCACACCGCGATGCGCACGCGATCGTCGAATTCGCCCGACAGGCTTCCGCTCCTGTTCGACGGCAATCGAGACAGCCGGTGGCTGAGCGCCGGCCGGCAAACCGGACGCGAATGGATCGAGATCGAGCTCGACGGACCGCGGGACGTCGGGCACGTGAGAATGCAGACCGCCGAGCGGAGCTTCGGCGACTACCCGCGGGAGCTGACGATCGAGGCAGTGGAGCCCGCCGGGAGCCGAACGCTGTTCAGCGGGTCAGTGCTGCCGCACTTCGCTCGAGGATTCCTCGTGGATCGCGCGTACCCCGTCATGGACGTCGCCTTACCGCCGAATCGCGCGCGTGTGATTCGCCTGCGGCAAGGCGGCGCGACGGACGAACTGTTCTGGTCGATTCACGAGCTCGAACTGCTGGAGCGCGGTGCTGGCGACACGCGCTCGACCGGTGACACGCGTTGACCGACATTGACGTCGCAGTCATCGGCGCCGGCGAAT
>Ga0193697_1000241_pt1 | contig 21562 bp, 21 predicted proteins | sample L3m2metaG_FD_145073 | JGI IMG/M metagenome (GOLD analysis project Ga0193697, IMG submission 145073) | Soil microbial communities from a riparian zone of the East river system, Colorado, United States - L3m2 | ecosystem: Environmental > Terrestrial > Soil > Riparian zone | place: USA: East River... | reverse complement strand
CTACCTCACTCATTTGCTCCTGGGGGAAACTCGCAGCCAGGTCGCAACGATGAACTGCCTGCAGGTCAGGAGACCTGCGATACAGCAGAACGGAGTTCTGCGCTACAACGAATCGCCGAACTCCCGTTTGGCAGCCTGCCCGTGAAACCAATTCAAGAGTCACACGTAAAGGCGAACTGCCCGCAGGTCGGAGACCTGCGATACGGCAGAACGGAGTTCTGCGCTACAACCAATCGCCGAACTCCGTTCGGTGGCCTGCCGGTGAAACCAATTCAAATGATCACATGTAACGAGAGGCGCGGCGGTTTATTGTGCTTCGCTCACATCAACGCGGGGCGTTCTGAAAACTCAGGAGGAAGGCCCGTTAAGCACTTCCAGCGCGCGCACGGTTGCAGCCCCGCGCGTTTCAACGCCGAGCTTCTCGAATATTTCCTGCACGTGCTTCTTGATCGTGGATTCGCTGATTCCAAGAATGGTTGCGATCTCAGGATTGGTTTTGCCTTGCGCGAGCCAAAGCAACGTTTCAGCCGCACGAGGGGTCAAACCGAGCCCCACCAGCGGTGCGTGCGATGAGAAATTGGGCTTGAATTCACGGCTTGCGTGCCGGCTCGCACGACGCAGGCGGGCTTCGACGGCCTCGAGAAGGTCGATGTTGGCGACGGGTTTTGTCAGATAATCGTCGGCCCCCAGATTCATTCCGCTGCGAAGGTCGTCCTTCTCGCCTTTGGCGGTGAGAAAGATAAATGGGATCTGCGCCAGCGACGTGTCCTTTTGCAGTGCCTGCAGCACGCCATAGCCGTCCAATTCCGGCATCATGACGTCGCAGAGGATCAGGTCCGGCTTTTCGCGCCGCGCGACTTCGACTCCCTGCCGGCCATTTTCGGCGGCGATGGATTCGTAATCACAATAGCGGAGGAGAGCGCTAATGTTCCGTCGCATCTCCGGCTCGTCTTCAATGACTAATATTTTTTTCATGGTTCGCTCCAAAAACGGGAAGCCTGACGGTGACGGTTGTGCCCTCGCCAATCCCGCTGCTCACGCGCACATTTCCGCCGTGGAGTTCGGCGCAACGCTTTACGAGCAGCAAGCCAAGGCCCGTTCCCGGACGGCCCCCCACGTTCCCTCCGCGATGAAAGGCTTCGAACAATTGCTGTTGATCTTCCTCGGGAATCCCGATTCCGCGGTCACGAAAGACGCAGACCGCATCACGCCCATCCCGATCTACTGCGAATTGCACGGTGGCTCCCGGTTCCGAGTACTTGATGGCGTTACTCAACAGGTTTGTAAAAATGTGCCCCAACAGTCGTTCGTCGGCCTCGCCGTCACCTGGGACAGAGTTGAGGCGTAATTCGATGAAGCAGCGGCGATTCGTCGCCGAACCTCATCGACAACGCGGCGGCAAAAAGTGTTCAGATCGAGCGCGGCGGGTTGAAAGATCAATTTGCCGGCATCGAGCCGGCTGAGGACGAGCACCTCTTCCATCATGGCGGCCATTCTACGACTATTCCTGGAAATGGAATCGAGTTGGTCCTGGCGTTCACCGGATTGCATCTTCCCGTGGAAATCGCGGAGCAGTTCGGCCGAAGATTGAATAATTCCAAGCGGTGTGCGGAACTCGTGGGAAACCATGGAGACAAAATTGCTCTTGAGCTGGCTGAGTTCTTTTTCGCGCGCAAGGGTTTTGTGCAATTCTTCCTCGGCGCGCTTTCGCTGAGTGATGTCGAGGGCAATTAAAAGCATGTGCGGCGCGTTGTTGAGTTGGATGGTTTCGGCGGAAAGCAGGATGGTGAAGCGTTCGCCACGGCGATTTCGCCAGCGGCACTCTCGTTGGCGAATCGAACCGAAGGTGTGCATATCCTTCAAGAGCGAATCCCGTTCGCCCGAATTCTCCCACATGCCCAACTCGAGGCATGTTCGCCCGAGGAGTTCCTCTCGCGGATACCCGAGCCAGTTCAAGTGCGCATCATTCGCCAAAACGTACTTCCCGTCGCTAATGCGGAGAATGCCGATGAGCGCCGGACTGGCCTGGAAGGCCGCGCTAAAGCGCGCTTCACTTTCGCGGAGCCGCGCCTCACTGGCGCGCAATTCCGCTTCGGCTCGCTTTCGTTCGCTGATGTCCACAGCCATTACCAGCAAATGATCCACACCATTGATCTCAATGAGAGCTCCTGATGCCAGCATGGTGGAGACACTCCCATGACGGTTTCTCCATCGACATTCCCGCTCCCGGACCGAGCCTGAAGACCGAATGTCGTTCAACCACCGGTCACGCTCGGCTGGATCCTCCCAGACTCCCAGCTCGATTGCAGTTCTCCCCAGCGCCTCGTCCCGAGAATAACCCGACCAATTCAACGACGCATCGTTCACCAGCACAAACTTGCCGTCACTCGCGCATGTCACACCAGTGATGACCGGGCTCGAGTTAAATGCCGCGCTGAAGCGCGCCTCGCTCTCGGCGAGGGCGGTCTGGGTGCGCTGGCGCTCGGTGATGTCGGTAATGAATGCCTGGATGACCTGGCGCCCGCTCCACTCAATGCGGGTGAGGGCGACTTCCAGAAAAATATCCTCGCCCGCAGCCGTGCGGGCGACCCAATCGAAACGAGCGCTGCCTTTGCTCGTGCACTCGTCGATGTACCTGGCGGCGATAGCATCGGAGGTCTCGCCATTTGGCTGGAAAGGCGGGGCCATCTCGCGGGGGTGCTTGCCGATCAGCTCGTGCGGCAATTGGCGACCCATAATTCGGACGGCGGCTGGATTGACCTCGAGGATCTGGCGCTCGTCATGCAGGACGACGCCCTGGCTGGAGCCTTCGAAGAGCGCGCGAAACTTCGCTTCGCTGGCGGTGAGCGCGGCGGTGCGTTCGGAGACGCGGCGTTCAAGGGCGTGAGTCAACTCACGGAGTTCGTGTTCGGCCTTTTTGCGCTCGCTGATGTCCCGGGAGATCGCGACATGCATGTCTTTCCCGTTCATCCGGACGACGGTTGCCGAGACTTCGATGGGGACTTCAGTGCCGTCCAGTCGGCGTATCATCCATTCAAAACGATATGCTTTCTGCCTTTGGACGGTGGCGACAACCTCAATAGTCTTCCGGGCGGACGGCAAGCCATCGGGTTGAAGGGGCGGCGAGAGGTCCTCGGGTCGCATGTGCAAGACTTCCTTCTTGCTTTTCGCGCCGATGAGTTCGACGGCGGCCTGATTGCAGTCAACGAGGAGCACCGTTTGATCGTAGACCTCATACAACCAGATGGCGTCCGCGCTTCGCTCAAACAGGCTCTCGAACACGCCCTGATTATCCTCAAGAGACGGTGAGGGCGCACTGGTACTTTCGGCCCATTCCTCGCGTGTGACAGGTGGTGAGTTCATGACTTACCCGATAGTTTAGAGCACGATTGTGTCGCGGAAGCAACCTCTCGAATTGATGCAGCTCATGTGTTCGGCGGCCATTGCCTGCCGGCCAGTTCGGGTGGCAATTGCGTCGGGTCCACAGGGTAAATGAGAGATTTGTCGAACTTCCCGCCCAGCAACTCGGGTTCTTCGGGCGCGCCGACAATCAGCCAGAGCACATCGATCTCCGTGTCGTTGAATACCTGGCGGAGTTGGTTGGGTCCGACGAGCACGCCACCGTGCTTCGGGACGGTGAGGGTTTGGCCGGCGATGCGGATGCGGCCCACGCCCTCCAACACGAAATAGAATTCCTCGGCGCGGATGTGTTTGTGCAGCGTGCCGGCGGTATTCGGCGCGTATCGCCAAAGGCGCGCGCCCAGATTTTCACTCCCCGTGCGCTCCAGAAAATCCGCGTTCGGGATCTTCATTATGTTGGAAGGCCGCCAATTGAGGTCTTCCGGCTTGATTAGAAAATAACCATCAATGGACTTCATTGTATTTCAAGTGTGACCTGGCCCCGAGTTGGGTACAACGCGACCAAAATGGCGTGGTGGACATACACCGCAATGGGACTAAAGAGGTATCCAAAGCAATCGCGTGGGTCTTTAGTGCCATTTCGTTGGAGGAACTCCAAGGCAACCTATGCTTCAGACGAGCATGAGAAATCTTTGTGCCATTCTGACGTTGCTGATAACCGGTCTCGCCGGAGCTCTCGCCCAGGAAATCTCCATTCCCGATCCAGGACTGAACGCCGCCGTCCGCGAAGCGTTGGACAAACCGATCGGACCGCTGACGGAGCAGGACCTGCTCAGCCTGACCAATTTGAACGCCAGTCGTAAGAACGTGCGCAGCATCGTCGGCCTGGAAGCAGCGCGCAATCTGGCTTCCCTTGATCTGTCCATCAATCTCCTCACCAACTTTGCTCTTCCCGGCACGCTCACGAAGCTCGTCAGCCTCGACCTTAGCGTCAATTCATTGACGAACTGCTTCATTCCCAGCGGAATGACGAACCTTGCTTCGCTGATACTTGAGGGCAACGCGCTGCGCAACCTGACCTTGCCAGCGAACCTGACCGGGCTTACGAACCTTGACCTCGAAGGCAATGAACTTGGGAGTTTAAACTCGCTTTCGAACCTGACGAACCTCGTTGAGCTCAATCTCGGTTTCAATCTGTTCACCAATTTCTCGCTCCCGCCCAGTTTGACAAAACTGAGCACGTTTTATTTCGCAGGTAACCCGCTGACCGACGTCGTCTTGCCTGCGGGACTGAGAGGCATGACCGAACTGAATCTATCGCAGAACCTGCTCACCAGTTTCACCCTGCCCGTGGGCATGACGAATCTGCTCGAGCTCAACGTCTTCTTCAATCAACTGACGAACCTGACCTTGCCGGCCGATCTGCCGAACCTGGAAGACCTTGACCTGGATTACAATCGGCTCACCCGGTTGAATTTTCCTTCGAACCTCACCAGTCTGAGCTTTCTGCACCTGCGCTCAAACCTGTTTACCAGTTTCAGCGTTCCGCCGGAATTAACTGCGTTAACCTATCTGGACGTCAGCGCAAATCCGCTCACGAATATTTTTCTGCCTGTGACTTTAAATCATCTGACCACGCTCCGACTTTCCGAGAATCGATTGACCAGCGTCACTTTGCCGCCCGGTTTGACGAATTTGACCTGGTTGACTCTGGCGAATAATGCGCTGACCAACGTGGTGTTGCCGCCGGATTTGTTTCATTTGGAATCGCTCATCCTCGGCGGAAATCAACTCACCAGCCTCAACCTGCCGCAGGGGCTGACGAACCTGACCGAGCTCATTCTGACCGCCAATCAACTGACCAGCCTCACACTGCCTCCCGACATGACGCAACTGGTTTCAGTGGCGTTCCAATCCAATCCGCTGACCACGTTCGTTCTGTCTGAGTTGCTGGCCGCCTCGACGAATTTGCTCGTGAACCTGGAGCCCCTGACCGCGCTGCCGGGCAATGAGGTTTCTGTGTTCACCTATCCTCTGATAGCCGAGTTGGTCCGGCCGCGAATGTTCACAGGAAGATTTCAGTTTGGAATCACCGGACCGCCCGGAGTTTACGCGATCCTGGGCTCTACGAACCTTGCGGTGTGGGACGTTGTCGGCACAGCAAGCAACCCGCTGGGCAGCATCTCCTTCAACGATGTGACAGTGAACCTCTCCCCGCGCAAGTTTTACCGCGCGCTGCTGCAAGGCCCGCCCACGAACATGGTGTTCATCTCGCCCAATACTTTCACCATGGGCAGCCCGACCAACGATCTGGACCGCAGCATGAACGAAAGTCCGCAAACGACGGTGACACTCACCCGCGGATTTTGGATCGGGAAATATGAAGTTACCCAGGGCGAGTACCTCTCAGTTACTGGCACGAACCCAAGCGAATTTCCCGGCGATCTGAGCCGCCCGGTCTCCAGTGTGAGTTGGCTGGATGCAACCAATTACTGCTGGCTGCTCACACAACGGGAACTCGCGGCGGGACGTATTTCCCCTGGCAGTCGTTATCGCCTCCCGACGGAGGCGGAGTGGGAATGTGCCGCCCGCGCCGGGACTTCGACACGGTTTAGCTATGGAGACGATCCGAACTACCTGAGCACAACCAATTACGCGTGGTTCCTGGATTTCGCGATCCTCGACCTGACCGTTCATTCGGTCGGCCAGAAGCTGCCAAATCCGTGGGGATTGTACGACATGCATGGGAACGTCTGGGAGTGGTGTCAGGATAATTATGGATCGCTGCCGGGCGGGGTTCAGATCGATCCGACCGGCCCTGCTTCCAGCTTGCTCCGGGACAAAGTCATGCGCGGCGGAGCTTACGACTATCCCAACTCGTCCTGTCGATCGGCCTCGCGGATTTTCCGTTTTCCTCTCTGGCCCGACTCGGATGTCGGCTTTCGCGTGGTGCTGGCCAACGACCCGTAGTGTGAATTTAGCTCGGCCCGCCTGAGCGATAACCGAGCGTGGAAGAGGGGAATATCTGCCTGTGTGTGATATTCTCCTCTTCCGAAATTTGGCAATCCGCACGGCGCCTTCTTAACGACTATTGTCGAACGGCAACCCGCCGAAATCTGCCTGGAATGGGACTTAAGTTCCGCCCTCTTGCGGGAACACCTGGGCAATCCTGAGTTCATAACATCGATCACTGCCGCGCGTGATTGCGCGGCGGAAAACATAAACAAAAAAAGGCGCACTGCGCCAAAACATAGATAGAAAAAAATGAAAACAACTATTGCACTCAAAACTAAATGGATTCGCACTGGCTCATGGTTGCGCGCTCTGGTCGGCCTCGCACTGGCCACCACATCTGTGACATCCGTGCTGGCCGAGGACAATCGTGCGCCCGAAGTTCCGACCGAGATCGTAGTTCCGGAAGGTAATAAGGTGCACTTCCACGGCTTGGGCATCGGCGTGCAAATCTATACGTGGAACGGTTCGAGTTGGGGACCCGCCGTGCCCAGGGCGACACTTTTCGACAACGACGGCAACATCGTTGCGGACCATTTCGCCGGCCCTACGTGGAAGAGCAACAGCGGCAGCGAGGTAGTTGGTGCGCTGCCACCGCGAGCTGTTATCGTCGATACGAACGCCATCCCGTGGCTGCGGCTTGCGGCCGACGAAAGCCGCACGCACGGCCCCGGCGTCTTTGCCGAGACGACCTTCATCCAGCGCGTGAACACGACCGGGGGCAAGACGCCTTCGACTAACGGCACCTTTGTCGGACAGGTGGCAGCCGTACCTTACACGGCCGATTATTTCTTCTTCCGGCAGTCGAACTAACCTGAATATCCGGTCGAGGCGGCAGCCTCGACCGGATGCAACACATTTTTTCTCGCTATCACTCTGCTGGCTCCCTGCTCCGCACGAGTCAACACCGATAATTCAACGCACTCCTCTTTCGTCCCATCGTCGGTCGGCGAACTCACTCCTTAGTCCCATTGTGTCGGCCCGCTGCACGTGGGAGTAAGAGGCAGCTTAATTTTTGAAGCACTGCGCACCGAACGATTATGAATTCAGACGAGCAATTCGAAGCCATCGTGACCGAGTACTACAAGCCCCTTTACAGGTTCGCCTTGAGCCTGACGCGCTCCGAATCCGACGCGATGGATTTAACCCAACACACGTTCTACGTCTGGGCAAAGAAAGGACATCAACTGCGCGACATTTCGAAGGTCAAGAACTGGCTGTTCACGACGCTGCACCGCGCGTTCATCAAAACACGGCGAAGACAAATCAGGTTTCCCCATTCCGAATTGGAGGAAGTTGCGCAGGAACTGCCGGTTTTTTCACCGGAATTCGCGAATCAATTGGATGCCTCCCAGGTGCTCGCTGCGCTGGACAGGCTGGACGAACTCTTTCAGCCCGCCCTCGCGCTCTTCTACCTGGAAGACTACTCTTACAAAGAGATCGCAGTCATTCTCGCCGTGCCTATTGGGACCGTGAAATCGCGGATAGCCCGAGGCATGGCACAGCTCAAGAAAATCCTGTTGGCGAGGAACGACACCGCTGAAATCTGCGCAGAATGGGACCTGAGCTCTACTCTCCTTCGGGAACGTGGCTAACCAGGGCGAGTTGCGGCCTGTTTGTTGTGCCCCGGCTGCACGGCTGATAGTCTCCGGGCGCATGAAGGTCACCGCCTACATCCCGGCCTCGCTGGTTGCACTCTTCCTCTCCACTGGCTGTGGGCCAAAAGCACCATCGGACGCCAACAAAGCCCCTGCGGCCGGCGGCAAGCTCTTCGCCGTGTCGTTCCAGACGATGAACAATCCATTTTTCGTCGACTTGAACGAAGGTTTGAAAAAGGTGGTGGAAGCGCGCGGCGACCGTCTGGTGACACTCGATGCGCAGTTCAACAGCTTGAAGCAGAAGAACGACGTGAGCGACGTCCTGCAACAGCAACCGGCAGTGATCTTCATTAATCCCGTAAACTGGGAAGGTATTCGCGGCACGCTCGTCGAAGCGAAGCGCCGCAACGTGCCCGTGGTGATTGTCGATGCCCCGGTCGAAGATGCGGACCTCGTTCTCACGCAGGTCGCGAGCGACAACGTCGAAGCAGGACGACTGGCAGCCCGCGCTTTGGCCGAGGTGAATCCAAACGCAAAAATTGCCATCATTCACTATAGCGTGAACAAGGCGTGCATTGACCGCGTCGCTGGCTTCACCGAAGTAGCCAAAACATTTCCCGGGATGAAAATTCTCTCTACTCAGGATGCCAAAGGCACCAGTGAAGCCACGCGCCCGGTGATGCGCGACTTGCTCGGGCGTTACGCCGAACTCGATGCCGTCTTTCCCATCAACGACCCCGGTGCCATCGGCTGCGTCTCAGCCATCGAAGCAGCAGGTCGCGCCGGCAAGATGACAGTGGTCACCGTCGACGGCTCGCGCGAAGCCGCGCAGTTCATTTTGGACGGACGCATGCACAGCACCTCCGCACAGTTTCCGAAGGACATAGGCAACCTTGCGGCGGAAGCGGCCTATTCTCATCTCGCGGGAAAAGCGGTCCCGAAGGAAATCAAGGTGCCGGTGAAGCTCGTGACCAAAGCAAACGCCCGCGAGTTCTTGAAATAGGGCCGTGAGCGAAGCCCCGGACATCGCGTTCAGCAGGCCAAACATGCGATGACCCTGTCTGCCTCCACCTTGCCGAGCCTGCTGGAGCTGCGCGGAATCAGGAAATCTTTCGGCGGCGTGCGCGCGCTGCGGGGAGTCAGTTTCGATCTGCGCGCGGGTGAAATCCATGCCTTGCTCGGCGAAAACGGTGCCGGAAAATCCACACTCATCAAGACGCTGGCCGGCATCCACACGTCGGACGCCGGCGACATTTTTTTGGATGGCCGCCCCGCGCACATCGCTTCTCCGGCCGACGCGGCGCGACTGGGCATCCGCGTCATTCATCAGGAACTCGCGCTCGCGCCAAATCTCAGCGTGGCCGAGAATCTTTTTCTTGGTCGCGAGCCGGGGCGCTTCGGCTTTATCGACAAGGCGGCGATGAGACGTGAAGGCGCCGCACGCATAAAGGCAGTTGGTTTTCATGAATTGAGCGACGTCGACGCGCGCATCGAGAAGTTGCCGATAGCGTTGCGCCAGCTCGTGGAGATCGCGCGTGCGCTTTTTTGCGACGCCCGCATTCTCGTGCTCGATGAGCCGACCACCTCCCTTACGGCCGCAGAAGTGGAAACGCTTTTTCGCAAATTGGAGAGTCTCCGCTCCCAGGGTGTCGGGATAATTTACATTTCGCATCGGCTGGAGGAGGTCCGCCGCCTGGCCAATCGTGTCACGGTCCTGCGCGATGGCGAAAGCATCGGCACGCAGGACGCAGCGCATCTCGATGAAGCGGCGCTGGTGAAGTGGATGGTGGGCCGCGAGGTGATGCCTTCATCCCGGCGCGCCGCCTCCCGGCCGGGCGAAGTCATCCTGCGCGCTGAGGGCCTGCGTAATCGCCATGTGCACGGGGTGAGCCTTGAGCTTCGCGCGGGCGAGGTGTTGGGCCTCGCGGGATTGGTTGGCGCAGGACGCAGCGAACTGGCGCGCGCTTTGTTCGGCGTGGATGCGCTTCAGGCAGGCCGCATCGAAATCGGCGGTAAAACTCTTACGAGGCATTCACCGCGGGACGCGCTTGCGGCGGGCCTGGTGCTCGTTCCGGAAGATCGCAAACTCGAAGGTCTCGTCATGGGCAACACCGTCGCCTTCAATGCCGCGCTGCCATGGACTGCGCAATGGATTCGCTTCGGTTGGCCCGACTCGCGGAGGCGCGCAGCCATCGTGCAGCGCGCACTTGAAGCCTTTGCCGTAAAGGCGGCGAGCATCGACGCTGACGTCGCGACGCTCTCCGGAGGCAATCAGCAAAAAGTGCTGGTCGGGCGCTGGCTGGAGCAAAGACCGCGTGTGCTCATTCTCGACGAGCCGACACGCGGCGTCGACGTCGGGGCGCGCGCCGACTTGTTTGGCGTGATCGCAAGATTGGTTGCAGAAGGTTTGGCGGTGCTGCTCATTTCGTCGGACTTGAATGAAGTGTTGGATTTCTCAGATCGCATCGCCGTGTATCGTGACGGCCGCATCGCGCACACCGGCGCCGCCGACGAATTCACCATGGAAACGCTCATGACGGAACTCACGGGCGCCGCCATATGAAAACACTCAAGAGCACCTGGCCGCTGCTTGGCTCCATCGTGCTGCTGCTGGCGCTGTTTCGTGTCTTCGTGCCGACCTTCCTCAACAGCAGCAACCTGCTGGATCTCACGCAACAAATTTCCGTTAACGCCATCCTCGCGTTTGGCATGACGCTGGTGATTCTCAGCGGCGGTATCGATCTTTCCGTGGGTGCCCTGCTCGCGCTCACCGGCACCGCCGCCACGTTCAGCCTCCTGCCCTCTGGCCTTGGATTACCAACGCCCCTGGCTATCGCCGCGGGCGTTGGCCTGGGCACGCTCTTCGGATTCTTCAATGGCACGGCTGTTTCGCGCACGAGTTTGCCGCCTTTCATCGTTACCCTCGCGACGATGCTCCTCGCGCGCGGTTGTGCGTTACGGTTTAACGAGGGTCGCCCCATGAGTATCCCACTGACGTATGAATCATTTCTCGCCCTCGGTAACGGGCGCGTTGCCGGTGTGCCCGTGCCGGTGATCATCATGCTCATACTCTTCGCGGCGTGTGCGGTGCTCTTGCATCGCACACGCTATGGACAACATCTCTATGCGCTCGGTGGCAACCGCGAGGCCGCGCGTTTTGCCGGCATTCCTGTCGCTCGCGTCGAGACGCTCGCCTACGTCGTGTGCGGCGCCCTGGCGGGCGTAGCCGGCGCCATTCAAACCGCGCAGCTTTACAGCGCCGAACCTGCAAGTGGCCAGGGATTCGAGCTCAACGCGATCGCGGCAGCCGCCGTTGGCGGAGCCAGTTTCAGCGGTGGACGCGGCACGCTCTTCGGCACGCTGCTCGGCGCCATCATCATTGGTATTCTCGACAAGGGGCTTAACCAGACCGGAGTCCATTTCTCCATCCAATACATGGTCAAAGGGGCCGTGCTCCTCGCCGCCGTCAGCGCCGATGTCTGGCGGCAAAAGAAAACACTTTGAAGCTGCCGCCGGAAATCCGCCCTCCCGCGGAATCATGATTACGAATAGAGCTTCCGCATTTTGCCGCGTGCGGAAATTGTGAAACCACTCGCCGGCCGCCGCTCGGCGTGCGCGACGATCCTGTTGAGAACGGTGAGAAGCCTGGAGTGCTGTTGCAATGGCGGGATGTTCTGCCAGTCGCGGGTAAGAAAGAAAATCGTCAGACCGCTTTCGCGCCAGGCGCGGCACTCGTGAACGCTCCTCGCAGGGTGATGGTCCCCTGTGATCAGGACCCAATCGCCATCGCTGGAAAGCGCGCGCACCCAATCTTCCATATTCGAGTCTGCGGGAAATTTATCGCGAAGATGCTCGACCGTGTGATTGGGACGAAGCAATTCATTCAACGCGCGCGCCTGGCGGACAGCGAACCAATTGTCGAAAAGGAACTTCATGCGGCGAGTTGCCGCTCAAATTCGACTGCGTCCTCAACATCCCGCTCCGCAAGTTCAAACCAACTGGCGACTTCGTTCACCGAGTCGGATGCGCCCGCGGCGTGGGACAAAACCTCGGTCGGAAAACCATGGCGAGCGATGATGGGTCGGCCGAAGTTGCGGGTTGGGTCGAGCACGACGCCGCGGTCCGTGCCCAATGCCCACCATCTCACTACGGTGCCGCCGGCGTACTCCAGATCGCGAAGGAGCGGCTTCACAATGGCAGCAAACACCTGTTGACGGGGAATGATATCCAACAGACTGGGTTGCTCGCTCTGACCATCCGTTTCCAAAAGGATTTCACGGCCATCTGTCACGAAACGATTCGTCGAGAATGGGTGAGAGACTTTGAAAAGCTCTTTGGCGCGGGCGCGGGCGCGATGGAGCGTCGTCCACGTCACGCCGGCTTTGAGAAATGCGTCGACAAAGCGGATTTCGACGAGATCGAGAAACCCGAGCGCCAGCGTGTGATCGATCGGCTGCCACTGGCCTTCCCACAAAGGCGGCAGCGAGCGGGTTGTTTTGTCGCGATCATGATACCGGTATCCCCGGAGCCACCGCCGCATACGACCGGCGGAAACTTTTGTCAGACGAGAAGCATACGGAATCGTGTAAATGCCGGTATGGAAGTAGCTGACGTTCATCGCAGGGCGGCTTATGACTAGCGGTGCGCAACTAATATTTCAATTCGTTTTACCGCCCGTCCATTCGTTGAGCGCGCGCTCGTCCCGGCAATCGCTGGGGACAAGCAGTTGGAGAGCGTGACCAGTAAGGTGCAGGGATCCCGTGACGATCACCAGCGGATCATCGGCGACCGAAGCGAGCGCGGTTTCCAGCGAGGCCGCCGTTGAGATGCGTGCTGCCGGATTGACGGTGCGACAGAGCGTAACGAGTTCGTTGGGATCAGCACTGCGTTGGCTGGAAACGCGACACGTTATGATACGAGTGGCGAGGGGCGCGAGGATATCGCAGATGCTCTTGTAATCCTTGTCCTGCATGATACCCAGCACGAGAGTGCGCGCGACACTTGCGAAATCCTGTTCCAGGGCATCGCGCAACGCCCGTGCCCCCGCTGGATTGTGAGCGCCATCGAGAAGAATGGTTTGATTCTTCCTTTTGACGATCTGAAGGCGGCCCGGCCAGGAGACGTTCCTTAACCCGCTGCGTACGGCGTCGCCATTGATCGGAATTTTGTCCTGCAATTTCCGAACAGTCGCGACCGCGAGGGCAGCGTTAAGCCGTTGATGGTCTCCCGTCAGAGCCAGTTCCATGTTGCCGAGCGGTTCGGCAACAACCGACAACGGCGCTTTGCTGCTTCGCGCCACCTTCGCGATAACGGAGAGCGCCGGTTCGCTCGCACACGTCAGCACCGGAATTTCCGGCTTGATGATACCCGCTTTCTCGAACGCGATTTCCTCGATCGTTTTGCCGAGCCATTTTTCGTGGTCGAGTTGCACGTTGGTGACCACGCTCGCGAGGGGCGTCACAATATTGGTCGCGTCGAGACGACCTCCCAGGCCCGTCTCCCAAATCGCCAGGTCACATTCGTTGGCAGCAAAGTGGCGCAGAGCCATGATGGTGACGACTTCAAAGAACGTTGGATGAGTTTCTTTCGGGAACTCTCGCAGAAGTATCTGGATGTGCTGAACCTGCGCAACAACTTCCTCCTCGGTGATAAGTTGACGGTTGATCTGAATCCGTTCGCGGAACGAGATGAGATGCGGCGACGTGAATAGACCGACGCGCAGTCCCGCAGCGCGATAGATACTTTCAAGCATGGCACAGGTGGACCCTTTGCCGTTCGTGCCTGCGACGTGAATAAATCGAAGCTGCTCGTGAGGACTGCCGCACAACGCCGCCAACTTTTGGGTGTTTTCCAAACCAAGGTTTGCCCCGAAGAGCTGCAACCCGTAGAGAGACTTGATCGCGTCCTCGTATGTCATTTAACCACCAATGGACACGAATGAACACGAATTATAAAGCGAGGCGCTCCCATTCCAACTTCGCATGTTTGAAATTGAGCAGGAGACCCACTCTTAGTTTGCAGATTCGGAGATAGTTAAGGATTTGGCCACGCTCATGATCTGTAATGCGATCGATCATCTGAAAAACCTCCTCTTTGAAGAACATCTCAGTATTTGTGTTCATTGGTGTCGATTCGTGGTTAACACTCCATCGAGCGACAAACCATTAAAGCGGGCGGTGGTGAATGTAGTTGTGGGAGGCGGCGATGAAGCCTTTGAAGAGCGGATGCGGCTTGTTGGGCTTGCTCTGGAACTCGGGATGAAACTGGCTCGCGATAAAGAATGGATGGTCCTTTAGCTCAATAATTTCGACGAGTTTGCCGTCAGGCGACAAGCCGCTCAAAACAAAGCCGGCACTTTCGAATCGTTCGCGATAGGCGTTGTTGAACTCGTAGCGATGGCGGTGACGCTCGTTGATCACAAAGGCGCCATAGAGATGGGCGGCCATCGACCCCATGGCAAGCTGGCACGGCTGCAAACCGAGGCGCATCGTGCCGCCTTTCCTGGAAACCTTTTTTTGCTCATCCAGCAGCGCGATCACCGGATGCGGCGTTTGGGGATCGAACTCAGTTGAGTGAGCGCCCTGCAATTGCAGCACATTGCGTGCAAACTCAATCGTCGCGATCTGCATGCCGAGACACAGGCCGAGATAAGGCACTTTCTTTTCGCGCGCGTATTGCGCCGCCAGAACTTTACCCTCGATCCCACGCTCGCCAAAGCCACCCGGAACCAGCACGCCGCCCAAACCCTTGAGGACTTTCTCGGGCCCGAATTTCTCAATTTCCTCCGCCTCGATCTTTTCAATCTCCACTCCGCAATCATTCGCAATGCCGCCGTGGATGATGGCTTCATAGACCGATTTGTAGGCGTCGTGCAGTTCGATGTATTTGCCGACGACCGCAATCCGCACCCGATGCTGCGGGGCGATGAGCTTTCGGATTATGTCCTGCCAATGCGACATGTCGGCCGCGGGCGCCTCAATCTGCAGCATCCTGCAAACGAGGTCGTCCAGCCGCTCGCGCTGGAGCATCAGCGGCACCTCGTAAATCGAATGCTCAACGTCCTTCTCTTCGATCACCGCTTCGTAAGGCACGTTGCAGAACAGCGAGATCTTCTGGCGCAACTCTTTGCTCAACGGCTTCTCGCAGCGCGCGACGAGAATGTGCGGCGTAATACCGATTTCGCGCAGTTTAGCGACCGATTGCTGCGTCGGCTTCGTCTTCAACTCGCCCGCCGCCTTGATGAAGGGCACGTAAGTCACGTGGAGGAACAGCGCGTTGTTAAAGCCCACGTCCAGCGCGAATTCGCGAATCGCTTCAAGGAACGGCAGCCCTTCGATGTCTCCCGTCGTGCCCCCGATCTCGGTGATGATGACATCCGCTTTGGATAATTCCGCGATCTTGTGAATCCGATTCTGGATTTCATCCGTGACATGCGGAATCACTTGCACCGTCTTGCCGAGATAATCCCCGCGCCGCTCCTTATCGAGCACGGTCTGGTAAACCTGCCCGCTGGTCAGATTGTTGAAGCGCGTGAGCTTTGTGCTCGTGAACCGTTCGTAATGCCCGAGGTCAAGGTCCGTTTCCGCGCCGTCATCCAGCACATACACTTCCCCGTGTTGGAACGGGCTCATCGTCCCCGGATCAACGTTGAGATACGGATCAAACTTCTGCAGCGTGACTTTGAGCCCGCGATTTTCCAGCAGCGTGCCCAGCGAGGCGGCAGTCAGTCCCTTGCCCAAAGAGCTCACCACGCCGCCGGTCACAAAAATGTATTTCATTTACGCTTCGCCTTCGAACCGCTCAACAATCGCTCGACCCTCTTCACATCCGCAGGCACATCCACGCCCACGGCTTCGTAATTCACGCGCACCACCACAATCTCAATCCCGTGTTCCAGTGCCCGAAGCTGCTCCAGCTTTTCGGCCTGTTCCAACGGCGACATCGGAAATTTCACCAGCCGCAGCAGCGTTTCACGCCGGTATCCGTAAATCCCAAGATGCTTCAAAAAAGGAAACGCCGCCAATTGCTCTCGCGTAGAACCGTTGGCGGCATCTCGGACGTACGGTATCGTGCGCCGTGAAAAATATAGCGCCCGCTCCCCCGAATTGACAACGACTTTCACGACGTTCGGATTGTCGAAGTCCTTCGGGTCCTTCAACGGAGCGGCCGCCGTCGCCATCTCCGCATTGCCGAGGGCTGTCGCCACCGCGTCGATCACCGAGGGCTCAATCAACGGCTCATCCCCCTGGATGTTAATGGCGGCATCGCCACTGGTCCGTTGAATCACTTCGGCGACGCGATCGGTCCCGCTCGCATGCTCAGGCAAAGTCATTTCCACGCGGGAAAACTTTACCGCCACATCCCGGATGCGCTGGTCGTCCGTCGCGACAATCACCTCCTGCAAAAACCGCGCCGCTTTGCAACGCTCCACGACGTGTTGAATGAGCGGCTTGCCCGCGATTTTCGCCAGCGGCTTGCCCGGAAAGCGTGTCGAACCGTAGCGCGCTGGAATGACACCGATGATTCTCATGCGTTTCGCAAAATCCAATCCGCGGCCGCCGGCAAATCGTCTACAATCACAGCGCGTTTTCCGATCTCCGAATCGCTCTTCGCGAATTTCGCTCCGTAACCGGTGCGCACGAGGAGGCTGTTCCTGGTTTTCGCGTTCCACCCGCACTCCAGATCGATCAATTTATCCCCGACCATATAACTTCGCTGTAGATCAACGCCGAATTCGTCCCGCGCATCAAAGAGAAATTTCGGTGACGGCTTGCGCCCGCGGCTGGGGCGGTCCGGCGCTTCCGGCGCAATGTAGATTTTCGTCAGCCGCACCGCCGCCTTGCCCAGCTTCTGTTCAAGGTGCCGATGCACGTGCTCGCAATCCTCCATCGTGAAGTAACCCCGGCCGATCCCCGACTGGTTCGTGACGATGAACAACAAGAATCCCGCGTCCTGGAGCCGCTTTAGCGCCTCGACCACGCCGGGAAAAATGACGACGTCCTCGGGCCGATGCAGGTAATCCTTGTCTTCGATCAAAGTGCCGTCGCGATCCAGGAAAACAGCGCGTTTCATCGCATTTACGATTTACGATTTACGATCTATGTTCGATGCTCGCAGATTGGAAATTATAAAGCACCAAGATAAACCGGGGGCCACATGCGGGTGATTGGCCATTTACCCAATGAGGCCAGCGCGTTGACCTTCAGTGACTTTCTCTACGTCCAGGGAATCCACAACCAGGTCGAGCACGAGAATGATGGCTGGGCCATTTGGATCCATTCCGAGGACGAGCTCGACAAGGCAAAGAGCCTGCTCGAAGGCTATAAGGGCAATCCCAACGATCCGCGTTTTCACAAGCACTCCCGCCGCGCCCAGGAATTAAAGGCGAAGGAAGTCGAGGGAGATCAGGTCGCCAAACAAAAGACCTTCGACCGCTCCAAACTTTTCAAAGGCACCACGCCATATGGTCTTGGTCCTCTCACGATGCTCCTGGTCGCCGCGAGCGTGGCAGTCACTGGCCTGGCGTGGAGCAACGCCGACAAAACTTTGTATCTGTCGCTTTTGATTAGTGAACATACCTCCGGCCTGACCGAGATTGCGAAGGGACAATTCTGGCGGCTGTTCACCCCTGTGCTGCTCCACGGCGGTCCCGCTTTCAATCAAATGGGACTCATGCACATCGTCTTCAACATGTGGTGGCTCCTCGACCTTGGCAGCATGATCGAGAGCCGCCGGAGCAGCCGCAGACTTTTCGCTTTGGTCCTCGTCATCGGTGTGCTCTCCAACCTCGTCCAGTGGAGGTTTGGAGGTCCATTCTTCGTTGGCATGTCCGGCGTTGTTTACGGCCTCCTGGGCTATATCTGGATCCGCGGTCGTCTGGACCCCTCCTCGGGACTCTTCCTGCACCCGCAAACCGTTCTCATGATGTTGATTTGGTTTGTCGTTTGCTGGTTTCTCCCCGGAATCGCCAACTACGCTCACGCCGCCGGCCTCGGCGTCGGCATGCTTTGGGGTTTTATTTCCAGCATGTGGGCAAGACGCCGCCGATAATTTCAAATCTTTATGCGGAGTCCGAAAATTCCATTCCTGTTCATCGCTGTGCTTCTGTCAGCCACCTCCGGTTTCGCAGTCGACGCCCAAAAACTCATTGATCGAACGGTTGCCGAGGTGTTTGCCGAATTCCCCAATCTCAAGAGCAACCAATTTGCCGTCACGCTGGTTGCACTTCCGAAGGAAGCGCCTTCCGTTCGGGGCAGTTTTCGTGGAAACGAGCCCATTTATCCCGCCAGCGTCGTCAAAGTCTTCTACCTCGCGGCCGCGCATCGCTGGATGGAGGACGGCCGCCTTTCCGATACCGCAGAGCTTCGCCGCGCCCTGCGCGACATGATCGTCGATTCCGGAAACGATCCGACCCACTACATTGTTGATCTGCTCACCGCCACCACCGCCGGCCCCGAACTGCCCGAAGCGGAAATGAAGGAATGGGGCAACAAACGCAACGCCGTAAACCGCTATTTCCGCAGCCTCGGTTACGAAAACATCAACGTGAACCAGAAGCCCTGGTGCGAAGGCCCTTACGGGCGTGAACGCGTCTGGGTCGGCACCAATTACAACAACCGCAATGCGCTTACCACGGATGCGACCGCGAGACTATTATTGGAAATTGTTCAAGGATTGGCCGTCTCGCCCCCCCGCAGCGCACAAATGATGGAGTTGCTGAAACGCGACCGCACCAAAGAAAGCAAAGACAACGAAGATCAGGCCACCGGCTTCTCCAGCCTTGGTTTGCCAAAGGAAGCGCGCCTCTGGTCCAAAGCTGGATGGACAAGCACCGCGCGTCACGACGCGGCGTACGTCGAATTGCCCGCCGGCGAAAAGTTCATTCTTGTCACCTTCACCACCGGCCACAGCAATAATCGGGACATCATCGCGTCCGTCGCCCGCCGGGTTGTCGCGGTGATCACCGCGCCTTGAAATCGACGCTGGTTATCGCTGAGGCAGATCTTCGGACTGCATTGAAGTGACGAGGTCTTTCTCCGCCAGCACCCAGTCTTCGAGCGTTAGCCGTTGATCGTTTGCCAGTTTGTCGCGGTACAATTCGAGCGCGCGCTGACGCACCATCCCCCTGGTCACCCCCGGCGTAAATGGATTCGGCTGTTCGATCGATTTGTTATTCTGCCTTTTCATAAGCTCTCCTCTTCCAGTCAATTTATCTCCACTGGACCGGTTTGCAAACGCCCGTCTCTGACTACTGACCTGCCAATTACTGATCAATCATCAGTATTAGTGGGAGCAGTAATCAGTATTGGTGGAGACCGGATAAATCCGGGACTCCGACGCTGCATGGGATTCTGCGGGGCACCGACCTACAGCCTGCTCGGCGAAACTCCGATCGCCAGAATGCTGCACGCCTGAATTGTGTTCAGCCCCAACCGCTCCGCTTCCGCGAGCACCGCGTCCGATTCGGTGCCTGGATTAAGCCACACCTCGTCACATCCCCTTTGCGCGATCTCCGGCAGCAACTTCAACAGCACCGGCGGCGGGACATACACCGTCACCATCTCAGGACGGCCCGGCACGTCTTTGATCGATTTGAAAGCCGGCAAACCCTCGACCTGCGTTTCATTTGGGTTGACTGGATAAACGGTGTAGCCCTGCTGCTGAAAGGCGCGCACCGCCTTGTTCCCGAATTTATTGCGGTCATTCGACGCGCCAATCACTGCCACAGTTTTCATCCCCTTAATCTCTGCGATCTATCCGAGTCCCGCAACATCACGGCCACTGCATCGTGACCGTCGCGAAGATCGCATGCGCGGTGTAGTCCGTGAAGTGCCCGCTCGAAGGCTCGTCATATTTATAAAATGCGTATTGCAGCCGGGTGCGAAGTGTCTTGAGCCAGCGACGGCTGATCCCCACGTCAAATCCGTGACGCTGATACTCAATCCCCAGCGGCAGCCCGGCCGCGAAATTGTCCTGCGAATAATCCGCCGCGGAAAACGTGTATGAGCCATGCAGGTCCGTGCGCTCGGTCAGGGCAAAGCTCGCGCTCGAAAGCACATTGTAGACGTGCCCGCGATACGGCGCCACAATCGCCGTGTCATTGTCGTTGGCTTCCGTCCTCGTGTCCTGGTACGTGAACGTGGTTGACCAGTAGAGGCGTCGAATCGGCGTTAACACCGCCCCAATGCTGTAGGTACTCGCCCGTTGGTCCGCGCCAAACACCCAACCGCCCGGCGAAACGCCTGCTTCCGGGTCCGTCTCCGTCCAGTAATGGCCGGTCTCGTACTTGTAGCCGAGCGTCGCTCTCAGCCAGCGGGTTGCGCGCAACGTCAGGCGCGCTTCCACTTCGTCCATTCGCACATCCTGTGAGCTTATGAAGGCGGGGTAACCGTTCGTGATTCGAAAACCAGTGGCGTCTTCAAAATTATCGAAGCTGGCGAGTTTTTGATATTCTCGAAAATGCGCCGTCAGCATGGCGCGCGCCCACGGCGAAGTGCTGAACCCGACCCGCCAGTCGCGCAAATCACTCGAAGCGTCCGTACGCCGAAGAAAATCGAACAGCGCATTGCCGTTTCGATCGAACGATTCCTCATTGTGGCCAATGCTCTCCTGCTGCAGCCGCGCATCCGCAAAAAACGTCGTAAACGGCACTCGCGTGTAGCGAAGGCGCACGCTCTCCTCCACAGCCGTCCGGTCGATGTCTGTTCGTGACTCGGGAGCCAGGTCGAAGAACGAGACAAACGTCTCATTCGCCAGGCTGAAACCCTTTTGCCGCGTCCACTCCGATTGCACGCCCGCCGCAACGCTCAATCCCTGCCAGGGCCCGAGCAGCGTATTGACGTTCCCGACGTGGCTTTCGCGTTCAAGTGTGATCCGGTCGCTGCGGCCCAGCAGCGTTATTCCCTCACTCGTCTTGTCTTGCTGGAACGCGGCGTCCGAATCCAGCTTCGAGTAAAGGTATCCGCCGGAGCCGAACAACCAGTCAGTGAACTGCTTCTCCAGCCGGAACGTGTTGGCGTCATGAAAATACGACTGGCCCTCATTAATTTTCTGGTACGTCTTCGACGAGGGCGCCCCTGGCGTAAACGCCGTCACATTCTGCCGCCCCGTCCCGATGTCATAGAATTCCGCGCGGAAGCTGTCCTCAATCAGCACGCCCGCGATCGTGTGCGACGCATCCAATTTGATTGTGTGAACGTCTTCATTGATTCGTTTGGATGCGGGATAAAATTTCCGTCGCGGAGTCCCTTGCATCACGTCGCCCCATTGCAGAGTTGATTTCTCCCCCTGGCGATATTGGTACTCGTACCCAACTGTTACTTTCGGCAGGTTGGGCAGAGTCAGCCCCGCGTCGATCCACGCCCGCCCAATGTCCAGCCGCGGAATGTGGTCCAGCGAAAAGATCGACGGCGAGAACGGCGGATAATAACCACCCGCATCCGAATAAAATTTGTGATATTCCTCTGCCCCGCCCCGCACAAAGCCAAGGTCCGTCCGCTCAATCGCCAGGCCGATGCGATACTCGTCATGCAGGGCGCGCCCCGATACCAGCACGCGCGAACGCTCGTCCAGACTCTCGCGCAACTCGAATT
>Ga0193697_1000240_pt1 | contig 21593 bp, 16 predicted proteins | sample L3m2metaG_FD_145073 | JGI IMG/M metagenome (GOLD analysis project Ga0193697, IMG submission 145073) | Soil microbial communities from a riparian zone of the East river system, Colorado, United States - L3m2 | ecosystem: Environmental > Terrestrial > Soil > Riparian zone | place: USA: East River... | reverse complement strand
CAGGATGCGCCGGAGATGATCGCCGAAGAGTCCTTCGTCGCGGTCGGCCTGCGCGGCAAGATCAGCAAATCTCAGGTCGCCGGAAACAAGTTCATTCAAACCGCGACGGATCAGATATGGCTGCCCGCCCAGCAAATCGAAGAGCACACGGAGGTCCTCTGCGCTCGAGATCGGAGAGCGATACCGCCGATTCAATTCGGCGACCTGTTCGAGCGTGAAATCCTCCAGCGTCAATCGCGTGCCCACGTTGAACGGTGACTGGTTGATGTCGCTGATGAAAAGGTGCGCCTCTGTCGCGTAAGCGATTGCGAGTGTCAGTCGCGACCATGGGCCAGACGGGTCGAGCGCCCGTTCGTTGTGCCACGAACGAAACAGGCCAAAGACTTCGCTGCCGAAAGAACACGTAAAGAGCCGGTCCACCTCATCAAGCCCCCAAACAAAGTGGGTGGAGATTTTGCCGAGGATTTCGCGGCGCAAATAGCGCTCGAAGTTCGTGTTGGCCCCGCGGCGCTTGTCCCACGCGTCCTCTGCCGGCACGGAGGCTTCGACCTGGTCAGCCAAAAAAGATGCAAGTGTGAGAAAGAATGAATCAAGGGAGGCCAAATGACCCGTGTTGAGCTTTTGAAAATCCGTCAACGCGACTCTGGCCCCGGAATCGCGCGCGTGTTGAAGACCACGGGCCAGCAATGATGTCTTGCCCATCTGGCGTGCCCCTTTGACAAGCACCACGCTGTCACAGCGCTCGATGGCAGCCTGGAATTGCCGATCGGTCGGCCGGACGACATAGAATTCTGAACTCAATGGCACGGCGCCGCCGATTGATTCCAGCGCGAGAGCCGGGTGCGAGATCGCGATAGCCGGCGTGTTCTTGAGGACCTTCAGGACTTCGGACACCAAATGTTCGTCGTCTCGCCGGTCTTCCCAGGAGATCTGCGGCAACGGGGCAAGGATTCGTGACAAGGCGCTGGGCAACGGATCGCGCAACGCAAGACGCGCCGGCACCAGCCGCGGCTTTCCAGCCTGGTGAGCTGCTTCCACTTCATAGGCGAGCATTTCACTCTGCACCGAGTAAGGGGACAAAAGCACGATGACCGCATCGGAGCTGCAAATACTCTGTTCGATGCCACGGGCCCACTCCATTCCGACAGCGGTGTGGTCGTCCACAAAAACATCGTATCCGTGCGCGGTCAGCCGGCGCCGCAGCAGGCGGAGCACTCGATCGTCCGGCTCAACGTTCGGCCGGTAAAGAATGGAAACCCGCAAAAGTTGTTTCGACGACCGCTTCCCGGCTGCCTGGTCGGGCACAACGGGTTGCGCTTGCGGGCCGGCGACAATCTGCGGGTTTAAGTCCACTTTGGCCCGACGGGCGGCATCGACAAGGGCGGCGCGGATTTCCGCGGCCGAGCGGTAGCGCCGGTTACAATTGTCGTCGCACGCTTTGAGAATTACCTCATTGAGGCGGAGAAGCGCCGGCGTGTCCGTAACGGTGCCGAGTTCCGTTGGCAATTCGGGAAAATTATGGCAGTGCTTGCCCATGCCCATTTCATAAATGACCTTGCCGAGGCTGAAGATGTCGGCGGCAGGGCTGCCCGGACCTTCGGGCGGAATGTAACCCACAGTGCCTCCCGGTCCTGTGGTCTTATCGCCGATCTTCGTGACCAGTCCGACATCTGCGAATTTCGCGACGCCATCAACAAAGATGATGTTCGACGGCTTGACATCGCGATGCACGAGATTCTGCGCGTGCAGATGACCAAGGCCGTCGGTCAGGGTTATCGCGAGCTCAAAGCACTCCCGGACGGGCAGCGCGCCGCGCCGGCCGAGATACCGCGCCAGGGTTTTGGGATCATATGATTGAGGATCGATATCCTGTCGGTTCAAATCATCGGCAATCTCCATGACGGAATAAAAATATCCTGCTGCGTCGTTGCGGCCGATCTGGAGAATGTCGACCAGGCCAGGGTGTCCGCGGGAAACAGTCTCGTACCTGCAGAGTCCGTTAAACTCGCGCTCGAAGGGGCGTTCCGTGTCGAACTTGTTGCGATAAACAATTTTGATGGCGCGAAATGTTCCGATGACGCTTTGAGCGAGCCAGACTTGCCCGAAGCCACCCTCGCCCACGCAACGCAACAACGTGTGGTCAGCGACCTGTGGCCGCTCGCGGTTTGTTTCATCGGCGTCGCCCATGTAAGTGCCTCAACCTAAGTGCCGTCGAAAACCCTCGCACGTGCTCCGGATGCGCGGGTACTTGTGCCGATCATCTTCTACTCCTTGCGGTTCCGGCGGGCAACATATTTCAGGAGCGGGATGTTGGGTCTCCGTTTCCGGCTTGCATTTATGTATTGACCTCTCAAGGTAGGAGGGGAGCACACCTATGGCATGCCCGTTTCCCAGCCGGTCGCGTGTACCGGACCGACCGGAGAGGTCGCGCCGATGAAGTATGCAGATTCTCGAGAAAAGCTTCTTCGTCACTGGCGGCACGATGGGTCGCGATGCGCCCAGCTACGTGGAACGGCAAGCCGACCGCGATTTGCTTCAAGGGTTGCTCGACGGAGAATTCTGCTACGTGCTCACGTCCCGTCAAATGGGCAAGAGCAGCCTGATGGTGCGCACGGCCGACAAACTCCGTCGCGAAGGAGTCAACGCCCTCGTGCTGGACCTCTCTGCGATCGGCCAGAATCTCACCCCGGAACAGTGGTACGACGGTTTCATGGTTCGCATGGGCCGGCAGTCGTCTCTCGAAGACGAATTGGACGACTTTTGGTCTGCGCACCAACAGCTTAGCCCGGTCCAACGCTGTTTCACCGCGATCCGCGATCTGGTGCTGCCGAAGCAGCCCGGCCGCCTCGTGATCTTTGTGGATGAGATCGATGTCGTGCGCAGTCTCCCGTTTAGCATGGACGAGTTTTTTGCGGCGATCAGGGAATGTTATAATCGCAGGACCGAAGACCCGGAATTGGAGCGACTGAATTTCTGTTTGCTCGGTGTGGCCACGCCGAGCGATCTCATTCGAGATACCCGAATTACACCCTTCAATATCGGGCGGCGTATCGAATTGCATGACTTTACTGAACAGGAGGCGCGGCCACTCGCCACTGGCTTGCACCTTCGGGCCGGCGCGAGCCAGGCCATGGCGGAAAAGCTGCTGGATCGGGTTCTCTTGTGGACCAACGGCCACCCCTACCTCACCCAGAGACTCTGCCGGGAGCTCGCCCACGACGAAACGGATATCCGAAACGGCCGCCATTCTGCTGAACAACTGATCGACCGGCTCTGCCACGACTTGTTCTTCAGCTCGCGGGCGAGCGAAAGAGACGACAATCTGGTTTTTGTCCGGGAGCGTCTCCTGCGAAGCGAGGTTAATCGCGCAAGCCTCCTGAACCTTTATGAGCGAATCGCGCGCCACAAAGACGTGGCCGACGACGAGACTAATCCGCTCGTGAGTGTTCTTCGCCTCTCGGGTGTCGTGCGCGCAGTGAGCGGCCGACTTGTCACACGCAACCGCATCTACGAACACGTCTTCAATCGCTCCTGGATCAGAGCGAACCTGCCGCAGGCCGACCTGCTCAGACAGCGGGAAGCGTTTCGGCGCGGCGTGTTGCGCACAACTGCCATCGCCGCAGTCATTTTAACCGCGATGGCCATCATGGTTTTTATCGCGCTGAGCCTGGCCACGAAAGCCCGACGTGCGCTCGCGCAATCCTGGTTCTCCGAAGCGCGAACAATGCGGCTCAGTGGCGTTTCCGGAGGGCGCAAGCAGAGTCTCGACACCTTGCAGAAAGCGCATCCTTTCTTTTCCGACAAAGCCGCACTGCGCGACGAAACCGTTGCCGCTCTCGCGTTGAGTGACCTGGAAGAGCAAAATGACACGCCTGGGGTTCCACATGACACGAATGCTTTTGCGCTGAATCTTGAGCATGGCATATCGGCGGCAGCAGACAGCGATGGCGGCATCACCTTTCGCTGGTTGAAAGACCGGACCGTGATCGAGAACCATCCCGGATTCGGTTCCCCCATCAAACAACTTCGCTTCAGCAGAAGGCAACCTTACCTGGTGATCGAGCTCGCGCCCGCCGCGTCTTCCGGAGGGACGCCTGTCGTACGTGACAGTACTGCGGAGCTCGGAAACTCCATCGAGCCCGTTTCCAATCAGTCCAACCTCCAAAACTCAAAATCCAAAACAGGACCGGTTATTGTTTGGAACTGGAAAGAACACCATAAACTCTTTCAACTCGATCACGGCATTTACGCGCGGGCCATCGATATCAGCGCGAAGGAAACCGTGCTCGCGATTGCTGATAAAGATGCATGGGTCCGGTGTTATGCGCTGCCGTCCGGCCAAAAGCTTTCCGAATTTCGGCCGCTTCTTTCCTCGCAGAGGCCGCGACGGGCGGCCTCGATCCGTTTGAATCCAGCTGCGGACGTAATCGCCATCTCATCTGCCGAGGACCAATTCGTCGAACTTTGGGATCTAAAATCAAACAAGCGCATTGAGAGGGGGCTTCACCATCCCAATCTCGTCCACGATCTTTCGTGGCATGTGCAGGGACACCTCCTCGCCACCGCCTGCTCCGATGGTGCAATCTATCTTTGGAATCTGGACCGCCTGATGCGCAACCGCAACGACCTGTCGAGCCTCCAGGCGGCGGGCGTCAGCAAAACCGAACCCGAACGCAAATTCATCGGCCACGAAAATCAGGTCACTCGCATTGCCTTCACCCATTCTGGCAATTTCCTGGCTTCTGTCGGCACCGACGCAACACTGCGCCTTTGGACCTTCTCGGGCGATATTCGCGTCCTGCGCCAGCTTCAGAGTGCTGATTTCTCCGAACTCCAATTCGATTCGGACGACCGTCGCCTTTTGGCCACGGGCAAGATTCAGAACAACTGCCGCCTTTGGAATATCCTCGGAGGCGAATACTCGGTGTTGTACCAACGCGCCAACCCCTTCCAGGATTTCGCGAGTATCGACTTCAGTCCCGACGGGCGACTACTCGCCACCGCCACGACCGACACCATCGCGATCTGGGATACCGAATACGGCCGCCAACTTAACAACCTGTCGTTCACGAATATCTCCTCCGCCCGCTTCTGCGCCGACGGCATCGGCCTGTTTGTCAGCACCGACGACGGTCTGCGTTATTGCCATCTTCAACGCCAGGGCACCGGTCGCGACCTGTCGCTGACAATCGGTTCGATATCGCGGTTGAATAGCGTCAGCAACGAGTTGGGTTATCTCTCCCTCACACCCAACAGGAAACGCGCTGCTCTGGTCCGCCAAACCAAGATCCTTCTCCTCGATCTCGAGAGAGACGTCGCTCCGATGACATCACGGATTTCAATTGGCGAACGCCTCACAAAGATGGCCATTCATCCGGACGGCACCTGGCTCGCCGGCGTGCCGATACGAGAAAACCTCATTCACATCTTCAATCCAGAAGGCCGCTCGATCTTTTACTTTCCCGTGTGCGTTGGCCGCGGCGAACACTTTGGCTTTAGTCCCAATGGCGAATGGTTTGCCGTTTGTGCAAGCAACCGGTTCGAACTCTACCGCACCAACGACTGGAAAAAATGCCAATTCGCCGTCCCGAGGTCTTCCGGCGGAGATCAAGCCGGGCCCCTGGCATTTACATACGACAGTAAAATCCTCGCGGTCGCCGATTCCCGATACCGCATCCGACTCTATTCACTTCCCCAACCCCGCTCCGGCGGTAGGGTCATCGCGCCGCCGATGACCGCAGGGGCGCCCGCGACCTTACCGCTGCTGGCGACACTCGAAGGCCCGGACCCAAAACCGCTGATTGCTCTCGCGTTTAGCGCTGATGGACGCCGCCTGGCAGCGGCCGCACGAGACCAAACGATCCAGTTGTGGAATTTGGGTCTCATCCTCGAACGCCTGGCCGACCTGAATCTTCAAGGGAACTGGCCGGGCTACACCGCTGCCCGCAACAACCCGCCACCACCATGACCCCAAACACCCACCAACAAACCCCCTTCGACGATCCCCGAAAACGCCCGGACTTTCAGCCCTCACTCTACCCAAAAGCCAACGGTAGGGTCGTCGCTCCGTCGACGACCGCCCCCCCTTCCGATGCCACCGACCGCAACCAGAGCGTGGTCCTTGAGTTTCTGGCTGCCTACTACGACATCAATTGCGAACACCACAGACTCATCCAGGCACGCGCGATCGCTGACCCCGTCGCACGACTGGCCCGAGAGCACGAATGCCTGCAAGCGATTGAAAAGAGCCTGATCTCGCGTGATGCGCTGGAAGATCAATATGCCCCGTTCGGAATCATCGCCGAACCGGTCGCCCAAGACGGCTTTACAGTGGACGTAAAGTTTACCTTCGGAAGCATCAACGCCGCTGGGCGACTCAGGGCCGCGCCCCTGAGCTCTTCGACGACGATACCCATCAGGCTTCCGCCGGGCGTGAAGCTGGAGAATCTGACATTACCTGACGAAACCGCGCCTCCAAACTCCTAGCGTGCAACCCACCCAAAAACTGATTCTGACGAATTTTCAAGCACCGGGCGACATCCTGATGTTAACGGCGGCCGTGAGGGACTTGCACCGATGCTACCCCAATCGATTTCTGACGGATGTGCGGACATCCTGCCCCGCTTTGTGGGAGAACAATCCCTATTTAACCCCGCTAGGTTCTGACGATCGCGACGTGACCGTCGTTGAATGCCATTACCCGTTAGTCCAGGTCTCCAATGAGCGGCCAGTCCATTTTCTTCATGGCTTCATCGAGTACCTCAATGATCAGCTCGAATTGCGGATCAAGCCCACGATTTTCGGTGGAGACGTCCATTTGTCGGATTCAGAAAGGGCTGCACCATCTCTCGTAGAGCAGCTCACTGGAAAGAACGTGCCTTATTGGATCATTGTTGCGGGAGGGAAATACGACTTCACCATCAAGTGGTGGCACTTTCGGCGGTGGCAGGCGGTCGTGGATCACTTTCGGGAGAAAATTCTTTTCGTCCAGATAGGCAAAGGCGACGACTACCATCCGCCGCTAAAGAACGTCCTCGATTTTCGCAACAAGACCAGCCTGCGCGACATCGTGCGACTGGTCTATCGGGCGCAGGGGGTTGTGTGTCCGGTCACGTTTTTGATGCACCTGACTGCGGCGGTTGAATTCAGTGACCCGCGGCTTAAGGCGCGCCCCTGCGTGGTCGTGGCAGGAGGACGCGAATCACCGCATTGGGAAGCCTATCCGACGCACCAGTTCATTCATACCGTCGGCGCCCTGCCCTGCTGTGCGACGGCGGGTTGCTGGCGATCGCGCATCGTGCCGCTCGGTGACGGGGACGAAAAGGACCGGCCGGAACACCTCTGCCTGGACGTCCGCAAGGGCCTGCCGCGATGCATGGAGATGATCACGCCGCAGCAGGTTTGCGAACGGATTGATTACTATTTCCGGGGCGGCCAATGCGAAGCCCTAAAGGAGGATGAGATGGGTGGCCTCGCTCCCGGGGAAGTTTAATGAAAGAATGGCCAAATCGCAGACGTATTAACAGGACGATGACTGTAACAGCGGAGAAACTAACCGGTATGAAACGAGTGTAGTAAGCGTAAACAACGACAAAACCCAATGAAAGGACCCTGAATATGCAGCTCACACATGACCCTGCGGCTGAAAAAGGATCAATCGACGTTGCCAACTATCGCCGGGACTTTGGCAATAATCCCGTAGCCAAGGATGAGATCAAAAAGCACCTTAGGAACAGGAATGGCACCAAGTACCCGCCAAACACCCCCGACTTGGTTTTCAGAAGACTGGAGGCGTACCAGGATTTCGCCTTCGGCGGCACTCAACCCGAACACCGCCTGGGCGGAAGCCTGGACCAGACTACCGCGGCACCGCCCCCCGCGCACCAGAGGGACGAAGAGGAGTTCATCGACTTTCCAGTCGGTCACGACAGCGACAAAACAGGAAGGGTTCATGTCCTCGCTAACGGAACGATTGTCCACGCCGACGTGACCGGGGATGATGGCGAGGCCACTCACAATTATATGCATCATGTCTTCAATTACGTCCTCTACAAGACACGAGACCTGACGGAAACAATCAATCGCGCCCTTAATTGGTACAACGAAGCGATGGTCCAGGGTCCGAAGAGCCAGGATGCCCAGGATGCTGCGATCGCCTATAACGATGCCGTAGAAGAGTTTGAGAAATTCCGTAACAACGGCGAAGGGAATATTTTCTTTGATGCCTTTACTGATACGAACGTAAGCGGCGTGGTCAAGAAAGCGATCGATATTACTCCAGTCAAAACCAACGAAGGCTATTATGTGAGCGCCCGAATCACGGTGAACTGGAAGAACCCGTATCATAGTTCGTCGACGATTCGGGTCCCGTAAAGGCGCGAGTTTTGAGCTTGGGTTCGGCGTGTGGAAGCCACGCCGAAGAGGGGTGGAATGAATGATGAGACGCTTGCACTATAGGCAGAAATTCCAAAGAGCCTGGTGCATGCGTTTCTCGATATTTTTTCTGGCAATTGGTGTCCTGGGAGTATGTTCCGGACAGCAATCGAGCGGCATCCGAGCGCGCAGCACCGATCCGCACGATCGTGACGTCTGCGAGCAAAACCTGACCAGAATATTCGACGCCCTCGGCCAATACGTGGTGAAGTACGGCAAGCTCCCCAACTGGCTCTCAGAACTGACGCCCGAATTTATCAGCGAGGCTGAAGTGCTAATCTGTCCGTATGTCGCAAGCAGCGGACAAAAGTCAGAATGGCGAAAAGGTCTTCAGGCGGCGCCGGGTCCAGGCAATGACCGAATAACGTATTACCACTACGAATTCTGTCTGGAAAAGGCCCCTTACGTTCGCCCGGACGATTCTCCCAGGACATATCGCGAATACAAAGAAGGCCAAATGGTCTTGCTGGGCAGCGCCGTCCCAATCGTCCGTTGTCTGGCGCATGATCCGGTCATCAATCTGGCATATAGTGGAATTATTTATGGAAACATAGATCCCGTTTACTGGGAGGAAAGCTTCGCGCACATTTACCCTCACATGGGCATGGTGGCTTCCCATCTTTTCCCTGCGCTACAGCGGCTCTCCTCCTCGGAGCCTTTGCAGCCTCCACCCTCCGCGGTCGGAGGCTTTTCGTTTTTGGACCTTTCCAACGTTTTCAACATCACGCTCTATGATATTCCGTTCGACGATTTCCCGGCGAATCATGCTCAGAACCGCACCAACCACCTCGCGAGTCTTCCGAAAGGAATCCAGAAGTTCGGCGGAGTGCCTTTTTTCATACAAGGCGTGCTGCATCTGACGAGGAAGTCGCAAAACCTTCCGTTCCCGACCGAAATCCAGGGGATTCCAGTCAAGCAACGGTGCTCCAGGATGCACGTGCTGCATGGATTCGTTTCCTCCGAGACCGTGACGGAAGAGATCGCACACCTGGCGGTGAATACCGCCGGCGAAATTTCCAGGATCTCGTTGCCCGGCAAGGGTGACGTGCCCGTATGGGAAGCAACCATATCCGCGCCGAAACTGGAGAACCGGCGTTTGGTATTGTTTCGGACGACCTGGGAAAATCCGCATCCGGAGAATGTGATCGCCACCTTGAATTTTGCTTCCGGGATGACCGAAGCAGCGCCATTTCTTTTGGCCATTACCCTGGAATGATATGGCTGGGGGCGCGCCGGTGGTTTCGATCTGCGTCCTGACCTTCGGCGAACACGCCGGCCTTGCACAACGAGTCCTCGACTCCATCGAGAAGCACTGTCCGCGCCGGGAATACGAATTGATTGTGGGCGCCAATGCGCCGGGGAAAAAGACTGCGGATTTGCTCCGATCGCTTCACAAGGATCGACAGATCGACCACTTGATCGAAGCCCCGGTGAACTGAAATAAATCTCCGATGATGCGTCAGATGTTCGACAAAGTGCAGAGCGAGTTCATCTGGTGGTTCGATGACGATTCCTACATCACTGAACCAGACGCTCTTAATCGCTGGCTTACGGTGGCACGGAGCGCTGCGAAGAACACTGTAATGTGGGGGCAGATGGCCTGTTGTGATCACCCCCTGGCGTTCGCGCCCGAACAGGAGGATCTCCTTGGGTTCGTCCGGAGCGCGGGCTGGTATCGCGGTCTTCCGCCGCCTTCGTCACGTCCCGGAGGCAAAGGGGAATTCAACTTCGAAGGCCGCGGCCGAGGTGACGGAAGATGGTTTTTCATTCTCGGCGGCTGCTGGATGATTCGGACGTCAGTAATTCACGCCCTGGATTGGCCAGACAAGCGGTTGATCAAAATGGGGGACGATGTTTTTCTCGGAGAAGCCATTCGCCAGAACGGATGGGAGATCGCCGACATCGGCACGCCCGGAGTCGCACTGGACACGGAGCCGCGGCGTGGTGATCCGGGCTTCACGCCGCCAGTTGCCGCTCACTGACAGACTTTTTGAATTGTGAGTTGCTAAGCCGCGATCTGCCCGAAACGTTCGGTGACGAAGTCCCAGTTGATCACGTTGTAAAACGCAGCGATGTATTCGGGACGGCGGTTTTGATATTTCAAGTAATAGGCGTGCTCCCAAACATCGATTCCGAGGAGTGGCACGCGGCCCTGCGTAAGCGGGCTGTCCTGATTCGGTGAAGATTCAACTTTGAGTTCCTTGCCATCGAGCGTCAGCCATGCCCAGCCGCTGCCGAACACTTTGGTCGCTGCGCCGGCAAATTCTTCTTTGAATTTGTCGAAGCTGCCGAATTTGGTGTCGAGCGCTTTCTTCAACTCGCCTTTCGGTTCGCCCCCGCCGCCTTTCTTCAGCATCTGCCAGAAGAGCGAGTGGTTATAGTGGCCGCCGCCACTATTGCGCACCGCAGTGCGGATGTCTTCCGGCACCCGGTTCAAATCTCGAACAAGATCCTGGATCGGTTTTCTCGCAATGTCCTCGTGGCCGGCGAGAGCCTTGTTAAGATTGGTCACGTAAGCCGCGTGATGTTTGTCGTGATGAATCTGCATGGTCTGTGCGTCGATGTGCGGTTCGAGCGCATCGAAAGCATAAGGCAATGCAGGCAACTTGTGCGGCCCTGTCGGCGCCGCGGCGGCCGCCTGTGCGTGAGCGGTTGAAAGTCCCGGCCCGGCCAGAGCCGCACCCGCAGTAACAAGAGCAGTGGTTTGGAGAGCTTCCCGACGTGTCATCATAATCGTTCCTTTGTTAAACCCGTAGGGAACTTGGCGAGCGTTGACTAACTTTGCAAGCGCGAGGATTGTTCTAACGCACTTTAGCAAAAGTGTAGTCGCACCCACGTAGCGCAGAACTCCGTTCTGCTGTTTCGCAGGTCTCCTGACCTGCGGGCGGTTCGTTTTTGCATGTGACCGTTCGGAGGTGGTTTTGCGCGTTACGAGATTGACGGATGGCCTGCCGAACGGAGTTCGGCGAAACAGCAGAACAGAGTTCTGCGCTACATCAGTCACGCCGCCATCGGAAGTCCCGATGACGGGAGAATGCGGGCGCGGCGCGGGCCGCGCGCCAGGATATGCGGGAGAGTTTTCACCGCCAGTTCGACGAGGACGAATGGCTTGGCTATCACATCGGCGGCATCGCCAAGGTTCGACTGAGCATGCGTTTCGAAATGTCTCAACGCGGTGATGAAGACGACCGGAGTCTTCTGGTTGGGTCGCAGGGCGTGGATGCGTTGGCAAAGTTCCGGCCCATTGAGGCCCGGCATATCCAGGTCGATGAAGACCAGGTCGAAGGAATTGTGCTCCAGCAGCTTGAGAGCAATCGCAGGGTCATCGACGCCAACGCCGCGGACCTGCACCTTTTCCAAAGCGGAACAGAACGCTTCGCGGGCAATCGGTTTGTCGTCGAGCACCAGGATCAAAGGAGGCGTGGCCGGCGCCGAGACCGCATCATTGTGCTTGAATAGGAATTGCAGGAAGTCCAACCCCTGAGTGACTGTCCGCAGGGTTGAAGCGGTGATGCGCCCCGGTTTCTCGCGCAACTCCTTGAGCAGGGCTTCCAGGGCACTGCACATCTGCGCCAAAGCATGAAACCTCGCCGCCGCGGCCCGCCCGCCGATGGCGTGGACCCCGCGGAACAGGTCGAGCCATTGAGCCGCTTTCTTGATCGCGTCGCCTTCCTCGATCCGGTCAAACCTTGACCGGAGACCCGCGAGCAAGGCCGGGGCCTCGCGCAGAAAATTATCAACGAACGCAGCCTCTACCGCCTGGTCTTTCTCCGGGCCAGTCGCGGCGCCATCATCACGCGGCCGGAACGGTTCGGAAGCCGGGGCAGGAACGGGCAACGGCAGGAGCAAAGCCTGAATCTCGCTGATCAACTGGTTGGGATTGCAGTTCGCCTTGATCAAGCACTTGTTCGCGCCGGCTTTCCAGGCCGCGTCCACCATGGCGCCAGCGTAGGCATTGCTGAGCACCAGGACGGGAATCTTCTTCAGAGCCTCCTCGGTACGCATGAACTTTAAGACCTGCACCCCGTCGGTATGCGGCAACATCAGGTCGAGGAGGACGACATCTGGGGGTTGGGCTTTGAGACGCTCGATAGCCACTTTGCCATCCGGAGCGCTGTCAACTTCAAATCCCGCAGTTTGGCAGCGCTTGCAATAAATCCTGGTGATTAACGCATCGTCTTCAATGATAAGGACCTTTTTCATAAACGGCTCGCAGAGACGAAAAGCCAGGCGGCAGAGTTTGCCCCCGGCGCAGCACTGTTTGACGTCCGACTCATTTTGGCCCCTATAAAGCACCCCTTATGCCGGGCGATCAGGGGCAGAGAGTAGGAATTAGCACCCCCCCGGGGGTGGAGTGCTAGAAAAGTGCTAGTTTTGCACTCGGCTGTGGCGATTCGGAAGGAGTAGGGTTGGAGTGTAAGCACTTGTAGCAGAGAGGGTTGGCCTGGGGAATTTTGGATTTTAGATTGTGGATTTTGGATTTGTACCCCCCGGGGGGTAGGTGCTAGAAATGTGTTGGTTTTGTGTTGGTTTTGCACTCGGTTGTTCAAGGTTTAAAGTTCAAAGTTCAAAGTGTTCCCTTTTCCAAGGAGGGATGGTGGCGCAGCAGCTCCAGCTCCGTTACTCTCCAGAACGGCACCTCGAACCCGCCTCGCTTACTTTGCGTGTGCCTCCTTCGGTTTTCTTGATCTTGCGCTTAGTAACACAGGGCTGGTTCTACACCCGGCCTCCATGCGCGTTGAAGCGTTCGTTCCGTTCGTTTCGTTCGTCGTCCTTTGAAAACCACCTGGTCAATATCTATCTCGGCCACCTATCGAAGGGTTATGCGGGCTGATTTGTGCAAGGCTTGAGGACTTGCTGAATTTCTCGCAACCCCTCCGTTGAATGGACGCGTTTGTCAGCATGTAGGGGGACCGACCCCTCGACCCCTTTGGGCATTATCGGGACTGGGCAACTGGGCAGCCACACCCACCCCGCAACAGTATTGCGTCAAATATGACGATTATCTGTTAGGCTCACTACGTCATGCCATCGAAATTTCTAGCCAGATTTTCCACTTCGGTGGTTGTGTTAGCAGTCGCTCTCTATGTCACAGCGCGGGTTCTTGGCGACCGGCTGGATCGTGACCAGAGGCTCGGTTGTTTAGTGGTTGGCGCATTTCTGTTTCTCGTTTCTCTCGCATTCTTTCTTCGTGGTTCTCTTCCATATCGATCATTGGGTGCGTCCGACGCGAACATTCGGCGCGGCTTTCGATTTTCGTCGGTATGCGCGGCTTATGCCTTATTCCAGATTCCCATTTGGTGCTGGATGACACACCGTTTTCCGCCGGGCGGTTTTACCGAGATTCAGGCATACATTGTTGCCGCTGGCGTTGTCGTTTCGATGTTCGGTTCAGCGACGCCTTGGATTATTCTCTTCTGTCGAGACATTCGAGCCGCAAACAAACAACAGAAAGAATTATTAAAGCAACGGAAGGACGTTCATTAGAAACCGCGAGCCTAACAAAGCGGATTGCACCGAACGCCGCGATGACCCTCCTTTTTCATTCTGGTCGCCATAAACGGCGGCGTCGGTGATTTGCGACGTTGGGCGGTTAAAGGAAGCAAAGAGTGAGTCGTACGGCCAGGTACAAGATCGGCTATGTAGTCGCGATCGGCGTTATCGCGACTCTCGCATTCCTGCTGATGAGTGCGGTCGACGCCGATCCACTAGTGGCGGCATTGCTGGTCGCCCTGTTTCTTTTCATCCCTGGGCGCGTACAGGGCATCCTATACCGTGAGCTGTTTCGGGGTCGGCGCTTGCTCGCGCAGCACCGTGAAGTGGAAGCAATCGGTCACTTTCATCGCTACCTTGCTGATGTGCGTGCGCGCCCCTGGCTTAAGCGAATGATCTGGCTATCCTGGTCAATTTACACACCTGACGTTGAAGCGATGGCTCTGAACAACATCGGGGCGGCACACTTGCGACTCGGACATCTCGATGAAGCCGAGAGTGCACTTAGGAGAGCTCTCGCTCTGGACGAGAAGTATCCGCTACCTCACTTCAACATGGCCGTGTTACACGAGATGCGCGGCAATCGAACGCTTGCTGAGAAAGCACTGGCGGAAGCGGTGGCGCTTGGATATTCCGGTGGCACTGTTGACACCATCATTAATCACGCTCACGTCTTGCTCGCGCGCGCTGAAGGTCGTGGAGTCAAAGACGCATGACATCACAAGGGGTCGCCCATTAGGGAGTTGCGTCAAGAGGTAAGCGTTGCCATCCCCCCGGCTTAGGCCCTTTCTTCTCTGAAGGTCAGTCGTTATCGCTGACTCCAACCTGTCATTTTCCTCTGTTGATCCGGAATGATGTGACCGTGAAGGACCGATCCTAACCCTGGCGGGTTGCCCGCCCTCCTGGTTCGTTTCCTGATTATTTAGCGGCGTCAGCCGTCTTGGCAGCGGCAGGAGCCTGCTCGGTCAACCACTGCACCGTGATCTTCACGTCGTCGTAGGTTTTGATGAAACCCAGCCCGACGGTTGGGGCGGGAGGCTTGATGCCGAACTCCGTCATCTTAACGCCCGTGGTGCCTGTAACTTTGGCTTTCGTGTCGTCGACCTTTTCAATCGTCACCGGCATGACATTGGTTCTCGTGACACCCGAAACCGTCAATGTGCCTTTAGCTTCAAATTGAGCCGACCCTTGTGTCGCGCCGGATTTCGGCGTGAGCTCCAGCAGTTTGTATTCGATATTGGGATGCTCCTTCATCTTCATCGCTTCCCACATGATGTTATTCATCGCTGATTTATCGCTCTTGAGCGAACGCACGGGAATCGTGACCTCTGCCTTGATGTTCTTCGCGGCTCCAGCAGGGTCTTTGGCAAAATTCGCCGGCACATCCATGAAACCCTTGATCGCGAGGCTTTCAACCGCCCAATCGTGCACGGTAGAGCTGCCTTCAACTTTGACCTTGCTGCCGGGTCGGCTCTCAAAGTGGAGAGTGTCGGCGGCGAACGCCGAAATGGCCACCCACAACACGAGGCCAAGGCCCCATTTTAGAAATCGAATCTGCTTCATTTGTTTGGAATTCGACTGAAATTGGCCTAACCCAATTCAAACCAGTCGTTTTGGAATGTGATTTTTTGGCCCTTTATAACCGCTTCGTTAGCCTTGATCGCCACCACTGTCGCGCCATAACCATCGCGCCAGGTGGCATACGGCTCCATACGGATTTCGGAGATATATTTGTCGAAGGCGGCCTTATCGTTCACATTGAAACTGGCCGCGAAATCGTCGACCGCGTTGCTGATCTCGTTGCAGTTGGTCAGGAACGATTCCAGCGCATAGGAAAGCGGAGTGCCCGTGAACGGCGCTTCCTCAACCGGCTTTTCGCCCTGGGCGGCGAGCTTGGTCGCGTTGGCCACAAGCGCAATGCCGGTTTCTTTGTAGAACGTGTCCTTGCGCGCATAGACTTCCCATCCGAGCAGCGGCGCATCGACTTCCTTGAACATCCAGGCCTTGTTCTCGCGCAACATCACCGCGGCATCGCTGCCGTAGTAAATCTCGTAATCGGAATCGAACGAGTTCGCGAGCGTCGCATGATAAATCAGGCGCACGCCACCGGGATACTCGATGACTGTTTGCACTGTGTCGGGAACGTCGCGACCGTCGGCCCACTGGATGAGCGAACCAAAACCCGTCACGGAAATCGGCCGCGAATTCAGGAAAAGGCTGGCCATGTCGAGTTGGTGAACACCGATCTCGCCCATGATGCCGGTCGAGGTTTCGCTGCGCAAACGCCAGTTCAATTCGCGCTCGCGCTCGGGCGTCGGGGCCGCCGCCCGCCAACTTTGCTTCTTGTGCCATTGCGCGCGGGCCATGGCGACGTTGCCCAGAGCCCCCGACCGAATGAATGGCAGAAGGAAGTGGCGCTGCGGGTCCGAGCGCATCTGCAACCCGGCATGAAAGACCTGCTTTTTCGCTCCGCGGGCCGCGTGCGCGATCACGCGCGCATCCTCGATCGTATGCGCCAGGGGCGCCTCACAATAGACATGTTTGCCGGCCTGGAACGCTTCTTTAACGATATCTTTGTGCTGGTGGGTGGGTGTGGCGATGAGAACGGCTTTGATTTCTTTGTCGTCGAGAATTTTGCGATAATCATCGAGCGGCTTGGCTTTGGGAGCGAGGTTCGCGCCACGTTTCATGAATGCGGGATATTTGTCGCACACCGCGGCAATGTCGGCCTGGTTAAGCCGGGCAAGCGTGGAAACAATTTCCCGACCCCGGGCCCCAAGGCCAATTACCCCGCATTTGACCGTGAAAGTGGGCTCTTTCTCCTCGGGCTTGGAATCCTGGGCTTGCGCCCTCAATTCGACGCCGCCCAGCATCGCCATCAAGGTGGCGAAGGAACTGCCCTTGAGAAAATCCCGCCGATTAAAATCCTGCTGCTGCCGTGCTGCCGCTTTCTTTTTCATACCTTCCCGCCATTAGCGTGAAGGAAAAAGGTGACGAGCGGACATCCTGAAGTCAAGCCGGTGGTTCCTGGGGTGATGCCAGTATTTCTGGCAGGCAGGGCCGGTGCGCGCTGTTTACGCGACGCAGAACTCGAGGCGATCCTCTTCGATTGCCGAGCTTTTCAGCCAACCTTCGATCCTGGTGAGGATTTTGATCATGTCGGCCACAGAATCGGGCCGGGTCACGAACCCATCCGCACTGAGTCCGTAAGCTTCTTCACACTCCCATTCTTCGGCCGCGCTGGAAAACAGCACCACGCGGTAATTCCGCACGCGTTGCGATTGGACCCACTTGAGCACCTCGAAGGCGCTGCGGCGGCCCGACAAATTCAAATCGAGCAAGACGAGATCGGCGTGAGGAAACCTCCGCCTGTCAACAAAGTTGCCGGTGCCTGCCAAGTAACTGACCAGATCGGAAATGGTCGAGACGCTGTGAGCCAATGCAAAAGAAGGACAACAACACAGCGCTTGCTCGAATAATCCGATGTTTTCGGGAATCGAGTCGCCCCACAAAACGTGATATGTCTTCGCGCTCATGTGCATCGCGTTGTTGCGTGCGATCTTGAGCAGAGGCTGTGCCGCCAGAAAGGAGGTAAAACCCGTATGGGATCACGAGCGAACGCGCGAGGGTCGTTCTGAAATGTCTTTGTTCCGCGTCCAGTTAACGTCAAAGTTTTGCGATTTACCCCGGTTTGTGAAACGATTCGCGCATGATCCGCGCGCTGTTCTTACTCCTTGTGGCATTTACGGGCTCGATCGCCGCGTTTGCAGCCGTTGCGCAGCGTGACACCAGCGTCTGCACCGTGCGTGTGCTGGTGATTAATTACGATCCAATCGTTAAAAATGGAACACACCTTAGCCGGCACATGAACTGGAACGATCCGCGCAAGATTACGACGAATCTCGTCCGTTACCTGGGCGAGTGCAGCGGCGGCTACGCAAAGTATGAAATAGCCGATTTCGTTGATGTTGACGCATTCCCTCAGAAGCGCGATGGGTTCCGTTACAATGAGGAAACATTCCTGGAAATGTGGAAGGACCGCAAAAAGGCCCACAAACCGGATGGCGTGGGTTACGCGGCGATTTTTAAGGAGCAAAACCTCGTCGAACGCATCAAACGCGACAATTTGCGCGAAATCTGGCTCTGGGGCGCGCCCTACTTCGGGACGGACGAGTATGCGATGAAGATTCCGGGCGACCAGGCCTTTTATCCCACAGATAATCCGTGGTTTTATCGCCCTTATGACATCCCGAACTGCGGTAGGACGGTGTGGGTAATGGGGTTTAATTATGAGGTCGGCGAGGACAACGCGCTGCACAGTTACGGACACCGCGTCGAAGGCATTTTGTCGCTAACCGTCGGACGAGGCATTTGGGATGGCAAAGCCGGCGAGACCAACGTGTGGAGCCGATTTACGCGTCAGGCAGAGAAGTATCCGCATGACGCGCATGCCGGCAATGTCCATGGCGGCCCAAATGCAAAAGCCGGGTATGATTACGGACAAACGAATGCCGTGCTGTCGGGCGCGGATGATTGGTTCACATATCCTTACCTGAAAGGCGTCAAGACGATGGTGAACTGCGATACCTGGGGCAAACCGCACCACCTCAATTTCATGAAATGGTGGCTCAATCATCTTCCAAAGAACGCCGGGACCGCCGACGGCTTTTACAATAACTGGTGGCGATACGCGGTGGATTACGACAACGCCGTCAAGGACCTTCCCCCGCCGGGTGGCAAGCCGGACAAAGCCAAAGTGGCGATGTACTAGCTAGTAGAGCAGTTCAAATATTAGTAGCCGCCGAAATCTGGACAGCTGATGTAGCGCAGAACTCTCCCGCGCCTGCGGGACTGTTTCGCAGGTCTCCTGACCTGCGGGCGGTTCGTTTTTGCCTGTGACCGTTTGAAGGTGGTTTTGCGCGGTTACGAGATTTGCGCACAGCCTGCCGAACGGAGTTCGGCGATACAGCAGAACAGAGTTCTGCGCTACATGGCTTAAAAGCTCTAGCGGGGAGCTTCGGGAAAGAGCTTCTCAAGGAGCTGTTTCGCAACCGGGCGTGAGGGTTGTGCCTCAGTCAACCGCTCCAGCAATGCCCGGCTCCTTCCCGGATTCGACCTCGCCTCGGCGCTCGTGATCGTAAGGACTCGCGCATAGCCAGCCGTGAAATCTTCGCTCAAGCGCGCGCTCTCGATATAATGCTCGCAAGCGACGTCGACCTTTCCTTTCGATTCATCGATCAATCCTCTCAGGAACATATTTCGCGCCGTGATGAATTGACGGAGATTCGGGGGCACGTTCGTCAAATCGAGGCTCAGGAACGGAAGCAGCCGTTGATATGGCGCAGCATTGCGGATGTAAGCGAATCGAGGCGCGTCGAAGAGAATCACTGAATTATCGTCGGTATTCACGCGAGCATTGGCCGACAAGGCCTGCAGTTCCACCGGCCCAGCCAACAGGTTGCCGAACAGGCGAAGCGAGTCATTGAGCGCAAGCTTTTGCAGCCGTTCGGAAAGCAATGGCGATTCGGGCCGTTTCTCGATCCAATCCGGTGCGTAGGTGATGGCTTCGGTCGAGCCGATGAGACCGACGACGGGTGTATCAACATTGAAGCGCAACAGCCACGCTTGTGCGCCTGGAAACACTTCCAGAAACGTCCGACTGATTACTGCAAATGTCTCGTCGTCAAGCTGGTGCAGCGGCAGCCATTGGCAGAACAGGCCGCCGGGCGCGAGTCGGGCGCGAATGCCGCGAAAATGTTCGAGTGTGTAAAGCGATCCAGCGCCGTCGCGAGCGGGATGAAACAGATCGCCAACAATGACATCGTAGGCGTTGGTTGTCGTTTGCACGAAACGGCGCGCGTCTGCCACGAATACGTGCATTTGTGAATTCGTTCGCACCGCTTCGTTGAATGGCGAGAATTGCGGCATCGTTTCGACAACCTCCGGCAACAGCTCGACACCATCAGCCATGACATTTGTGTGCACGGCGGCCGCGCCCAGTGTGATGCCCGTCCCCAGGCCAAGAAAAAGTGCGTGTTGCGGCTTCGGATGGAGCAGCAGCGGAATGTGAGCGTGACGATATTCGGCATCCGCGACGACCGTCCCACCCATTTGGAAGCGATTATCGACGCGGAGCGTTTTGTGCCGCATCGGGTCTTCGACCACGGCGACTGACGCCATCGTGCCTTCGCGAGAGTCGACAACGCGGTCGCCGCGAGCAAGCGCAACAAAGCTGAATTGAGATGCGGGCACAAACGCCAGAAGCAGGAGTCCAAGTGGGACAGCGAAGTGCCACTTGTGGAAGTGCGGCAGGGTCAGAGCGTAGCCGGATATGATGACCAGCAGCGTCCATTTGCTGCCGACCAACGGAAGCAGCCACACAGAAAACAAGAGAGGGGCCAGCGCCGCGCCGATGGTGTTGACCGCGATAGCGCGCCCGATCCCACCGTGCGTCTCGCGCGCGGTTTGGGCGAGGTGCGTGAATGCCGCCCCCATCGCAACTGTGGGCAGCAGGAAAACGGAGCCCGCGACTGCCATTTCCGCAAACAGTACGCCGGGAATGGAGTCGCCGAAGCGGCGCAGGAATTGATAAAGAGCATCCGCGCGCGTCGCAGCGAGAACGCCGACGATTCCCCCCAGCGCGGTGGCACAAAGCAGATCGGCGAGTTCCCAGCACTCGCCGAGCCGATGATAGATCGTCGCGCCCAGCGCCGTCCCGAGCAAAAAGACCGCGAGCACGGCCGCGTAGGTGTAGACCGTGCCTTCAAGCACTTGCGCGAGAACGCGCACACCGGCAATTTCGTAGCCAATGCCGAGAAGCCCGGTGAAGAACAGGGTCCACCAGAGCCTTTGATCCCGGCTTGTAACCGTCTGGGGGTGGTCAACCGCCGGCCGGCTCAGTGCGAAGGCGAGCAAACCACAAAACACGTTTATGCCCGCGAGAATAAAGGTCGTGGTCTTTAGGCCAACGCGCGGCAAAATGAGGAACGTACTGACAAGCACACCGGCAACCGCACCAACGGTATTCACGGCATAGAGCGCGCCAACGTTTCTGCCGCCCCGTGTGAGCGGTGTGACGAAGCGTTCGATGACGGGCAGCGTCGCGCCCATCGCTGCCGTGGCGGGGAGCAATACCAGAAAGGGGATCGCAAACGCCACAAGCCAGTGGCGCACAGGGGAGGACTCAATGCCGATCCACGCGAGTGCGACGCGGTTTGCGGTGGGGATCAGCAGCGCAGTGATGGCCGCCCAGGTTCCGATGACAATTTCCAGCACCCCATAGAATCGCCCCGCGTTGTTGATGCGGTATCGCGAAAGCCGCCATGCGCCAAGGGCCATCCCCGCCATGAATGCCGCAACCACTGCGAGCAGGGCGGGCATTTCGTGGCCGAGGCCGACTGCGAAGGTGCGCGTCCAGACGATTTGGTACCCAAGCCCGGCTGCGCCGGAGAGAAAGAACAGACAATAAAAGAGCGGGACTGTTGCGCGGCTTTTGCTCAGGCCAAAATGCCCTTCACAACTTCTCCATGAATGTCCGTGAGACGAAAATCGCGGCCCTGGAAGCGATACGTGAGCTTCTCGTGGTCGATGCCGAGGCAGTGGAGCATGGTCGCATTCAGGTCGTGAATGTGACCATGCTCCACTGCCTCGGCATCGACCACGAGAAG
>Ga0193697_1000239_pt1 | contig 21698 bp, 28 predicted proteins | sample L3m2metaG_FD_145073 | JGI IMG/M metagenome (GOLD analysis project Ga0193697, IMG submission 145073) | Soil microbial communities from a riparian zone of the East river system, Colorado, United States - L3m2 | ecosystem: Environmental > Terrestrial > Soil > Riparian zone | place: USA: East River... | reverse complement strand
GATACTTATTCTTCCGCTTCCTTGTAAAACTATATTATAAGCGTTCCTCCAGAAACCCATTTGAGATATTTCGATAGGGTGATACTGAGTTTCTCCGTAAGTAGTTAACCCAATATAATTTCCATCAAGTTCTACGTTGTTTGCTTTGAAATGTTCCGCTACAACTATTGCCTTGTACATTCCTGTTATAAGTGAGTTGGTAAAATTTATCTGACACCAATTATTTACTCTTGGAAAGTTAATCCCTACACTACTTGAATTTGGCATTACTGTACTATCTCTTGGGCTTTCTGTATCGATTCTTACATTATCTACCGTTAACATGGATAATTTACTACCGTCTATTCCCTGACCCTCTGGAGCGACGTGAGTTAGCCCCGTCATGCTTCGTATTCTAAATCCGATATTTCTTACTACTACGTTACAGAAATTAGCTTGACCTGCACCATCAAAATTTGTTGATAGTATAGCAGTAGAAGAAAGTAAAGAACTTTTTAATATCACTCCGGTTAAAGGTGGTTTTGCATTATTGGTATCAGTTAAAGGATTCGTCCACATCATTGGAGGAGTTTCTCCTCTGAACTCTACTGTAACTGCCGTATCTGTCCGGTGAATTGTAGATACAGGAATACGCAAGTGCATCCCACTTTGTGCCGTTGCTGTCAACAAATAAATCCCGTTAGGTAGATAAACCACACCACCACCTTGAGAAAAACAAGAATCGATTGCCCGTTGAATGAACGGCTGATCATCTGTTACCCCGTCTCCTGTAGCCCCGTAGTCTTTTATATTGTAAACTATTTGCCTGTGTGATTTATAGGCCGTACCCCCTGTGTTCTGAACAACATCAAACATTGCGTCTCTTGGAAGTAATGTATCAAGTGTACCAATGCCGCCTCCGCTACCAACCTCAACCCAATGCTTAGGATTGCAAGCCCTTACCCATACTGTATTAGTTGCATATGAAAAAAAGTGCGCCCCACAAGTATCTATTAACATATGAAGATTGGCGGCAGTTGTATCATAATACCTTGCCATGTACCCCATTGAATCAACCATAAACTTACCTTGTATCCTTTCGTTCACTCTTCTATACTGAAACCCTGTCGGGACTTGACCGAACATCTGAAACGAAACAACCAAGCAAATAAATAATATAATATTTTTCATACTGTTACTTTATAAATTATATGAATCACTTCATCACCAACGAACGGATAATTAGCACCAAAAGTTATTCTGTGCGGCCTACCAAGTACCACCGCCCAATTACTACCGTTAAACGCACTAAGTAAAAATGGTCCCATCCAATCCTTTTCTTCCCCCTGTCTTGATACGGCAATTATTTGAGACTTCGGTAGCCCTACATTAACTGTAGTTCCTCCATCACTTCCGATTACCGTTTTATATTTTAATAAGTCCATATTACAAACATTCTCTGTCCGTCCATTGTTGTTCCGGCATCAGGGGTTATCTCGCCTGTGCCACTATTAAACGAATAAGGTAAACCAATACTTAACTGTTCCGAACCCTCTCTGTAAACTGCTATAATGTTAGCTGCTGATAACCCGATCCATTCACTATCTGATATTTTACCGCTTGCAACCGTGTACGAATCCGACTTAACATTTTCACCCGTAACCACCGGATCTATTAAATCAGACACCGTGTAACCACCAGATGACTGTAAATTAATATCATAAGTAGATGAATTACCAGCCTCGCCTGTTATTGGCAATCTTTCAATAATAAAATAACCCCTTACCGATCTGTCAGTACCATTGTTATCTGTGTATATAACTTCTAAATCCTGTGGTTCTCCAAATACATCTTCATCTAAAAAATGAAAGACAGATAAATTGCCGTCATTTGTTGAAGTAGTTGCTCCTGATATTGTCGCAGTAATTGATCTCATCCTTGCTCTCTTTTCTAAGTTCCTACCACTATCGGGAGTTGTTGCACCTATAACTTCTTGCTGAAATTCTAATACTACATTAGTCCCACACACTATTTCATAAGGTGCTGCATCAATGTATTTAAACACATGGACATTTTTACCTTGTATGTTATAGCCTGTGTTCATTCCTGAATATATTTAAACTCAAAAGCATCGTCATAATTTCTATCTCCATCCACCGAACTACTTTCTACAAAAACGCCACTCCAACCACAGTTAGCAAAGTTCATATTTCTAAATGATGTTAACATGAACTTCTTATCCTGTTGATCGCCGTGAATTATCTTCCACCTGTTTATCATTGAAGGAATATCAACTACATCATTTGCACCCAACCCCTGAACATCAGTTTCTATTACTGTTCTGGTTTTTCTAAATTGATTCCACCATTGATAAACAATATGCTTCGCTAACTTACTATCGGTTAAAACAGTATTATCGTGATAGTAATTCCATGTTTCGGTTAGCAGGTAATCTTTCCCATCGAATTTTTTTAATGCCCCTTTAAATATAGGCTCTGGCGAATCTCCTAAAAACATTTCATGTTCTATGTTCTTTTTTGAATCGTTAGTTCCTGTAACTTTATTTTGTTGCCCGATAATTGTGTGATATGTACCATTTATATAAGCGAAATATGTAAACTTTAAGTCTGAGTAATCAATAGCTATCCCATCGTCATCTGTTGTTGCGCCAGATTGGTTTCCCTGAAACAACATTATATATAATTTCCCTGTAACCGGAATCTCTGGTGTTTCATCTATATTAACAGGTTGCCATTCTGTTTCTTCTATTAATGTTGAATCAATATCTATTTTACCAGCAGATGTATTAAGTGTAAAATTAGAAGTATCCCACCATTTTAATGGTGTTGTTGGGTCGGCAAGAGTTGTATTACCTAACATCCAATCGCTGCCATCGTTTCCCGCTAATCTTATTCTACCTCTTGAAAAAAGACCACCATAAGCTGACGGATACAATGATTCTGTTCTCCAGCTATACGAAAACGATATTTTGCTCTTAACAGTCACATCTATAGGTTCGCTTTCTGCGTATTCAAATAATTGCGATGTTGTGGTAGGTGTTAAGTATAAAAATCTTTCTATTTCATACCCATTATCATCAAATCTGACACCTATTCTCATCTCGCTTGTGGTAGATCCACTTCCAGGTACTCCATTAAAAAGCGACCAACAATCAGGTACATAGGTTTTCAACGGTAGTACATCATCATCAACAGTACCTCTAAGAAAAGATGAGTTACACGGTATTTCATTTGGCTGTTCAAATTTGTATGTATGTAAGACAGAGTGCGACCTTCTTTGAAACCTTTTAACTGCGTTATCCATACTTAATCTATACCCATCATATAAACCATCTTGATCGTGTGCAATTATTTTATCTACGTCAATTAATTCGTAATTATTAAAAACAGCAAAAGAGGAAAATGTAAACTTTGCAAACCTAAGTGTTGAAGCACCTGTTGTGATCCTATCATATTCATCCCATCTTATAATATACCAACCGCCAGCAGTACCTGTATCTCCGTAAGTAATAAAGCATCCAAACGCATCAAGTATTTTATTTAAGACCGTAAGACAATCATCTCTTTCGTTTGTTTGTGTTTCAAACGTCAAGGCATTTAACATTATATCCCAGAAAGTATGATTATTAGAAATGAAAATCCACACCTCTATTGTCTCTGTAACAAACGTAGAAGTTGACACCGTTATATCTACTGAGGTAGTAGGATTAAGTGTAATGAGTGTAATCGTGTAAGACCCATTATTACCTAAAGTAGAACCCGTAATTTCAATGGTATCTCCTAGAGTTAAAAACCCTGCCTGATCATAAGGTATTCTGAATTTATTTGTAGCAGTTATATTGAAATTCGCAGACAGCTTTCTATACCTTGATTTTTCAAATAAGTTCATCGCTATATAAACAGTAGGGCCAATTCCAATACCAAGATTATTTAAACACAAGTATATGTAATCTATTAATCTGAAATGACCAACAGGAATATCACCGTCAGACTCTCTTAGTTTAACATCCCTCAATGATCCTAGCCCCTCAGAAGCAAATAATCTAACAGGGTTTGGTCTTGGTTGGAATGCTTCAGTATTATCATCAAGAACCAAGTTACCCACGAATGGAATAGTGCCTGGTCCTGAACTAATATTTAACTGAACGGTAAAATCATCCTCATCACCGTCTGAAAACGTATCTACGTTATTTGCTAGTGTAGTAACGGCTCCGGGTATTTCATCGGTTGAATTGAATCCACAGGTTAAACGTCTGCCTCTTATAACTTTTGTTTTATCATCGTCTACATCAACTGATTCTAAAATTATTGGCTGGTCAGAACCTTCTAAGAACGGGTCTACAAATTCATCAACTCCTGCAACAACAGGCGAAGCAATATCAACCCTGACCGCTTGTTGTTCAAAATTTACAATATCTATTCTAAATGATGTTGGCATTAAAATCTACCATTTGATGATTGCGCTCTTGATAAAACGATATTTAAATCCTGACCTGATATATTAACCGCTCCGACTATCTGCATCACATTATTAAACCCGCTTGAACCTATACCCCCGAAATTGGCCGTACCTCCAAGCCCACCAGATAAACCGCCTCCAACCAACTTACCTACTGCGCTACCCCCACCCGGGAATATCAATGATGTCACCGCTTTTAATATCAACATCTGAGCGATAGCTTTTATAGTCCCTACAACTAATGATTTAATTGCTTCGCCTAATGCTTTGAAAACTGACTTGCCTTCTAATATTGCATCGAAAACAGAATTGAACGCATTAACTAAACCTCCTCCGATGGCTTGATTTAAAGTATTTGCAACCTCCATCATGTTGCGAAGTTCTTTTGTGGCTCTAGCTATGCCTTCATTCAGGCCGGAAAAATCAGTAGCAGCTATATTTTTAAATATTTTATCAAACTCTTTATTGCCTATTTCGCCAAGTATTTTAAACTGATCCTTTAGATTAAGTTTTTTATCAAGTATAGCCTTACCTTCTGGTGATATTGTTGGGTCAAATGTTACCGTTAACGGATTTTCCTTCTCTAGCCTTATACCTTCAAAGAATCCTTTAGTCAATTCTTGTAACTGAGCATCGGTCAATGGAACGATATTATCAGGGAGTAACTCAAATTCTACTTTAGGAATTTTTATTTTGAGACTGCCTGTTTTAATATCTTCAAGTTCTTTTAATGCCTTCTTAAATATTTCACCTGGCTTAGTAAAGAAATGTTCGTCCAGATCAGGAACAACAAAAACGCTTCCGAATTCTTTATTAAACAACTTAGCTTTTGCAATAGTTTCTGCCTGAAATTTCTCAAACTCTTTTTTAATAGCCTCTAGCTTTTTCTTTAGCGCATCAGAATCTATTGTTCCGGCAAAATCTTTAAAAGATATACCTAATTTTTTAAAAGTATCATCTATTAATTTTGATATGTTTTCTGACTTTAAAGCATCTTCGGCTTTAGTTAAACTGTCAGCGATTTGATTCCCTATATCTATACTAAACCCGGCAGTATTGCCTAAGTTTTTAAGTATAGAAAGAAACCCTTTACCTACGTTTACGTCACCACCTTTCGCAATCGTCGCTATACTCTTAGCAAGTGTATCATTAACTATTGAAAGAGCTGCCGTTACCTTTACAGTATTAGTAAGTTTAGCTATATATTTAGTCAATGCTAAATCAGATGCTTCAATTGATATTTTATCACCGTCAAAAGTTTTCTGAAACTCTGGAGCCTGTGCAATTAATTCAGCTTTTACTTTTTTAAACTCAGAAGATGATAATGTTCCGCTTTGTAAAGCCTTTACCATTGTAATTATCGACCCTGCTTCCTTGTCTATTGATCCAGATGCTTCGTCTAACGCTTTATCTAATTTACTTGCACCAAACGCTGCTTCAAAAAACCCCTGTGTTAATTCATTCACAGCAGTAGCAGCAAGACCTATCAAACCTCCTATGCCAATACCCGGAATTATATTAGCCAATGTTCTTGCGCCTTGAAATGCTTTACTAAAGGCGTTTTCAGCAGCACCACCCGCAAGCCCTGCTTCTACCTTTAATGTCTTTAATCTATCGTTTACAACTTGTAACGCACCTGATAATTGTTTGCCAAAATCACTCTTTAACGCAGCCGGAGAAAGATTTGCTAACTGAGTTTTTAGTATTAGCGCAGCCTTTTCAAGTTGCTTTATAGATCCGGTCGCTAATCCCGAAAGTTCTTTTTCAAACTTTTTAAGCCCCCTTATAGCTTCATCTACATCGGCATCAATTACTACTTTTAAAGTTTCAGCCATTAGTTTAATCTATCATTTTTAGCTTGTTTCTTAATCTTCCGTCTTTCTTCTTCGATCTTATTAGTTAATTCAACTCTTGCCATTATTGCCTTACTGCGTTCGTCTAATTGTTCCTGAGTTAATGTTCTTTCTTTTTCACCAAACCATTCAGCTATAAATCTACTTCCGTGTAATGGTTTCCCTGCTATGTTTTGGTGAATCGCTGCAATATAAAAAGCAACCTTTGCAAAATCCATACTCTCACTTTTCCGTTTATTGAAAAATCCTTTTTGCATTAAAAAGAAATCTTCCAATTCCATATCGTAAAACACTTCAGGCATCAAGCCGAGCCAACCGAAAGCAATTTCTTTCAACCATTCGATGGTAATTGGTTCTCCAGTTGGCTCACTATCTCCCCCGGCGCAACTCCATTAGAACGAACACTATCACTATATTTTGTAAACACTTCATTAATGAATGAAGTTTCAGCATCAAGTATAGCTTCAAATATTTCATCCTTAGTAAACAATGGAGATACTTTATTCAATTTACATTCTGCATAGTACCCTGCATAAACGATTCCTTGCGTCACTTCTACCAACTTAGTAGTATCAAAACCCTCAGAGAATGTAAGCAAATCTTTTCCGGTTGATTCTTTGAAAAGGTTATAGAAACGACCCACGCCAAAGTTTAAAACAATTTCCTTCCCGCTTAATTCAACGGTTATCTTCTTACTCATATATAAATATTTTATTCAAACAACTCAATTAATTAAGATTCATCAGCCTCAGTAGTATCAACTGTACCTGTTATTTCAAATGTCCAATCAAAAGTCAGCGAACCAGCCGCAGCCGCATGAGGTTGAACGTTTGTGAAATAACCAATACCCCTGATAAGTACAGCCCTTCCGGTTGCAACAGATGGTGATCCCGGAACAAAAAGACTGATCATTCTTCCCTCAAGTTGTGTTTGAAGATTGCATACATCAAGCACCTCAGCTAGTGATGCCTGATTTGCTGTTGGTGAAGTATTAGCTGCGCCAGATCCGTTTATCGTTGCTCCGGGAACTCCAAGAGCTTTAATCTGTCCGCATTTAGTTACAAGCGTACTAACGTCTGAACTAAGCGTTCCATTTAAGTCTGTTTCGCAGACAAGAGTTTTCCAAGTGGAAGCAGCAGCCCCTACGGTCTTATATTGAAAGACCACATTGTTAGCTAAAAAGTCATTTGTTGCCATTGTATATTATTTTTTAAGTTGTTTGAACAATTCTATTTCTATATCTGACTATCTTTCGATAATATTTTTTTCCAGAATCATATTCTTCTAAATAATTAGTTGTCTCTGGGTAAACGAATAATATCTGCATCCCCGATTGCGCCGCTAATCCATGTGTTTGCGATGTTGGCCTTATCAATTGTTTTATCTGGTCATCAATCGCTTCGCATAATGATCTATCAACTGCCAAATTCAACATGGTCACTATATCGGTTATAACTATTTCATCTGATCTGAATGAATGTTTTGTATCATCCTCGCTTGCGGATTCTGCTCTTAATTCAACATAACTTGATTCTATTTCTTCCGGTACTGAACCTTCTTTATAAACAGGCACACTAATAACACCGTTTAGTAAACTGTGCCATGAATCCATCAATTTGCCCATTACTGCGATCATGTCAAATCTTTTAAAACGTTACGGATGTTTCTAAATAGATCCCTTCTTACTGGACCTATTTGTTTAAAGAAAAATGGATGCGGTTTAACACCTTTCAAATAAATACTTCTTGCGATCACATAAGGACTTACTTGTATCCCTTTTCGCTTAACCCAATTCTTTATATTCGAAATAAACTGCAACCATGTACCCCCAGATGGCTGCCCTTTAAACTCGCTAGCATCTACCCCTGGTATTGGTGTAAACTTAGATTTAGTTCCGAACTCCATAGGAGCCGAATAACTTGATCCACTAACAACATCAGCAGTTAATTCACTTATTCTATTAACCGTTATCTGTGACCTTAAAAAACCAACATCAGCCGGAGCATCAACAATCGCCCTGTCCCTGAAATCTTCGGCAGCAAGCAATATCTCAGCTCCAACTTCTTTTTGAAGTTTATCAGGAAGTTTTTTAAATGTTTCCTGAAACTGTTTAAACCCGACTAGATTAATTTTCACCATTTATTATCCAATTAAACCTTTTTTCGTCTATTCGTTGAATGTTAGTAATCGTATATCGTTGACTTAAGTAATCAATTTTCCAAGCTGAATTAATATGCCAATCCGGTCTGAATCTTATTTTAAAACGTACTTGATTATTCAATTTTGTTTGTCCCATTGTTTGCGATAAAGAACCGCTGATCTTAACAGGTTCTGCCCACATATTATAAGCTACCAAAATAGATTCTTTCATATCCCCTTTGGCATCTTTTACAGCTCCCCATTTTTCAATTCGTATTTGTTTAGTTGGGATCATACTATCCATGTATTTCGTGAATATTTTCTTGCTAACTGCGAAACGAAATTCTGTATCTTATCATCATCGCCTCTAAACTCATACGAATAAGTAACCAATCTCATCAAATCAATTTTAATTCCCTTTGGTAATCTTTGTGTCAGAGAATCATTATACCCAGCATCATAAGTAACTATTAAACCACAAGCAACTGGCGTTTTTAAATTATACCATAAATTTCCAATTGTAGTATAATCTAAACTGTTGCCATCTTTATCTTTTACATACCAAAATCTTATTACCGGGCCGTAAGGAATTTCTTGCATACCATTGCCGTTATTTAACACAGCTTCCCATGTGTGAAAAACTAAACTCATGTTCAAAGTTTCTTCCATCAATTGTCTGGATGCTGTGATCATATCTCTTATCAAAGCGTCATCAAAAGTAAAATTGCTTAATGAATCAGAAGTAGATTGGTCGGTATCAACATAACCTTCTAACCTTAAATAGTCTTTCATTTCCTGAAGTGTAACGGGCTCAGTTATCGTTCCTGAATCATCTGAAATATCCCTTACTGATATGACTGCGTTATAATTCATATATAATCATTCATAGAATTAAATGTGCTTAAAGGATCATCATTAATATTAACTTCACGTTTCTCCCTAGTTGACCATATCATCACTTTCTTAGGCACAGATTTGCGTTTCCTTTTTTTTGGTGGGTTAACATCTTTCTTACTTTCAATATTTATTTCTCTCTTTTCCATCAATCTTTATATTCCCACCTGTAACCACCAGCATGATTAGCTTCGCCTCTTGCTGCTGTTGATAAGTTACCGTAATTAATACCTAACTCTTTACTAGCCTTAATAACAGAATCCCATTCTTTAATTACCTCGTAAGTAGTTGTCATCTGAACAACAGGTTTTCCATAAGGAAACTTTGTTCTTGTTTCTGAAATTATCTTTCTCGTTTCTTCTGATCTTTTTTTAGCCATTTCTAATTTTTTAAAATAAGGGGTAGTCCCGTAAGATTACCCCTTATAACCCTATTTAGTCCCACTAGGACCACCCGGTTTAGGGTTTGGAACTCCGGGGGATTGTGTTACTGTTATCATGGTTTCAAATTTTAGCTATTACCGAAATCATAGTAAATAGAAGCATCGTCACGCAATCTATTGAGCTCTTCAAAGCACTCCACCTTCATCGTTACCTGATTCTTCTCAAAGTTGTCTTGGTTCTCATAACTGATAGTTACTGAAAGAGCCTCTCCTTCTACTCTCTCGTAGTAGTAATTATCATAAACCAAGATGTGATCTGTTTGCGCCCAAGCCGCAGGAATGATTGGCATACCAGCAATACGGATGATACCGTTACCGTCAATCAATACACCACCTGGAATTGAATAGTCAGATGGTTTGGTTGCAAGTATTCTTTGCCATTCGCTCCAGTCAATTATTCCATAAGAAGCATCAAAGTTTCTACCTCTCTGGCTGGCTATTACCTGTAAAATTTCCTCAACATCTGCTTTAGCTAAAGTACCAGCGGGCAAACTTGTGCCTGTTGAGTTACCAGCAAGTGTATTAAATAAATAAGCGTTCTCTGCTTTGTAGAAATCACGAAGCAACATTTGTGGCAGTTTGTTCTGCATGAAATTCAAATTGAAAGTAAGTTGCTTTGTGAATGTTGCAAAACCGGCAATGTATTTCAACGTAGCTGTAATAGCCGAGAAAGTATATTGCAAGTTAGCTTTAGCAGAACCTTCAGTTTGAACAGCAGGAGCCTGAACGGCTGAAGTCTCACGATACGTTACATAACTTCCATTACCATCTGAAGGTGCTGTTGAAAGTATGTCACGGAAATTGATTTTCTGCGCTGGTAAAATACCCAAACGATCATTGAAGGTGGTTGTACCGATGCCTGTTGTTGTATTTGCAATGGTCATAATTGCTTTTTCTTCAAAGTCCATTGCGTTTTGAGGCAACTTGATACTAATCTTTTGACCAAGATCCAATTTTTCTATTTCGCTTTTCTTTTCCTTGAATTGTTCTATAACTCCACTCCATGCGGTTTTGAAATCAGGCTTATTAGCTGCATTATCTTTTCTCTTCTGACGATCAATAGCCAACTCATCAATTAGAACCTGATTCTTTTTAGCATCTTCAACGAACTGAGTAAAATTTGCTCCCAATTCTGTAATCTTAGCATTGATCTTACCCTCCATTTCATCTAATGCTTTTTTAGGAGCGCCGTTAGCTTGCTGATGAGTTAGAGTCTGCACGTCAATAACGACACCTCCTATCTTCTCTGATAGAGATGATTCCAAATTGTCTTTCATAGCGTCGAACATCTTTTGTAGTTGTGCGCCGCTAATTTTCATTTCATCTGCCATTGTTTTAATTTTTAAAATTTTAAAGTAAAATCCGTTCCCGGAACAAATATTTTCTTACAACTCCGACAGACTACATAGCCTTTATCAGAATTATAATTTACTTGTTTACAGGATGGACAGTCGACAACTTCCGACTTGGTTTCTTCGACCTTACTTTCTACTTCAACTGTATCGTCAACAATGGCGTTATCCGTTTGTTTGGATGTTAGTTCCGTGATAGTTTGTAAAAGTTGTTTGTTATATAATAAAAGAGTTTCAATAGTTTCATCAGTCGCTTTTGAATCACGACAAAACTTCTCTATTGCCTCTGCCTTATTCAAAAGTTTATTTATCTCGATACTACTTTTTAATCCGGTTAAAGGAGTGTTTGAATTTGCACCCCATGCAGTAAGGGATGACCCTTCCCAAAGTTTCAATTCGGTTAATTCCCGCAAAGTGTCGCCATCTTTATATTCATCCCACGGGGTTACTTGGCTAAACTTTTTTACTTGATAACCTATTGAATGTTCTTTTATCAGATCGCTTTCAACCATCTTGACAAAATCAACACCAAGTGAATGACTCCCTAATTTTGATTCGTAGTACAATCCTTTATTATCTTCTTTTAACATTGTGATAACCCCCAAAGGCTGCGAAGGATCGTGGTTAAGCAAATGTTTTATTCGTGGCTTTGCCGATTGTGGCCCTGTAGCTGCAATGGTTTTTGTAAAAGCACCTTTCATTATTATATCACCATCGCTGTCCAAAGAATCAAAGTTTGCAAAATATCCGGTTACAATTCCTTTGCGACCATCTACATCTTTTATTTGTATAGGGTCTGATATTGCAAAGTCTTTGTATGAATAAATATCTTTCATGTTATTTGAACTATTAAAGGTTCTAAAATATATGTTGCTACGAATGCCCAAAGTATTGCCGGTTCAGAATGAATTACAAAATGAAACAGCAAGAAAAATACTAGTATGAGCAATAAACGTATAATAAATAATTTCATAATTCGCTTGGTTTTTTAGTCCTCATTAAATTAAGTTTATCGCATCTTTCAACTGAAAAAGGTTTACCATTCTTTTTAACCAATAATTTTGTTTCAGTTTTTGACTGCAATACGAATGATTCATACTTATCACCATCTTTCATCCACCATACTCCCTTTTTCATATCGTTACGATTTGTTGTCTCCTTTGACGTGATGGGTAAATAACAATTGTACTTTGCCGCTTCGGTATTAATCGTCCACGACTATCCCGTTTCGGTTTTAATGACATTTGGCATCTACAATTAATAACTGATTCTGCTGAAGCCTTCGGATCTCCAGGGCTTTGCAACCTGTCACCATTGCGGGGGTCGATAAACTGATCTTCAAAATCTATTACCGTTCCGTCGAGTCCAATATGCGAAGCATGATCTTTAGGATTTATGCCTCTTGTTCTGTTGTCGTGTACTGCAATCCATTTCTTTTGCATCTGCCAATCGTAAGTCTCGCCTGCTGCAAGCGTGCCAGCATTTGAAGCCATATTAACCTCAGTCCTTACAATACGGGCTGCTTGGATTGCGCTGAATCCCGATCCTTCTAAAAGCCTAACTGTTTCGTCAATGCCTAATCCTTCGCTGATTGATTTATTGAGAACGTTAAGTAAAAAATCTTTGGTTGTTTCAGCTACTTTAAAAGTTATGTTCTGAATTAAATGATTGCGTAGGTAATTAGTAATCCAGTTTATCCATTGAGAGTTTAACCCAAACGAACCACCTTCTTTGGTTTCAGGTATAAACATTTGACTAAAAGAGCCATCTTTATTCGTCCAAGATTTATATTCTCCTTTTGGAAGTCTTATAATGCTTTTTCTTTCATCTTGTTTCAATGAACGAGTAATAATATTAGCCTGTCTTACCCCAACAGTAGAATGAAGAGTTTTAACTTCCTTAGTTAATCCTTCAAGGGTTAATTGTTTATTTATGTAAGTTATTGCCGCTTGTTTGCCTTGTGAATTAAGTATATGAGTAACCGTATCGAATATTTCATCAATAGGTTTCTTGATCTTTGGGTAGAAATAAGTTTCGTATTTTTTATCTAAGTTCATTTTGTTTTTTAATCATTAAAATATATTGTTCTCTCAACATTAATATCTTCCTTTTCTTATCAGGACAACAATACCTTTCCATTGGAAACTCTTGCTTTGCCATTTGCTGAAGCTGCTGCTCCGTTAGATTGACTGTTTGCTGTTCCATCTAATATACTTTGGTTCATTAATGCTTGATCAACTACGCTTGCTTGGTAGTCACTCAATGGCTGCATACCTCCGGAAGTCTTAACCCATACTTCGTCTGCTTCTGGTTCCGGTCTCATTTCCCAATTTATTGCTTCTCTTTCTTCGTTAGGTGTACGCATTGTTAACTGACTTACCGCCGTCATTGTTTGATTCATGTCAACTTGCAATTCAGGGAAACAATCAATATCGTAATCACAATAAACATTCTGCCCCTTAAGTGCGGTGTTAGTTTGTATCTGTCTATTTAAACTATTCTTTCTGCTGTTTAGTAACGGTATTGCCGAACGACTTGTTAATGCTTTCTCAGCCTCTTTCATGTTGTTGTAAGTCTTAGCCGTTAATCCTAATAACTCAGGAGGTACACCGTAAATATTACAGGCCATGATTGCATCCCATTCCTCTAAATCTTTTATACCAAGATCAGCAATAGTATTTCCTAATTGCGCTACGCCTGTTTTAACCCCACTTATTGCGTGTTTACCGTAGTTAGCGGGACCGGAATATTCTTCAGCTAACTTAATCTTTAAAGCGTTTGCCGCCTGTAATCCTTGTTCTGGTGAGAATCTAGAGTCATCCATGTAAATAATATCAGATAAACCGCCATTCTGCAATTGTGCTGCTGCTGCATCCTTTGATGAATTATTTCTAACAAGGTTTTTTAAATAAGGTTTCAAAGGAGAAAAACCGTATAATTGTTCGCCGTTTATGTTCCAATTTGGATTAACATACTTCTCATGTAGAATAGATTCCCTACTGAATATTTTGTTCCAAACCATTAACTGATACTCTGCTGGCTTTGCGGGAAAATCTTCTGTAACTTTTATAGTCATGTGTTGGGAAGGAAGCGACCACAAAGAATTTGGCATCCCTGAATTAGCCCCTAGACTTAGCGTTTCCCACCATTCGTAATAATCTCCCGTGAGGAGTTTAAATAAAAATAATGATCTGTTATGATCCTGAAACGTATCACAATCATTCGGGTATTTAAGCAAATCTTTTAATTTACCTGCCTGAATATTAAATGTACTTAAAGGCTCTAATGATTCATACTTTAGCTGCATTGCCCTCTTATAATCCTTTGCGGTAATATTCTTGTGAGACATTATTCTTTCATACTGCTTCAGTTTATTTTCATCAACTATTTTATACAATCTCCAGTCAGGTAGGATAACTTTATCTAGAATCAGATTTATAACAGCATAAATAATTTCATTCTTATTGTAACCTTCAGTTATGTAAGTGCTTTTATTGTCAGTAGGAGTAACTAATCTTCCGTTGACAATAGAATATCTGATACCTGGCTGTAGCTGAAGCCCTGTATACGGATTAGCCTTTTGCTCTGTTCGTCTCTTGTTCGGTATTAAAAAATCTAATAAACTCATGCTACGGGTATAACCCATTTAGGCGTTAATTCAAACCATTCTCTCATCATTAAAGTGTCGCTGAAGTCAGGTGAACGGCCTATTAATTCCTTCACCTTATCTTTGGGCATCACTTGTTTTTTATTATCCTTGTCCATATTATATTGCTTCACTTGTTCTAATTCTTCAATGATTGTTTGCTTTAAATTTTCTTCACACTCTATAAACAATCCATTGCTATTAATCCTATCGGCTAATTTAAAATAACATTGAGATTTTAAGTTTATAAAATTATCTGCCTTCACATTTCCCATTCTATCCATGATCGGCATATCTGGCCCCGGCAATGGTGTGCTATTATTCACGAACCCTTTACACCGTAAAATATCCACAACCCCGCCGCCGATCCCATCTTCATCCACAATCACATCACTCATTCCAATTGCATTCTGATTCCTATGCTCGTTTATCTTATTCGCTGATTCGGTAACACTCAAACCGTGATAACTGTACAATTTAACCCGATGCCCTTTCCATACTCCGATAACCGTATTATCATTCCCGTAACGTGCTATATCCGCTGTTATACATTTATATTCTCCGTTAACATGAGTATTACTAAAACAGTTAATGATGTGATCATACTCAATCAATGCAGCCGGGTCATCATCGTATCGCCAGTTACCGTTTAATAATCTTTCTCTGCTGTTCTTATCAAGTCCTCGTAATGATTCAATATAATGCTCAGAGATATTCGGATTGTCTGTTACTAATGCTTGAATAAATTTTCTATCCGTCCTTAAAGTGCCTTGCTCATTTGGTAAATAGAAATCATAGTAAGCCCAGCCTTTTGATGGATTTCCGGTCATTAGTAATTTTGGAATAAGCCCGAAGTCATCAATCTTAAACCTGATACGAGATTTAAGTATTTGCTTCGCCTTACTTATTATCTGAGGCGCCTCATCTACAAAAGCGTCTGTTACTTCCAATGAACCCAAACTATCGAACTCCGGATCACTAGGATAAGCGTACAAATCAGCTAGTATTATTTCCGATCCATTAAAGAATTTAATAATACTATCCTGTGCATTGTAAGTAATGTGACTTCCAACTTTCAATCCCTGCATTTTACAAACTTCAAAGAACGAATTGAGGGTGGTTTTTTTTAGGTTTTTTAACTCTGATCTCCCGATAAACCCTCTTGTACCAGGAAACTTTAATCTTCTTTTTATCTGCCAGTAACAACCAAGAACCGATTTCCCACCTCCTGCACATTGCCCCTAACTGTTACCAGAAAGGGGCTTGTTACGCAGCACCACCGTAGTACAATTCTCCAGTGGTGCCATCTTCGAGCACATCCAAAGCCCGAGTTTGTTTTATAGTTAATTTCAAGAGTAATAAAGTTTATGTCCTTTAATAGTATTATAGCTTTTCTTGCCTTGCAAAACTCTCATTGCTGTTCTTTCATCAAAACCCATTTCACGGCATAGTTCAGCCATGCTATCATATTTTGCAATTTCAACCCCGTTTAATTCAACTCTTACCGGCTTCATATTTGGCTGATTCTTCCGCATGCGGCAAATTTGTTCTTCAGAATATACACCCGTCTTATTTTTGTTCCACGCCTTTGATAATCCGGTATCGTAAGAATGTTGAGTATTATGCTTAGCCGTACACCATTCAAGATTATTAACCCTATTATTTAATTTGTCGCCATCTTTATGATTTATCTGTGGCAAATTATTAGGGTTGTCTAACCAACAAATAGCTACGATCCTATGAAGTCCAACGTGCTTAACGCCCAAATCTAAAGACAGACAAAGTATTCTATACCCATACTTGTCAATCTTACCAACCATACGCCTATTAGTCCGTTTACTGTAAACGTGGCCATGTGCTAAAACCAAGTAATGATCTTCTATTTGTTTCCTTGTTATCATAAAATGACAATGCCCCTGCTTGTGCAGAGGCTGAACTTAGATACACTAAGTCTAATTAAATCTGCCGGATCCCCGTTTGATTTAAATTTCATTAATTGCCAAATAAGCTAACTGCTTATTGGGTGTGTAAGTTAAATATTAGTTTTTAAAATATGAGAATTATTTTTCCCACCTAGATTTTTCTTTAAACATATCTTCCAAAACCGCCCTCATCGGAGCCTTGATTGAATTAATCGAAGTAGAAAAAAACATCCGGTCTTTGATATACTCTTTTATCGCTTCATAAGACAATAACTGATCAATCTTACAGTCAGCCATCTCCTCACCTTGTAGCTGTAATGATTCGCAGTAATAAGTCTTAACACATACCTCATCATTTTTGTTACCAAATAACATTTTAAACTTAGCCTTATTATAAATTATTGGTATATGAATATCAAAGTTCATCGCATCCGGTAAAATATTAATAGTGTTCTCAACAGCATGGGCATATCTAGCCGTCAGGTTTCTATTCATTTCATTTGCTATCGGACCGTTATGCCAGTATTTAATATTTTCAGCATATAATGGTTTTAATAGAAAGTGATCGTCGTTGAACATAATAAAATCATCAGTAACGTTATTTAATTCACACCCTATTAAAATCTTCTGGTAAATAGTATATTGTTTCCTCCCGTCATAATCTTGTGCTGTTACTGATTCGCCAATATACCATGATGGCGGCTGACCTATTACCACAACATTCCCGAAGCCCATTAAGTTAGCCTCTATTGACCTTAAAGCGTAAAGCAACTCAATTCCTTCGTGAATATCGGGTTTGTATGGAATTAATATTGTAATGGTATTTATTTTCTTTTAAAAGCCATACTCAAAATATTTTGCAGCCCATGTTTGGATTTGCGTATTATGTCTTCGTGTCCAGATTCGGCAATAGCTCTCCACCCATAAGAATCCATAAATGCCATTAAACTAAATGGTGAATAATGACGTATATGCTCGTCTGGCTTCAAATGGTGGTACTTATTTTCAAACCAATCCAATCCCTCGGTATGAAAATGACAGTAAGGAAGGCTTATGCAAATCGTTTCTGTAGGCAAGTCTTTAAGAAACGAACAATCTGGGAAATGTTCTAAAACATCCCAGAAAGTATAAACATCTGCCTTAACAAATTCAGGCATTAAATAAGCCCCGTCTAAAGGAACTCCGGTTATGTCGTGACCGTAAACGTAAGGGATCAAGTCTTGCTTTACAAAGTTTATAAAAGCTGCGTTTCCATAACCGACATCCATTAAAGAGTTTATTTGCCTACCATGTGAAGCACAGGCAAAGCCAGCCCTCAGGGCTTGGAGTAAATCAGATCCTCGTTTATACTGTTCGCTATCATATATTGCAGAATAGTTAGGATCATAAACAAAAGGCCTATGATCAAGTTGAGTAATAACTCCAAATTTATCAATTCCATATTTACGTCCTTTAGCTGTGAAGTTCATTTAAATCTTGTTTGTAAATGTGAATCAGGCCTGTCCATATCTGAAAACGTATGATGAGAAGCTAAATATTCAGCGCCTAATAAATGTTCATTTGGTGTATGCAAATGACAGTTAGTCTTAGTACCGTTTTTTACAAGATAATATTCCTTTCCTAGTCCTTGCGCAATAGTCAATGCTACCCCTTGATTACAATATAACGCTGCACAGTCCCTGATAAACCGAGCCATTTCTAAAAGATCATTAGTAACCAAATCTATTATAGGGCCAAAGCGTAATGAAAAATCTAACCATTCAGACTGAAAACCTATAAAGAAAACGTGCTTATATTTTTCTTTCGCTTCAGCATATATCTTTTTCCAATCGTATTGCAATCCATTCCATCTGGGAGTTAAGTGTATTAAAGCAAATGTTCCTTTAAGTCCAGAAGGCAAATCGTCTATTTTTAAAAAAGGTTTCGTATGATCTGCTTGAATACCAAAGGTATCAAAATACCTTTTCACAATATGTATTCGTCCCCGTTGGTTCTGCATCCTTGCTAAGTCTAGATCATAATCATATTTCAATCCTGGCCAGTTAAAATATGACCAATCGTTATCGGTAGGTATAAAAGGATGGACTGATTTAATTGAAGGCTGCTGAAGCAATAAATCTTTTACAAAATCAAATTGGTTTCCGGTGATATATTGCGCCTTTTTAATATATAGCATAGCCTTCCTTTCATTACCGCATATATGATTTATGGTAGGAATACTAAATACAATGTCCCCGCTATTACCACTATGGCAGAACAAAATATCGCTCATGGTACTTCTTTTGTGCTTGTTATTACCTTACCATTCAAAAACCAATCAGTCCCGTTAAACTTAATAACGTTCTCCCCCTTTGTGTATATTGATCCTTTGCGAATCCAGTCATGTCGTTCTAAGTAGTAACCGCTGATCATCTTGCTAAAAGTATATTGTTTATAATCGGGTTTGAAAGATATTCAATTCCAAGTCCCATCATGTCTAATCTTTTTTCAATCATCTTAGTTGAAAATCCAGTAATTAAATTATGCGTCATGTATAAATAATCATCAATTAAGATAACACATTTCTTGCAATGTTTTTCAATAACATTTAATTCCCTTAACAAAGGATAATTTTCTTCCTCGCCTTCCATTAGCATTGAATGAGCGTCTAACCAAAACATTATTTTCTTATCTTTTAGTTTCGGTAATAACTCATCCAAAACCTTCGGACTATCGCCAATGTGGTAATTAATATTATTTAGCCCATGCTTGTAATGAGGATCAAGAAAATTACCCAAGTCTATTGTATGTATTTCTAAGAAGCCTGCTTGCACCGCTAATGTAACACCCCCTCCCATATTAGTGCCGGTTTCTATGAATACCTCGCAGTCGCCTTTGTAGGTCTTGAAATAATTCTCGTTAACTGGCATACTCATAAAATGTGTTTCCATGATTTACCAGCAACAATGGTTTTTATGTTGCCTTTTGTTGTGTTGTATTTTTTAGCAAGATCAGCATTTAAGCCACGAACATTAGCGCCATTAATTTTAAAACCGACTAAAGGCTTCCAAACTTCCATTTTATATTTTTTTAAATTCTATAAGCCAATCAAATAACTGTTCTGGTTTTAGGGGATGCTTAGCCGTGCCAAAGGTCGCTCCTTTATACGCCCCCGATTCTATTCGCTTTTTATCAGGCCATGTTTCTATCATAGCTGCTAACTTCGGTGAATAAAGCATCACAGTTTGTTTAGCCCCTATCGTTTCATTGATGATTGATAGCCCAGACTGAAACCCTACAAACATTTCTAATCGCTTTAAAATCTCAATCGTTACTCCTAATGACTGATTCATTGCATTAATGTAAATCTCTTTAGGGAACAATTTCATTAATTCATCCGATAACCCAAGATCATACTCAGCTCCAATGAAAACAAATTTATACTCCGGATTGTGAACTCTTAGTAATTGGATAAACCTTGACCATTCATCTAAAAGCCATCCTGACATATAGCGGGAGTTAGAATAAGACGTTGTGTAGATGCCAATGTATTTACCTTGACTTATATAAGTTGGTTTTTTTATAAAATTATCAGCCTGTCTAAAATAATTGTCTGTTTGATACGGCAATATAAAACTAGTTTCCAGATCAGGTAAAAAATCTTCAATTCTAAACCCTGCTTCCAGATGACTATTGGCCTCCAATGAGAATTTATCTGGCATCTGTTTCCATAAACCACGACTTGCATCACGTTTAATTTGTTTGTAACCTGAGTTAGGAATGTATTCAAATGATTCTGTTAATTGTGGGAACAAATCAAATAACGGCTTTGATCTTTGGGGTGAACCATCGCCAACTTTCCAATGGAATTTTTCTTTCTGGTTTATTAGTTTCATTAATAACCAGATCGTATCTCCGATTCCTGGGCAAGTTGTAATTGTACGGGTCATAGTTTTATATATAGTTCTTCACCGGTTAATGCGAAGTAAAGATTTTGGAGTTGGTGGACGTATTTAATCGCTGGTTTTATCCCAAATTCAAACTTGCAAAATCCATCAAAGTAGTATGTAAGATATTCGCCCATTCCGAACTTACACCATGTTTGTGCATTCACGTTTAACTTATCTTCTTTTTTAAATCCCGCCTTCTCTAATATTTCTGGTGTGATGGTAATGGGTTCTGCTGCAAATTCATCCATATTAGGAATGCTAAACACTTGCCTGTAATCTATGCCATCATAAGTAGCGTTAACCCAGTTACCCCGTCTTAATTCATTCGTATTAATCATTTATTTCCGTTTGCGATTTCTTCAGCCTGCTTTGCCATAGCTTTTAAGCCATCAACTTCAGCTTGAATAGATTCTTTTAATAGTTCCAACAACTCAACCCTTTCTTTTAGGTTTAAAGATAAAGCCCCCTTAGTAATACTTTCTGTATTACGGGGCGTCCTTGTTTTTGCTTCTTTTGGTGTTACATCTTCCATGTTATTTGTTTTAGGTTTATAAAATAGACGTGATTTAATTGATGCTTCTACGTTTGCAAAAATGTTTTGTTTCCAATCATCCCACGTGTCTATGCTATGCGGCCATGCCATGTTATTTATTTTTTCTATTATCAATAACGATTGCTGTTATCAATCCAACGAACATTAAAAAGTTTAGTACGGTTAATATAAGAGTGGCAAGCTGCATCGTATTTAAAATATTAACGCCGATCCTATACAAGTTGTGCCACCACATCCTGAAGATGGAAGTGCAAGTATAAGACCGGGGTTATTATCGTTTATTATTTTCATCAGCGGCACAATGCTGTTTATAATTGCTAACCTAAATATAATATTTCATATTACCAAATAAATCGTAAATTTACTCATGGCATTCTTACAACCAAAAAAAAAGACTATCGAAATAGTTTATCTGGAAAAAGATATAATCATGGTTGGTAAAGATAAATTTCACCATCATGATCACGAACTACAAGAGATAAAAATAGCACTCACATTATTAATCAAACA
>Ga0193697_1000237_pt1 | contig 21873 bp, 18 predicted proteins | sample L3m2metaG_FD_145073 | JGI IMG/M metagenome (GOLD analysis project Ga0193697, IMG submission 145073) | Soil microbial communities from a riparian zone of the East river system, Colorado, United States - L3m2 | ecosystem: Environmental > Terrestrial > Soil > Riparian zone | place: USA: East River... | reverse complement strand
AGCGGCGGTTTGAAAGAAGCTGCTGGCCGCTCCGGCCAGGAGTTGGCTACCGGCGAGGATGCCGGAACTGAGAACCTTCTGAATGACCAGCGGCGCTGCGATGGTGCTGAACACAATCCAGAACGCGACCACAACAACGCCGACAGTCGCTTGCAGCGAGTAAAGCGTGGATGTGGGATCAATGAACCTGAACGACGAGTCGGTCATGAAATCGAGAATTCCCTGCGTGATGAGAGCAGCCACGGCCCAGCCGAGCGGCCAAAGAAGAACGCCAACGATATTCAAAAGATAACGGCTGCCCGTTGAACGCAGCGGTCGGATGGCCATGAGGCCGATTAGGAGCGGCGAGAGAGCGTAGCCAGAGAACAGAATGAACTTTTGAATGATGTAAGCCCAAAAAAGGAGCAGCGACGCGAACTGTCCAATCAGCCAAAGAATGCCGGAGATGAGGACTTCAACCGTGAAACTGCTGATGTCGCTCAAGATGTCCCACCAGGAATGGTCGTCGCTGCCAGTATCGCGTCGAACAACAAGGAGTTGATTGTACTGGTCCTGCACGTGGCTTGGGTCAACGCCCAAGCCGTTCAGGATGGAAGTCTGCACAAGCTGCTGAACCTGGTTGCCCCATTGCGGCAACATCACGAGCAACGCGGTGAGCACGAAGAGCCGCACCATGTGCAACACCAGCGTCTTGCCCGTGAATCCGTGCAACACGATCAAAATCGTCCCGACGATGAACAACATGAAGGCGACGATGCGGAGCAGCTCGTGAAGCTCCGCACTCTTTTGGAGGAACGTCGGGAACATGCTTTCAAAGGAGGCCATACGCCGGGACGATTGAGATTGCGGTTATCGGGTTGGGAACTCCGTGGGCGCGTTCATCAAGCGAAACTTCTGGCCGTACCTCTGCATCGCTTCGGTGAACTCCGCGTGTTGCTGCTCCTTCTTCGCTTGAATCTGACGCTGCGCGTCGTTTCGATTGGCAACGTCCTGCACAAGTGCGGACGCCGTGGCCTGATTGATTTCGTAGTCCGTGTTGTTGAGCGCAGCGGACATGCCGATGAGAACGCCCGTCAACTTTTGCACTTCCGCGTCAGTCGTCGCGGACTTGAGTTGATCGGTGGTCGCGGCGATTTGGGCTTTCAACGCAATGCGTCGCGCTGTCGCATCTGTGGAGACGGACAAATAATTGTCGGTCGTCTTCTGCACGGCGGCGACCGGAAGATACGGCGCTTCCAATCGAGTTACTGTGTGGCCGTTGGGGGTCTCGAACGTCGTCCCGATGCTGTGGAACAAGCCGCTGGCGTTGTACACCATCGCCTCGCCCGCGTTGACTGTCGTTTCGAGCGTCGTCAGCGTTTGGCCAAGCTCCGTCTTCCTTAGATCGTTGACGAGTGGCTGGACTGTAGAAAGCAGGACTGCCCTTGGATCGCCAAACAGGTCCTCGTAGTGTTTGAACTCGTTGAGCTGGTCGGTGAGCGTTTGGATTTGCTGCACCTGGTTGTTAACCATCTCAACGTATTTGGCGATGTTCTGCGCCTGAGCCATGATCTGCTGCATGTTCATGGTCGGGTCATAGACGATCCACTGAGCGCGTGCGGTCAGCGCGACGCTTACAGTGGCGAGTGTGAATGCGATGAATCTTTTCATGGTGCTTCCTTTCGTTACTCCTCGATGCGGAGATATTTTGTGGATGGTTGGAACGTTACCCCGTCAATGCGCTGCTCCGGCAACTGCACGGGATAAAGACGGACACTGCTGATCTGGTTGCGCTGGCGCTGCATGGACACGTAAAGCCAATACTGTTGCTTCACGGCGTCGCTCTTGCCCTTGTCGTAACCAGTAGCGTAAGCCTTCTCGGCTTGTTTCTTGGCAGCGTAATGAAGCCCTTCACTCAGAATCACTCCGCCCGCAGCGCCAGCGGCGGTCGCGACAGGATCGCCGTTGGAAAGCTCGTGGCCGAGGTATGCGCCGCCCGCGCCGCCCACCACATCACTAATAGGGCGAGTCGCGGCGCAGCCGGCGAACAGGCCGACAACAAGAGCGGCAAGAAGTGTTCTGAACATGATGAGCGTGAGTGTGGTTTTCATAAACGTGAGTTGCTGACGGTTTCGTGTTTGTCCTCAGACCGGCGATTCGAGTGAAGGATGATGCCCTCGACGACGCTGGAACTTCGGCGAAGCTCGCGGGCGCGCCGGTCGAAATGCTCACCGCTCGAACTGGAGCAGTAGAGCATTTCAGGCGATGCGACGTTGTGCGCTGTGCCGCAAAGATTCCGCGCCGAATCGGTGTGCAGGTAAGTGAACGGCGAATACTTCTGCCCGCTTTGATGGTCGGGTAGCGGGTAGTTCATGATCGCGTGTTGGGTCACTTCGGGCAGCGCGATGTCTTTGCCCATGTCCTCCAGGTCCGCGCGATCGTTCTGCCGCAAGATGAAGAACTGGCGGGAATTCCCGAAAACGGCCGAGCGGATACGCGACTGTTTGAACCGCGCGTACTGCTGCACGATGGAAATGTTCCAGCAATTGAACTTGCGAAGCTGCGCGTAAGATTCCTGAACGATTTCCTGTCCGCCCGGAATGTCGAGGAAGCGAGCGACTTCCTCGTACACGTTCCGCTTCCGAATCGCGCGCGGCAAAGTCATGATGTGTTTGCGCGCGTGATTCGTGATGAGGAAGCCAGCCGCCGATTTCAGTTCCTTCGCCGACTCCGGGATGTAGCCGAGTTCAAAATGAGCAATCTTTCCGGTGAGCGAAAGGTTGCTCGTCCCATCGAATAGGCAGCCGTAGTTCCCGTCGCGACACCACGGAAGAATGAGCGTCGCAATCTCCATGATCTGGTCACGCTCCGCGCCCATTGGGTCGAGCATCATCAATTCTTGGAGCATCCGATGGGTCGGAAACTCGTCGGGCGTGAAGTAAGCAAAGGCGAGATTGCGGACTTCCTTGCTGGTCTTTGGTTCTTTCAGGAACTTCAACGCGGCCGCCTCATCGAATTGCTGCTGGTATTCCTCGGCCTCGTCGGGGTGGCTTGCCTTCCAGTCGCGGAAGTCCGCAAAGGTTTCCAGGCTCGTTGCGCCGGGCGGCATCCTCTCGCCGCGAAATTGTTGCAGGGCCAGAGCGTGCCGGGCAATGGCGAGAAGCTGGTCGTGGCGTTTCTTTTGCCAATCCTGAAACGCATCCTCGTAAATCAGGTTGATGTACTTGGCGATTTGCGCCTGCCGGAGCATCTGCTTGTCCTCCTGCGCACTCGTCCCAATCATTCGCGCCACAAGCGCAGTCGCGGCGGACAAGTGGTCGGGTGTGAGCGGCAGCCCTTTCGTATCGAGGTAATTGATCGTGAGGTCGCCGTCCGGGTGGATGATGATGGGCCGCGCGCCTTCTTCGACCGTCGCCGTGTAAATTCCGTAGCTGAGTCCCTCCTCAATGATGACGGTGTAGCCGAAATAGCCTTCGGTCTGCGTGAGCAAATCGCAGACAGTGACGGACTTCCCCGCTCCTGACATGCCAAGCAAAACGGCGTGCTGCGGCATTTTGTTGTCTTCAGAACCGGAGAACGTTTCGATGCCAACAAGGTTGTCTTGTGGGCCGTCATAAATGGCCTCAGCCGTCGCGAGATGGCCAGTGAAGGTGCTGGTGACGGGGAGCATGTCCGCGAGGAAACGGTGCTCCGCGTAAAGCTTGCGATGCTCGTACCGTCCCCACGTCCAGCCCGGCCACGTCTGGAAAAACAAATTCTTCGATGTGCTCGGTAGGTTGCTCTCAAAGTACTGCGCCGCGTTCATCGAATTGATCGCGTTCTTGATTGCCCCGGCCTTCGCATTCAGGCCATCGCGGGTCTTGTCCCAAACGCGAATCGCAAACATTGCGTGGAAAGGAATCGTCTGCCCCTGCATCAACGCGTGAATCTTCTTCTGCTTTTTCTCCATCACGGTGAGCAGCGAAATTTTCTTTTCGCTCGCGTAGTCGCCGGCGATGCGGTCGTGCTCCTTTTCCTCTTTGTTGATTTCCTGGGTGATCGGGAGCGGATCAACGTTGACCGTGATGGTGTAATCCAGAAGCCGCAGGTTGGTCAGTCGCTGAACGATTCCCGGATACGTCGTGCGCGGCCAGCGAGTCAGGACAATCAGCGAGTGGTAGTGACCGTCGAGGAAGAATCCGAAGTCCGATTGCCCGTTGCCTTCGCTGTGCCAGCAGTTCTCTTGAATTGAAAGATCGGATGCGAACTCGTCAGCCGGGTCGTAATCGAAGCGGTCGTTCAACGACGGATTGAGAAATCGTTTGTAATGCCGGAAATGGTCGAGGTCGGTCATAGGCAACACTCGCGCGCCGCCTGAGCCAAAGATTTCCAAAAGCAGCCGGTGGATGTGCTCGAATTCGGTTTCAAGCTGATCGAGCAGCGTCGCGTAGTAGTCGCGACGGGCTGCGGCTGTTTGAAAAGTCGTCGGCGTATTCTCCAGCGAGCGCGAGATGTAAAGAATCACGCGCTGGCGGCGCAGTTTGCGCTCCGACATCGCCTGCCAGTACCGCGAGAACCGCTCGTTGCGCGCCCGTTTGGTCCAGACGTTGGTGAAGCGTTCCGTCTCCTGTTGGTAGCGCAAAAGTTCCCCCTTGTAGTCAGAATCGGAGAAGTACTGAACCTGGAGGCGCTGATGTTCGTGGAGCGAGGCCAGCAGGAGACAGAGTTGGTCCTGAAACTCGTTTAGGTCTTCAACCGGGCTGTTCGTGAGGTCAGGAGCTTCAAAGACAAATCCTTTCGACACGTAACCGCCGCGCCGCAAGTGATTGAACACAATCAGGTCGCGAACGAAGAATCCATTGGGTGCGCGGTCGAACATACGTCAGACACGAATGGGTTTTGCTGCGACGCCAACTTGGTAACGCTTGCGGACCTTGTCTGTGAGGCGTTCCACCTTTTCCAAATCACCCGCAAGACGCTGGACCGAGCGTGCCTTGCCAATTTCGTTGGTAGCGATGTACGCCTCTCGAACGTGTGACAAGGCACGCTCCATGTGTTCACGGGCGGTCGGGTCGAGATCGTTGCGGTGCAAGTTCTCGCGCAACGCCTGTTCGGCATTGTTGAGTTCTTCAAGAATAAGACGCATGGCTTACTCCTTGGCGAGGGGGTGGGTGAGGCGGTTTCCGTCTGGACCAAAGCCGCTGCCGGTAAGCACGCGCTCGAAAATGTCGCGGTCAAAGCCGGGCGGCTTTCCTTGTCGCAGCCCAAAGATGTAAGCAAGGCACAGCAACACCGGGACGAGCGCAATGCCGAACGAAGTGAGCAGTGACGACTTCAACACCACGAGAAACAACACGAATAAAGTGATGCCCGCGCCGACGCCGCCGACGAGCCACCAGAACAGTCCCCCTTCCAGTCCCCATGTCCGGCCTTTGGAGTCAGACGCGGCGTTGGTGTCAGTGAGACGGAGATCCGTTTTCATGGTAGCTCTGGCGGCTGGTGGCGGGATGTTTTGGTGAGATTAAAAATTGCCGACGCCGACGCTGCTGTTCGCATCGAGGCCGAAGATTTTGTAGAACGCGAACACCACTGCCGGAGCAGATGCGATGATCGCTCCGCCGATGATGGACATCTTGCCCTGGTCAACGTCGCCACGGCGGATGGCGAAGCCACCGTAAATGACGGCTGAGATGCCGAGCACGAAACCGAACATCATTATCACGGCAAGGCTGTTGCTGATGCCGGTCTTGAGGTCGGTTGAACTGAAGCCCTGCGCGAAGACGGAGGGCGCGTTTAGGATGAGCATCGCGGCGACCGCTAAGGCCGAGGAAAGCCGCGAGCGAACTTTGGATGCGAGACTTTTGGTGAACTTCATAACGTTGATGCTTTGTTGTTTCTTTTTGTCCTCGGCGGCACTGCCGCCGTATTACGCGCACACAACTAGCACCAACGCGCCGAGCGAAGATGTATGTGATACACAAAATGCGAGTAAGTCCCTGCTAAGAGTACGGGATGAACAAAACGACGGACTCGGCGAAGCTCACCAAGCTCCACGAACTGAACTCAGTCTTGCCTCGCGAAATCCGCGGCCAGTCCCACGCCCTGCCACGAATCACTTCCGCGGTGCAACGCGGCGAGCTCGGTCTGACCAAACCAGCGCGCCCACGTGGAAGCTTTCTGCTGCTTGGACCAACCGGAGTTGGGAAGACGGAAACGGTCGTCGTGACGACGAATCAGGTGTTCGGGTCGGGAAAGCTATTTCGGTTCGACATGTCCGAATTTCAAAACCAAGAGGCTCTTGGTTTGCTGCTCGGCGCGCGTCTTGGCGAAGTCGGATACCTGGGCGGGGTGCGTGAACGTGGGTCGGAAGGCTCGCTCCTGTTTGATGAAGCTGAGAAAGCGCATCCGCGCGTTCTCGATATTCTACTGCAACTCTTGGATGCGGCGCGCATCACCGTCGCGACGGGCCAGACCTTAGACTTCAGCGGTTTCTACGTCTGGCTCACCTCGAACATTGGTTCTGCCGAACTGATGAGCCTTCAACATTCCAATGATGCCACACTGGAACGCCACGTACTGACGCGGGCACAACAAGCCCTTCGCCCGGAGATTTTCGCCCGCATCAACGAGAAGCTTGTGTTCCACCGTTTGAGCTACGAACACCAGTTGGAGATCGCGGAGAAGTTCCTTTCGCGTGAAATCGAATTCCTCAACGCACGCGGCCACAAGCTGGAACTAGACAAGGCCGTGTTGCCGTTTCTCGTGCGAAAGGGATTTCACCCGAAGCTCGGCGCGCGGCCAATGCGCGATGCCGTTGAAAAACTGGTGGGTGATGCTGTTGCCGATTCTCTGCTTAGCGCGCGAGACGCTTGCGGCGTACTCGTCGTGGACGAAGGGCACGATTGCCTCGTCGTTCGTTGATCAAGCCAAGGAGAGATACAAATGATCTTCGCCAATGTCCTTGCTTGGTTCTACGGCTCCGAGTTTTCGCTTCCGAAGTTGCTCGCAGACTTTCCGAATGGCTTTTCGCTTTGCTGCGTTCTTGGGAAGGCTCACAACCAAACAATCAGCAAACTGCTTGCCCGCCTTGTCGCGGTAAATGTCGGGCACTATCACGGCCGTCGCGCCTGCGTCATAAAGCTCCTTCACGAACTTTCCTGTCTCAGACTTTGCCGCATCGCGCGCGGGCTTGAACCGGCCCAACGAACGGACAGCCTTGTCGCCGTTTTGCTTCAACCATCCCCGCCCCTCGCAGCGGTTCTGCTTTTCCAAGAGCGAGCCGACGAAGACGTCAAGGATATGCCTTTCCGTCGTGTGGTTCTTCGGCGGCAGCTTCGCTGGTTTACCGCGAAACTTCGGCAGCATTTTGTCCTTCGCTGCTGCCTCACGATACGTGTCTGCGCTGACGACTTCCCCATTCAGATAGAAGCGTTCCGAAAGCAGTGTGCCGTCTCGAAGCCAAATGCGATTTCGTCCGCAGAACTCGCCGCGCACGGTAGAGACTTCCAATTGAAGCTGCCCGTTGTCGTGCCAGGCCCGTTGGATGCCCGTCCCGTTCACCATCCTGTATTTGCCAAGCAGTCGCCCAGCCTCATCGAATTGGCGGCAGATGCCGTGAGGCAGGCCGTTCTTGTACGGCTCCTCCGACGCGAGCATTCCGTTCTTGTGCCAGGTACGAATGACCCCGTGCCTGTGACCATTCCGCACAGGTACTCGTTCACGAAGTTGTCCGCTTCGATAAAAGTTCTGTTGCTGGACGGTGGTGCTCATTACGTGTGCATTCATTACCGACTCTTTCCACCTTCCGGTTCGATTCAACACTCGGTTGGCCGCAAAGCCAACAAAGAGTTGTTCACAGCGTTCGGGAACGGAAGGGGCGCGAACTCAACGCAGCCCCACGAGAGGCACCGCGAAGCGCCTTTGAGAGAACCACGCCAAGCCGCGCCCGATTGGGCGCGTGCTTCGGCGGTTCTCTCGTCCATTGAAAATTCGCGGTTTTCTCGTGGGACCGAACCGTTGCGACGCAAATGTTATTTTGTCTTCGTCACTTCATGTCTGGCTGCAAGTTCGATTGCAAAACGTACTATTAGCGAGATTCGCGGGCGACTGCAACCCCGCTCCGATAGGCGGTCAATTTTGGCCGGCTCAGGGCGCCTTCTCTCGCTCCCCAAGATTCTCCATACAAAGTTGCTGGGCTTTGCAGTGGGGCATTCACCCCAGAATTGTCCACCAAGCGCAGCGACAGATTCCAGCGATGAAAACCTAGAGGCAAAAACTTCCGGCGGCGGCGGGCGGGTCAAGGAGGAACGGAAGCCACTGAACCGTAGTATCCTTGACGCGCCCGCCGACGCCACACAATCGAACCCGGTTTCATCGCGCTGTCACGGCGGCTTGTCCAATGATTCGCCAAAGAGTGTGTTATGAGGGCAGCGCGTAACAGACCTCCTCGCGAAGCGGTTCAACACACGTCTGGCGGATACAAAGTCGTTCTGTCAGGAGTGGTCGAATTACTCAATGCGGCACGACGAGCTTCCGCGCGCGTCGTGAATTCGTTGATGACGGCGACGTATTGGGAAATTGGACGGCGCATCGTCGAACACGAGCAGGCCGGGCAGAAAAGGGCCGGGTACGGAGAGGAAGTCGTCAGGAATTTATCAGGCGATTTGACTCGTCGCTTTGGGCGCGGTTTTGGCCCTGCACAAGTCGCAGCGATGAGGCAATTTCACCTGACGTTCCCACTGCCGAACAATTTCCAATCAGTGATTGGAAAATCTGAGATTGTTCAATCTGCGATTGGCGAATCTTCTGCGGGAACGATTGAACGGTTGAGTCCGGTTGCTCGTGCCCTCCCATTGCCGTGGACGCACTACGTTCGCTTGCTGCGCGTGCGGACTTCGCTGGCGCGCGACTTCTACGGTCGTGAGGCGTTATCAGGCGGTTGGTCTGTTCGGCAGCTTGACCGGCAAATCAACTCTCAGTTTTACGAGCGCACTGCGTTGTCGAAGAACAAAACTGCGATGATGCTGAAAGGGGGGAAAGCGGAGCCGGACGATGCCGTCTCCGCCGATGAGGAAATCCGCAATCCGGTCGTCCTCGAATTTCTTGGGTTGAAAGACGAATACTCCGAAAGCGATTTGGAGGAGGCGTTGATTCGACATCTCGAAGCTTTCCTGCTCGAACTCGGCAACGAGTTTGCATTCATTGGCCGGCAGAAGCGGCTGCGGATCGGCCATGAATGGTTTCGTGTGGACCTGGTGTTTTTCCATCGCCGGCTGCGTTGCCTCGTCATCATTGATCTCAAAATTGGCGGACTCGTCCATGCCGACATCGGACAAATGAACCTCTACTGCAACTTTGCCCGCGACCATTGGACGCAGATCGGCGAAAATCCGCCGGTGGGTCTGATTCTCTGCACCGACAAGGATGACGCGCTCGCTCATTACGCGATGGAGGGTTTGCACAACAAAATGCTCGTCCGAGAATATCGCACTGCCCTGCCCAAAGAATCTGCCCTGGCGGCGGAGATCGCCCGCACACGGGAGTTGTTGGAGCACCGAGCGGAGTCGCGCCGGGTATCACGTCCGCCTCGGCGATGACAATGGCTTCGGTCTGCGGTCTGCGAGCGGGGAAGTGGAGCGGAGAGCGGAGAGGAGCGCCTAGCGGAACGCAGCCGGAGTGCAACGCCGCTTGCCAACCGCAGACGGAAGCCCGCCGCTCTTGCGGCAACACTGCAAATGCCACTCGTGACGAGCGCGCGGTTTGCGCAGTGGAACGGACGTGGTCGAGAGGGGGAAGGGGCCGACCGGCAGGCCGTGAAACGGAGCAAAACCGCGCGTTGGTCACGGCGATTGAATGGTTTGTCTTGCTTCGTCTCTGTCATTTTCCGGGAGTTGGGTTGAACCGCGAGGCGATTTGGGGCATGAAAGACCCTGTGTTGGAAGAGAAGCTAACAGGCTCCCAACGGTCGGCGATTCAGAACCTCATTCGAGCTAAATCAGACCGCGAAATCGCGCGACTGTTGCGTCAATCTCACCGGCTTCTGAATCTGCATCGCCGGCGTCGGTCGGGCATTTCACACCGGGAGCGGTGGACGGATTACGAGCTTCGCCTTCTCGGAAGAATTCGCGACGAAGAATTGGCAAAGCTGCTTCGGCGCGGGGTGACGGCCGTCGCCGGAAAGCGCGAATCACTCGGCATAGGTATTTTCTCACCGCAACGAATTCGATGGTCGAAACGTGAGATCGAACTACTCGGCAAGAGGCCTGACGCCGTGGTCGCGAGGATGCTGGGCCGCACTCGGTATGCGGTCCAGTTGAAGCGGCATTCGCTTGGGATTGGGCAGTGCTGGGAACGTTCCCGTCCCTGGACGCGAGATGAAGAAGCTTTGCTGGGCACGATGCGTGATGGAGAACTTGCCACCAAACTGAAACGAACCCTGTCTTGCGTGCGCACGCGAAGGAACGAGAAAACAAATGTGCGTTTTATTCGCACGCCCAAACGCTGGACCTCATCCCAACTGCGTATGCTTGGGCGGTTGCCCGATGTAAGAGTAGCGCGTCGAACCAGACGTTTCTTGGCATCCGTCCGCAACAAGCGCGTTCAACTCGGAATTCCACGTTATGCGCCGAAGCATCGGTGATCGAACATGGCTTCGGTCTGGAGTTGGCGGCGTGCAAGCGGAGGCGGAGCGAGCGAAACGAAGTGAGTGAAGCCGCGCAGCCGGAGCGACGACGCCAACTTCAGACGGAAGCTGCCGCTGATGCGGTCACGTCCAACGGATGTAGCTCGTGACGAGCGAGCGGTTTGTGTAGTGGAACGGGCGTGGTCGAGAGGGAGAAGGGGCCGACCGGCAGCCCGTGGAACGAAGCAATCCGCTCGCTGGTCACGGCGGCAAAGGTGATGAGCGTGAAGTCCTGAACTCAGGACGCAAAACGGGAGCCGACGTGTAGGCTCATGGGACCAACCGGGTTGTAGTAATGAGGAGCATTTCCTGGGGGCTGTTCAACGCATGTTGATCGGCATCGCTTCGGTTGTGATGTTGGCGACAGAAGCGCAGCGATTCTGCAACGGAATGAATTATGGAGTGCGGAAATAGCGAAGCGCCGGAGCCAAGCTCACAACGGAAGCGCCTCGCGAATGCGATGCAAGTCAGCGGTGACGAGCGCGAGCGCAGGAAGGCGAGGAGCGGGGGCAGAAAGGGCGCCGTCGCCTGACGAAGCGAACGCTGGTCACCGCGAATTGAGTGGACTCGTCTTTGATTGATGACCGCGATAATCTCCTCCGCGAATGCCCTTCGACCGCGAGCACATGAAAATGAAGGCGGCGGAACTTGCCGCCAAGGGCGTCTTCATTGGTACGTCGTCCTGGAAATACGACGGCTGGTTCGGTCATCTCTACACGCCTGCCCGCTACGAGTACCGCGGCAAGGTTGCAAAGACACGCTTCGAGCGCGATTGCCTTACTGAATATGCCGAAGTCTTTAAGACGGTTTGCGTCGATGCAGCCTATTATTCCTTTCCGCGTCGCGAGTACCTTCAGGGACTCGCCGATCAGGTACCATCCGATTTCCGGTTCGGCTTCAAAGTCACCGACGAAATCACAACGAGAAAGTTTCCGAACCTCGACCGTTTCGGATTGCGCGCGGGCAAGCCAAACGAGAATTTTCTAAATGCCGATTTGTTCGGCACCGCATTTCTCAAGCCGTGTGAAGGCATCCGGGACAAAGTTGGCGTGCTGATGTTCGAGTTCTCACGCTTCTATGCGAGCGATTACGAGCACGGCCGGGAGTTCGTTGCCGACCTTGACGCGTTCCTCGGCAAACTGCCGCAGGGATGGCCTTACGCAATTGAGATGCGAAACAGGTTTTGGTTGAAGGACGAGTACTTTGGATGCCTCGCCCGGCACAGTGTCACGCACGTTTTCAATTCGTGGGACGCGATGCCTTCCGTGAGCGAGCAGATGGTTTTGCCTGGCAGTCGAACAAACCCGGAACTGGTCGCGGCGCGATTCCTCCTGAAGCCAGGACGGAAGTACGAAGACGCCGTGAAAGCATTCCAGCCTTACGACAAAACGCGGGAGGCCAACGAAGATGCCCGGAACGCGGGTGCCGAGATGATTGTAGAAGGAGAGCGTTACGAGCCGCGACGGCAGACGTACATTTACGTGAACAACCGTTTAGAAGGAAATGCCCTTGAGACGATTGAAGCGATGCTCTCTAAAGCGGGTTAACGATTAGCCGCAAACAACGTCGGGGGCATGTCGCCAAAAGCCCTTCGCTAGGAATAGAGCGCGCCGGCGAGCGTAATACTCCGATAGTGGTGTCGCGTTGTTGAAGTTGTTGCGGCTCCCGGCGGGAGCTGGGTTTATGAACAGGCGACTACGTCGCCGAGGTCGAGCGGGCTGCTTTCTTTCACGTCGAGTTGAATTCATACTGCCTCATCTTCGATCTGTTTTTGGTTGTTTCGTGTTTTGATCACGAAAGCAGCGTACGTTTCTCGTGCACCAGAGGCGACGGATTCAGTGGGATTTACTGATACCAGCCTGGGAACTTTGCCGGGAACTATTGAGGATTTTACGGGGAGTGTTTCGGGGTGCGATCGGGAACTTGAGCTTAGCCAACTCGTGTATCAGGCTTGCGGCAGACCGCTCTCGCGTAAAAACAGTGGTTTGTTGCTGAAGCTCCTCAATCCGCGATTGTGGCATAAAACCATCTAGTGTTGACAACACCGACAAGCCATACTAGCCATTTGGCTAGATGGATGAGTTGACTGCTATTCAGCGCCGCGTTTTCGACTTCGTCCGCGACAAAGTGGTTGCGGGCCGCCCAGCACCGACGGCACGCGAAGTGGCCGCCAAATTTGGCTGGAGCAGCAAGCGCGCTGCCGAATGCCACTTTGAAACACTCATCCGCAAGGGCTGGCTGACTTCCGAACCGGGCAAGGCTCGTTCACTGCGCTTGAAGGACGCGGCACAAACCGTGCGACGCGCAATGGTCGAGATTCCTCTGTTTGGTTCTATCTCGGCTGGATTTGGCGCAGACCGTGAACAGGAGGTGGATGAGTGCATCCCCGTTACGATTGATTCCATTGGATTCAAACCCACGCGGAACACGTTCGCCTTGCGCGTGAGCGGAGACTCGATGATCGGAAGGCATATTTGTGACGGTGACATCGTTGTGCTCGAACACGGGCCGGACCCGCGTCCCGGCCAAATTGTGGCCGCGCTCATTGACCGTAAGAGCACGTTGAAAACGTTCGTCATAAAAAACGGAAAACCGTTCCTCAAGGCGGAGAACCCGAAGTATCCCGACCTGATTCCGTCCGATGAATTGATGATTCAGGGCGTGTTCCGCGCACTCATCCGCAAAGGCAAGGATTGAGAGGATGGACAGCGATTGACCAACTCATGATCCGATACTCAGCCGCGCCGCAAATCAATGTCGCGAGTCATAGTCCATCTGGACGCGGACGCCTTCTTCGCCGCAGTCGAGCAAGCAGCGGACCCCAAGCTGCGCGGGAAAGCCATTGCCGTTGGCGGCGAGCGGCGCGGCATTATCGCGTCGGCTTCGTACGAGGCCCGCAAATTTGGCGTTTATACGCCGATGCCCACTGCGCGGGCGCGCAAGCTCTGTCCAAAGTTGATCGTTTTGCCTGGCGACTTCGAGCGTTACGAGCAGTTCTCGAATTGGATGTTTGGCTACTGCTACGATTTCACGCCGGATGTGGAACAGACCTCGATTGACGAGGGTTACTTCGATCTCACAGCGAATCATAGAAAGCCGCCCATCGAAATCGCGCTTACGATCCGCAAGGCCATCGGGCAAAAACTCAAAATCACCGTCAGCGAAGGCATCGCCTCGAACAAACTGGTCAGTGCGATTGCTTCCAAGTTGAGGAAGCCCGCTGCGTTCCACGAAGTGCCGCTTGGCGGGGAGGTTGCCTTCCTCCATCCGTTGGCGAACAAGTGGCTGCCTGGCATTGGTCCGAAGACGAGTGTGCGATTGAACGCTGCTGGTCTCGCACGGATTTGCCACGTTGCGGCAACGCCTCTGGAGATGCTGGAACTGCTTCTTGGAAATCAGGCAGCAGGCATTCGCCGATTTGCGCACGGGATTGATGAACGTCCGCTGATTCCGGCGCGGGAGCCTCAGAAAACTTTCAGTCAGCAAGAGACGTTCGGCAGTGATCTGACCGACGAGGATTACGTCGAGGCCACGTTGCGACACATGGCGGACAGCCTGTTCGCGAAAGTGCGCGACGAGGGCCGGAGTATTCGCACGCTGACGGTCAAGGTCCGCTACAACGACATGGCCGAAGATCAGTTGAGTGACAGCCTCATTGAACCGACGGATTTGGAGACGGACGTGTATGGTCGCCTGCACGGGATGCTCAGGCACGTATGGAAGCGCCGCGTCAGCCTGCGGTTGGTTTCGCTCAAATTGTCGAACGTGTACGACGGCCGCTTTCGCAGCGAATTGCCGTTGGAAGTCTGGGCGCAACGACAGGACGCACGCTCGCGGGTCGCTGTGGTGATTGATGAACTGCGCAAAGCGCGCGGTCATTCGGTGATTCTCCGTGGCCATGATTTTCTCCTGCGGAATGGGCCGCGCGAGTCGTTGGTTCATGCCGATGGTGAGCGCGGACTGAACAAACGAAAACTGCAAATCATCGTCCGACAGAAGTCGTCGAGTTACGTTCCGTTGCGTTGCCACAGCTACTACTCGTTTCTGGACTCAACGCTCTCCCCCAGCGCCATTGTACAACTGGCGAAGCAGCACGAGTTGCCCGCCGTCGCGTTGACGGACACCGGCAACCTGCATGGTGTCGTTGAATTTGTTCAAGCAGCGCGGACGGCAGGCATCAAGCCTCTCATCGGCGCAGAAGTGCGCGTTGGGAATAGTCCGCTGCTACTATACGCAGCGAACGCGACCGGCTACCTGAATCTTTGTCGTCTGCTTTCGCGCCACGCTGAGGGTGCGGAAGGGGACGAAACTTCGGTTGCAGCAAAGCAGCGCCAGCCATTGAGACGGTCTTATCTCGCGCAGCACAGCGATGGACTCCTTGCGGTCAGTTCGGATGCGACGTTGGACGAATTCTTTCCGGGCCACTTCTACCGCGCAGCAACTCAGCGCGAGGGAGTCCTCGCCTGTCCAGCGTTTCATTACGCAAAGCATGATGATCGTCGGCGTTACGACATCCTCCAAAGCGTTCGCACGCTCACCTTGTTGGAACATGATCACCCCGATAAGCGCAACAGCGGGCGTTTTCACTTCCGCACGCCAACCGAATTCACTGCGATGTGCGCGCAACATCCAGAATGGATTCGCGCCACGCACGAAATTGCCGAGCGATGCGAGTTCGCGTTTCCTTTCGGGAAGCCGCAATTCCCTGCATTTATTCCACGCGATGGTACTCCCTCAAAGGAATATCTCCGACATCTCGTGCTTGATGGATTGCGCCGGCGTTACGTCGGCAAGCGCATCGTTTCCGACCTTGGGGCGAACGTGCCGATCGCACAAGTGCGAGCCCAGGTCGAGGAGGAGTTAGGCATTATTGCGGACGTTGGGTATGAGGACTATTTCCTCATCACTTGGGATTTGCTCCAAACCTGCGGCGAGCGTGGCATCGAATGGATCACGCGCGGCAGCGCGGCGGATTCGCTCGTCTGCTATTGCCTGGAGATTTCGGACGTGTGCCCGATTCGCTTCGGCCTTTACTTCCGGCGCTTCTTGAATAAGGAACGGATGGCCCTCCACAAACTTCCTGACATTGACATTGATTTCGCACACGACCGCAAGGACGACGTGGTGAACCTCATCTTTGAGAAGTACGGCCGCGAGCATTGTGCCGTGGTGGGCGGATTCTCCACGTTCCAAGTCAGGAGTGCGTTCGCGGAAGTGGCCAAGGTGATCGGTGTTGGGGAACGCGACGTGCGGAAGTTCACCGAGCATTTCCCGTGGGGCTTTGGCAGCGGTTGGGTGCCTGACGAACCGGCACCAAAAGGCGGCGCAGGTCTGATTGAACTGCTCCGCGCCAGCCCTGAAACTTGCAACCTGCCGCTCGATGAGGAGCCATACAAGACAGCCATCGAGACGGCAAGATTTCTCGACGGCTTTCCGCGTCATCCGAAAATGCACCCGTGTGGAGTCGTGCTTTCCCGCCAGCCAATGCACACGCTGACGCCAACGTTCATTGCCAATAAGGGCTACGCCACGACGCATTTCGATATGGACGCAGTGGAAGCAGTCGGCCTGGTGAAGATGGATATTCTTGCGCAAGGCGGACTGGCAGTGATGCGCGACGCGAAGGAATCCGTCACGAAACGCGGCATCACCGTTGACCTCATCGGTCTGGAACCGTGGCAAGATCCCGAAGTGTGGGAGATGATCGCCAGCGGCGGCGCCCGCGCCGTGCATCATATCGAAAGCCCCGCGATGACGAGCCTCTGCAAGATGACGAATGTCCGCGAGATTGATGGACTCGTCGCCATCGTGAGTGTCATTCGGCCCGGCGCGGCGAATGAAGGCAAGAAGCTGGCATTTACGCGCCGGTATCAAGGCATGGAACCAGTGGCCTATCCTCATCCGTCACTGGAATCGTGTCTGCGCAGCACTTACGGGCTGGTCGTTTATGAGGAGCACATTCTACAAATCAGCGAAGCCTTCGCGGGTCTGCCGCCCGGTCGCGCGGATGTGTTGCGCCGCGCACTGAATAAGCAGAAGCGTATTGTCATTGAGGAAATCCGCGGTGAGTTCTTCGCATCCGCGCGGGCGCGGGGCCACGCGCTGGAAAAGATTGTTGAAGTGTGGGAATTGGTCACCGGCTTTGCCGGCTACGCTTTCTGCAAAGCGCACAGCACAGCGTACGGCGTCGAGGCGTATCAAGCGGCGTGGCTGAAGCGATACTACCCGGCCGAGTTCATGGCGGGCGTATTGACGAACGGCAAAGGTTTCTATCATCCGCTGGTTTATGTCCTCGAATGCCATCGGCTCGGCTTGAAACTGTTGCCGCCGTCTGTGAATGCGCCGGGACCGGCCTTCGTGCCGCATGGGGAGTCCATTCGCGCGCCACTGACGCACGTCAAAGGACTCACGACGCGCACGACGACTGCGATGCTGGCTGCGTGCGAGCGAGGGCAATTCAAATCAATTGCCGATTTCTTTCATCGCGTTGCGCCATCAGGCGAAGAACTTGAAGCGATGATTCGCGTCGGCGCCTTCGATGAGTTTGGAGAGACACGCACACGCCAATTCTGGCAGGCGCAGCACGTCCTGAAGACCCACGGTGCTAACGCCGAGACCAACCAGTCCTGGCTCATCCCGCCGCCCGGATTGGAACAGCTTCCAGGAATCCCACTCAATGAACCGACTCGTCTCGAACGTCTGGAAGCGGAGACCGAACTGTTCGGTTTCGCCGTCAGCGGCCATCCGCTTGAATTGTTCGCCGATGTGGCGTGGAATACATACTGCCCGGTGAATCGTCTCGGCGAGTTCGTCGGCGAGACGGTCACGACATGCGGTCTCGTTGTCGAACAGCGCACGCATCACCAAGTCACGGGCGAGCCAATGAAGTTTCTCTCGCTCGCCGACTGGACCGGCATCGTCGAAACTGAATTGTTCGCCCAAACATACAAGAGCTACGGCTTGGCGACTGTTCGCTATCCTGTTCTTGAAATCGAAGCGCGCATCGAGCCTTTTGACAACGGGCGAGGGTATTCGTTACGAGCCTTGCGGGCTGGGAAACCGAGGACTCGATAGAGTCTCGTGGGCACAACGCTTGACATCATCGTCAGTTCTGACGATGTTCGCGTCATGCGCTACCCGGGCGGAAAGTTCCGCTGCTATCAAAAACTCATAAACCTGATCCCGCCGCATCGGGTTTATATCGAAACCCACCTGGGAGGTGGCGCTGTGCTCAGGAGCAAGGCCGCGGCCGAGATCAATATCGGCATCGACTGCGATCCTGCGGTTATTCGCCCGTTTTTGGGCCGGTTCGGGCCTGAGTACCGGTTCTTCACGCTGACCGCTGAGGAATTCCTGGAGGCGTACTCTTTCAAGGGCGACGAATTCGTTTATGCAGATCCGCCGTATTGGCCCGCGAGCAAGCGTTCGCGGCGGTGCGCTTATCGCTACAACTACACAGAAAGCGCGCACCTCAAGCTGATTCAGATTCTACGAGGCTTGCCCTGTGCGGCGATGATCTCCGGATATGCGAATCCAGTTTATGATGAAGCGCTCAAAGGGTGGGGAAAGTATGTGTTCGCAGGCACCTCCCACGTCGGCCTACGGCAGGAAGAAGTTTGGTTGAACTTTGAGCCTGGCCCCCTCCATGACACCCGTTTTTTAGGACGCACTTTTCGTGAGAGGCAGTCTATAAGGCGTAAACGACTGAGATGGGCTGCGCGGTTCAGCAATGAGCCTGTGGGCGTGCAGCAGGCGCTTCTAGCGGACCTCGCAAGTGCGTTTCGTTTGAGGGTCGGCCAAAAGCTCAAGCGATGAATACCTCGCCGGATACCCGCCCGCCACCCTCCTTCGTTCCCTGGGACATTGAAATTGCCCGGATCAACTTTGGAGCGAACTGTGGTCCCGCGTCATTCGCCGCGATCACCGGCAAGGAAGTCTGCCGAGTGATGGGTCACTTTCTTCATTTCGAACATTCTCGCTGGACAAATCTCACCCAAATGCTTTGGGCGTTTGCAGCGGCGGACTACCTGACTAAGGTTCAGAAGTGCATTCTTCCTGCCCGTGGAGTGGCTCTAGTACAGTGGCTGGGGCCGTGGACTCAGAAAGATTTCTTCTCGCGGTGGAGCCTTCCCCATACGCATTGGGTCGCGGTGGAGGGGAACTGGATATTCGATCACACGGTAGGCATTTGGCAAACGTTTACCGAGTGGAAACACAAAACCGCGCCGCAATTCATATTGGAAATTCCAAAGGCAACTGGTTGGGCAGTGAAATACGGCCTCAACGTCACAAGAGCATCGGAATCTGGTTCGCGTCACGGGGAGACTCGGCAGAGGCTATATCAGCATCGTCCCTCAGCGCAGATTTGTATTGCGTGAGGGTCGTCTCGAAGAGCGAATAGACTGGGGCGCCGGTGCGTGTTTGGATTTTTTGCCAGATGTAGCGACCGGAAGACCGTTTGACGAGGACCTCTCGGGCTTGCGCGTGCATGAAAGGAACGCTGTCAATCACCGTGAAACTCGAAAGTCGCTTCGCGGCTTCGGTGTAAAAGCGCGCGGCCCCTATCAGGAAGCAGTGTACTGGTCTGCCGACTTCTTCCAAAATCGTAACTAGCTGATCGAATGTTCTCCGACCGAAGTTGCTGTCAATCCTTGCGCCTGTCTGAAATTCCACCGTCACACAATTGACTTCTGTATGTTCCAAAAGGAAGTCTCGCCAGAACAGCCAGTCGGATTCTGTATTTGCGTTCATGTGAAGCGAAACGCGCACACCTGCCTCCGATAGGCGTTCTGCCGCGAGTAGGATGCGCTTGCGATTGCGAAGGATTTGGAATCGGGGAACGCACGTGAAGTAAGAGAAGTTTGGAACGGTAACGCCGAAACCGAGGGTTGCGAGAGATTTGCACACACCGCTAGACCGATGCTCGGCCCAAAAAGCCTCCAACGGTGAGTCATGGTCAACTCCCACCAATAAAACAACGGCATCAGGTTGAAGTCTATATGCGGCCCGCAGGCTCTCGGCGTTAGGGAATTTGACGCCGTACTTTCCTGATGCTGTTTTGCTGAGAATGTCCGCGAATGGGATTCCGACCACGGGTGCGGCAAGCGGCCTCGATGGACGCAACTGGCGGCCTTGCAACAAAGGCATGTAACGAGGAAAGCCCGTTTTGTTGAGAGATAGCAGCTTGCCGACAGAATAATCTACGAGACCGCCGACATCATCCCATAGTTGCCAAAATCGTTCCGGGGACAACGGATTCATGTCGTCGGTGTTTATTGGAGCGGATGTGGCGGCGTAGTTGACACAGCCAAGTTGGTAAATGATTGGTTCGGGATGGCCGCCGCACGGTTGGAACACGATGCAATTAGTACATCCTGTTTGACCCATTGTCCTCCTATGGGGTCGCTGTTGCGGTGGCAGCATCGGGAAACCGTTCATTCTTTACCCACCCGGACAACAAAGGTAGCCGCAATCTCTGACACGTCGGTAACGTGTCCCTTTATTGAACGCCCTTTGCGCTCGGCGAGCCTCAGCGTTGAACGCAAACTCTCTGCTTGGCTGGTTATTACGAAGCCGACCGGCTGCACGCCTACAAAAACGTCAATGCGGTCTTTCATGTCAACGAGTTTGACCGCATCGCCAGTGCTGATGGGAGCATCCTCGGGGTCTCGAATGCATTCGTACGTCAGATCGCTTTCAATAAGTTTTTCCGAGAACAAGTTGCTCTTCTTGATTTCCTCGGCAACAGCCTTGTCGGTCTGCTGAGCGAATTGTTTCGCTCGAAGTTTTCGCTCACCCATTCCCATATTAGTTAGTGATTTTCAGGTTACGGTTGGTTGGTAAATCCAGAAACGTCCCTCTCGGCTCCGACGTGCGATTCGCATCTCAACCAGTTGAGCCAAGCGATTGTTCCACGCAGTCTGGTTGCTGGTCTGATCGGGATGCCTCTCGTAAAGCTGGGCTGCCGTCGTTTTCTTGAGTTCCCGAAGTTCGTCGAAGGTTTCTGCCGCGGCCCTGTCCAAGCGGCCGAGCAGTTTTCTGAACTTCGTTTTGCCGGTTGTGGTGTCCGCCACTATTAGCGCGTAACCTTTTCCTGCGAGATAATCTTGGATGTCCTCCTCAAGGTCGGCATGTTCGATTCGGGTGGCAACGAGAGATATTTCGTTCGTGAAGCCGTCCTGCCCGTCGGGTGGCGCAAAGAGCGGGCCTAGCAGCCGCTTTAAGTAGCTGGCGCTGGCTCCCTCGATGCCGACGAAATCCAGAATGACAGTCTGCGGTTCGCCTGGCTCAACTTGCCGAACGAGGTCCGCGAGTTGGTCGGCGTGCGCCTGACCAATGGTAGCGCCCGTGAGGCGCCGGCTCGACGGTTGCAATTTGGCCACGCTGACTTTTAACATCGGGTCTATTTTCCTTTAGATATAAACATAAATCAAGCACTTATTTTCTGGCGGCGTCCAAAGGCTGTTCCGAAGGCTTACCACGGCGTGCGATGGCGACAGTCACTATCGAGCCCGGCACATGAAGCGCATTCAGCGTGGTGACGTGGCGCACCTCTCGGCAGTTTTCAAGGCGGAGTGTACAGCTCCCACTCCGCAAAACGACCAAACCGTTAAAGTCGAGCAAGCTATTGATGAGTTGCTTGAATCCGCCTCCTTCGCATTCACCTGGCCGGCTGGTCGCGTGTTTGTTGACGACCGCCTCCAACGCCTGCTGGTCGGTATGTAATGCACTCCAAGCTGGGGAGCGCCGCAGACTACGGAGGAACCCTTGACCGGAATCGGCAACGCAGAAGCACGCGGTGTCACCTGTGAGGTGGAAGCCAGCGATGGCGGCGCACGGTTTATCTTCGGACTCAAAGGCGTGGGAGACGACGTTATCGCCCATCTCACCGAGCACGCCGCCGACAGCCCGGTACGTAATACCTTTGCGCCCGTTGGAGGCGCTACGCCGGAAACGATCGTAAAAAAGACTCCATTCTGGCGACAGCAAGTCTTGTTTGGAGCCAATTCGGTAGAGATCAAAGGAGGGTGAGCCGAATGGCTCTCGCGAAAGCTGCGTGCCGCTGGGTTCCAGACGATGAATTGCCTCGCCTACGCCTGGCAAATCGAGTTCGGCGATCCTGTGAGCAAGCTTCGTATTGGCTTGGTCCTGAGCGGAGCGGTGGGCCAGCGCCATGAAGAGAGCGATGGTCAAAGAAATCTCGGCTCCGCGAATTTTCTCGATCTCTTCGGGTG
>Ga0193697_1000236_pt1 | contig 21882 bp, 17 predicted proteins | sample L3m2metaG_FD_145073 | JGI IMG/M metagenome (GOLD analysis project Ga0193697, IMG submission 145073) | Soil microbial communities from a riparian zone of the East river system, Colorado, United States - L3m2 | ecosystem: Environmental > Terrestrial > Soil > Riparian zone | place: USA: East River... | reverse complement strand
ACAGCCGGACCCTTGGGACCTTCTCCAGCCCCAGGATGCGATGAGCCGACATCGAGGTGCCAAACCGATTCGTCGATGTGAACTCTTGGAATCGATCAGCCTGTTATCCCTAGCGTACCTTTTGTCCGTTGAGCGATGGCAATTCCACATTAAACCATCGGATCATTTGGGCCTGCTTTCGCACCTGCTCGACTTGTTGGTCTCACAGTTAACCTGGCTTCTACCCATACGCTCGACGCATAGTTGCCAACCATGCTGAGCCAAGCTTCGCGCTCCTCCGTTACCATTTGGGAGGAAACCGCCCCAGTCAAACTGACCCGCAGGCACTGTCCCTCATCTGGCTTACAGACTGAGGTTAGAATCCTAATTAATAAAAAGTGGTGTTTCACATTGCGGCTCCACGAGAACCGAAGCTCTCGCTTCGAAGCCTCCCACCTACGCTACGTATCATTAATCAGAACCCAATACCAGCTTACAGTAAAGGTGCATAGGGTCTTTCCGTCCTACTGCGGGCATGCGGCATCTTCACCGCAGTTACAGTTTCGCCGAGATCCTCTCCGAGACAGCGGTTCAGTCGTTACAAGATTCGTGCAGGTCGGAACTTACCCGACAAGGAATTTCGCTACCTTAGGACCGTTATAGTTACGGCCGACATTCACGGGGACTTGGACACCGAGCTTCGCCTTGCGGCTAACCCAATGTTTTAATCTTTCCGCATTGGTCACGTGTCACACCCTATACGTCGTCTTCACGACTTGGCAGAGTGCTGTGTTTTTGTTAAACAGTCGCTAAACCCAATTTACTGAGACCCAGCCCATTCAAAAATCTACGATTCCGCAATTCACGATCGCAGATTGTTCCAATCCAAAATCGCAAATCCAAAATCCAAAATCCCTGAATGGGCTGGGCACCCCTTCTCCCGAAGTTACGGGGCTATTTTGCCGAGTTCCTTAGAGAGGTTTCTCTCGCGCGCCTTAGTCTATTCGACTCACCCACCTGTGTCGGTTTACGGTACGGGCGACTGGGGGAACGATTGGAAACTTTTCTCGGCAACTTGTCCACTGATGCGCTTCGGCCAGAGGCCTAAGCTCCGTCTTTCGATGACATAGTCAGCTTTCTCGTTGCGTCATTTCCAACCTTAAGCCCAGCCGGCGCAGGAATATTTAACCTGCTGTGCATCGATTACGCCTTACGGCCTCATCTTAGCTCCCGGCTAACCCTGGGAGGACGAACCTGGCCCAGGAAACCTTGGGTTTACGGCGACCAGAATTCTCATCTGGTTTATCGCTACTCGTGTCTGCATTCTCACTAGCAAGCGCTCCACCATCCATTTCTGTTCGGCTTCGCTGCGCTTGTTACGCTCTCCTACCACTCCACCCGGTCGAAACCAGGTGAAATCCGAAGCTTCGGTATACGATTTAATCGCCAATCATTTTCGGCGCGACATCGCTCGATGAGTCAGCTATTACGCACTGTTTAAATGATGGCTGCCTCTAAGCCAACATCCTCACTGTCTAAGCAACGTCACATCCTTTTCACTTAATCGTATTTAGGCACCTTAGCTGTCGGTCTGGGCTGTTGCCCTCTCGGCTATGAAGCTTATCCCCCACAGCCTGAATGCTGGAATACTGAGATCCATGGAATTCGGAGTTTGATTGGTTTTGGTAACCTGGTGGGGTCCCTAAGCCATTCAGTGCTCTACCTCCATGGAGTACTTATCCAACTCTCGCCCTCAAGCGATTTCGGAGAGAACCAGCTATCACGGGGTTTGATTAGTCTTTCGCTCCTACTCTCAAGTCATCTCAGGATTTTTCAACATCCACGAGTTCGGTCCTTCATCTGGTGTTACCCAGACTTCAACCTGCTCAAGAGTAGATCACCTCCGCTTCGGGTCTATTGCCAGCAACTTGGTCGCACTATTCGTACTCGGTTTCCCTTCGCCTCCGTCCCTTAAAGACTTAGGCTGGCCACTGACAATAACTCGCAGACTCATTATGCAAAAGGCAAGCCGTCACCACACCTTGCGGCATGGCTCCGACACATTGTAGGCATATGGTTTCAGGTACTATTTCACTCCCCTAGCAGGGGTTCTTTTCACCTTTCCCTCGCGGTACTTGTTCACTATCGGTTGCCAAGGAGTATTTAGCCTTATCCGGTGGTCCGGACAGATTCATGCAGAGTTTCACGTGCACCGCATTACTTGGGATGCCTCTAGGGGGCTTTGAACTTCACTCACCCGGCTGTCACGGTCTCTGGCCGATTTTTCCACATCGTTAAGCTCGTTCTCTACCTCCCACATCGAGGTCCCACAACCCCGGGAAGACAAGTCTTCCCGGTTTAGGCTGTTCCGCTTTCGCTCGCCACTACTGACGGAATCGCTTCGTTTTCTTTTCCTGGGGTTACTGAGATGTTTCACTTCGCCCCGTTTCGCTTCATTGGACTATGAATTCATCCAATGATAACCGGCTGTTAAACCGGCTGGGTTGTCCCATTCGGAGATCCACGGATCAAAGCCTGCTTGCGGCTCCCCGTGGCTTATCGCAACTTACTACGTCCTTCATCGCCTCTTGGCACCAAGGCATTCACCATAAGCCCTTAGTAGCTTGATCACAAAAGTTAACCCATCTCCGCCGCTTGCGCGGCTTCAATGGAAACTCGTCTAAACTGTAATTTGCCCTAGTATTACTATTACTCTATGTGTAGTTGTCAAAGAACACGCTCGATCCTACGCACCCAAGGCTTTTAGACCCCGAATCTTTCGTTTCGAGAAAATCACGTCCCAAGTGGAACCTCAGAGCTGGTGGGCCTGACTGGAGTTGAACCAGTGACCCTGCGCTTATCAAGCGCATGCTCTAACCAACTGAGCTACAGGCCCTTCCAATTTTAGATTTTGGATTGCCGATTTCGGATTGCACAAAATCCAAAATCCCCAAATCTAAAATCCAAAATCGAGCAGTTGGTGGAGCTGAGGAGACTCGAACTCCTGACCTATAGCTTGCAAAGCTACCGCTCTACCAACTGAGCTACAGCCCCGTTTCATTTCGGATTTTGGATTTGCGATTGCCCAGCAATCCAAAATCCGCAATCTAAAATCCAAAATCGCTCGAGTCTCGTCCACTTGTTAAAGAACATCTGCTCGCTTGAAAACTGGACTGTGCGATAAGCATAGAACCAATATCAATCCCGACGAATCGGAACTGTCGACCTCGGAAGTCCGGTTTTGACCCGGACCCGTGGTTTTCTCCTTAGAAAGGAGGTGATCCAGCCGCAGGTTCCCCTACGGCTACCTTGTTACGACTTCATCCCAATCACCACCCATACCTTCGGCACCTGCCCCCTTGCGGTTGGCACAGTGACTTCGGGTACAAGCGGCTTTCATGATGTGACGGGCGGTGTGTACAAGGCCTGGGAACGTATTCACGGCGCCGTAGCTGATGCGCCATTACTAGCGATTCCAGCTTCATGCCGTCGAGTTGCAGACGACAATCTGAACTGGGCCCGGTTTTTGGGGATTTGCTCCATCTTACGATCTTGCTTCCCTTTGTGCCGGGCATTGTAGTACGCAGCCCTGGCCGTAAGGGCCATACTGACTTGACGTCATCCCCACCTTCCTCCTCGTTTAAGCGAGGCAGTCTGTCCAGAGTGCTTCGAACTCTCGTCCGAGTGGCAACAGGACACAAGGGTTGCGCTCGTTGCGGGACTTAACCCAACATCTCACGACACGAGCTGACGACAGCCATGCAGCACCTGTGCAAGCTGGTATTGCTACCTCGTCAGACTTTCATCCTTCTACTACTTGCATGTCAAGGCCAGGTAAGGTTCTTCGCGTTGCATCGAATTAAGCCACATACTCCACCGCTTGTGCAGGCCCCCGTCAATTTCTTTGAGTTTTAATCTTGCGACCGTACTTCCCAGGCGGCGTATTTAACGCGTTGGCTACGCCACAAAAGGGGTCGATTCCTTTTACAGCAAATACGCACCGTTTACGGCTAGGACTACCAGGGTATCTAATCCTGTTTGCTCCCCTAGCTTTCGTGCCTCAGTGTCAGGAGTTTTCCAGGGACTCGCCTTCGCCACTGGTGTTCCACTTGATATCTACGCATTTCACTGCTACACCAAGTATTCCAGTCCCCCCTCAAACCCTCTAGCAAGGTAGTTTCCAATGCCATTTCCAAGTTGAGCTTGGAGCTTTCACATCCGACTTACCTCACCACCTACGCACCCTTTACGCCCAGTGAATCCGAACAACGCTCGGGACCTCTGTATTACCGCGGCTGCTGGCACAGAGTTAGCCGTCCCTTCCTCTTTCGCTACAATCAGCTCGCCATCTTTTAAATAGCAAGGTTTGTTCGCAAATGACAGGGGTTTACGGGCCGAAGCCATTCATCCCCCACGCGGCGTCGCTCCATCAGGCTTGCGCCCATTGTGAAAAATTCTCGACTGCTGCCACCCGTAGGTGTCTGGACCGTGTCTCAGTTCCAGTGTGGCTGGTCGTCCTCTCAGACCAGCTACCCGTCTTAGCCTTGGTGAGCCGTTACCTCACCAACTAGCTGATAGGCCGCGGGCTTATCAGGAAACGTCAGGCCTTACGGTCCCCAACTTTAATAATCAAAAGATGCCTTCCGATTATCACATCCGGTATTAGCTCGCCTTTCAGCGAGTTATCCCAAACTTCCTGGCAAATTGCCCACGTGTTACGCACCCTTGCGCCGCTCCCACTCGGCTACATTGCTGCAACCGAATGAGCGCTCGACTTGCATGTCTTATCCACGCCGCCAGCGTTCGTTCTGAGCCAGAATCAAACTCTCCGTTAAAAAACGTTAGCTGATTCTCGCTGGATTACTGAATCCAACAATTATTTACAATATTAAAACTCTTCAGTATCACCCAACTAACAGGGTGATCCTGAAGGGGCTCTAAAACTTATCGCACAATTCAATTTTCAAAGAGCAGCGGGCTTTCGCCCAAAATCCTTCCCCCAATCTGGGGACAAAAAAACCGAGGGGCCGATTTTCTTTCTTTTCAATTCGGCCTCTCAGACCTCATTTACTGCGATCGTCAACTTACTGTCTCGCAGCCGACTGTCAACTGGTTTTTCGAACCGTTTCTTACAGTCGTTCGTGAACCACACTCACAAAGAACGGGACAGACAATACCTTACTCCAAAACCCGCGCAAGCACTTTTTGTAAGATTCTTTTGCGCCGCTGTAACCCCCGACGTAAGGAGGGGGCACTTTTGATTTTTCGCCCTAAAAATGGATACTCCACAACCGAAATCGGCGCAAGTAACTGCCGCAAAATCCTGAAATTTGTTCCGGTCGACTCATCCCGATCACCACAATCCATCAGCACCACCTTTATGCTCGGCCGCACCTTTTTTGCGGCCTCGACGGTAAGCAACGTATGGTTGATCGTTCCCAGGCGATTTCTTGCCGCGATTATCAACTCGCATTTCAACTCCCTGATCAAATCCGCGACCATGAAGTTCTCTCCCAGCGGCACCAGTAATCCGCCAGACCCTTCGATAATCAGGACATCGCACTTCCGCTGGACCGTATCGATCCTTTGCATCGCGTCGGCAAGTACGACTTTCCGCCGATGCTTTCTTTCCGACACCAGCGGCGCAACGGCTTCCGGAAAATAAAACGGATTCACGTCCTCATCGCTCAACGCACCGGGCTGCATCTCCTGCAACAACTTCACATCAGCGCGACCTCCCGAACAAAACGGTTTCACACCGAGTGCTTCAGCGCCTTCGCTGCGGAGATGCCAAACCAACGAGGCCGCAAAAACAGTTTTGCCTGCGCCGGTGTCGGTGCCTGCGATGAAGATCGTCCTCACCAAGTGATACCTGTATCTTTGGAGAGTCGCGCCGCCAATCCCGGCTTCAATGCGGTGCTTCCGTGGACAGGAACCACGATGATTCTGACCTGACCCGGTTTCGAGAAGATGTGGTGACTACCGCGGATGCGCTTGAGAATCCAGCCGTTCTGCTGAAGCAACCGGCACATTTCCTTGCCGGTGATCGGCCTCATAGCGCGAGTTCCGCTACTTCAATTTCAGGTTGCGGGCTTTTTCCCTCCTCACGCATTACTTCCAGATAACCAAGAGCCGCTTCTCGCAAATTGTTCATCAGTTCGGGAATTGTTTCGCCTTGCGAATAGCATCCTGGTAGCGATGGGACTTCACCCCAAAAGCCGCCTGTTGGTTCAGGATGAATGACAACTTTGAAATGCATGTTCCTAGCCTATGCTTTTGTCGAAAATCGGCAAGCGGAGGAAACGTGTGAAACTACGCCTGATTTGCCAGTTGCATTTTGCAATTGTCAATTTTCAATTCTCATCACTTATGCGTTCTAAACGCACGCTTCGCACTCGTTGTCCTGCTGATCGCACCAGCCTTTACGTCATGCAATCGAAAGCCCGCTTCGTTCAGCACCGCGTTCGCAAATTTCAATCCTCAGACTGAGTTCAGCAGACTCGGCTACGCAACGGAGCGGGCACCGCAAAACAGTGGAGTCCAAAATGACGTACAGATGTATGCCTGGCATAGCTGGTGTGGCAGCCTCAATCTGTCAACGAGCACGAACGGTTGCGATGCGGTCGCGGCTGTGATTTACAGGACGCTAACGAACTCGCTCAAGAGCGGAGCCCTGGACGAACTCACCCGTGTTCAGCGGTCTGCTGGCACCCTCTTCACGGGATGCTTCGCTACAATCAAGGCAATATCCACGGAGACATATTTGTGTGGCTCATTCCAGATTCCCAGGAAACGAATATCAGTTACGCGATCCTCCTTCGCGAAGAAGCACTACGGAGATAAACATAGGCAGAATGTGGCACCCTGCCCACGAGATTGCGTTTGCCCAGCGGGAATCAGACTCCTACCGGCGTCGGCGGCTCCAGTTCTTCGCCGGCTACCTGGAACTTGTGAATGCCTTCCGCGAATTCCTCGATCATCTTGCGATTGAAGGCAGGAATGTCGTCCGGCTTCCGGCTTGTCACCAGGCCGTTATCCACGAACACTTCCTGGTCCACCCATACAGCGCCTGCATTCGCGATGTCTGCCTTGATCGACGGATACGATGTTAGCGTGCGTCCTTTGAGAACGCCGGCATCAATCAAAGTTTGTGGCCCATGACAGATCGCTGCCACAGGCTTCCCCTGTTTGAAAAAATCTTTCGTGAAGCGCATGGCTTTTTGGTTCATGCGCAACTTGTCGGGATTCATCACGCCGCCGGGCAGCAGCAACGCGTCATAGTCTTCCGCCCTGGCGCCGTCCAGCGCGACATCAACATCAAATTTGTCGCCCCATTCGGTTTCTTTCCAGCCCTTCACTTTGCCCCTGGCAGGTGACACGATTTCCGTCGTAGCGCCCGCATCGTCGAGTGCCTTGCGCGGCTCAGTAAGTTCAACCTGTTCGAAGCCATCAGTGACGAGGATGGCCACTCGCTTTCCCTCAAGATTCTTGCTCATAAATAACCTCCATATTTAACCTCGCCGGAAAATCTCAAAACGCAAATGACAACTGCTGGCAGTTGCGTTTTCTTCCATTGTTTATAAGATCGCGGTGCTCCGCTGTCTTACCCGGAGCAACGGGATTGCCCAATGGCGAACGCCTCGAAACCGAACCTGGTTGTGCCCCTGCTTTGCGCCGTGGCCGGAGGAGTGATCGGCCACTTTGCTTTTTTGTGGATTGCGCGTCAGGGATTTTATGCGCTCGCGTTACCCGGTGTGTTGATCGGATGCGCTGCGGGTTGGTCTTTACGACAACGATCCGCGACGTCGGCAATCATCTGCGCTCTCCTCGCGCTCGCGGCCGGCATCATCTCTGAGTGGCGCGTCCACCCGTTCATCAAAGACGGCAGTCTCGGCTACTTCATCCAACATCTTCAGGACCTCCGGCCATTCACCATCATCCTTATCTTGCTCGGCGCGATCTTCGCCGCCTGGTTCGGGATGGGAAGGCAACGTGCCGCCACGACTCGGGTAACGCAAAATTGAAGAGCACGGTTGTACGGATAAAACGGCGGCGAATAATCGCTGTTGTTTTGGTACCGTCAATAGCGATCGCGCTGTGGATCGCTATCCCAGGCAGCAGCCCCTCCGATCCAAAGGTCAACGGCCGCAGGCTGAGTGTGTGGATGCGAGAGATCGCGCCAGCCCCGCCAGTTTCACAAACTCCCGCCTATGTTCAATGGCAACTCACTCTGTTTCGCCAAAACCGGCCACGCACACTGACCGAGCAAGCGGCGTTCGGTGCAATCTCCAAACTTGGCAGTAACGCAGTGCCCTATTTGGTTCAGACCGTCTATGACTCTGACAGCCGTCTCAAGTCCAACATGATTGGATGGTGTCGTCAGCAGAAAGCCATCCGCCTCTCCTTCGAAAGCGCCGATGAAAGGCGTTTATACGCGTTAAGCGCGTTAAGCGAACTGGGGTCTTTGGCTTTTTCGGCATGGGTCGATATGATTACCAATCGTTTCTCAAATCCGCGCGCGCGCGGATTCGCTTACTGGGAACTTCAGAAGCTTGGTGAAGGCGCGCGACCTGCTTGTCCAGTGTTGCTCAACGTCTATAGCGATGCGGATGCCACGTCCCGCGCCGCAATCCGCCAAATCCTCCATCGCTGCGACACTAACGGCGTCCTCATGGCTTGCTTGAATCTTCAGGAAGGAGAAGACCTGATCATCCGCGCGCAAGCGGCGCGCAGTCTTGGCGAATTGGCCGCCCGTCCCGAAACAGCGGTTCCGGCGTTAATGATTGCCCTCCGTGATAGCAATCCCTGGGTTCGCCAGGCGACGCTGGAAGCCCTCGCGCAATTCAAAGCCAGGGCCGCTTCGGCAGTTGGCGCCATTCGGCCTTGTTTAATCGATCCGGAGCCAGAGGTACGTGAAGCGGCCACGAACGCCCTGGAAAAAATCACCGTCGGCCTTTGAGTCTGCGTTGGACGAGTCATTGCGCTTGCGCTTCGGTCTCATGTACTGCGTACGCAGGGGGTGTCGCTGGGTGGTCGGATGTGTGACGCGAAGTCAACCCCTCGTGACCTCGGGGGTTATAGGGTGCTGGCGTTATCGTTCGGTTGCGTTCGGATTCGTTCGGTGAGCCGCTTGAGGCGGATTTGGTGTCGTTGGCAATTGGAAAGGCTTTCTGGCCGGCTGAAGGCGGGACTACAAACGTGATCAGAACTCTGATTCAGAGGACTGAATTCTCATTACCATTTGTCACCACCTTGTCACGCGACCGCCGAACAAACGCCTCGTCGATCTGGTAAATCAAATTCATGAACGACCTGTAATCGTCGTAACAGAATTGTAACGCAATCGACATTGTGGCGTAACGCCGTTGAAACAAATTCCAGTAAATAGATATGGCTCCGCACTAAAAACGATATGGCTTCTCACTACGAAGCGACCCTGCAGCGCGATATCGACCTCATCCGGTTGAAGGTCCTGGAGATGTCCACGCTCGATGAGCGCGCCCTCAAGGATGCCCTCCAGGCAGTCATTGGGCGAGACCGGCAGGCTGCGTATTCTGTGATCCTTCGCGACCAGAATATCGACGAGATGGAAAAGCAGCTCGACCGCCTTTGTCTTGAATTTCTTGTGCGCCAGCAGCCCGTGGCGGGCCACCTGCGTTTCGCTTACGCCGCGATCAAGATCAATGCCGAACTGGAGCGCATCGGCGACTACGCCGAAAGCATCGCGCGGCAGGCGTTGAAGATCGCGCATCTGAATCCAGCGCCGGCGCGAGAGAGCTTCATTGAAATCGCCAACTTTTCGATTCCCATGCTGCGCGACGCAGTCCGGGCTTTCACCGACCAGAACGCGGAGCTCGCCCGCACCACGATGGTCGTCGAGGAAAGAGTCGACGAAATCCGCGATCGCATCAATGGGGAGCTGATCGCCTTGCGAGAGCAGAACCGAATTCCCCTCGAATCTCTGACTCCGCTCATGACCATCGCGCGCCGCTTCGAGCGCGTTTCCGACCAGGCCAAAAACATTTGCGAAGAAGTCCTCTATATGTGCACTGGCGAATACGCCAAGCACAGAGGCACCGAAGTCCTGCGTGTCCTTTTCGTCGACGAACACAACTCCTGCCGCAGCCAAATGGCCGAGGGCATCGCTAACGCCCTTGGTCAACCGCGCCTCGTCTTCGCCAGCGCGGGCATCGACCCAAAACCGGTTGACCCAGCCACCGTCAAGTTCCTGAAGGAACGGGGAATCGACGTCGGGCGCCACGCCTCAAAGTCCCTCGACCAGGTTCCGAATCTTGACCACTATCACGTCATCGTCGCCCTGGCTAAAGCGGCGCAAAAAGTTTTTCCGCAGCCTCCAACCAAAACCGTCGCGCTCGAATGGACGGTTCAGGACCCGTCGAAAGTCACCGGCTCCCCGGAGCAGGTGCGCGCCGCCTACGAAGCCACTTATCAATTCATCCGCGAACACATTCAGGACCTCGCGCAAGCTATTCTCGGAGATAAAAGCGATTAACAAACCAAGGAAAGAACCATGACAAAGAAAGCAAAACTACTCACTGGCATCTCCATAGGTGCCGCCATCACAGTCATTGCCATGCTGGCATTGCCGCGTGCCGGTGACGCGTCAACCACGAAGAAAAAGGTCGTCGAAATCCGTATGAAGGGTTCCGACACTATGATCCAACTCGCGACCGCCTGGGCCGAGGCCTATCGGAAGGTCAACAAAAACGTGTTCGTCAACGCCAATGGCGGCGGCTCTGGTACAGGCTTTGCCGCGCTGCAAAACAACAGCACGGACATCTGCAACGCCTCGCGTGAAATCAAAAAGGAAGAGGTCGAAAAAGTGAAATCCGTCACGGGCAAGGAGGCGAAGGAATTCACCGTGGCGCACGACGCGCTGGCGGTTTATTCCAATCCGGCCAATCCGATCAAAGAAATGTCGGTTGAAGAGCTGCGCGAGATTTGGGCAGAGGGCGGCACGATCGAAACGTGGGACCAAATCAACCCGGCAATGAAAGGCAAAATTACTCTTTTTGGCCGCCAGAATAATTCCGGAACCTACGAGTATTTCCGCGAGCACATCTGCGGCAAGAAGGATGGCAAGCAACGCGAATTTCGCGGTGGCATCAGCGAGATGAATGGCTCCTCTGAAGTCGTCGAGAACGTCGCGCGCACGCCAACCGGCCTCGGCTACAGCGGCATGGGCTACAAAACACCCAAGGTCAACTGGCTCAAGGTTTCAAATAAGAAAGGCGAAGCCGGCGTTGAACCTGGTGCCGACGTTGCCCGCAGTGGCAAATATCCGATCTCGCGCAAACTTTATCTCTACACCGCCGGTGATCCGAGTCCGGAAGTGAAAGCGTTCATCGATTGGATTCTCTCGCCGGCCGGTCAGAAAATCGTCGATCAGGAAGGCTTCGTCTCGCTCAAGAAGTAAGTCTCTGGCACGGCACGGTGTCCTCACCGCGCCACGCCACAGGCGGATTTGTGTGCTATGTCACAATCTGCAACTGTCGAGTCAAAGAAGAAGTTGGGCCCGGCTGGCACCATCGAACGGCCTGTGACCTGGGTCGGTCGTATGAGCGGCCGGGTCACAAACGCTCGCGGAAAGATCCGCCTGCTTGACCGTTTCGAGAAACCCATCGAATGGCTCATTCGCATTTGCGGCTGGAGCAGCATCATTGGCGTCTGCGCCATCTTCTTCTTCATCTTCAGGGAAGCCGCGCCCATGGTGCCGAAACTCGACTGGGTGCACTTCTTCACCAGCCCCCGCTGGATTCCAAATCCTGCGCCGGGTAATGAAGCGAGCTTTGGCGCGCTGGCCCTTCTGGCCGGCACCTTTAGTACGACCTTCATTGCATTAATTCTCTGCGTGCCGATTGGTCTCGGAGCAGCGGTCTATATCTCCGAGTTCGCCAAAGGCAAGGTCCGCGAGACGCTGAAGATCGTCATCGAATTGCTCGCCGCCATTCCATCCATTGTCTGGGGTTTCATCGGCCTCATGGTCCTCGGGCCCATTATCCAGCAGATCTTCTCGGCCGCGCCAGGCAGTTGGTGGGGCCACACGATGGTCATGCTCCGGCTTGCCAGCAGCGAAACCGGCGCTGCTCAGGGCACGAACCTCTTCACCGGTGGCGCGATCCTCGCTCTTATGAGTGTGCCGGTCGTTGTTTCACTTTCCGAAGATGCCCTGCGCGCGGTGCCCGATTCATATCGTGAGGCGGCCCTTGCCCTTGGCGCAAACACATGGGAAACAGTGCGCCGGGTTCTTTTTCCCGCCGCCCGTAATGGTCTTCTCGCTGCGTGCATGCTCGGCATGGGCCGCGCGATCGGCGAAACGATGGCCGTTCTGCTCGCCACCGGTCACAACAATCGAATTCCCACCGCCCTTACCGATCCTGTCCGTACCATGACTGCCACGATCGCGGCCGAAATGGGTGAAACCGTCCATGGCGACTCCCACTACCAGGTATTGTTCATCCTCGGCATTGTGCTTTTTGTCATCACCTGCAGCATCAATGTGATCTCCGACATCATCGTCAAGGGGATCAAGAAAGGAAACAAAGCCTAGTATGGACGGCGCCGCTGCCATGGCCGACGTGAATCCGTTTGCGCCAAGCGACTTCGAGCGCCGCAAAGCCCGCCGCACGACGCGCAACAAATGGCTCATGTTCAGCTTCTGCGCCGTCCTTGTTATCCCTCTGGTGGCAATTTTGGTGGACATCTTCGTCAAAGCTGCGCCAGTGCTCTCGCTCGATTACCTTTGGCAGAATCCAGAAAACAAGGGCAAAGCGGGCGGGCTCTGGGCGGCGCTCGTCGGTACGTTTTATCTCGTCATCGGTTCCCTGGTGTTCGTGGCGCCCATCGGCATTTTAGCCGCTATTTACCTCAACGAATACGCGAAGGAGGGTTTTCTCAATCGCGTCATTAGCATCGCAGTCACCAGTCTCGCCGGCGTTCCGAGCATCGTGCACGGGCTCTTTGGTCTGGGCGCCTTTGTGCTCACCATGTTGCCGGCCATCAACAAACTGATTGCCGACCCGAACGATCCCGACACGAAATGGGAAGCCGGCCTTCTCACCGCCTCGCTGACGATCGCGGTCATGAACCTTCCCGTCATCATCACCAGCGCGCGCGAAGCACTCGGCGCCGTGCCCCAGGCGTTTCGTGAGGCGTGTTGGAATCTCGGCGCCAGCCGCTGGCAAACTATTCGCACGATCGTCATTCCCAATTCATTCAGCGGTATCCTGACCGGTATTATTCTAACAATCTCACGCGCCGCAGGCGAAACCGCCCCCATCCTTTTTACCGGCGTCACGTTTTTCAAATTCATTGCCGATGAGGGATGGGACAAAGTTTTCCCTTACAAAGTTGGGGAGCCGTTCATGGCCATGTCGATGCATCTCAACATCATCTCCAACCAGATTTCGCAGATGCCTGACAGTATGAAATTCGGATGCGCCGCGGTGCTCATCGGGCTCATTCTTTTCATCAACAGCTTCGCGATTGCCCTCCGCGTCTGGCTCCGAGGCCGCAAACGGTGGTAGAACCTATGACGCCGCCTCCAGCCGAAGTTCACGACCAACACTCGACGCCGGCTTTCGCCAGGGAGCCGGTGCGAGTGCCGAATGGGCAGCCGCATCTCGAATTCCGTGATGTCTGCGCGTTCTACGGTTCGAAGCAGGTCTTGCGCAACGTCAACCTGACTGTTCCACGCAATAGCGTCATCGGAATCATCGGCCCGGCGAATTCCGGAAAAACGACTCTGCTCAAAACCATCAACCGCACTCTCGATTTAGTCCCGGGCGGGCACTCGAATGGACAAGTGCTCATCAGCGGTCAGGATGTCGCGCGCATTCGCAACCCAAACGATTTGCGCCGCCGTATCGGCATGGTCTTTCCGCTGCCAGTCGGGCTGCCGCTGACGATCTACGAAAATGTTGCGTATGCGCCGCGACGGCGAGGGATTACATCGAAAGCGGAATTGGATCCGATCGTGGAACGTTGCCTTCGCCAATCTGTTTTGTGGGACGAAGTGAAGGACCGCCTCGATATGCTCGGCACGCGCCTCTCCGGCGGCCAGCAGCAACGCCTCACTCTCGCGCGCGCCCTCTCGCTCTCGCCGGAAATTCTTTGCCTCGATGAATTCAGCATCGCCATCGACCCGGTCACCACCATGCGCATCGAGGACGTGCTCAAGGAGCTGCGCAAAACCATCACGATTGTCCTCGTCACCAACCTTGTTCAGCAGGCCCGCCGCCTCGCCGACACAACGCTTTTTCTCTGGCGCGGGGAAGTGATCGAATTGAGCCCGACCGGCGTCGCGTTCAGCGATCATCCGAAAGACCAGCGAACCTACGATTACATCAACGGGATTTTTGGATGATGAGCGACCCATTGCAGTACGGCATCACGACAAAGGACGTTTGCCTTTGGTACGGAAAATTCCAGGCGCTGATCAACGTCACAACCAATATCAAGCACGGCCTGATCACTTCACTCATCGGACCCTCGGGTTGCGGCAAAACAACGTTGTTGCGTTGCTTCAATCGCGTGAACGAGCGCTACGAGTACGTCACCACCACCGGCGAAATCAAAATCCTCAACAAAAATATTTATGACGGCGATGTTTCGCTCATCGAGCTGCGCAAACGCGTCGGCATGGTTTTTCAGCGCCCGAATCCCCTGCCCATCTCGGTTTACGAGAATGTCGTCTTCGGCCTGCGCTTGCACGATCAGACCGGCATGAAGAGGAACGGACTCGATGAGGCCGTCGAAAGAGCGCTCACCGAAACCGGACTTTGGGAGGATCTCAAGGACCGGCTCGACAACAAAGCCACTACGCTGCAACTCGAACAGCAACAGAAGCTCTGCATCGCGCGCCTGCTCCCACTAAAACCCGAAGTCATCCTCATGGATGAGCCTTGCTCCGCACTGGACGTCGAAGGCACGCGCGCGATCGAAGAACTGATGTTCGCGCTCAAAGGCCGCTACACGATTGTCATCGTGACCCACAACATGGCGCAGGCCCGCCGCGCGAGCGACGAATGCATTTTCATGTTGCTCGGCGAACTTATCGAGCACACTCGCACCGAAGACCTTTTCCTCACTCCCAAAAATCCCAGGACCGCCGATTACATCGAAGGCCGCTACGGATAATAGTAGGGTGGGGTGTCCCCACCGCGCCGTTCTGAGACATCCGAAGTTGCCGGCGCGGTAAGGACACCACGCCCTACCGCAAACGTGTTTTCACATTCGTAACCTCCTCGTCGAGTTTCCGCAATCTGCTCGAGCCAAAGTAATCGCATGACTTGCCGGATAAGCCGCTGTTGGGCCTGCGAACGTTGCCATTCGCAGCCCATGCACCTGGCGCGGCGGCGTTCATTGGGCCAGCAAGTCTCCCCACGGCCAGGTGCGTCTTTGTGATGCTGCTGTTAATTACATGCTGGGACTCAAGGAGGCGGACGGTGCTGAAACACGGGCCGGGACAGGAACACCCTGGCCCGTGTTTGGCGCTGTTTTTAGGATGGCAGTAAAGTCGAGACGGTCACTCGCCCTCCATGATGTGGAGCAGCGAGGTGCGGATAGTTAACGCGAGCAAATCATTGATCACGTCGAGCACAATAAACTTGCGGACCTGTCCCCAGACTTCTGTTTCATAAGCGGTGCCCACGTGCAAAAGCAGCGACTCGAGCATCTCGCGAGTATCATCGCGAGCCAGGATGCGCTCGAACCCGCGCCGAACGGATGGAAGGGAGACCTGGGCAATGTTCGTATGCTCCAGTGCTTCGAACGCGAGCCGGAGCAGAATACGGATTTCCTGAGATGAAAGGCCGGGCTCGCCTGCCCCCCCGCGAGTCGTGGCGCGACGCGAAATGAGTTGTTGCAGCGCGCGAAACCGAATTCTGCGCGGCTCCAGCCACGGTTCGTGACCCAACAATTCGAGGACAGCACGGGCCGGTTCTGCCGGATTGCTGACGCGGTCGAAAAGCGGCGTGCCTATGATACGGTCATCTTCCAACCAACCAGGTATTTCCTCGACTTTGCGATGGCTTTCACGGGCCATGCGCAAATCGAAGGTTCGAACCAGGCGAATATCCTTGTGGAGATAGCCGTAGCTGAGCGGCGCCAGAACTGCATTACGCAATCGCAACGGCAGCGGCACCAAATCAGGCAAGCTCAGCCGCACTTCGAGTTTGCCTCCGTGCCGTTCGATCGCGGAACGCATGCACATGTCCCAACATCCTTCGATGGCGGGGAGGTTCTGATGCACATTCATGCCCGCGAGCAATGACACGGTGGCGGTGTGCGTAATTTCCCGGTTGAGAAGCGGCGTCAACCCATGCCTGCTGGCGAGGCCATACAAAAAGTCATACGGTTTGAGCTTCCGTTTTGCTTTGTCCGCGCAGAAATCCGCCAATTGATTGCGCGTGCACTGCCACATGACTTGTCCGTTCTCGCTTTCCATGGAGCCAAGCCCGGCCTCGTGGAGTGCAAAGGCGTAAGCGCTCTTGAGCAATGCGCGGCCGCGCGGCCCCTTCCATTTTCCATGCTCCTGTTCCAGCTCCCATGGTTTGAGAAACAAGCGACCCCAGCCAAAGTATTCCGGCGCAACGCGATGCAGCGCGGTGAAGGCCGATACACCGAATCGCGAGAGAATGTTGGGTGAAACTTCATCGAAGAGTCTGGCCCAACGGCGGAATGACCGGCCTTTTTCGTAATTCATCCGGCCGTTAGCGTTGAAAAGCTCGGGCTCCGCTATTCGCGCGTGATCTAAAACCTCCTGAGCAGCGCGGTCGAGCACGGACCAAATCGCTTGATCGCTGTCGTGGCTGACGCGCTGCGGCTGGGCCGAAACTTTTCCGACGAGTTCGGCGGGCAGATTGCCAGTGCCGATTTCTTTGAGACACCGCCCGAGGACGGCGCGCCAATCGAGCAAGCCGCTTTCGCGAGTAAGAGACGGGGCCACGCGCACACCGAGTGAAAGGAACGCATCTTCCCAATCGGTGCGGGCAAAAGCGCCGATATTCCAGCGCGGCTGGCCGTCTTCGATCGCCACAAGCCGCAGGCCGTATTTAATTTGCCAGAGCGCGGCACTGACCAGCATTTCGGCGGCGCGTTCATCACTCAATTCCTGCCGCAGCGCCAGCTTCCATGGCCGTACCGCCGGATCGTCTCCCACCGTGATTCCCACAAAAGCCGCTTCAGGCACCGCGCTCGGCCGGATGAGGCGAAAGCCTGTGCTCTTGAGGAGTCGGCGGAGGTCGGCGTTTTCGATATCGGCGCAAGTGTGCAACTCAAATTTTTCCAGGAGTAAATAGCGCAAGTAAATCGGCGCGCGCCGCTCGAAAACTTCGCGTCTGGCTGTGGAAAGGACGTCGAGGGCGGCGGGAGTCGCCCCATGCGACAGAGGACAGAGCAGTGATTTCGGATACGAGCCGAGAAAACCGTCCACTCCCGGCCTGACACATTGCCAGGCAGTCAGAATCAGCAATTCGTCATAATCCCGCGGCTGCACGAGCGGACGGCCTGCGCGCCAAAGGACTATGCCCGCCATCGCGGCAGCGATGCGGAAGACCTTTTCGAAGTGCGGAACCTCGCGTTCGTCCGTACCGGGCTCCCTCGTCCGCAAATGCCTGTACTCCGCGTCGAAACCCGGCAATGGCATGGACGCCCGCGCTTCGTCAGGATCAACACAGATCGTGGAGGGGATTGGCCAGCCATGCTCGACAGGCAGTGCTGGTGCCGCGCCTCTGGAAGCTATCGACGTTGCCGGCATCTGGCCAGAGTTCAACGGCGAGGCCCCCTTGTCCCCGGTCAACGCTGGCGCGTTACGAGAGCGCGCGGTGCGCGTTTCGTCCAACTCAGTCCACACGGCTATTGAGACGTTCTACCATTCTGGGGGGCGGCTGTCACCTGTTTCGTGAAGGGCTATAAAACAGGGCCGCCCGTGGGGCACTTTTTGTGAATGCGCGGTCGTCGACGGCGCGACGACCCTACCTAAATTTGCCGCTTGCATCAGTAAAGTGGGCATTCACTATCAGCCGCACCTATGCGTTCCAGATTGTACTGCTCCCTTGCCATAACAATCCTGTTATTAGCCGCGTTCCGCGTTTATTCGGCGGATCGAACGGCGATTGGCCCACGCACCGCGCTCGACCGCTACGTTCACGCACCGGACACGAACTATTCTTTTCGGCTTGCCAGCACGATCAAAGGAGAGAGTTACACGACATATATGATCGACATGGTTTCGCAGTCGTGGTTAACCACAAATGAGGTTGATCGCCCGCTCTGGCAGCATTGGCTTACTTTAGTAAAGCCCGACAAGGTGAGCAGTTCCATTGGCATGCTGTTCATCGGCGGGGGAAGTCATCGCACGAACCCGCCGTCCAAGCCCGAAGCGAACATCAGCCAGGTCGCAGCGGAAACCCAAACCGTTGTCGCGCAACTCAGTAATGTTCCGAATCAGCCGACGGTCTTCGCAGGTGAAACCAAGGGGCGCACCGAGGATTCGCTTATCGCCTACACGTGGGACAAGTTCCTGCGCACCGGCGATGAGAGATGGCCGGCGCGCCTGCCAATGACCAAAGCCGCCGTGCGCGCGCTTGACACGATCACCGCCTTTTGCGCAAGCGAAGCCGGTGGCAAGATCAAGGTCGATAAATTTTTCGTCGCGGGTGGTTCGAAGCGGGGCTGGACGACGTGGACGACGGCCGCCGTGGATAATCGCGTCATCGCGATCGCCCCGATTGTCATCGACATGCTGAATGTCGAGCCGTCGTTTCACCATCACTTCGAGGTTTATGGATTTTACGCACCGGCAGTCGGCGATTACACGCGCGCGGGAATCATGGACTGGGACGGGACGCCGGAATATCGGGCGCTCATGAAAATCGAAGAGCCTTACGAATATCGCGAGCGCCTCACGTTGCCGAAGTTCATGATCAATTCATGCGGCGATCAGTTTTTTGTGCCTGACTCTGCACAATTTTATTTCAAAGACCTCAAGGGCGTGAAGTATTTGCGTTACGTCCCGAATAGCGACCATTCGCTCAAGAACAGCGATGCGTGGATGACGGTGCTGGCGTGCTATTCGGCAGTGTTGAAGGGCACAAAGCTGCCGCAATTCTCGTGGACTCTGGAGAATGATGGCTCGATCCGCGTGAAGGCAGAAGACAAACCGAGCGCGGTGAAGCTCTGGCAGGCGACGAATCCTGACGCTCGCGATTTCCGCCTTCAGACGATCGGCCCGAAATGGACCAGCAGCGATCTCAAAAACGATGGGCAGGGCGCTTATGTCGCCAAGGTCGAGAAGCCGGAGAAGGGGTGGACGGCTTTCCTGGCAGAACTAACCTACGACAACACGCCGGCGCCTTTCAAATTTACGACGCAAGTTCGCGTTGTACCTGAGGTGAAGCCGTTCACCTACAAGACACCGGAGCGACCTAAGTCAGTAAGCAGTAGTCAGTAATCACCGAGCTAGTTGAAGCCTCAATGGAAACCAGTGAGCTGAATCACGTCGCTCTTCTCGTGAGCGATGTGAAAAAGAGCTGCGAATTCTACGTCAGTGTTTTGCAGCTTCAACAAATTGAGCGGCCAGCATTTGACTTTCCGGGCGCCTGGTTCCGACTAGGCACAACTCAGGAGTTGCACCTGATCGGCGGGGAGAAGACCGAGCGAGCGGCTCCTCGCAGGCGCGGCAACCATTTTGCGCTTCGAGCGGATGACCTGGAAGCGTGGCGTCAGCACCTGCAGGACTTCGGAGTCGTTGCTCGTGGTCCGGTGAAGAGGCCCGACGGCGCGATCCAGATTTTTCTGAGCGATCCGGACGGTCACTTGATCGAACTGTTTAGCGGACCTTGAGCGCTCAACAACCGAAATCCGGCGGTGAATTCGTTCAGAGGGCTCGGCGGAGTTCGCCCATCCGACGGCGTCGTGGGTGCCTTCAAACCGAGGCGCGGTCGCGAACGGCGTCGCGACCCTACCGCTAAACGCACACGGCAATTAAGCGCACTTTGAGGGTAAAGGTGGCCTGACCGCCGAGGACAGTCGGTCGTTCACGGACCACGATTGAAATAGCGGCTTCTTTAGTGAACGGAGGTTTTCCTGGCCCGGGACACTCGATTGGGACCGTCACTGTTTTGCTTCCGGGATCATCGACGAGCCAGTCTACCTCATTGACATCTACCTTAAGCTCGATCTTGGGAAAGCTGCCGCAGCGACCCGCTGAAGTTCTGAAGCCAACAGCTTTGGGTGGAGGCTGCGAGGTGCCGGGCGTCAAACGATGTTCCTCGACGCGAATCTTGCCGGATCCGGTGGCCGTTCCCGCCGCATCGAATATGGTAGCCGTGACGGAGTACTCCCAATCATCGCCAATATCGCCCTCTACACCCTCTTCCACGACAGAAACCGTTAACTTGCAGTCCATATATCGGAGCCATCCTGCACAAGGCCCGCTGATAGTTCGAGGACATTCGTATTTGGCTCTCCTCGCAGGGCTGCGTCGCCGGTTTTTAATTTTGTTTACGAGCGCGACGCGCGGGCTGAAAGGAGGGAATTAGCAAAATGCCCAGCGCTCACTGACTCCGGCCGCGATTCGTTCAGCGAGTGGACTGGGGTAATTACCCCGGTATTTTTTCATCGAAAAGCCCAGGGGGGTTTTATAGATTCCGGATTGAACCTGTATAGGGAAATCAGAAGGAAATGTAGTATGAAGAAAATCCTGAACGTACTTGGTCTGCTCGGCTTTCTCGTGCCGGGCGTGTTCGCTCAAAACAACCCACCTGTTATTAACTGTCCACAGCCAGTCACTGTGGAAGCAACGTCCTCGAATGGCGCGGTGGTAAATCTCACCGCCTCAGTCTCGGATGTCGATAGCAACGCGCTCACGGTAGTCTGGATGGTGGACGGCGCCTTTTCGCTGACGAACGACCTGGCCGCAGGCACGGCGGCCGCAGTGGATGTCGCGTTTTCCGCCGAGTTCGGTCTCGGTGTGCATGAAGTGGTTGTATTGGTCTCCGATGGAGGCGGGGTTGTGAGCTGCACGAATCAGGTCACGGTCGGCGACACGACGCCGCCGGCGGTGCAACGCGTCACTGCGACGCCCAATGTCCTCTGGCCGCCCAACCATAAAATGCGGCCGATCAGGATTACAGTTGAAGGCTCTGATGCGTCCGGGACTGCGACCGCTCAGATCGTCTCGGTAACAAGCAGCGAGCCGGACCGGGGCACTTGCACTGGCGATGCCGCGATTGATTGGGTGATTGGTCCGGGGCCGCTGGACCTTATGTTGCGTGCGGAGCGATCCGGCAGAAGCAAGAATGGCCGGATCTACACGATAACAGTCCAGGTAAGCGATGCCGCGGGCAACAGCACCACACAAACGGTCACTGTCACTGTGCCGCATGACCAGGGCAAAAAGGGCAAGCCAGCCAAGCCAGCGAAGCCATGCAAACCAGCGAAGGGCAAAAAAGGCGGCAAGAAGAAATAAGTTTTAGGTAATTTGATAACAGAGGCCGGATTCAGCGTACGCTGAATCCGGCTTTTTCTTAAATCATAGAGTCCCGCTCGCGCCTATCGTTCATATATGTCGTCGTTCCGATTGACGCGGCGAGCAGTGGGCTTACTGTGACTTCATGACGCGACAGATTTTCAATGGTCCTCCGACGCCCGAGGAGTTTCAGCGGCGACTGCAGGAGTTGATGCGACAGCATTTCAATCCATCGAATTTATTCGGGCAGGCGAAGCAGGCGACTGAGGATGGCGAGCAAACGGAACCGGCCGAGGAGGAGGTCAAAAAGTTCAATTACAAGCCGAGGGATGTTAAGGCCTATTTGGATCGGTTCGTCATCAAGCAGGAGGAAGCGAAGAAGGTGCTGAGCGTCGCGCTCTGCGATCACT
>Ga0193697_1000235_pt1 | contig 21884 bp, 17 predicted proteins | sample L3m2metaG_FD_145073 | JGI IMG/M metagenome (GOLD analysis project Ga0193697, IMG submission 145073) | Soil microbial communities from a riparian zone of the East river system, Colorado, United States - L3m2 | ecosystem: Environmental > Terrestrial > Soil > Riparian zone | place: USA: East River... | reverse complement strand
ACTCAAGCACAACGTCTTCCGCGCGACCGACGAGCGCCACGGCCTGTAGAATAGCGGCGAAGACGAGAGCGCTTCTGCGAGTTGCATGCATATTGATCGTCATGGCTGGAGCACGACCCTATTGCGCAGGACTCCCAACGCCGGGCTCAACGCGAAAGTAATGCCGGCCTAACCAGGAACGGTGCAGCCGGTCCCACGGGCTCGGATGGTCCAGCGCGGTCAACCCCATTGAAAGCGCCGCAAATGTTCCGATCTCGATTTGGCGTTCAACGCTGCTCATGTTTTCCTCCATGTCCGCCGTCACGTAATCCAGATAGAGCGCCTTGTTGATCCACCGCAGATCGGCGATCGCTTCCAAAACTCCCTGGGCCATATGTTGGTGATCCGCGTGGTCGCCGATATTCTTCTCGATGTTCGTATCCGGAATATTCACCCACACGTTCGTCGCTGTGCCGCGCTCCTGGTCAATGACCTTCCGCAGCGTCGTTCGCAAATCGGACCAACCCTGGTACGTCGTCGAGTTGTCGATGCAGGTCATCGTCCGGATCGCTCCCTCGTGAAGCCGTTTCAGTGATTGCTCCGCGGTGGCGACATATCCAGTGCCTTGCGGGCTGCCGTCGGGCAAGCGCATGAAATAGCTGACGGTGTTGCGATAAAGCCACCGTCTGATCGCATGGCCGGAAACCGACGCGACCGAATCCACCGGGATCTCCGGCGCCTTTGCCGCGTCGGCCATAAACCTGGCCGACAACTTTGCGCCGTTCTCGCGCGCCAAATAGTACGGTTGCGAACGTGCGCCATTTCCCAAGCCGACCCCGGCGTCTCCGGCCGTCACATAAACAAACACCACCTTGTTTGATGCCCCTTGCACGTCTTGATACGCATTCGGATTCATGAACAACTGCCAGTCATCCGGGTGCGCCCCGAAGTAAAACGCGACTCTATTCGTATTCTGCGCCGATACAGCACGCTCCACTATCAGCACCAGAAAAACCAAAAAAATATTTCGCATCGCGGCGAATCCTGCACCCACCAGCGTCTTACTGCGACATGAAAGCATCGCTTCTGAGATTCACTCCGGTCGTTCGGCTTGACTTTGTCAGGAGGACCCAGCGGCACGACCTATGCCCATTTGAAGGGAGCGCACTGAGCATTCGCGCGGGGAGACATCACACCCTACCGCTCAAGGCCTGGCTGCCAACGAGGCGCAGACCAGTTCCTCGTCGTTGCGGGCAAAGACGCAGCGATTCACATAAACCGGTGGAATCCACGCAAGTCTTCGAGTCCCCAGGACCGAGGTTGGTTTGAGCAGATGCGCACGGCTGATTTCGCCGTAACCGTCGGGAGTCAGTCGCGCCAAAATCAAGTTCCCTTCGTCAGTGAAAAGAAAGACCGCATCGCCGTTTGGCGTCAGGTGGATGCTGGCGCCGAATTTGGGCTCCGTCACGTTGGTACTCGCCCAAACCTGCCTGCCGGTGGCCGCCTCCAGACAGACCAGTTCGCCACTGGATTTCGCCGAGTACACGTAGTCGCCCCGCAACATTGGCGTCGAGGTGTTACTCAAGATTCGTTTTGATGGGGCCATCGTTTCCGGCCAGAGGACCTTTGCGGCGGGAGCGTGGGCGTCCAGTTCCAGCATCAAGCCGGAAATCAACAGCCGGTTATTCTGAACGACCGGAGTGGGGATTGAATCGTTGCTGCTCGTCACCATCGCTTCCCGCCAGTAAGTCTCTCCCGTGGCGGGATTCAAGGAAGTGACGGAGTTACCCGTCCACACAATCAACTGCCGCTTGCCGCCAGCGACGATGATCAAGGGTGAACTATTGGATAAGGAGTCATCCAATGCTTTCCAAACCTCCTTGCCCGTGCGCTTGTCGAACGCGATGACACACGCGCCCGGTCTGGCGCCGACGAAAAGGATCAAGAGATTGCCTTCAATCAAGGGTGACCCGCGGCAACTCAGCACGCCGATTTCGTATTTCCTGTCCAAATGTGTTTCCCAAATTACGTGACCGCTCCACGCGTCCAGACAGTCCACCTGACCGCTTCGGCCAAGCCAGTAAACCTTTCCGGCCTCGACGATGGGTGTTGCGGCCGGACCGCCGCCGTGCTCGGGGATGAAGGCCCATTCCGGGTAAACCAGTTCGGAGGCATGACTCCAGAGCAGCTTGCCGGTGGATTCCTTAAAGCATTGGATACGCTCCCAGGCCCTGGGCTTCTCCAACCGCATGTCGGTGAGGTAAACCCGGCCTCGGACCACCACCGGACTTGACCAACCCGGCCCCACCGGCACTCGCCAGCGAATCTTCAATCCGTCAGCCGGAAAACGTTTGAGAATGCCGGTTTCGTTCCAGACATTATCGCGGTTCGGCCCGCGGAACTGCGGCCAGTCCGCTGCCCGGGCTGCGACAGGCAGCAACATGCCAAGCGCAGCGGTCTGAAGACACTTTCGGAAATTCATGGTCAAGGCGACGCGCTGACACTGACAAATTCGCTGTGAGATTGCGAGAAGAGTCACAAAATGCGGATTTATGATTGGCGCTTGACGATTGACGATTTGCAGGGGACGAGGCTTTGCGGGTTCAGAGGTCGGGCTGCGAGTGAAGCCAGGGAGATAACGGTAGTAACGGTGATGACAAAGCCAAGGGCCCAGAGGGTTGGGACGAGGAAAGGTTCGGCGGGGTTCCAGCTTCGCTCAATTATTTGGAACACGGGTTCCACGAACAAGGGCGAAGTGATGGTGAGGGCTGCGAGGGTCCAAGCCCACGCCGCGGTTCGCGGCCAGCGTTTGATGTTCATCCGCCGTTCGGCGGCGATGAGCAGCGGTTGGACAAGAAAGAAAGCGCCGCAGGCCAGGGAAATCGTCCATCTCCCGAGGCCCAAATAAACGAGAAGGGTATGACCCAGAGCGCTGGCGGCGAAGGCGGTGAAGAGCGCCAGGGCAGCGCTGCGTCGAGCCAGTGGCGTGAAGCAAGCGGTCCGAAACAGTTGCGAGGCGGCGGGATTCCAGCGTTTGGTCCAGAACTCGACGAGTGAAGTGGAACGCCAGGGTGATCGCATTAGTGGCGGCATGGTGATGCCCACGAATGCCGTCACGAGTGGAAACGCGGCCGTAACCATCTCTGCACACGCAAGGACGACGATTCCGCCGGTGAACCAGCGCACAGGCAACCAAAGGCCGGAAGGGGGTGTCACTTTGACCATGGCGATAGCGGCGGCGAGGACGACGGTCGCCACGATCAGATTTCGAAAAGCCGACGCGTCGAAGTTGCGCGGACGGCGTGTTATCTGGCGTGCGCCACACCAGGTGAGCAGGTACGCCAGTCGCGCGCGGAACCCGGTGATAGGCGGGGTGAGGATGAACGCGGCAGCAGAGACAAACGGAATCGCCATGAAGCACATCAGGAGAACACGATGTATAGGTAATCCCCAGACGAAGCAGGGAACGGCCATGACAAGACCGCCGAGGAAGGCGCCGATGCGCGCGCCGATTGGATGAGCGGAAAGGATGAGGACAAGCGGCGTAGCGATGCATAAGACTGCAATGCCGGTGGAGAGGGCGATGCCGGTTTTTGACGGAGTCAGTGCTATGAGCACTCCACCGAGGAGTCCCGTGAGAGGCCAGGCGAGCGTTAAGGATTTATGATTGATGCTGTATGATTTATGGTTTCTGGCGTGGATTTCTTCAATGAGGATGTCGAGTGAGAAGTAATCAGTACTTACGAGGATTCTTGCGTTCATGCGGCAGCTCAGAACGAGATTAGAGACTCGTTACGGGCGTGTTGCTCAAATGAGGTCAAAGAGCAGAACCCCGTCGGAAGCCCGGCTTTAGCCAGTTAAGCCCAGTAAGTTCCATTCGTAAAATTCGTAAAATTCGGGTGCGCGGCCGGCTGGTCGCGTGATTACTTGTGGGCGTGTTAAACAACAAAAACCGTTAAGGACTAAGCAAAGGGCTGCTATCACCACCGAAACCCAGAGGCTGCAGCCTCAGCAAAAATGTAGCGCAGAACTCTGTTCTGCTGTTTCGCCGAACTCCGTTCGGCAGGCAGGGCGCCTATCCCGTACCCGCGCAAACCGGTCTGCGCCAACCCCCTCTGCTACTCGCACCTTCCGAATCGCCACAACCGAATGCAAAACCAACACAAAACTAGCACTTTTCTGACACATACCCCCCGGGGAGGGGGCGCTCAATCGTCAATCGTAATTCGTAATCGTAAACCCTTCCGCATCACTGACTTGTGTCCACGGCCCCAGCGCCGCAACCGAATACAAAACCAACACAAAACTAACACATTTCTGACACATACCCCCCGGGGGGGTGGGGGGCGCCTTCGCCTCGCCTCCTACAGACGGTATTTTGGGTTGTGTTGGGAATGGGGATTGCCTAACGTGCGTTCGATCCAAGTCGGAGGTGCCGGTTTGAACTCAAGCACGATGTCGATTCGTGTGATGGCTGCGGCGAGTTTGTTGTTTGGCTCGTGCCAGCGCGCTGGGTCCCGGTTCCATCATCGGAACCATTCACGCCGGCCGCATTCAAAAACTAATCCTATGAAGACAACCATACCATCCAGTTCCAGTCTGTACTCCACGATGACGGCAGCGATGCTCGTCTTGTCGGCCGTGACGTCTCATTCACAGACGCCACAAGTTTTTCAGGAGTTCAATCCGTGGACCGGCAACACTTCGCCGGACGGGATTTGGCGCAAAAACGGCGTTTGGGTTGCGACCGGGGGTAATACGTTCGACCCGGCGCGATGTATCCTCACGAGCACATACGCCGGCGAGTCGAGCAGTGGATTTCTCACGCTGAGGTCCCTGGCCAATTCGCTCAATGGCGCGGAGATTCAGACGCTGCCAAAGTACAAGTACGGCTATTACGAGACGCGGTTGAAACTAACGGGCGTGGGCGATCCGGCGAACAACCGCGGGGTCGTTGTGTCGTTCTTCCTTGTGGATTACGACACCAGCGGATGGGAGGTCGATATTGAATTCCTGACTAATGGTTCCTGGATTAATTCCGCCAACAGCGGCGAAGTCACATTCAATTATCATCTACCGAACAACGGGGGAAGCGCAGTGCATTATCAGACTCTTCCGTTCAATCCCAAGAATGGTTTTCATCGCTACGGAATTCTTTATCAACCCGGTCGTCTGGATTGGACTGTGGACGGCGTGATCGTTTACACGGTCACTCACGCTGGATTCACCAATCCCTACAACACGTACATCATGATGAACAGTTGGACGGGAAACCAATTTTGGGGCGGACTGGCGCCGACTCAGAATGCGGACAGCGTTTATGATTGGGTGAAATTCTATCCGGATGTGACATCCGTGCCGGGCTCGGGCGGGCAACCGGACTTGATCGTAACGGATGTGAGCTGGTCTCCAGCGAATCCCGCGCCTGGCAATGCGGTGACGTTCAGCGCCACTGTGAAAAATCAAGGGACCGCCGCGACGCCCGCGGGCGTAATTCACGGTATTTCGTGGTGGGTGGACGGAACGCAAGTGAATTGGTCGGGGAGCTCGACCGCTTCGATGGCCCCGGGAGAAACGCGGGTCCTGACGGCAGATGCCGGACCAGGCGGGAGCACCTGGACAGCCACGGCCGGCAATCACACGGTAGAAGCCTGGATGGACGATGTGAATCGCATCGCGGAAAGCAACGAGAACAACAACAAGCTGTCGGAGCCGTTGACGGTGTCTTCCGGAACTCCGGACCTAATTGTCACGGGAGTGTCGTGGTCGCCAGCGAACCCAGCCGCCGGCCAGGCGGTCACATTGAGCGCCACCATCAAAAACCAGGGCAGCGGCGCGACTCCAAACGGGGTGATTCATGGCGTGCTCTTTTCGGTAGATGGCACACCGGTGAATTGGTCGGACACCAGCACGGCATCGCTCGCCGCGGGAGCGTCACGCACGGTGACGGCGAACGGCGGCCCGGGCGGATCGAGCACGTGGACGGCGACCGCGGGATCGCACACGGTCCTGGCGAACGTCGACGACATCAATCGAATTGCCGAAAGCAACGAAGGCAATAACACACTCAGCGCTCCGTTAACGGTGACTTCCCTGCCGTCGCCCTGGCAAACCGCAGACATCGGTGCGGTGGGGGCGGCCGGCAGCGCCAGTTACTCCAGTGGAACGTTTACGGTGGCCGGCTCGGGCGCTGATATTTGGGGAACAGCGGACGAGTTTCGCTACGTGTATCAAAGCGCCAGTGGTGACTGCGAAATCAGAGCGCGCGTGGCGACCCAACAAGATACGGATGGTTGGGCGAAATCGGGGGTAATGATTCGCGAGACGACTGGCGCGACATCCAGGCATGCCATGATGGCAGTTACTCCGGGCAATGGACTCGCGTTCCAATACCGAACTGCGACCGGAGGAAGCTCGACTCATGTCGCGGGCGGCGCGGGCACAGCGCCGTACTGGGTGCGACTCGTTCGTTCGGGGAGCACGATCACGGCCTACAAATCGACAGACGGGTCCAGTTGGACAACGGTCGGGTCGGTAACTATTTCGATGACGGCGAGCGTCCAAATAGGGATGGCAGTCACGAGCCACCTCGACGGCACGCTCAACACCTCGACATTCAGCAACGTCACTGCCACGCCTTGAAGAGATGAGCGTGAGGCAGGCAATTCTGATAGCGGGGGCGATGGCTCTGATCATAGTCGGAGTCGTCTCCCGACGCCAATCCGCGTCGCCAATGCCCGAGAGCGGAGGCGACGCGACGCCGACTGCCGGGAAACAACGTGTGTCGGCGGAGAGATTGTTCTCACAGCGTCGCAGTGAGGCGCGTTCGCCGGTCTCGTCGGAGAACGATGTGGACCGTGTGCGGCAGTTGGCCGAAGGGAACCCGCCCGCCGCGGCGCGTTGGGCGGTCCAGTTTCCAGCGAGCGCCGCCCGTGTAGAGGCAATCAAGGCGGTTGCGATTGCGTGGGCCAACCAGGATCTCGCAGGCGCGGTCGAATGGGGACGCCAATTGAGTGATGAGAACGAACGGCAAAGCGCGCTGGTCAGCATCGGGTACGAGGCCGCGCGCATTGAACCTTTGAAGGCACTGGCTCTTGCCATGCAGTTGAAGGCAGATCCTGATCGCGACGAACTGATTCGGCGCGCTGCCGGCGAATGGGCCGCGACCGCGCCGGAGGCGGCAGCGGAATGGACGAGGCAGATTGAGGAACCCTCGTTGCGAACCCGCGCGTTGGCGAGTATCGCGACCGCCTGGGCGGAGATGGATCCACGCGCAGCGGCGGCACTCGCGATTGAGGAATTGGAGACCGGCCGCCTCCAGGAAGATACGGTTGTCAGCATTGTGCAGCGCTGGGCGCAACGGGAACCGGCGGATGCCGCGGCATGGACAAGCACTTTCGAAGAAGGCGATCTCCGCGCTGCTGCCATCCACAACGTCGTCAAACTCTGGACGGACCAGAATGCGACTGAGGCCGGCGAGTGGCTCAAGGGTCTTGTGCCCGGTCCGATGCGCAGGCTTGCAATCGCGGCTTACGTCGAGCAAATCGGGCCGGCTTTTCCAGCGCAGGCCAGAGAATGGGCCGGGTTCGCGGGACTGAATTCCCCCTAGCCGCACTGAAGTGGGATCGAGTTTGTGCGTTAGTCGCCGTGGAGCGATCAGGGGCTTGATTCATCGTGACAACAAACAATAACACTTTAAAGATCCCTTACGCGATGAGGAAACATTTGGCAGCCATCGGTATTGCAACTCTTTTAATTTCAACCGTTGCCAAAGCGCAATCAACTCCCGAGCTCTTCAGGACTTTCGACCTCGGCGTGAAGCGCACGCCCGCGCCGCAGTTTTTTGTGATGGAATCGAAATTCATGCTGTATGCGCGTGATGGCAAACGCATCGGCACGGACGTTTATCGGTTGCGTCTCAAATCCAATCCGGCGCAGGCGGGGAAAGACGGTGACGAATACACGTGCGCGCGATTTACATGGCAACCGCAGGGCGGCGTCGAAGCCGCGATCCCGGCATTAACGGACTGGAGTTATGTGTTCAAAGCCGCAGGGGACAAGGGGCAAATGTTCGGCATCGATTCGGGCAAATTCGAGCGGCTCGCCGACAGCAACGGCAAGACCCTGCCAGCGGACAAAGGGTATCATGTTTATAACGCGTTTATCGATTTTCATTCATTCTGCAACGTGTTTGCGGACCGGGCAGCGCCGGGTCGCGGGATACAGGATTTGAAGAAGGTGGGGGACAAGATTGTGCACGCGGCTGCCTTCAGCAAACCACCCGTGAACTCCGGCGAATCATTTTTTGAAAACGGCGAGATCACGCTCGAATTGAAAGGCTTAAGCCAGGTGAATGGAAGGGCGTGCGCGTTGGTCGGGTATGATTCGGGCGAGAGCTCTTTCAAGATGCAGCTAAAAGGGACTCAGACGGCCGGCAGCTCGCATTATTTTGGCGATATCTACAAAGACCTCGCGAACGGCTGGGTGCAACGGGCGACGATGACGGAAATCGTAGTCAGCGAGACGACGGTGGCGACGCCGCCGAATAAGGTCAACGCGGTTGTGGAACGCGCGATCGACATTCGTAATGTGAGTGAAAAGGAGTTTGGGATGTGACGGGCCATAGGAGATTAAGATTAAGAATGGGAGGGAGGATGGTGGTATACCCCATTGCCGGGGCGGTGATACCGCCGGGATGATAAGGAAGCTGACGGCGTGGAGAATGAAGAGACTGGCTGACAAAGTCTGTGCTTGAGCTATGTCGCGCTATGGATGAAAGGACGTGATTCGGATCCGAAACCCAAAGCGGGTGGACCCAGGGAACAATGGCGTTACGTGTTCGCGTACGTTATTGCCCTGCTGCTGATTGTTTGGTTCTGGCAGGAGGCGATCAGCAGGGTATCGGTCCACACGGTCAGTTACAGCGACTTCAAGAAGCACCTGACCCAGGACGAAGTAATTGAGGTCAATGTCGGGCCGGATGTTATTTATGGAAAGCTGCGGCAGAAAGCGCAGCCGGGACAGCCGCAGCCAAAGGACATTGTTTTTCGCGCCAACCGTGTTGAAGACCCGAAGCTGGTGGAGGAACTCGAAGCGGCCGAGGTAAAGTTCACGGGCGTCCGGCCCAATCTTATTTCGCAGGTGTTGCTGGCGTGGATCCTGCCGATCGCAATCATGATCCTGATCTGGTCGTTGATCAGCCGGCGGATTGCAGGCGCCAGCCAATCGGTGTTTGGCTTTGCGAAAAGCCGGGCGCGACTGATTGCGGAGCGCGAATCGGGGGTCACGTTCAAGGACGTCGCCGGTTGCGAGGAAGCGAAGCTTGAATTGTACGAAGTGGTCGATTTCCTCAAGAGCCCAAACAAATACAAATCGCTCGGCGCGAAAATTCCGAAAGGCGTGCTGCTTGTTGGGCCACCAGGCACGGGGAAGACATTGCTGGCGCGCGCGGTGGCGGGAGAAGCGCGCGTGCCGTTCTTCTCGATCAGCGGGAGTGATTTCGTGGAGATGTTCGTGGGAGTTGGCGCGGCGCGGGTGCGCGACATGTTCCAGCAGGCGAAGGCGCAGGCGCCTTGTATTGTTTTTATCGACGAACTGGATGCGATTGGCCGGCAGCGAGGTGTGCACGTTGGCGCGGTGAATGACGAGCGGGAACAGACGTTGAATCAGTTGCTCGTGGAGTTGGATGGGTTCACGGCAAATGTTGGCGTGATTGTGCTGGCGGCGACGAATCGACCCGAAGTGCTGGACCGCGCGTTGTTGCGCCCGGGACGTTTCGATCGACAAGTGGTGGTGGATGCGCCGGACGTAGAAGGGCGTGAGGCGATTTTGAATGTTCATGCGCGGAACAAGCCGTTGGATGAGGACGTGGATTTGCGACGCATCGCGCAGGCGACTCCGGGATTTTCAGGCGCGGACCTTGCGAATGCGCTGAATGAAGCCGCGCTGCTGGCCGCCCGGCGTGATGCGAAACGGATTCAGCAGCGCGACCTTGAAGAGGCGGTGGAGAAAGTGGTCGCGGGGCCGGAACGAAAAAGCCGCAAGTTGCTCGAGGAAAAGAAGCGACGGGTCGCCTATCACGAGGTTGGGCATGCGTTGGTGGCGGCCCACAGCAAACACGCCGACCCGGTGCACAAAATCAGTGTCGTGCCGCGCGGGCATGCGGCACTCGGCTACACATTGCAGATTCCGACCGAAGACCAGTTTTTGATGACGCGGGCGGAGTTGCTGGACCGGATCCGCGGAATTCTTGGCGGGCGCGCGGCGGAGGAAATTGTGTTCGAGGACATTTCGACGGGAGCGGAGAGTGATCTGGATCGAGCGACGGCGCTGGCCCGACAGATGGTTTGCCTGTTCGGGATGAGCGAGAAAGTTGGACTCGCGCATTATGGCCAAAAGATGAATCCGTTCCTGGCGCAGGCGATGCAAGACCCGTTGCAACGCGATTGCAGCGAGGACACGGCGCGCCAAATCGACGAGGAAGTGAAACGGATTCTCGACCGCGCTTACGCGGAAGCGAAGGACGTCCTTATCGTGCATCGGGAGCAATTGGAGCGCGTGACCATCGAACTGTTGAAGGGCGAAACGCTCGATCGCGTGACGTTCTATCGACTGATTGGCAAAGAGGAACCGGCGGCGACCCCGGCGGTGCCTCGAGGCAAAACTGCCGAGCCAGCCGAGACCCGATAGGAGTCTTGCAATTCCAAAAGCGCGGCTTGAGATCGAGCGGAGGTTGTGGTGTCATTCGACTCGTGGCTCTGCGCACCCATTTTGCACTATCGGCAATTTGTGACTTCGCAGATCTAATGTGGTTTTGCCGGGAGGAAGGCACGTGGACCCGCTAATCGCCAAAATTATTTTCGTGCTCGGGAATGTGGTGGCAAATTTCGCAATTCGGACGCCTTACATCAAAGCCCATCACCGCGTGCCTGTTCGTTCGAATCGGAAGACGCGGCTGGATAATTCGGTTTTCCTGGCGGTGGGGGTTGGATTTTTTGTCCCGCTCGTCTACGTGTTCACACCGGTGTTCTCGTTTGCCGATTACTCGATTCCGCTGTGGGTGGGCGTGAGCGGGGTTGTGATCCTGATTTTGGGGAACTGGGTTTTTTGGAGATCACACAAAGACCTCGGCACAAACTGGTCTCCGACGCTGGAGATTCGTGAGAAGCACACGCTGGTGACGGGCGGCATCTATGAGCGAATTCGGCATCCGATGTATTTGTCGATCTGGCTGCTGGTCATCGCGCAGGCGATGATTCTGCCGAATTACATCGCGGGATTTGCGGGGCTGGTTCCGTTTGGGCTGTTGTACTTTCTGCGGGTCGGGAGAGAAGAGAGGATGATGCGCGAGGAATTTGGAAGGGCGTACGAGGAGTACATGTCGAGGACGGGAAGACTTCTTCCAAAGATGCGAGTGATTGCGGTGGAGAATCGAAATCCAGACGCTAATTCGGGTTCGTGAGGATCAACCTTACCTTCGCCCGTCGTACCAGGTCGGACAGCCCCGTGCGCTCTTCAATGTTCCTCCCCAGGAGAAGGCGGTTTTGAGCATGAATTTGAGGTGCTCTCGTTTTGAATAGAGATGCGCCTTGCGGGCGGAGGTCACGAGCGGATGGCGATGAAGGATAACGATCTTTTTCTTCCGTTCGCGGGCGAGTTTATGCAGCCGCTTAAACAAATCGAGTTCCTCGGAGGCAAAAAGTTCGTCGCTGAACCCGCCGACCGCGCGAAACGCATTGGCGTCGCAAAAAATGAAGGAGCCGGGAGCCCACTTCTTCGTGAGACTGATCACGTTCCACACCGCGGTCAGGAAGCCGAGCATGAAGTCTTGCTCGTCCAAACGAACGGTGCTTCCGCCTGCGATGCATCGTCCAGTGACGATCGTGTCGGCGACATCGGCGAACAGTTCGGGACTGGGGTGGGAATCGGCATCGACAAAGATTAGCCAGTCGCCGGTTGCGGCACCGGCACCCTTGTTTCGGGCGCGGGCGATCTGGTTGACGGGCTCGAAGACGACCTGAGCGCCGCAGGAGCGGGCGATCTCGGTGGTGCGGTCGTTGGAGTTGTTATCGCACACGATCACTTCGTGCTCCCAACTGCGGGCGGCAAATGCTTTCGCGGCTGCAAATACTGTTGCGAGTGTGGCGGGCAGCAACTTCTCCTCGTTGTAGGCGGGTATGACGATCGATATTTTCACGTTTCGTGCTCAGGAAAAGATAAGGCACGCGACGGGGGAATGCCAGCCCGCCGGGAGACGGCTACCCACGCGCTTCCAGAGGAAGAAGCTTGAAAAAATCATTAGGAAGACTTTCTCTATTATTAGATACCCATGAAACGACGCGAGTTTATCAGGCAGGTCGCGGCGACCACGGCCATCCTTTCGGCACGCTCGGCACTTTCTGCTGAGCGAGTCCGGGGGGCAAATGAGCGTGTAAATGTAGGTCTGATCGGCTGCGGCGGGCGCGGCAAGCTGGTGGCCAAATTGATGCGGGAGGCGCCGAATGTGGATTTCACCGCGGTGTGCGACGCGTATGAGCCGCGCGCCGAGGAAGCGAAGGAATGGGCGGGGCCGCACTGCAAAGGTGTGCACGATTTTCGGAAGATTCTGGAGATGAAGGAAGTCGATGCGGTGTTGATCGCGACGCCGGACCACTGGCACGCCATTCCCGCTGTGCTCGCGTGCGCCGCGGGCAAGGACGTGTATCTCGAGAAGCCGGTCGGCCACAACATTCGGGAAGGACGTCAAGTTGTGGATGCCGCGAGCAAATACAATCGCGTCGTCCAGATCGGCACGCAGCACCGTTCGGCGCCGCATTATCGGGAGGTGCAGGAGATCATCCGGAGTGGGGTCCTTGGGCCCATTCATTTCGTGCGCATTTGGAATTACGTCAACATGCACCCGAATGGGATCGGCAAAGTTCCGGATTCCCAGCCGCCGCCGGGGGCCGATTGGGACCTGTTTTTGGGACCCGCGCCCTACGTGCCGTTCAACAGAAATCGGTTCGTCAATACGTACCGATGGTTTTGGGATTATGGCGGGGGGCTGGTGACGGATTTTGGCGTGCATCGGTTCGATAGTCTGCACCAGGTGATGGGAGTGGAAGCGCCGGTAACGGTGAGCGCGTCGGGCGGACGTTTCGAAATTAACGACGGCGCGGACACACCGGACATGGTGCAGGTCACGTATGAATATCCGGGATTCATCCTGAGTTACGAAGCGACGCTCTTGAATTCGCTGGGCGCCGCGGGCCGCACGACCGGCAAAAAGTATTATCAGGCCAAAGGCGAATGGGACCGTCCGCATGGCGAGGCGTTCTACGGCTCCAACGGCACTCTGTTTTCCGACCGAATTGGCTACGAGGTTTATCCTGAACTGAAGGTGACTTCCGGACCGGGCGCGGTGGGACGGAACGAGAAGATTGAAGGGTATCGGGCGGAACGGCGGGATGTGGCCGGCACCGATCGAACGGATTTGCACGTGCAGAATTTCATTGAATGCGTGCGGAGTCGCCGCAAACCGGTCGCCGACGCTGAGATCGGACACCGCGCGAGCACCGTCGCGCATCTTGGGAATATTGCGTATCGCACTGGCCGTAAACTTAAGTGGGACAGTGCGAAAGAGGAAATTGTTGGCGATACTGAAGCGAGCAGATTTCTTTGGCGTGAACCGCGCAAAAAATGGGATGTGATCGGTAACGCATGACGCGACTGCCCCACAACGCGCAGAAAGCAATGAGCCGGCTATTCGGCCTCGTGCTGGCACTTCTCAGTTTTGCAGCGCCCTCGCTGAGGGGGGCGGAATTGCCGATGCGCGGGTATTTCTTCGAGAAATACACGGTCGAGCGCGGCTTGCCGCAAAACACTGTCGATGCGCTGCTGCAAACGCGCGATGGCTATTTGTGGATCGTTACGCCCTTCGGCCTGGCGCGCTTCGATGGCGTTTCTTTCAAGACATTTACCAGCGGCAACACACCAGGGCTGCGCGAACAGATGTTTACTTCGCTTGCCGAAGACAATAACGGCGTGCTCTGGGCCGGCACGCGTGACGGGTTGTTGCGGTATGAAAATGGCATGTTTGAACTGATCGGGGAGGCGCAGGGCCTGCCGCACAGGCGCGTCGATGCGATCTGCAAGAGGCGCGCCGGAGGCGTTTGGGTGGCATCAGACGAAGGTCTCGCCTACGCGGACGGTCGCAAGGTCACGGGTGTCACCACGAACCGAAGTGTGAGTTCTGTCTTTGAGGACAGTCATGGCGGGGTGTGGTTTTCGGTGGAGAGAGTGATCTTCCGATTCGAGCCGGTGAAAGGCAGAGTTGAAAAGGTCCCCGTGAAAGTTACGTCCGGCCGCATCGCCTGCTTTTGGGAAGACGGCAATGGCTCGGTATGGTTTGGCACCAAGGACGGACTGCATCGGTGGCACGACGGTGCGATCGAGAAATTTGATACCCGGGAACGAGTCCAATGCATCATGGGAGATGCAGTCACCGGCGGGCTATGGGTCGGGATTGACGGCAACGAGGGATTGCATCTCTTTCAAAACGGGGAGTGGCTTAGTGCGGCGCCTCCAAGTTTGTCACCGTTACGGCAGGTGCGCCGGTGTCTCACCGATGCGGAAGGCAACTTTTGGTTTGGAACTGAAGCCGATGGGTTGTTGCGGTTGCGGCGCCCACGACTGCAAACCTTCGGCAAAGAGGACGGATTGCTCCGCGAACGCATCTGGTCGGTCAGCAGTTCTGGCAGCGGCGGAGTCTGGGTCGGAAGCCTCCAGGGATTCAGCCGCATCAAAGACGGAAAGGTGACGTCATTTCCAACACCAGAAGAGTGGCCTGAATCGACTGTGCGATCGGTGCTGGAAGATCAGTCTGGACAGCTTTGGTTGGGGGAGCATAGCCATGGAGTCTATAAGTTTCAGAATCGCTGGGTGCAGGCTTTCACACCGCCGGGGGTCATGAAGGCGCTTTACGAGGACCGGCACGGAGCGATCTGGGTGGGGACGAGCCAGGGGATGGGACGCATTCGGGGCGACGAGACCCGTTTTTACACGACTGAAGACGGATTGTCCTTCCGTGACGTGCGTGCATTTCTCGAAGATCGTAACGGCACGTTATGGATCGCTACCTATGGCGGGGGCATTAACGTATTCTCAAACGGCGTGTTTCGGGTAGTCGGCGGCTTCTCCAGTGCGAAGGCATGGGTGTTTCATGAAGACGCTGATGGAGTAATATGGGTCGGCACGGACACCGGACTCAACCGTTACGAACGCGGACGCGTGTTTGTGTTCACGCAGAAACACGGGCTGTTTGACGATTTTGTAAATCACCTGGTGGAAGACAACGCCGGGATGTTTTGGATCAGTTGCAATCGCGGCGTCTATCGGGTGAGCCGCAAAGAGTTGAACGAGGTTGCCGCCGGGCGCGCACGGACCGTGAATCATGTCGCTTACGGCGAAGCTGACGGGATGGTTACTTCGGAAACGAATGGGGAATATCAGCCCGCGGGTTGCAAAACGATCGACGGCAGCATCTGGTTTCCGACGCAGCGCGGCGTGGTGGTGATCGATCCGAAGACCGTGTATCGAAACGAGTTGGCGCCGCCCGTGATTATTGAACAGGTGATTGCGAATGATCGGGTGATCTTTGGACCGCAAGAGGAAGTGAAGCCGGCGCAAGCCGATTCCGATCAACCCAAAGAAAAAACGCTCAAGGCAACTCGCATTGCGGCGGGTCAGGGGCGTGTGCTGGAGATTCGATACACCGCGAACAGCTTTGTAGATCCGGCGAAGATGCGCTTCAAATACCGATTGGTGGGATATGATTCGGAGTGGCACGATGCGGGAACAACGCGTGTCGCATTTTACACGAATCTGCGGCCGAAGCGTTACCAGTTCGAAGTCAAGGCCTGTAACAATCACGGCTACTGGAACGAGGCCGGCGCGAAGTTCCCGTTCGTGGTCGAACCGCACTTTTACCAGACCTGGCCATTTTATGGATTGTGTGTTGCTGGTTTCATATTCAGCGCGGCCGGCGTGCAGACCTACCGATTGCGAGTGCAGCGGAAAATGCTGGGCCTCGAACAACAGGCGGCGTTGCAGCGCGAAAGGGCAAGGATTGCGCAGGACATGCACGATGATGTCGGCGCCAATCTGACGAGAATAGCGATTCTCAGCGAACTCGCCAAAGAACAATGCGACAACGTTTCGGAATTGCGGTCCACGGCCGAGACGATTTCAGATATGGCGCGCAAGGTCATTGACAACATCAGCGAAATTGTTTGGGTCACAAATCCGCGCAACGACAGCCTTGATAATCTTGCCGCGTATTTGCGCGGTTACGCCGCGGAATTCTTTGATTCGACACCGGTGAACTGCAGAATTGAATTTCCCGAGACCATCCCTGCCCTTGCTGTGAAGGGGGAGTTGCGGCGAGACATTATGCTGGTTTTTAAGGAAGCGCTCAACAACGTCGCCCGACATTCAGGTGCGAACGAGGTGGCAGTGGTATTAGACCTGCAAGAGCGTGACGACCGAAAAGTGTGCCTGACTATCGGCGTCTATGACAATGGCAAAGGACTCGCCGATCGGGAATCCGGGCCATCACACAATGGGTTGTATAACATGCAAGAGCGTATCGCGAGGCGTGGTGGTATAGTCAAGATTGAATCGACTCCAGGCATGGGAACACGGGTCGAATTATCGCTGGATTTAGTGGCCAATGGTGACCACCGGCATACTACTCTTTTACTACTCTCAGGCGATTGACCGCATCGTGGAAAATGACGGAAAGTAGCGCCCGTATGGCCGGAGTCTTAGACGTAACTGGCCCCGGTTCTGACAAGATCCGGGTGGCTGTAGTGGAAGACGACCCGCAGATCTGTCAGGGCTTGGCGAAGCTGATTACGAGCTCGCCCGGATTTGTATGTGTGGCTACGTGCCCCACCGCTGAGGAGGCTCTCGTCGGGCTGCCTGAAAAGCAGCCCGACGTAGTTTTAATGGACATTGGCCTCCCGGGAATGTCCGGCATTGAATGCATTCCCAAACTTAAAGAGCTGTTATCACGCACGCAGATCATGATGCTCACGGTTTTCGAGGATTATGACCGGATTTTTGTCTCGTTGAAAGCGGGCGCCACAGGATACCTGTTGAAAAAGACTGCGCCTTCGCGTCTCCTGCAAAGCATTCGCGACCTGCACGGTGGCGGATCCCCCATGAGCAATCAGATTGCGCGGCGGATCGTTGAGGAATTTCAAAAGCGACCAGCCCCGGCTAAATCGCCCGCACAGTTGAGTGAAAGAGAAAATGAAATTCTCGGAAAACTGGCGCGCGGCTTTCTCTACAAAGAAATTGCGGCGATGCTCGGCATCAGCGTCGAGACGGTGCGAACTCACGCGCGAAATATCTACGGCAAGCTACAGGTGCGAACGCGCGCAGAAGCTGTCAACAAGGCTTTTCCCAGGCGGGCACCATTACCGGACGCAATTGCGTCCTCTTCGGGCGTCAGATGACGTAGTCCAGCGGGCTCGCGTGGGCTCCCTGGAGCTTGCGAACGCGTTCGCAAAGGTGAGCCAGCGTGACCGATTCAAGAATCTTTACTATCGCTTCGCGCACGTCCTTCATCACACTTCGAATGCCGCAGTTGGATTCGTCAGGACACGTGCATCGCTCGTAAAAGCGTTCGCTCACGCAACTGACCGGGGCGAGCGGACCTTCGATGTAGCGGATGACTTCGGCCAGCGTGACCTTGTCAGGCGGCAACCGAAGCCGATATCCGCCCGCAACGCCTCTACGGCTCTCGACGATTCCAGCGGATTTAAGTTCGTTGAGGATTTGCTCCAGGAAACGTTTCGGGATGTTCTGGAGCTTTGAAATGGTCTGGATTTGAACGACCGACTGGTCGTAGTTAAGTCCCAGGACAATCAGCGCGCGGAGCGCATATTCACCTCGGACTGTTAACTTCACAGGATAAGGGTATAATCCTAAGCAACAGGGTAAAGTTAAAACTCTGTCTTTTTGGCTGTAATTGTTTCAGATTTTCGGTGTTGACAGGATTCCGAGAACACATACTCTACCGCTTCAATCGACATTCATCACGGTTTAGAATCAAACACGAGTGCAGACATAATGCGCGCCAAAACTGCTCACGAAGCCGTCAGGACATAAACCATCGAGTGCCGAAAAAATTCCACACGTTGCCAGGATTCGGCCTCACGATGGGCTTCACGCTCGTGTATCTCAGCGTACTGGTCCTCATTCCTATCGGCGGGCTGATTGTGCGCGTGCTTGGAATGTCGTGGTCGGAACTGTGGCGCCTGGCGACAACCGAGCGGGCGCTCGCAGCGTATGAACTCACGTTCGGCGCATCGTTTATCGCGGCGCTGGTTAATGGAATCTTCGGAACGATTCTTGCATGGGTGCTCGTTCGCTATGATTTTCGCGCGCGCCGATTTATCGACGCGCTGGTCGATATCCCGTTTGCATTGCCGACAGCGGTGGCAGGCCTGACGCTCGCAAGTCTGTTCTCGCAGACCGGTTGGCTTGGGCAATTCCTGGTGCCCCTGGGCATTAAAGGCGCTTACAGCAGACTGGGAGTGATCATCGCTCTAATCTTCGTCGGCCTCCCGTTCGTTGTGCGAACACTTCAGCCGGTGCTCGAAAATTTGGAGCGCGAAGTTGAGGAAGTCGCCGCGACGCTCGGCGCGAGCCGATTGCGCACGTTCTTAAGCATTGTCGCGCCGACACTGCTGCCGACAATCATCACCGGTTTCGCGCTCTCGTTTGCGCGCGCGATCGGCGAGTATGGATCGGTGATTTTCATTTCCAGCAATATTCCGAAAGAAACGGAGATCGCGCCGCTCGTGATCGTTACTTTGCTTGAGGAATATCAATACAAAGGGGCGATGGCGCTGGCTTTGGTGTTGCTTGTGATCTCGTTTGCGCTGCTGATCACCATCAATCTCCTCGAACGGTGGGCGAGCCGATACCAGCATTAAATGCAAACCGAAACCCAGATTTTCCGCCGCGCCACGCATAAGAAATCCCAACGGGCGACGGAAGAATCGCACTTCGTCAGGTGGTTTCTTATCTGGATCGCGCTCGCATTCGTCGTCGTGTTCCTTCTGTTGCCGCTGATCAATGTATTCTGGCAGGGGCTCAATCATGGATTGAAAGCTTACGCCAATGCATTAATCGATCCGGATACGCGCTCGGCCATTCGCCTCACCCTGACAATCGCGGGTATCAGTGTCCCTTTGAATTTACTTTTTGGCCTGGCGGCCGGATGGGCGATTGCAAAATTCAATTTCAAGGGCAAACCGATTCTGGTGACCCTGATCGATCTTCCCTTCGCGGTCTCGCCTGTGGTCGCGGGCCTGATGTTTGTGGTGTTGTTCGGCAGCCAGGGCTTTTTCGGACCATGGCTGGCCGAGCGTGACGTCCAGATTATTTTCGCGTTGCCCGGCATGGTGCTCGCGACGACATTTGTCACTTTCCCATTCGTTGCCCGTGAACTGATCCCAGTGATGCAGGCCACCGGCACCGAACAGGAACAGGCGGCGCTCACATTAGGGGCCGGCGGTTGGAAAACATTTTGGCTGGTCACGTTGCCATCGGTGCGCTGGGGTTTGCTCTATGGCATTATTCTGTGCAACGCGCGTGCGATGGGGGAATTTGGCGCCGTTTCGGTGGTTTCCGCGCGAATCACAGGACAAAGTGACACGATGCCTTTGCACGTGGATAAGCTGTATCACAGCCCTGCCGCGGCTTCGATGACGGCTGCGTTTGCGGTCGCGAGTCTGCTGGCGTTGCTGGCGTTGCTCACGCTTGTTGTCAAAACGTTTCTGGAATGGCGACAGCAGCGCGAGTATGAGCTGGCGCAACGTTCGGTTCCGGAGCCAACTCTCGTCGCGCGGAGCCTCCACCAGCGCGGTTCGCAGTGAGCATCGAACTGCGCAACGTCAGCAAGCAATTCGGCGAGGTCGTCGCCGTCAACGACGTATCCTTTACGGTCAAGGAAGGCGAACTGCTTGGCTTGCTCGGTCCCAGTGGCGGTGGCAAAACGACGGTCCTTCGGATGATCGCCGGCCTGGAAGTGCCGACGACGGGGGACATTTTCATTCGCGGCCAGCGCGTGAACGATATTTCGGTGCAGTATCGTAATATCGGATTCGTCTTCCAGAACTACGCGTTGTTCAAAAACATGAACGTGTTCAAAAACATCGCGTTCGGCTTGAAGATCAAAAAGTGGAGGAAGCCCGATATCCGCGAACGCGTTGCCGAACTCCTGGAACTCCTCGATCTGGTCGGCCTGGAGAAGCGATTTCCTCATCAGCTCTCCGGGGGGCAGCGGCAGCGCGTCGCGATTGCACGGGCACTGGCGCCGAAGCCCAGCGTGTTGTTGCTCGACGAGCCATTCGGCGCCGTCGATGCGAAGATCCGGCAGGAACTGCGTGAATGGCTGGTGCGCCTCCATAGCGATCTTAATGTGACGACGCTCTTCGTGACGCACGATCAGGAGGAGGCGATGGAAGTCTCGAATCGCATTGTAATCTTTTCGCGCGGCAATCTCGAACAGATTGGGACCCCGCGCGAGGTTTATGAAGAACCCACGAACGAGTTCGTCGCGCGGTTCATCGGCGTCATGAATGTGCTCGACGTGGAAGTGCGCGGCGGGATTGCCCGTGTTGGTGAACTGGAGTTTCCAGCGCCAGACCGGCCCGACGGCCAAAAGCTGCGCATCGGGTTTCGTCCCTTCGCAGTGCAGATTTCACCCGATCCTTCGCAATACCGTTATCCGGGAATTCTTCGGCACACATTTTTCCTTGGCATCATGCTCCGCATCGAAGTAGAGCTGCCTTCCGGCCTGTACCTGCGCGCCCGCATGACCAAAGAGGAGTATGCGCAACTCGGCCTGCACGACGGCCAGAAAGTTTCGATCCTCATCAGGAGCTATCGAATTCTGCGCGGCGAAGGCGAACCGCTTTCGCCGGAAATTGTCGCGACCGATCAGGGGCCTGCTACGTTTGGTGCGGGAATCTAATGTGTTTCCGTCTGATGAGCTTCGCAACAGAGTGGCAACAATGGCTGGCGCGCGCGGAGCGCGAAGTTGCATCGGTTCTCCGTTCACTGCCGCCTGCGTTGCGCGACGAAGCGCAGGCAGTCACCGTTTCCTACGAACGAAAGCCGGCGCCCGAACTCATCAACGAAGGCATCGAAGAAGACACGCTGGGGCTGTTCGTCGGCTCGGCATTCCCGGAAGGCCTTCATTCCGCGCCATTCCCGCAACAGATTATCCTTTATCTGGAAAACATCCGGGAAGCCGCCGAGGAGGATCTGGAAATCTTCGATGAAGAAGTGCGTGCGACATTTCTCCATGAGCTCGGTCATTATCTCGGGCTCGACGAGGACGACCTGATCGACCGCGGACTGGAATAGCCGCAACTGGTTCGTAGTGCAGGCTTCAGCCCGTCGGAGAGCGGTCAAAGTTGGGAGCGTGCTGCGAACGGGCTAAAGGCCCCACTACGAACGCTACGAACCGAGTTGCTCTAGGGAAACAGGCCCCGGATTCGCTTCGCTTCGTAGACGCGCTTGACCCCCACACTCAACGCGGCCATCCGCATGGAAATTTTCTTTTTGCGGCTCGTGTTCAACGCTTGCGTGAAGGCCGCTTCGAGCGTGCGGAAAAGTTTGTCCACGACCTCTGTTTCCGTCCAAAAGAAGCTCTGCAAGTCCTGGACCCATTCGAAGTAGGACACGATCACGCCGCCCGCGTTGCAGAGCACGTCGGGTATCACAAAAATCTCGGACCGCTGGTCGAGAATCTTATCGGCCTCGGGTGTCGTCGGCCCATTGGCGGCCTCTGCAAGGATGCGGCACTGGATTCTTTTCGCGTTGGCCTCCGTAATCTGCCTCTCGAG
>Ga0193697_1000234_pt1 | contig 21917 bp, 12 predicted proteins | sample L3m2metaG_FD_145073 | JGI IMG/M metagenome (GOLD analysis project Ga0193697, IMG submission 145073) | Soil microbial communities from a riparian zone of the East river system, Colorado, United States - L3m2 | ecosystem: Environmental > Terrestrial > Soil > Riparian zone | place: USA: East River... | reverse complement strand
CGTGTCGCTCGAGTCGCAGGCGAAGCGGACCACGTCCGACATCCTGCCCGGCTTCATCGCGCTGAACTCCGGCTCGATCCCAGGCTCCGGCTACCTCTCCGCGAAGTACGCGCCGTTCGGCGTCATCACCGCGTCGACCGGCCTGCCGACGATCACGCATCCCGACGGCGCGACGCGCTTCAGCGATCGCTGGTCGCTGATGCACTCGCTCGATCAGAACCGCACCAGCGGCGCGCTCGGCAAGGCGTCGCTCGACATGAACGATTTCTACGATCAGTCGAAGGCGCTGATGGACGCGCCGGGCATCAACAATCTCTTCAGCTTCACCACCGACGAGCATGCGAAGTACGGCAACACGACGTTCGGCGATTCGCTGATCGTGGCGCGCAACCTCGTGAGCGCCCGCCGCGGCACGCGCTTCGTGCAGGCGACGCTCAACGGCTGGGACCATCACAGCGACATCTACAACAAGGCCGCGGGGCAGTCGCTCTACTCGCAATGCACGGTCTTCGACCCGGCGTTCGCGGCGCTGCTGACCGATCTCAAATCGATGCCCGGCACCGATGCGGGGAAGACGATGCTCGATGAGACCCTCGTGGTCATCGTCGCGGAGTTCGGACGCACGGTCGGCGTGCTGAACAACCAGGGAGGCCGCGATCACTATCTCCGCATGTCGCACGTCTTCGCCGGTGGCGGCATCCGCGGCGGCCGCGTCCTCGGTTCGACGAACGCCGCGGGCGATCAGATCGCCGACTACGGCTGGAGCGGCCATCGCGACGTCCGTCCCGAGGACGTGACGTCGACGATCTACTCCGCGATGGGGATCGACTACACGACCGTCCGCCACGACGACCCGCTCAATCGCGGGTTCGAATACGTCCCGTTCGCGAAGGACGGGGCGTATGGGCCGATCGAGGACCTCTGGTAACTACATCACCTGACGACGCGCGTCCTGATACGCCGGCTCATCGACGATCCCCGTCGGATTCCCCATCCGATTGATGCGGTTCTGGATGTCGTTGATGCGGTCCTGCGTCAGCGGATGGTCGAGGAAGAACTTGTCGACCGCCCCCGGCTTGCCCTGCTCCATGCGGAGCAGCTTCTGGAACATGTCGAGCATGCCGTGCGGGTCGTAGCCCGCGGCGGTCATGTACTCGAGCCCGAGGTCGTCGGCCTCTTTTTCATCGCCCCGGCTGAATCGCGCCATCGCGCCGCCGGCGAGGATGTTGGCCAGGATCGTCTGCAGCGCTCCCGGGTTCTGCCCGAGGAGGATGGAGCCGATCGTGCCGATGGCCTGCTGCTGCTCGACCTGCTTGATCACGTGACGCGCCACGACGTGGCTGATCTCGTGCGCCAGCACGCCGGCCAGCATGTTCGCGCGGTCCGCCTGCGCGATGAGGCCGGTGTTGACGTAGATGTGGCCGCCGGGGATCGAGAACGCGTTCACGCTCGGATCGTCGACGATGTGGAACGTGAACGGCCGGTTCGCCAGCGGCGTGGCCGCGTGGATCCGTTCGCCGACCCGTGTGATGTAAGACTCGGCGGCGCTGTTGTGAACCAGCTTGACCTGGCTCTCGACCTGCGCCGCCATCTGATTGCCGAGCTGCCACTCTTCATCGAGCGAGACGCTCTGGCCCGATCCGATGCCGGCGATTCCGCCGCTGCCGCAGCTCGCGGCAAACATTCCGAACAGTGTGATGAGAAAAAGAATTGAAAGTCTCTTACGCATGGCGCAAGTGCGTTGTGCAAGTGAGGGGCCGAAGAATAACCGGTAACCTTTTCTGCAATTTATCCCCACCTCCTGCCGTTCAGTGACCGAATGTCTTTCAACACACTGGGGCTCACAGCCCAAACACTTCGTGCGGTCGCGGAGGCCGGCTACCAGACGCCGACGCCGATCCAGACCGCTGCCATTCCGCACATCCTGAACGGCCGGGATCTCATCGGCATCGCTCAGACCGGCACTGGGAAGACGGCCGCTTTCGTCCTCCCCATCCTCGAGAAGCTCGCCCGCGGTACGCATGTCGCCGGACGCCGTGCGCCGCGCGCCCTGATCCTCGCTCCCACTCGCGAGCTCGCCGCGCAGATCGATGAAGCGGTCGGCGTCTTCTCGCGTCACCTCCCCATCCGCCGCGCCATCATCTTCGGCGGCGTCGGCGAGCAGCCGCAGATCGAAGCACTGCGCCGCGGCGCCGACATCGTCGTCGCCACCCCCGGCCGCCTGCTCGACCTGATGTCCGCCGGCCACGTCGATCTTCGCGACATCATCTACACGGTGCTCGACGAAGCCGACCGGATGCTCGACATGGGCTTCCTGCCGCAGATCCGCCGCGTGGTCCGCGCGCTGCCGCACAAACGCCAGACGCTTCTCTTCTCCGCGACCCTGTCGAAGGAGATCGAGCAGATCACCGCCGAGTTCCAGCGCGATCCGTCGACGGTCGAGATCGGCCGCCGCGCGAATCCCGCCGAGGGCGTGGCCCAGTTCCTTTACCCCGTGCCGAAGTCACGCAAGATCGACCTGCTCGTCGAGCTCCTTTCGCAGGAGCAGCTCGAGTCGGTGCTCGTCTTCTCGCGCACCAAGCACGGCGCCGACAAGATCGCGCGCAAGCTGCAGCAGAACGGCATCATCGCCGCGACGCTGCACTCCAATCGCTCGCAGAGCCAGCGCACCTCCGCGCTGAACGCGTTCAAGGGAGGACGGGCCCGCGTGCTCGTCGCCACCGACATCGCGGCGCGCGGCATCGACGTCGAAGGGATCTCGCATGTGATCAACTTCGACTTCCCGATGCATGCCGAGGATTACGTCCATCGCATCGGACGGACGGGACGCGCGCAGGCCATCGGCGACGCCATCAGCTTCGTCACGCCGGACGACGAGTCGAACGTGAAGGCGCTGGAGAAGATGATGCGCCGCACGGTCGAGCGCCGCACGCTCAAGCACTTCGATTATTCGGATCGTCCTGCGCCAGTGCAGTCAGCTCGCGGGCCACGTTCTCACGCGCCTGCGCCTCGAACCGCGCCTGCATCTCGCCGGTCAGGTAAAGCGCCGGCCGCTCCAGCAGCCGCCGCAGGATCGCGGAGCGCCCAGCCGCGAACTGCGGCCGCGGCACCCACGCATACTCGCCACGAATTGCCTCGGCATACTCGCGGTACCGCTCCGGCGGCGACCCGAGAATCGAGAGATCCGCGTCGAGGAAGAGCCGGCCGTCGCGCGTAAGGCCTGTTGCGCCGTGTGAGGCGGTGGCCACGATCATCGCCCGCACGGCTTCGATGTTCGGAAACTGCAGCTCGCGCAGCGCCGTCTCAGCAAGGTCGGCGCTGCGCGCCTCGTTGTCCGAGGCATGCGTGTCGTAGATCGCGTCGTGAAACCAGATGGCGGCTTCGACTGAGTCGCGGTCGTCGAGCTCGAATTCGTCGAGGAGTGACAGCAGCTCGGTGATGTGGGCGAGCGTGTGGTACCTGCGGTGAGGCTCGGAGTAACGCCGCGCCAGCTCGTTCGTCCACTTTTCCGGGAGCTGCATTTGTCCATAATCACACATGCTCCGCCGCCTCGCTTTTCTCGCTCTCGTCGTCTTCTCCCTCCCGGTCGGAGCCGCGCGCAGCCCGTACCTCGTCTCGCACGACTCGAACCTCGTGCGCTGGTCGCCGTGGGGTGCTGAAGCGTTCGCGCGGGCGAAGAAGGAAGACAAGCCGATCTTCCTTTCCATCGGCTACGCCAGTTGTCACTGGTGCCACGTCATGAGCCACGAGTCGTTCGATAACCCGGAGATCGCGAAGCTCCTCAACGATTACTTCGTCCCGGTGCTCGTCGACCGGCAGGAGCATCCCGACGTCGACGCGACGTACCTCTCGTTCGTCCAGGCGACCACCGGCAGCGCCGGCTGGCCGGCGAACCTGATCCTCACGTCCGATCTGCAGCCGCTGATCGGCGCGTCGTACATGAAGCCCGAGGCGCTCAATCGATTGCTGGTGATCGTGTCGAATCGGTGGGCGACTGAGCGCAAGGCGTTCCTCTCATCCGCGTCGATGATCGCCGCGATGATCGAGCAGCCGTCGCCCGCGAGCGTCACGGCGAAGGAGACGATCGCCCGTGCCATCGACGAGCTGCAGCAATCGTTCGACAACGAGCACGGCGGCTTCGGATCCGAACAGAAGTTCCCGCACGCGGCGACGCTCGACTTTCTGCTGCGCAGCGGCAATGTCGCGGCGAAGGAGATGGCGCTGAAGACGCTGCGCGCGATGGCCGACGCGCAGATCCACGATCAGATCGGCGGCGGTTTTCATCGCTACACCACCGACGCCGCGTGGCGCGAGCCGCACTTCGAGAAGATGCTCTCCGATCAGGCGCTGCTGGCGATCGCCTACCTCGAGGCGTGGCAGCTGACGCGCGATGCGCGCTTCGAATCGGTCGCGCGCGACACGCTTGACTACATCATCGACCTGCGCACCGCGGGCGGCGGCTTCGGCTCCGGCCAGGATGCCGACAGCCTCCTTGCCGGCAAGAAAGGTCCCGAGCTGGTCGAAGGAGCGTTCTACTTCTGGACTCCGGAACAGCTCGAATTCCTCGGCAAGGAGAACGCGACGCTCGCCGCGCGCTACTACGGCATCGACAAGGCGAACAACCTGCCGTTCATCGCGCATCCGACGGGCGACATCGCGCAGATCCGCGCGCGAATGAAAGAAGTGCGGAGCAAGCGTCCCGCGCCGTTCATCGACACGAAGGTCATCGCCGGCTGGAACGGACTCGCCATTTCCGCCCTCGCGCGCGCCGGTGCCGCGCTCAGCGAGCCGCGCTACATCAAGGCCGCGACCGACGCGTCGAAAGTGATCCGCACGAAGTTGTGGAAGACGAAACTCTCCCGGGTCGAGGGCATCGACGCGCTCTGCGAGGACTATGCGTTCGTCATCGCCGCGATGCTCGATCTCTTCGAAGCGACCGGCGACGTCGCGCTCCTCGAATTCGCCGTCACGCTGCAGACGAAGCAGGACGCGCTCTTCTGGAACGAGACCGCCTCGCGCTACGACAAGGGCGGCGCGATGCCGAAGCAGCTCGCGCAACTGGCGGCGGAATCGGAATCCGATCTCCCGACCGCCAACTCCATCTCCGCCTCGAACCTCTTTCGCCTCGGCGAATTCACCGACTCCGCCGCCTGGCGCGAGCGCGCCACGAACATCTTCCACGGCTACGGCTCGCGCCTGCTCAACGCGCCGTCGGAGCTGCCGGCGATGGTCGCGGCGATGACGATGATGACCTCCGCGCCGCGGCAGATCGTCATCACCGGATACGCCGGCGCCGAGGACACGCGCGCCCTGATGCGCATCGCACATGAGCGCCTGCTGCCGTTCCGCATCATCGTCCCCGCGTACACAGACGCCGCACGTCAGCGCCTCTCCGCGTACATGCCGGTGGTCAAGGAGATGAAGCCGATCGAGAGGAAGGCGACCGCGTACGTCTGCGAGCACTACATGTGTAAACTCCCGACGACCGACCCCGCGCAGCTGATCAAATCGCTGGAGACCCCCTGATGAAACGCCTGCTCGCTATCACGCTCGCTGCCGCTCCGCTCCTCGCACAGAACTTCACCGACCCTACGAAAGTCGGCGTCGACGTGACGGTCAACGCGATCGAGAAACTGGAGAACCAGCGCGACCCGAAGTGCGACGCCACGGCGACGCGCCTCGAGAATTTCATGTACGGAACGCCGCTGTCGGTCGACGGACGGGAGAAAAAGGTTGAGCTGCAGAAGCGGTTGATCCTTCACTTGTGGCGCGAAGCATCGGACGAAGCGCGGGCGAAGAACCTGGATCAGATCCCGCTCGACGTCATCACGCCGGTCATTCAACGCAACTTCAGCTTCTCGTTCGACGCCGCGAAGAATGCGCATGTGAAGCTCCTCGACGGCTCCGAGCTCGTGCTCGAAGAGCGCGACGTCCGCCAGTACGGGACGGTGGCGTATGCGCTGCGAGCGATTCTCGCCGTGCAGCAGGATGCGCTGCTCACGCCCGACATGAAGCTCGTTCCGTTCGCGCCCGAATCGGTGCAGGCGATGAAGCAGGCGGTCGATGTCTTCACGCTCACGTTGCTCAATCTCGCCGACAAGGCCGCGCGTGCGGCAGGGGAGAAGCAGCTCACCGCGTCGCGAGTCGATGGGCAGTGGAAGCGGGTTGCAGGAGGACAAGCTGAGAGCTTGTCCTACGTGCTGGGAGCAAAGCCGGGCGAAGTCCTCCGCAAGATCGTCGACCAGAAGCTCGTCTCCTTCGCCACCTACAACAACAACGCCGACCCGCTCCTCTACTCGAACATCCAGTCGTTCTACGCGCGCGTGCCATGGGCGCCCGAAAAAGAACAGGTCACCGCGATTTCGAAGAACGTCTCGCGCGTGGTGATGGACTTCATCGCCACGGTGCTCGAGCGCGCGCAGCAGAAGGCGGCGGCCGAGCACTCGCCGCTCGTGCGCGAATCGCACATCCGCGCGGTCTACGGCGAGCTGGCGCCGTACGACGTCAACATCTACGAAGACGTCATCTTCTTCTCCCACTTGCCGAAGTCGAAGCAGGTCTACATCGAGGCGTACGACGCCGACTCGCTGCGCGACAGCGGCCTGCACTGGCAATGGATCAAGCAGGTCATCGGCAACCCGACCTTCCCGCTCACGCTCGACGTCGATCCGTTCGCTGCGGAGCTGCTCGCCGAGGGCGATGCGCAGCTCGCCGTGCTGACATTCCGCATGGCGGGGATGATCGCGAAAGAGCAGAAGTCGCCGACGCTGCTCCCCGACCACGTGCTCATGGCGCAGAAGCGGATCGCCGAGCGCTTCACCGAGCAGCTCAAGACCCCCGCTCCCAAAACTGCGCCCGCGAAGATCGCATCAAGCCGCACCACCACGAACGCCAGCCGGTTCTTCGACGACATCAGCGACAAGACCGGCATCGACTTCATGCATCGCTCGTCCGACTGGCTGAGCCGCTTCCAGCGCACGTTCCTCTACTCGCTCAAAGGCACGGATGCGGTGAAGCCGGGATCGGGCGAGCCGGCCGAGGATTTCCCGCCGACGTTTTCAGGGAGCGGAATTGCGGCGGAGGACCTCAACGGCGACAACTTCCCCGACCTCCTCATCGTCGGAGGCCTCGGCAACAAGCTGTACATGAATGTTGATGACGGCAGGGGCGACCGCACGTTCAAGGACGTCACGGCGACCGCCGGCATCAACTGGCTCGGAGCCGATGGCAAGCCGGGCGAGCCGCGCCAGCCGCTGATCGTCGATCTCGACAACGACGGGAAGAAAGACATCGTCATCAGCTACGTCAACGCGCCGCATCGCGTGTATCGCAATAACGGTGATGGCACGTTCACCGACATAACGAACAGCGCCAACCTCGGCGGCGATGGCATGGTCGGCGGACCGATCGTCGCCTTCGACTTCGATCGCGACGGCCTGCTCGATCTCTATGTCGGCTACTACGGCAACTACGTGCAGGGTATCGGTCCGAACCTCGCGCGGGTCAACACCAACGCGACGCCGAACAAACTGTTCCGCAACGCCGGCGGCTTCGCGTTCAGGGAAGTGCCGAACAGCGGGACGGAGAACACCGGCTGGACGCAGGCGGCGGTCAGCGTCGACTTCGACAACGACGGCTGGCAGGACCTCGTCGTCGGCAACGACTTCGGCATCAATGCCTACTACCGCAACAAGGGAAACGGCACGTTCGAGGACGTCGCGGGGCAGCTCGGCACCGACCTGCCGGCATCGTCGATGAACGTCGGCACCGCCGATCTGAACAAGGACGGCTATCCCGAGTTCTACATCTCCAACATCGTCGCCATGGTCAAAGACGAGAAGTACGTGATGCCGACCGAGACGACGAAGATGAAGCGCAAGGCGGAGAAGCTGGCGACGATGCGTGTCGTGCAGAACAACCAGCTCTTCGTCTCCGCCGCGCAGCCGAAAGGCCTACCGCACTACGGCATCTCGGACACGGTCATCGATCCGATGGACACCTCGACCGGCTGGGCGTGGGATGCCGACTTCTTCGATTTCGACAACGACGGCGACGACGATCTCTACGTCACGAACGGCCTGCACGAGTACTTCATCTACAGCGCGCAGTTCAAAGTGAAGACGCCAGAAGGGGAGAAGGAGATGCAGTTCGCCGTGCACGAGAAGGAGCCGAACGTCTTCTACGTGAACGAGAACGGCCGCCTGCAGAACCGCTCCGCGCAAAGCGGCGCCGACTTCTCCGGCAACTCGCGCTCCGCCGCGTTCCTCGACTTCGACAACGACGGCGATCTCGACGTGGTGATCAACAACTTCGACGCGAAGGCGACGTTCCTCCTGAACAACGCGGAGAAGCTGCACAACAACTGGATCAAGGTGAAGCTGATCGGCGATCCGGCGAAGCATTCGAACCGCGACGCGATCGGCGCGACGATCACCGCCGTGACGCCGTCGGGCAATCGCGTCTGGCGCGACGTGCAGTCGGCCACCGGCTACCTCTCCCAGCACCCGACGCAGCAGCTGATCGGCCTCGGCAAGGACGTCGTCGCCGACATCAACGTGGTGTGGCCGAACGGCGAGCGCAAGACGTACAAGGGGCTCGCCGCGAATCAGCTCCACACGATCACACAGCAATGATCGCGTTACTCCTCGTCACCGCCCTCCGCTTCGGCAATCTGATCGACGGACACGGTCACGTCATCAAAGATGCCGTGGTCATCGTCGACGGCGAGAAGATCGTGCGCGTCGGCGGCGAGATCCCGAAGGACGCGAACGTCGTCGACCTCCGCAAGTACACCGCGATCCCCGGCCTCATCGACGCGCACACCCACATGACGTTCATCTGGGATCGCAAGCCGGGCACGCGGCCGTGGTCGCAGCTCGGCACGCTGCACGACGCGGTCACGGTCTTCCTGGCGCAGGAGAATGCGCGCAAGACGCTGGAGACCGGCGTCACCACGGTCCGCGACCTCGGCTCGTGGGACTACCTCGACGTGGCGATGCGCGATCTGATCAACCGCGGCGCGATGGTCGGGCCGCGCATGTTCGTCGCCGGCTACGGCCTGCACATCAGCGGCAGCGCGTCGAAGCAGGGACGGCAGCCCGATCCCGGTGAGGTCAACGGCGTCGCGGACGTGATGCGCGTGGCGCGCGAGCAGATCGCCGGCGGCGCGGACGTGATCAAGATGTACGGCTCCACCGGCAGCGATCAGGACGTCACCGGCTTTCAGACCTTCTCATTCGAGGAAATGAAAGCGGCGGCCGACGTGGCGCATCGCGCGGGGAAGCGGATCTCGATTCACTCGTACGGTCCCGACGGCGCGCGCGATGCGGTTCGCGCCGGCGCCGATTCGGTCGAGCACGCGACCGACATGGACGACGCGACGATCGCGGAGATGGCGAAGCGCGGAACGTTCTACGTCCCGACCATCGATCACAACCGCTACTACGGAGCGCACAAGGACGAATTCGGCTACGACCAGGAGGTCGTCGATCGCCTCAACGACTACGTCAAGCGCAACTTCGAAACGCTGAAGCGCGCGGTGAAGGCCAACGTGAAGGTGGCGATGGGCTCCGACGCGGTCTTCACCGGCTTCGGCGAGAACACGCGCGAGCTCGAGTGGTTCGTGAAGGCGGGGATGACGCCGGCGCAGGCGCTCGACACCGCCACGAAGAACGGCGCCGCCCTCCTCGGCATGGAGAAAGAGCTCGGCGCCATCGCCCCCGGCTACTACGCCGACATCGTCGCCGTGGAAGGCGATCCGCTGGCGAACATCGACGTAGTGATCCGCGGCGTGCGCTGGGTGATGAAGGGTGGGAAGGTCGTCGTCGATCGTGCGCACTGAGCGATTGCGCGGTTGAGTCCTCCATAATGAAATGTGGAGGAGCATCCATGGACCCGATCAGCATTGCTGCCGGCACGCTCGGCTTCACGTTCCTGAACGAAGCGATCAAGTTCATGTGGGCCGAGGCAGGGAAGATCCTCGAGCGCTACCACAAGCGGAAAGAGGGAGCGGAGCCGCCGGCGGAGCTCGATGATGCCGCGCCCGAGGCGATGAAACTGCCGGCGAAACGGAAGATCGACTTCGCGGCGGTGGAGAAAAATCACGACAAGCTGGCGCAGCTCGCGGCCGGTCTTTCCGGGCACGCCGCGGGATTCATGCCGGTGTCGACCGACGACAAGCCGCTCCTGCGCAACGCGGACGAGCTGCAGGCGTTGCTCGTCGAGATCTTCGGTCTGCCGGGCGAAGGGTTGCGCGCGACCGCGCAGATGCACGTCGACGACGTGAAGAGCGGCGGCGAAGCGACCGCCATCGACGCGACGAATGTCCTGGAGGGCAATCTGAACGCGAACGCAACCGCGAAGACCGTCGAAGGAAAGTTCACCGGAATCAAGATCACGAACCGCTGATGCATGCGGATCAAATTCGACCGGTACATCGCGGAGCGGACCAGTGAGTACAGTCCGCGGCCCTGGCTGATCCGCCGCATCGCGGATTGGCTCGGCGATCCCGGACCGTCGCGCTTCTTCGTGATCAGCGCCGAGCCGGGAGGTGGAAAGACCGCTCTCTCCGGGCGCATCACGCTCCTCTCGCGAGGCGCCGGCGCGCCGACCGACCCACCGGAGCTCGCGGCGCTCCCGGCCGCCATCGCCGCGCATCACTTCTGTTTTGCGCAGGACGCGGGCTGGATCGATCCGCTCGCGTTCAGCCGCTCCATCTCCGCACAACTCGCGTCCGCCTATCCCGAATTCGAGCGTGCGCTCCGCGAGCGGCCCGAGGAGCACGGACTCACCATCAACGCACAGCAGAACATCTTCGGCTCGGTGAGCGGCGAGGCGAAGGTGGCTGATGTCACGCTGCAACTCGCCTCGGCGCATGGCGCGTTCACGCTCGAGGTGCGCCAGCCGCTGGTGCGGATGTATGAAGCGGGCTTCGATCGCGACATCTTCATCCTCGTCGATGCGCTCGACGAGGCCGAGAAGAGCGACGGCCCGGCGACGATCTTCGATCTGGTGCTGCTCACCAAAGAGCTCCCGCCGCGCGTCCGCTTCCTCGTCACCACGCGGCCGGAAGCAGACATCCTCCGCCGCCTGAAGCTGCAGGATCCGGAGCGGCAGGATCTGCCGTTGAGCGATCCTTCCTCGCGGGAGGAGAGCAGGCGGGACATCTTCCGGTACGTGACGGCGGCGCTGGCGCGGCAGCCCGCGCTGCGCGCGCGCGTCTCTCCACAACTCGGCGAGACGGCTCTCGTCGATCGTCTCTGCGACAAGGCGGACGGCAACTTTCTCTGGACGCGCCTCGTGCTCAAGATGCTTGCGCAGAGCGATCAGGTGGTGACCGCCGCCACGCTCGACGCGCTGCCGTCCGATCTGAACGATTTCTATTTCGACTTCATCGAGCAGATCGCCGCGCGCAATCGCAACGAATGGCGGCAGAAGCATGCCCTCCTCCTCGGCACCCTGGTCGTGGCGCGCGAAGAGCTCAGCGCGGAACAGCTGGCAAAGTACGGCGGCCTCGATTCCGTCGCGGTCGCGCAGGTGATCCGCGACGTCAGCCAGTTGCTCGATGCGACGCAGAACGGCGAGCCGCGCTACTCGCTCTACCACCGTTCGATGGCCGACTTCCTCACCGATCCGCGTGCCTCGCGGGAGTACTACGTCGATGCGCCGGCTGCGCATCAGCGGATCGCGGCGGTCTGGAAGGCGGACGGCGGCGATGATTACGCACTGCGAAACATCTCCTCGCACTTGTTCGCGTTGAGGCACGAGCCGGAGCGTCTCCGCGATCTTTACAGCCTCGCCTCGCGAAGCTGGATGGAGCGCAAGTGCACGCGCTACGGATCGGATGCATCGTTCGCCGTCGATATGGCGCTCGTGGCCGAGGCTGCAGCCGGCGCGTCGCCGCGCGACTGGGTGCAGGAGCTCCGGGCCACCTCGATTCTGACCACGCTCCGCTCCCGCGGCGCGGCGATTCCGGGGGCCGCGCTCGCGCTGCTGGCACGGCTCGGCGAGATCGAGCGAGTGGAAGGTTATCTGGCGGTGCCACAGGACCCGGCTGCGCGGCTCAATGCCACGATCGACATCGCCGATGCGATCGTCGAGCAGCAACCGGTCGCGGCGGCGCAGCTTCTGAAGAAGGCGATTGCCGCGGTTCCGGCCGACGTCAACACGACGTGGGGCCGCGCCATACTGGCCAGGGCGCTCGCGTTTGCCGGGCATCATGGCGAGGCGGTGAGTCTGCTGGTTGGGATCGGTGGCCTGACCAACGGCGGCAATGCGATCGTCATCGACATCGCCCGCCGCGTCGCCGCTGCCCGGCGATTCGATCTGGCCGATACGCTGCTTCGTCTCGCCGACGCGTACATCGAAGATGACGTGCGGGAGATCTTCATCGAGGCGCTCATCGCCGAAAACCGTTTCGACGATGCGCTGCGCTGGACCGATGGGTTGTCGTCGCGGCGGCGTGACGAATGGCTGGAGAACATCGCCCGGGCGCGGCTGCCGTTCGGAGTCGCCGAGGCGATCGCGACGCTCCGGGGCGGTGATCGCTACATGCAAGGGCGCCTGCTCGCGGCGGCCGCCGTGAACGTGCCCGACAAGACCGAAGAGCTCATCGATGCGCTGCCCGATCGAGAAGATGCCATCTCGACGGCCGTGCACTCGCTCATCAGCGACGGGCTCCTGACGGCGGCGCGTCTCGTCGCGCGCGACGACGAAACGCGGAACTGGATCGAGCGCGAGGAATTGCGTCAGCGCGCGCGCACCGGGTCGCTGGAAGAGGTCGTGAAACTCGTCGAACGCGATCCGGATATGGTGCTGGAGGTCGTTGCCGAGGAGCGCGATTTCCTGTTCGAGCTGCTGCCGCGGGTGAAGTCGCAATCGATCGATTTTCTCAGGCTGGCGCGATTGCTTCTCGATCGCGGCAAACGGGATGCGGCATTCCGCCTGCGCGAATTCACGGACGACGGGCCGCTGCTGCGAGAGATCGCCGACTGGGCAAAGAGCGCGGCCGACCTCGAAACGCTGGGACAGGCGATCGAGGAAGATCCGGCGGTCAACGTGGCGGCCGAAGCGCGGGCGTATCTCGCCGAGGCACTCGCGGCGAAGGGACGTTTTGCCGACGCTGTGAGGATCGCGATGGATGGTCGCTGGACGGACGAACGAGAAGCTCTTCTCTCGATCCTGGTCGCGGCATCCGATCGTCCTTCGGCGCTGGTTGCGATGCGCGATGCCGGAATCGAATTAAACGACGAGCTCCTCGGCCACGCGATCGTCGATCTGTTGCGGAGGAACGAGACGGAGATCGCGCGCGAGCTGCTCCTCATGCTCGCGGGCAGACCGTTGCAGCTGACGGCCACCGTGGCATACGAGATGGTCCGCGAGCTCGTGCGGAGTCGACTCTTCGATGAACTGCGCGCGCTGTCCTTCCCGCACGAAGCGGCGGCGACAGCCCTGGGAGCGATTGCGTTGGCCCGCAGCGGTGATGCGGTCGCGTCGAAAGAGGCGGCGCGGGCCCGGGACGATTTCGAGAAAGCTCCCCACCCGTATTTCATCGCGCCGGTCGCGGAGGCGTTGCGCGCGACCGGCGGCGATGCCGGCGAATTCCTCCAGCGCGCCGTTCATGCGCTTCCGGCGGCGATGTGGATCGATCCGCGCGCCGTCGTCGACATCGCCGTGGCAACGATCGAGACGATTCCCGATCCGCAGGCCGCGGCCGCGATTCTCGATACGTTTTCACCGATCGACTGGCCGCGCGTGCTGGAGCAGCTGGCGCTCGACGATGCCGCCGCTGCCGGAATCGCCGTGAGCAGGAACCTCGGGATCGACGAGCATACGACGGCAGGGGCGATCGATTACCTGGTCCGCCGCTGCGAGTGGCGGCGCGCGTTGGAGATCGCCGCGATCGTGAAAACCGATTGGCTGCGGAAGAACATGGTGAAGCAGGTCCTCGCCGCGGCCGGCGTTCGCCGCGAGCTCGCGCCCGCGGTTTCCTTCCTGCGCACGGTCGTACCGGAGAGCGAAGTGACTTCGGTGCTCGAAGAGCTCGTGCACGACGACGATCCGAGGATTGTTTCCGAGGTGATGGAGCTGACGCACGACGACGATCGACGCTTCAGTACGATTCGGGCGTTGTATCAGGGAGGCTTCTTCGCGGATGCGGCGCGGCATCTCGGCGCCTGCGATGCGGAGACCCGCCGATGGCTGGGCAGCTCGATGAGCGCCGTGATGGCCGGAATGGTCGGTGTGGAAGCCGCGCTCACGTTCGCGAAGTCGCTGGATGAAGATCCGGAGCAGACCGAACAGATCGTGGCAAACGCCGCGCGGGAGCTCGCCGAGCAGAAGAAGCCGCTGCTCGCGGCCGAACTGGCTCGCGAACTGAGCGACGGCTGGTACCGGTCGGAGCGGATCGGCGAGATCGCGGCAGCGGGCGAGGTGGATCGAGCAGTGGAGCTCACCCAGCCGATGCGGGGGTGGTATCGGCAGGACGCGCTGATCAAGATTGCCAGGGCCGCTGCGCCGGCGGATCCGGAGAAGGCTCTCGCCATCGCGGGGGAAATCGAGGATGCGCCGCGCCGCGCGGAAGCGATCGCCGCGGTGATCATCGCGCTGATCGCGGCGGGCAACGTCGATCGCGCGTTGCAGCTCGCCGCGCAGCCCGGCGATCACGCATCGTCCGCTTCCGCGCTCGCCGACATCGCCACCGCGTTGTTCAACGCGGGCCGCGAAACGGATGCGCGGGCGATGCTCGATCGAGCGTTTCATTTCGTCGAGTCGGTCGAAGATCACTGGTCGCGCGAATCCGCGCTGCAGAGTTTTGCGCGCGGCGCGCTCGACCTGAACGTGTTCGATGATGCGCGTCGGCTCGTTGCGCTGATGGTGTCGGACTTGCGGGCGAGGGCGTTGTTCGACGTTGCCGCCGCGTACGCCCGGAAGGGACGGCTCGATGAGGCCGCGGAGTCGGCGCGGGCGGTCCTCGCCGCCGCGGAGCAGCCGCCGGGCGCCGAGCAATACCAGCAGGCGCGTGCCGTCGCGATGATCGCGTCGTTGCGCGGCGGACGCGCGCTCCGCGAGATCGTCGATGCCATCTGCGCCGCGCGCGGGGAGCGCGATCTCGTCCTCCTGCTGTTCGATCTCGCGACGGTGCTCCATGACGCCGTGTCGTGGCGCGAGCCGGCGAAGAATCGCCTGCTCGTGCGGATATCGGATTGGTGGCGGAAGACGGTCGGGCGGCGGCGGGCCGTCCGCATCGCGCGTCTGGTGCGCGCTGTTGCGGCGCGGACGAAGAACGAGCGCCTGAGGATGCGGAGCGCCGGCTGGGCGGCGCTCGCGCTCTCCTACGCCGGTCTGAAGAGAGAGGCTCGCGACGTTTGCGCCGCGGTCAAACCTGAAACCTGGTCACCGGCCACGTCGGAACACATGCTGGTGAATTGCGACCTCGGACGCGTCTATGTGCGGATCGGCGAGCGCGAACGGGCACGCGCCTGCGCGGCGGCATTGGTCGATGACCTGGCGAAGATCGACGAGTACGACCATCTGCCCGGCATGCTCGCGTTCGCCGCGTCGTTCCTGTCGGAGCTCCGTCTTCCCGACGACGTCGTTCAACAGATGCTCGATCTGGCGCTCACCGTTCCGCAGCGCAACTCGGCGCGCTTTACCGGTACGCTCGTCGACGCGGTCTATCGCACTCCCGATCGCGCCGCCGCCGTCGGCAATGCTGCTGCGCGCGCCGCGGCCGCGGCGCCGGAGGAGATCGTCGGCGACTTCTTTGAATTGCTCGTCGCCTGCGGTGTGCAGGCGCGCGACGCCGGTCTGTTGCGCGAAGCCGAGCTGCTCGCGGGGCGTATCCCCGTGGAGGCGCGATCCCTGTTCGTCGTGGGGATGCGCGACGTCGCCTATCGCGATCCGGTTGCCGCCGCGGGCTGGCTTGACGAGGCGCTGAAGGTGGTCGAGGCGAGCACGCATATCGAACGGCGCGTCAGAAGTCGCGCGATGTACATCGAGACGCTGCAGTTGACCGGCCGCACGGCCGAGGCGCAGGCGCAACTCGGTCTCGCTCTGACCGATGTCAGGAATGCGGGCCGCAGGGAGCTCTTCGATCTCTACGCTCGCATCGCCGGCACGCTTCGCTCCCTCGGCGACGACGTCTTTCTCGGATGCATCCGCGGTCTCGCCGAGACAGAACAGTGGTGGAGTCACCGGTCGATGACGATCGGGTAGCCGTACAATCGCGCACGTGATGCGTCCCGCCAACGCCGTCGTCGCGGTCGTCGACGATGAAGAGAACATCCGCGAGACGGTCGGCTTTGCGCTGCGGCGCGAGGGATATCCGGTCGAGCTTTACGCGCATGGCGGCGACGCGTGGCAGTCGTTCCGGCAGAAGCTTCCCGGGCTGGTCATCCTCGACATCCTGATGCCGGAGATGGATGGCCTCGAGCTCTGTCGCAAGATCCGCTCGATCTCCGAGACGATTCCGATCATCTTCCTCACCTCGCGCGACGAAGAGCTCGACCGCGTTCTCGGGCTCGAGATCGGCGCCGACGATTACCTCTGCAAGCCGTTCTCGATGCGCGAGCTGCTGGCGCGCGTGAAGGTGCTCTTCCGCCGCGTGGCGCTCGATCAGGGACGGACGCGCAACGCCGAGGCGCCGATCAGATTCGGAGACCTCGAGCTCGACATGCAGCGCTACACCGTGAAGTGGAAGTCGATGCCGGTCACGCTGACGGTGACGGAGTTCATGATGCTCAACGCGCTGGTGCGGCATCCCGGGCATGTGAAGACGCGCAACCAGATCCACGAGGAGAGCTATCCGCACGACACGTACGTGAGCGAGCGGACCATCGACAGCCACATCAAGCGGCTGCGCCGCAAGTTCGAGGAAGTCGATCCCGCCTTCGATCTCATCGAGACCGTCTACGGCCTCGGTTACCGCTACCGCGAAACGTGAAACTCTCCGGCCGCTGGTTCTCGCGCATCTCCATCCGCCTCCTGGCGTTCAACCTGCTGCTCGTCTTCCTTCCGGTCGCCGGCGTGTTGTTCCTCGGCGCGTACGAGTCACGGCTGGAATCGGCGGAAGTGCGAGCGATCACCGAGGAGGCGCGGATCGTCGCCGCTGCGACCGACACACCAGCCACCTTCGTGCGCATCGTCTCGGCGCGTCCGACGGATGTTCGTTTGCGGTTAGTCGACGCGCAGGGGAACCTCATCGCCGACTCGCATCGCATCGTCCCGCCGCCGCCCACGCGTCCGCCGTCGGGCTCGAAGCGGCACAACACGCTCTATCGCATCGGCGCGTTTCTCGTGCGGCCGATCGTGAAGTTCATGCAGCCGCCGCAGCCGCCGCTCGACGTCGATTTCTACGAGACCGCGACGAAGCTGACGGGCGTCGAAGTGCGCGACGCGCTGCGCGGCGGGGAAGGGTTCGACAAGAAGATCACCGCGGGCGGCAAGCGGTCGGTCACGCTCTATCGCGCGGTGCCGGTGATGACGCGCGGAAAGGTGACGGGCGCCGTCGTCGCCTCGCGCAACACGTTTCCCATCCTGCAGGACCTCTACGCCATCCGCCTCGGCGTGATGCGCATCTTCCTCGCGTCGGTCGTCGTGGCGATCCTCGTCAGCCTCTTCTTCTCCGCGACCATCCTCGCGCCGCTGCGGCAGCTGCGCGTCGACGCGCGCTCGATCCTCGACCGCCGCGGACGGATCCGCGGCCACTTCAAGGGATCGAAGCGGCTCGACGAGATCGGCGAGCTCTCTCGCGCGCTCGAGCGCATCACGCGCAGGCTCGAGACGCACGTGCATGCCATCGAGACCTTCACCGCCGATGTGTCGCACGAGTTCAAGAATCCGCTGGCGTCGATCCGGACGGCCAACGACATGGTCGCCGACGTCGTCGATCCGGCGGTGCGCAAGCGATTCGTGCAGATGATCGATCAGGAAGTCGCGCGGATGGAGCGGCTGCTCAGCGGCGTGCGCGAGATCTCGCGTATCGACGTGCAGCTCGTGCGCGAGGAGAGGCGTCCCGTCGTCATCGGCGAGCTGCTGTCGAAAATCGTCGAAGGCTTCCAGCTGCGGGAAGGGGAGCGCGTGCGCTTCGAGCTCGACGTCGCGGGCGAGCTGGTGGTCGAAGCATCGGAGGACCGGCTGCTGCAGGTCTTCGAGAACCTGCTCGACAACGCGGTCAGCTTTTCACCCGACGGCGGCGTGGTGCGGGTCAGTGCGTCGGCGAACGACGGGCTGGTGGTCACGCGCGTGAGCGACGAGGGAAGCGGGATTTCCGAGCCGCACATGAACCGGATTTTCGACCGCTTCTTCACCTACCGGCCCGACGCGTCGCGGCGCTCGCACACCGGTCTGGGGCTGGCCATCGTGAAGGCGATCGTGCAGGGTTACGGCGGGACGATCAGCGCGGCGAACGCGGAAAAGGGAGCGATGTTCGAGATCCGGCTGCCGCGATGTTAGGTAATTACCTACCACTTACCCTTCACGATTTGTGTTGCGAAATACGTGCGTGAGCGTAACATCTCTACGGAGAGCAGTAGGGGCTGCTTAAAGCCGGGATGGACGGTCCCCTTTCCGGTTTACACGAAAGTATTAGCTCCACAAACGCACGCGAAGGGCGGAGTGGTGTCTGACGGCTTTAGGCAGGTACGGAAGAATAGACTTCGGCCGAGGAACTAGGTACACTCCTGTAACGGGTTCCAGAGCCAAATTCAGCAACTAGGAGAACGTGTGAGTCCAGCTACGAAAAGCAATCGCGGTCGTCCTATCGTCCACACCGAGCCGTGGGCCAAGATTACGGTGGTCCTCCTCGATCGTCACGTCGCCTATCTCGACCGGCTCGCTATCGACATCCGTCTGAAACACGGAAAAGCGATCAGCCGCGCCGAGATTATCCGTGGCCTGATCGAGGCGGCCTTCCAGAGCGGCATCGACCTGTCTCAGGCGGAATCGATCGATTCGCTGGTCGACCTGCTTGTCGGTTCGTTGCCGAAGAAGAAGGCCGTCCGCTAAGGCAACTGGAATCGCGGCGTCCCCGTCTTCCACTCAATCGGCCTGCGCCGAGTCGGGCGATCTCTTCCTCACTGCTTGCATCAGTGAGGTCGATTTCACCCTGCGCGAAACGGTCGAGAATCTGGCGGATGACATGGGGCGCTCCGAATGCCAGAGGCATCGCGGGATTCATCTCGAAACTGACCTGATCAAGGTATTCGAGATGACGCCCCGAGAGCACCAGCGTCTCGGTCGTATCGTTCGGCAAGGTCGTCGACTTACTCATCCAATCCTAGGAGTGTCGCGACCGCCGTTTTCCCTACCCGGATAACCAAAAATTTTTACATGGGCGGGAAAAAAGGAAATGTGGAGGACAGGCGTAAGTCGCCTGTCCTTCACTGTTTACGGGCGATAGTCCGAATTTGCCGACAGTGACGAGCCTGTGCGGCTCCTACAATGGAGCCATGAAGCCGTTCGCCGCGCTGCTGGTCACCCTTTTCGCGTTCCCCGTTTTCGCATCCGACTTCACGAAACTCGTCGACGGCGTGATCACCACGTACGGCGGCGCGGCGGCGTGGAAGAACGTCCGGACGATCAACGAGACCGGCAGCCTGACGTCGGCGATGGGCGGCCACGGCACGATGACCCGGACCTGGCAGCGTGCCCGGAAGCTGCGCGTGGAGATCGCCTACACCGATCACACCGAGGTGCGCGATCTCGACGGCGACCGCGGAACGCGCAACGGCCAGGCGGTGACCGGCCTGCCGCTCGACGGCATGACGTTGCAATGGGCCCGGCTGGCCATTCCCGCCCTGCTCCTTGAGCGCCGCGCCCAGCTCCGAGACCTCGGCGTGCGCGAGGGGCTGCGCCTCATCGAGATTCCACTCAACGACGTCCTCACGATCATGGCCGCGGTCGATCCGAAGACGTTCCACATCGTCCGCTCCGCGAGCAAGGGAACGGGCGGCGGACAGACGATCGAGTTCGTCACGGAGTACAGCGACCTGCGTAAGTCCGACGGACTGCTCATCGCCTTCAGCGAGGAGAATTTCGCGCAGGGGATGAAGACGGGCGATACGAAGCTCACCACCGTGCACGTGGAGCGATGACGAAACCGTACGACGCCGTGGTCGTCGGCGCGGGACCGAACGGGCTGTCCGCCGCGGTGATCCTCGCGCAGAACGGCCTGAAGGTTCTGCTGCTCGAAGCCAACGATACGATCGGCGGCGGCGCGCGCACCTCGGAGCTGACGCTGCCCGGATTTCGTCACGATGTCTGCTCCGCGATTCATCCGCTCTGCGTGATCTCGCCGGCGCTGAGCAAGCTGCCGCTCGCCGACTTCGGGTTGGAGTGGCGGTTCCCGCCCGCCGCGATCGCGCATCCGCTCGACGACGGCACGGCCGCGCTGCTCGAGATGTCGGTCGATGCCACCGCCGCGAACCTCGGCGAAGACGGCGATGCCTATCGCAAGCTGATCGGACCGCTCGCCGCGCACGCGAAGGAGCTGTTCGACGAGATCCTCCGACCGGTGCGCCCTTTGCCGCGTCATCCGCTGCTGATGGCGCGCTTCGGCCTGCGCGCGTTTCGCTCCGCGCAGCAGGCAGCAAATCGTTTCCGCACCGATCGCGCGCGGGCGCTGTTCGCCGGATGCGCGGGGCACGCCATCCGTCCGCTCGATCGCTTCGCTACCGCGGCGTTCGGCCTCGTCTTCCTCGTCACCGGTCACGCCGTCGGCTGGCCATGCGCGAAGGGGGGCTCGTCGGCGATCGTCGATGCGCTCGGCCGCTACTTCGAGTCGATCGGCGGCGAGATCCGCACCGCCTCGCCCGTGCGATCGATGCGCGATCTTCCGCCGTCGAAGATCGTCCTCTTCGACGTCACGCCGCATCAGCTCGCGGACATCGCGGGCGACGAGTTGCCTGCGGCGTACGTGAAAAAGCTGCGCCGCTTCCGGCACGGTCCCGGCGTGTTCAAAGTCGACTACGCGCTCGATGGTCCCGTGCCGTGGCGCGCCGCGGAGTGTGCGAAGTCGGCGACCGTGCATGTCGGCGGGACGCTCGAGGAGATCAGCCGTCACGAGGCGGCGATCTGGCGCGGCGAAACGACCGACAGGCCGTTCGTCCTCACCGCGCAGCAGAGTCTCTTCGACGAGACGCGCGCGCCCGCCGGCAAGCAGACGTTCTGGGCCTACTGCCACGTGCCGAATGGATCGAGCGAAGACATGACCGAAGCGATCGATTCGCAGATCGAGCGCTTCGCTCCCGGCTTCCGCTCCCGCATCCTCGCGCGTCACACCATGAACTGCGCGCAATACGAAGCGCACGACATGAACTTCATCGGCGGCGACATCGCCGGCGGTGCAAACGATCTTGTGCAGTTCGTGATGCGCCCATTCCCGGCGCTCGATCCGTACGCCACGCCGAATCCGCGCATCTTCATCGGCTCGAGCTCCACGCCGCCGGGCGGGGGAGTGCATGGGATGTGCGGCTTCTGGGCGGCGAAGTCGGCGCTGCGCAAACTAGTGCGGTAATCCAAAAACAAAATAGACCGCGCAGAGAATGGCCAGCACGATCGTCCCCGCGCGGATCTCGCGCACGCGGCCCGCGAGCAGCTTCATAATCGGATAGAGCAGCAGGCCCGCGGTCAGTCCGTTCGCGATGTTGTAAGTGAAGACCATCACGACGATCGTGGCGAACGCCGGCACGAGCTCCGTGAAGTCGTCGAAGTCGATCTTCGCGATCGACGACAGCATCAGCATCCCGACGACCAGCAACGGCGGCGCGTACGCGTAGCGCAGCGACTGCAACGGCTCGAACAGCGGGATGAAGAAGAGCGAGAGGAGGAAGAGGCCCGCGGTGACGACCGACGGCAGCCCGGTGCGCGCCCCTTCGCGGATGCCGGTCGATGACTCGATGTACGCGCCGCTGGTCGAC
>Ga0193697_1000233_pt1 | contig 21923 bp, 17 predicted proteins | sample L3m2metaG_FD_145073 | JGI IMG/M metagenome (GOLD analysis project Ga0193697, IMG submission 145073) | Soil microbial communities from a riparian zone of the East river system, Colorado, United States - L3m2 | ecosystem: Environmental > Terrestrial > Soil > Riparian zone | place: USA: East River... | reverse complement strand
AGGCTGATCAACTTCGGATAAATCGAAGCCGCACGAGGACAATCAGACGGTTTGCAGCCAAACTTCTCGCGATAATAAGGGTGCATATGCAATGGCATCCAGTGCACGCTGGTGCCAATGCCGTCTTGCTTTAATTGTGAGATTACTTCGGCGCGATAGATACCAATCTCATCCAGGTCCAAACGCACAGGGAATAGATGCCATGAGTGGATTCGATTGGGCATCACTCGCGGCAGGGTCAGCTCAGCTACATCACTGAGCTGTTCTAGATAAAGCTCGGCTAATTCAGTGCGCCGTTTGTGTAAAAAGTTGGCTCGGCGCAGTTGGTGGATTCCGATAGCTGCGGCAATGTCTGTGAGATTGTATTTATAACCGGGCGCAAGGATTTCATAATACCAGGAGCCTTCGGCGGTATAACGTTTCCATGCATCTCGCGAAATGCCATGCAAGGACATGATTCGCATTCGATCTGCGTATTCCTCCGATTCCGTGCATGCCATGCCTCCTTCTCCTGTCGTAATGGTTTTGTTCGCATAGAAGGAGAAGCAACTGATCTCCGCTTCGCTTCCCACGCTCTTCCAGGGGGCTCCTGCTTCATCTCGATAGTACGCAGGGCAACAATGAGCGGCATCCTCGATAACTTTCAAACCGTACTTCTTTGCTAGCGCCTTGACCCCGGCCACATCGCCAATCTGACCTCCGTAGTGCATTGGTATGATCGCCGCAATCTGTTTGCCTGCACCGATGGCAGCTTCAATCCGCCGAGAAGCGTCCGTTACGTCGAGATTCAGGTCCTCGGCTCTGCAATCGACGAACAGCGGCGTAGCATCAAAATAGCGCACCACCTCTGCTGTCGCCGCAAAAGTCATCGTTGGCACCACGACAGTTTGGCCGGCCTTTAATCCGACTGCTTCCAGCGCCAGATGCAGCGCCGCGGTGCACGAATTAACCGCGACGGCGTGGGTGTGCTGGATATAGCGGGCAAACTCCGCCTCAAACTGCTTCACTTTCGGTCCGGTTGTTAGCCATCCCGATCGCAAACAGTCCACTACCTCGTTAATTTCTGCCTCGCCGATACTCGGCTTGTAAAATGGAATCGATAGCATAAAAATCCCGATCGAAAATCACATCCTGTTCGCCTTCGAAGAGCGCTTTCTGGTTAATTGAACGAATTTCGTACCCGGCGCATTATGGAGGAGCACCAAATCCACCACGCCGCGAAGAAAACCGTACCCATATCCAAAATGAAAACACCCGACGACGATGGGCAAAACCGGCAGCAATACCCATTGTGTGCGGGCGGCCGTGAGGAGCGAGATCATCAGTGCCGCGGTGAAATAAATTGCTGCCAAAGCGATGCCTCCTAACAAGGCCGGAGGCCAGAACAGTCCGCAAATCGCCGACAAACAAATGCAGGCGACAAAGGCTCCGGGAACGACGTGGCGGAATGAAGCCGGCATCCGGTGTTTTCGAATGACAAGCGTTTTCCAATAGCCGTATTGCATGTACTGCCGGAAAAGCGCATTGAGTGACCCTCGGACGTGATACCAACTGCGGATGCGTGGCGATTGATAAATCTTACCTCCAGCGCGGGTGAGGCGAAGGTTGAACTCGTCGTCCTGATTGCGCACCAGTTCCTCATCAAAATAGCCGATCCAGTCAAAAACGGTTCTCTTCCAGCAACCGTAAATCACAGTATCCACGCAACCCTCGTAATCTGCCTGGTGCGAACGCGCGCCCCCCACCGCGAAGGCCGAATGAAACACGGCGCGAATCGCCCGTTCCATAAACGTCTCCGCCGTCGTTTGCATTGGGCCGCCCACATTGTCCGCCCCGGTTTCCTTCATGACAGACAGGCATTGTCGGACATAATCCCGTGCGTAGACCGTGTGGGCATCCATCCGAACGATGATCTCCCCGCGAGCGGCTCGGATAGCGGCATTCAACCCGGTAGAAACGATACGCCCCGGATTGTCGAGGAGGCGGATTTGGGGATGCTCTTTCGCAATCTGACGGAGGTACTCCCGCGTGCCATCAGTTGACATTCCATCGGCAACCAGAATCTCTGAGCCACCTTCCGGCGGGTCTTGATCGAGAGCGGATTGCAAGCAGGCCTCGATGTAGCCCTGCTCATTCCGGCAGGGCAACACGATCGAAACCAGAGGTTTGGAATTACACGGCTTCATAGCTATTTGCCACATCAACGGTGGATTCGGATTAAATCAATGAGCCTTGGGGAACAGGAGCGGGCGCCTGGCGCGTTGCTGACGCATCCACGTTATAAAGACGATCCAAATATGTGGGAAGCCTCTGAACGGAATGCCTTTCTTCAACAAAGGTCCGAGCACGCCGCCCCATTTCGATTCTAAGTTCGCGATTTCTGACAAGTTCGGCTAAAGCTGTTGCTAGACCGTCGAGATTGTCAGGATCGACCAGAAGACCCGTCCGCTGGTGCTCGACGATCTCCGAGACTCCTCCCACTTTGGTAGCCACCACAGGCAAACCACAGGCCATCGCTTCCAACAGCACGTTAGGTGTGCCTTCCCACTCCGAAGTGAGAACACAGATTGCGGCTTGAGCGTAAATGGAACGGACATCCGAAATTCCACCCAGGAACTGAAGGCTGTTTGGAAGCAATCTCAGATTCCTTGCCTGATTTTCCAATTCCGGCCGCAGATCGTGCGCTGGTGAGCCAGGCCCCACAATCAATCCTCGTACGTTTAGGTGAAAATCGTTCCGCAAACGGCCTAATGCAGAAACAAAACGATCCAGCCTTTTCTCTCTTACCAACCGTCCCACTGCAACGAGAGTGACCGATTCCTCTTGCACGCTATTGGCTGGCTGGAACCATTCTGTATCCACAACATTCGGCAGAAAAAACAGTCGTGAAGCTGCGACCCCGCGGGCCATCGCGTAACGAATCGCGTTCTGTGAATTGACCGCGATGGTCCGGGGTAAATGCAAGTTCAGCCAACCTCCCAAACGTCCGCTATCACTCACATCATACTCTCCATTGCTGCGCAGGGCGCCAATCCCCCTGCTGCGCAAAAGTCTCGCTGCCACACTCACGTACGCGTTGGTGTAAAAATGTTGGCTCTGCAAAACATCGGGCGGGTCCCTCCATAATTCCTTTACGATCCGAACAAGCCGCTTTAATCGCGCCCCCTGGTCGCCCACGCAAGTAATCGAGACCCCCAACCCCTTTATAGATTCCTCCCAGAATTCGCCCCGGCTGAGAGATAATAACCGAGGAGTGCCTCCTGCCCGACACAGTGCCTGAAGAATGTAAAACAACTGGCGTTCTGCTCCGCCTTGCGCAAGCGTCCCTGCCAGGAAGCACACATTCAGGTTTGATAGATTGCGCATATTAAGCTCAGGCTTCGGCTTTAGTTTCCCCAAAAATCAGACGAAAGATCACATCACGGACGTTCCAATTGCCCATGGCGCCACCAGGGTGTCGTGTCTTTTTGCTGGCGCACGCCGTGGCAACATCTCGAGCAGGGAATTTCTTCGCGACCGCGCGGCAAAATTCTGAAAAATCGCCGTAAGTCGGTCCGACAGTGACTCGTAATTATATAACTCCTCGACACGTTGGCGGCCCGCTTCTCCAAAACTCTTTCGCATCGACGGCGCTTGCGCCAGTTGAACCATGAACGCCGCCATGCCTTGGGCATCCTGCGGTTCCACTACGTAGCCGGTCTTGTCATGCTGCACGACCACGGGCGCATCTCCCGCGGGAGTCGTAATAACCGGCAGACGGGATGCCATCGCTTCGAGAATCACATTCGGAAATCCTTCGTAATCTGAAGAGAGCACGAGCATGTCCGCTTGACTCAACAAGGCCGGAATTCTGTCAACCTCGCCCAGAAACTTGAGGTAATTTGGCGTTAGTCCTAATGCACGGGCTCTTTCTTCCAACGCCGCTTTGCATCCACGATCCGCACCTGCGATGACGCCCAACAATGTCGGTTCGCGACGTCGCGCGAACGCCAGTGCTTCAATGAAACGATCGAATCGCTTGCAGCTTTGCAAACTCCCCACAGCCGCTACGATCACGCGTTTTACCGGCAGAGAGATTCCTGAAGGCAGTGCACTCTGCGCGTCAAAATCCTGCAAATCGATGACATTGGACAGAACTTCTATTTTGCTTTGATCAATCCCTCGGCAGGTCAGATTTTGCTTTGCGCGATAAGAATTCGCGATAAAGCCATGCCCCAGGCGAAACAGCCATGGACCCAGTTTACCACGAACATTCAACTCATATAAGCCATCACTTCTGATCCCTCCTAACGTGAGCGCGCGACAACACCAGCCCGCGATAATCCCATAAGCCAGGTCGCCAAATTGATTCATTAGGAGTACATGCGGTCGCATCTGCCGCAAAGCTCGAATCAATCCAGCGAGGATGACCCAAGGCCTGTTCGCAGTGTAAATGCGATCCGTGGGCACGCCGCTTTGTTGCAAAACACTCTCGTAGTGGCCGCCGCCGCCGAGATAGTACAGCCGCACATCAATTCCAGCCTCCCATAAGGCGCGCGCGATGTAGACGGTCTGCTTTTCGGCGCCCCCCAGGTTAAGACTGGAAGCAACGACCGCCACTCGCAGTGGGGATACTCGAGTGTTCATGCGCGACACGTTGTCTGTCTTTGAAAGAAGTGGCATGAAGGAAATTCAGGACCGTCCAGCCAGCCCGTAAGCCATGGCAAACCAAAACACGAGATAATGGCCCGGTTGGCTTACAGTCAACCCAGCAATAACCAGTGAAACAAGGAGAGCCAGCGGCAAAGAACCGCAAGGTGAGAGCCGTGCGCGCCAGGCTCCTGTCAGGGACGGTCTAACGCCACACGCGAAGAGAACAAAACCGATGATGCCGGTCTCCGCCAGAAGCATCAAAGCCAGGTTATGAGCGCTAATCAGCCTGTGTTCTCGCAGCAGATATGGCATCGCGCGCCGGGTCAACTCGACGCTGTAATCATCGGGTCCGGACCCATAAATGGGACTCCTGAGGAAGATTTCCCACAACACCGGAGCCATCCGAACTCGTCCTTCCCGCTTTCGAAGCTCAGCGGAGGAACTCACCTGCTGAAACCGCTCGATTACCGTTGGGATTTGCCAAACCACCCCCGCTAAAATGATACCAATCGCTGCTGCGAGAGCCAGCCGCTTGGACTTGCCGCCGAAGGCTCGACCGTAAAAAATCACTACGGAGATACCCATCGCAAGAATTAGAACAGCGGATCGTGAACCGGTTTTGGCCAACCCGATTGCTACCGCGCCGAACATTAGAAAAAGCAGCACCCGCTGGCGTAGTCTCACATCTTTGAACATCCCGAGCCCCACCAAAACAGTTAATGCGACGGCATAGGTCGCTCCGACGGTATTGGCATTTTCACCAAAGACACTCGATCGCCCTTCAAGACCCGCAAGCGACACTACGCCGATGCCCACGATGTGAAGCAGCGCACAAAGGAAGCAGCCCCATATCAGCGCCCACAAAGCCTTGTGACGCATGTCTGGAAATTGCAGCACGTTGAACATGATCCAGACCCAGGGCAGCGCGTATTGAAGCAAACTGAGCGTGCTGGGCAGCCACTGGCTGCGTAACTCCGGGGAAAGCCACAAACCAGCGATAATCCGCGCCACGCAATAAGCAAAGAACCAGAACAGCGCCGTCGGAACAAATCGGATGCACACTCTCGGTTGCGAAACCACTGCGCACAGGATGAGCACCTGTAACAGTCTCAGAATCGTGAGTCTTCCACCGGTTCCCGGCAAACTGACATACGCAAAAGGGATGCAGAAGAGCGACAGATAAAATGCCCAGCGCACAATAACATTTGGCCCACAGAGCTCGCGCCGCCGCTCATCCGAAGTACCAGCTAATGGCGAGACTCTCCGGTCACGCGTTCGCAAGTCTGTCGGTAGCGAATCTATGTATGGAGCTAGTGCTGACATACCGCCCATTCGGCTGCCCTCGCCGACACACGTGCAGTTGCCGCTGTTGGTTTCGACACAGGCTTCTGTTCGTCGAGCCAGGCCTGAAACATTAGTACGTGCCATAGTCCGGCGGCCCAGTTTCGCCTCAAAGAAAGGTGTTCCTGCCACTTTCGGCGCACCTCCGCCGCTTCGAAGAATCCTTCTTTGCGCAAACGACCCTCGCCCAGCAGGTCCTCCGCCCAACCTCGCAACGAACCGCGCAGCCAGTCAGCGATAGGCGCCCCAAAACCTCTTTTGGGCCGGTCAACCAACGCGCGCGGTACATACTGATGCAGAACTTCCCGTAACAGCCATTTCCCCTGGTTGCGCTGTACTTTGAACGAAATGGGAAGGCTCCATGCGAATTCAATGATCCGGTGGTCCAGTAGCGGAATGCGTGTTTCCAGGCTAACCGACATGGCCGCTCGATCAACTTTGACTAGAATGTCGTTCGGGAGATACGAAGTGAGGTCCAGGCACATCATGCGCTGCAAGAGTTCAGGCAGCCGGTGCCAGTTTGCAACCTCGTCACGTTGAGTTGGCGGTTCCTGCGCCTTCTTCAGCCATGGGTGTGGAAGCCGGTTCGGAGTCATCAATAGGTCGTAGAGGGCGCGATCAGTTGATCCGGATAAAATGTCGGACAAATTCCAGAGGCGGTTCAACGCTGGTCTAACCGCATCAGGGGTAAATGGCATATTCAATCCGGCCCGCGACACATGCTTCAAATGGCGGGCCATCCTTCGAAAGGGCCCGGGAACCCAACCTGTTAGCTTCCAGAGCCATTGGGCCTCTTGATAACGATTATATCCTCCAAACAGTTCGTCACCTCCATCGCCGGATAAACTCACTGTCACGTGCTGCCTTGCTAAACGGCACAGAACTGCCGTTGGGATCTGGGACGAATCGGCAAATGGTTCGTCATAGATGCTCGGCAACGTGGGAATGACCTGCTGCAGTTCTTTGGATTGAACGTATAGTTCAGTGTGATCGGTTCCGAGGTGGCGCGCGACCGCCTTGGCAAACTCGGCCTCATTAAACCCTTTCTCTTCGAATCCAATACTGAAGCTTTTGACCGGCCGCCGACTCTGCGCCTGCATCAGCGCTACCACGAGCGACGAATCGATTCCCCCCGAAAGGAACGCGCCGACCGGCACGTCTGCAATCATCTGTTGCGCCACCGACTGCTGCAAGAGGCTGACCAAATGCCGGCTCGCCTCCTCTTCGCTGCCTTTAAAAGGCTGCGTTGCCCCGGCCTCAGCGATCGCGTGAGCCGACCAGTATGCCGTCGAAGTGCCCAATCTCCTGGCGCGAATCTCAGCCAGGTTCAATGTAAGCGCATGGCCGGGAAGCAACTTGTAGGTATTTTCAAAAATGGAATGGGGTGCTGCGATGTAACCATATCGAACCAACAGCGCCAATGCCTGGCGGTCGACGCGCCCACACCAGTCAGGATGGGCCTGAAGCGCTCTTAATTCTGAACCGAAGACCAATGTGTCTCCGGCCCATCCATAGTACAATGGCTTTTCACCCACCCGATCTCGGGCCAGATGCAACTTCCTTGTCTGTCGATCCCACAGCGCAAGAGCGAACATGCCTACGAATCGCTCCAGCGCGGGCCGGAATCCCCATTCGCAGAAACCGGCGAGCATCACTTCAGTGTCCGAATGCCCCCGAAAAGTGTGGCCGTCAGTTTCCAGCTCGCGACGCAACTCCTGGAAGTTGTAAATCTCTCCATTGAACACCAGCACGTACCGGCCATCCTGCGAATGCATTGGTTGGTGTCCTTCCTCGCTTAGATCTAAAATTGCGAGGCGCCGGTGCCCCAACGCGACCCCTGCTTGAGCCTCCGCCCAACTGCCTTCGTCGTCCGGCCCGCGGTGGGCAAGCCTGGAGGCCATATCCAACGCGATCTGGTGGCATTCATCCAACTTCCGATCAGGCCTGGCCGCGAAAAATCCCGCAATCCCGCACATACTTCTCTCCGTTATTCCTAAGCCCTGGCCGGTACGCACGCACCCTCGGATTGGTTCCTGGCCGCGGTCCACCAACTCCAGAGCTTCAACTCCAATCGAATCAAGAATTCGGACAAACGCGGGTGCGTGCAGAGCCATGCCGACAATTTCGGTTGCTCGTTGGCAACTGTAATCTGTTCGAGGGATGATATGTTGGCTCGATAGTGATCCACATCCTGCTGCAATTTGGCGATGCGGGAATCATCCCATCGATTGTGATGGTAACAAACCGTCCACACTCCGGACGGCGCCGGACGAAAATAATGCATCTGCTGCGGTAGCCAGATGAGACCGCGCTGGCAAATATACGGAAACTGAAAATATCCCGCGCTGATGATCTGGATACCAAAGCGCGGCAAGAGCTCAACGGTGGTCGTATCGAATGTATTGCTCGGCGCAATCCAGACGCGCGAGTTAACGCCTTCACGGCGGAAGATTTCCAGGGCCTGCCAGAGCTTCTCTTCCTGCTCCGCTGCCGGAAGACCGGCGAACTCACTCGCTTTTCGCCTCGCGGCCAGTCCGGCATTGCGGCTGACATAACGATGCTGAAAGCCGTGGAGCGCGATCGTCCAACCGCGGTTCTGCCATGTCCGCACACGGTCCCAAAAATCTTCGGCTGGGGAATCCACTTGCAGCACGGGATCGCGGTTGTCAGGAACCACTGCGAGAATCGGCTTGAGCCGCCGCTGAACCAGAATCGCTTCAATCTCGGCCCACACCTTCCAATTCATCGTCGGGCAGATGTCATCGAATCGAAGTAGATATTGCGTCGCGCTCATGCTCATTATGATGGAACTGCCACCGGGTTCTCGACCCTGATTGGCGGCGGCAATACTGTCGGGCTCTTCTTCGCAATGGAGTCAAAAAGCTTCCACCGCTTCAGCAACCTGGCCCCGTTGAGCACCAGCCAGGCTTTCAAGGTAACGATTTGCTCGCACTGGTATTCGCGCAAGACCTGCCCACCAAAGCCTCTCTTAAATTCGTTGATCTTGAGCATTTCCGGATCGCTACCTGGATACCAACCACCAAAGTCGAAGTATTTTAGCCCCTGATCCTTGTAACGGAGAATATCGCTCCAGGTGAGATAACGATTCGCACGCCCAATAAGGCTTCGCGCGCCGTTATCAGAAAGGCTTCGGTATAGCGATGGCAAATACAATTGAGTGGCGCGTTGGTGATCGCGGTAATTGGCATGGCAAACCAGAACGTTTCCTTGTGCGTCCTTTGCGACGGACATGTCGAGCATGCCCGCGGCTGCCATGCTCTCCACCCGTGTCCGCTCCAGGGGAGCTAAGCCCTTCGTGAGCGCAAACCGATTGTACATTTCTTCAAACTGAGCGAGGACCGCCGAATCACGGGAATCGCGCTGCTCGCAAACGATCTTATCACGCTCACGCGCGCGGCGGATTTTATAGGCTGTATCCTGGTTGAGTTGCGCCTGTAGTTTCTCGACGGGCTCATTCAAATCGATGACGTAGTTATAAAAGTACTCCCACGCAGCACCGGGCACCGGTTGAGAACGCTGGTGATAGACTATCCAGTCCACGGAACGCGTATTTCCCGCTTCATCGTCGTACCAGACTTCACCCCGGGTGAGATAACGTGATTTGCAGATGTACATCCAACCTCTTTCTGTTGAGACCAGGCGAATTACCTGGCAAATGACCACTCTTTACTGGTATCGAGACCCTCCGCGAGCCGTGATCCATTCAGGACGCTCTCCAGCTCTTTCGCGAACAAGCCTGTAAATCGTTTCGAGGCTGTCGCCGTCATATGGAACCTGTCGGAGAAGTCGGCATCGGTCCAACCAGAATGGCGTCCGGGCAGCAAAACGGGGACTTTGGTTTTGTGACCGGCTTCCACAGCCAGGTCAGTCAAAGGATCTGCATCCGCGGTGAGAGGAATCCAGACGATAACTTCAGCGCCATGCCTGGCACAAAGATCCCGAATCTCGGCTAAACGCTCGATCAACAAAGAAGATCGGTCCCATCGTTTTGCCGGGGCGGACATCATCGCGCGGCCAAGCTCCGGAAAACGGGGAAGTAACAAGGTAATGCAGCGCTTAAAGATTTCCTCCCTGCTGCCATAAAAAGCACTGCTGCGCGCCACCGCCATACTGCTGAAACCCGTCAAATCGACTTCGGTGCGTGACGCTGCGCTGCTCAAATCGCTCCACTCCATAATGTAATGAGCAAAGAAACGTCCGCGAACGTGGCGGGCCAGCAAATGATTCGTTCGCGCACCTATGATTACAAACTTTGGCCTCGCCCCGGCGCGGAATGCTCGAGACAGCCCATAATACCAATCCAGATAATTCGTGTCGTCCGTCGCCCATCGATGAACTTTCCCCGCCGACTCCAGAGCTTTGCTGAGAACATCGAGATCGATATCGGTGTAAGTCAGCGAATTCCCGAGAAGAAGAATCTCCGGCGCTTCGGTGTTCCCAACGCGCATCGCATCCGAGCACTCCGTGCGAAATCGACGCATGTTCCAACTCAGGAGGGGGACCCCATACCGAGCGCCAAGTTCCATCGCCAAAATTACAAACATAATCGTAGCCAGCAGGAACTTTACTCCCCAGAGCGCGATCGCGTTTTTAGAATTGGAAGTAGATGAATGCATTGGATTCGATCCCAGACATCAACATCACGGCTATGATCATGACCGCCGCAGCCGCGATTCTGTATGAGAAACTTCGCCTTGAAACCGGCAGCCTCAACTTCTCGAACGGATACTCTTCCGCGTACTTCTCCAGACGCAGGTCCAGCAGCAAGAGCGGCAGACTGAAGAGAACCAGGAACTTAAATGCCGTGAGGTAAACCGGTGACCAGCTAAGATGCGTGATACCAGCCAGCATCTGCAACGCTTCGCTCAGTGACGGAGCCCTGAAGAATATCCACGCCAGGCAAACGCAGTGAAAAACGAGGATACGCCTTCCCCATAATTTCAGCTGACAAGGCCAGGCCGGCTCCTCTATACGGTTCTCATCACCGTTGCTGCGGCGCAATCCGAGCCATTTTTCCGCCGCGAGGCCCCAACCATGAATCGCCCCCCAGATGACAAAAACCCAATTCGCTCCGTGCCAGAGTCCTCCGAGCAACATGGTGATAAACAAGTTGATATATGTGCGCCCCTCCCCTTTGCGATTACCTCCCAGGGGGATATAGAGGTAATCGCGAAGCCAGGTGCTGAGACTGATGTGCCACCTGCGCCAAAAGTCAGAAAGCCCAACAGCCAGATACGGCTGTCGGAAATTCACCATGAAGTGGAACCCGAGCAACTGAGCACTTCCCCTCGCGATATCACTGTAGCCGCTGAAATCGCCATAAATCTGCCAGGCAAATGCGTAGGTTCCTAGAAGAAGGATCGCGAGGTTCGGCTCACCCAACTGTCCACCATACGCAGCGTTTGCCAAAAGCGCGCAATTGTCGGCAATGACACATTTTCGGAACAAACCCGTGATAATCAGCATAATGCCATTGAAAAACGCCTGTGGCTCAAAGTGCCGCGAACTTTGAACCTGCGGTAAGAGATGGCATGGGCGTTGAATGGGTCCCGCGACAAGGTGTGGAAACAGGCTAATGAAGAGCGCGTAATCGATAATGTTTCTCGTCGGTGTAAGCTTACCAGAGTAAACGTCCACCACGTAGGCCACAGCTTGAAAGGTGTAAAAGGAGATTCCAGCGGGCAAAATGATTGCCAGATACGGTCCTAGTCTATCGATCGATCCGAAGAGCGACGCCACGCGGCTGAAGGAATCAATGAAGAAGCTAAAGTATTTGAAGAATCCCAGAAACCCAAAATTCATCAGCAGAGAGATGATCAAATAAAGCTTGCGGCGTGAGGCACGGGACTCCGAACTGATTCGCAAAGCCAAAAAATAGTCCGCGAGGGTTGACGCTCCTATGAGGAACAAGAATCTCCAGTCCCACCAGCCATAGAAAAAATAACTGCAAACCAGCAGGAAAACGTTCTGGGCACGGCGCTGCAGACGCCAGTAAAGACAAACCACCAAGATGAGGAACACAAAATATACTGGAGTATCAAACAACACTGGATCCCTTTTGAAATCGCACGATCGCCTCCCTTAAAGTCCCCCGCTCCTGGGGAGCGAGAAGGAAATACACCAGCGGGCAAAATATTAGCGATACTGCGGCGGCAGCCAGGCCTAACTCGAACCAATTGGAAATCGTCCAATGCCACAGAATCAATTTGCACAACCCGATCATGACAACCGTTCCGAGAATTGTCGGCAAGACTGGTTTAAAAAATGTACCATAAGGCTGCTTCACGATCCGTGCGGCATAGAGCGGCATGAACAGAAAATATCGAATCGTCAGCATAATAGCTCCGGCGGCTGCCAGGCCGTACAAACCCCAACCGCACACTTTCGCCAGAAACAAGGCGAGTAACAAATTGCCCACGCCAACGGCCACGGCCACCAACCCCTGCGTGCGCACCCGATCAGCGGCAAGCGGTACGGCATAAAGCGGATACACGGAAAGATTTGCGACGAGGTGTATTGCCATGACAAACAAAAGGGGAGCCAGATTGCTAAACGCAGGCCCGAGCCACAACCTGAGCAGCGGTTCCGAAAACCCGCAAACCAATCCAATAGACAACGCCATTACCAGTCCGAGAAACTTGATCCCACCGTTCAAATATTTCACCAGTTCACCGATCTCGCCTCGCGCATAAAGCTGATACATCGTCGGCGGGAAAATTCCTCCCACGGCATAAGCGAGCGAGCGCAGCAAAATCGGCAGTTGCAACACCGCAGCATAACGGCCGCCTTGTTCGGGTCCAAAGAGGCGATTAGCCAGCAGCAGGTCGATATTCAAATACAACATAAGCCCAAGCTGGCTAATAACGACCCAACTCGCCGTGCAGCACATCTTCCTTAGCAGTTTCCAGTCAAATTGCCCGAGCTCTATACGCAGAGTGGGGGTTAGCACCTTCCACAGCTTGATCATTCCTACGGTCGAAACAACGGTTCCCAGGAGTATGCCCATCCCAATGTATTCAACCCTGGGCGTCGCAATGGTAAAGAGACATACCACCAGCCCGACTCGTGTGAGCGTTTCGCAGACCGCTACGAGGTTCGCTAAATCCAGGCGATTGCGGAAAAAAGGCCCCCCCGTGAATGGTATTTTGACTTGGTTTAGCAGGAATGCAGCAATGGTGCCCGCAAACAACCAGCGCGCGGCTGATTCATATCCCGGCGGAATCCGAATGATCTGATCCACGTTTGCTATTGCAATCCCGGCCGGAATCAGGAGCAACGCACTGAGAGCGAGGTTCGCCGAAAATGCCACGTTGAAAATCAAATTGGCCTGTTTGTGGTCTTCTTGTCCCAGGGCGATCATCAGTGATCGTCCGATCGCGGAATTCAGCCCCAGCGTCATAAGGGCCATGTAAGAGGTCACCATGGATATGAGCGGTACAAGCCCGTAAACCGCCGGTCCTAGATGCGTGACGAGGAAGGGCACGTACAAAACGCCCACCATCATGGTGAGCGCAAGCTGGCCAACATTGGTCACAAGGTTCAGACCAAAACGTCTCGGTTGGACCGCGCTGACTACTGGGATTGCGGCTGCTTCAGCACTCATTGAAACTTTCTGTCGGACTTTCGCCTGTGGATCCTGCTCCCCATTCAGGGAAATCGAGGGCGGCTCAATACACTCAGGTCGTCTGCTCTCGCCAACCGTAGGCACCCTCGTACTTCCCATAATACCCTCCCTCGTAACGCGAAGACATGGCGCGGTTGAAAACCAATCCGAGGACATTAATGTGGCGCTGCCGCAGTGCATCCAGGGCCGTGCGCGCCATTCGAGCCGACGTAAAGGAGCCGCGCACGACGAACAGTACGCCATCGGTCCTGGAAGCCAGCGTGCTGACATCATCAGCGGCCAGCACGGGCGGCGTATCCACCACGACGTAATCAAATTGTCGTTCGGCTTCCGTTATCAGAGACCTCCACTCAGAACTCAAGGCCAGTTCGCCAGGGTTCCGCTTCGCTTTGCCGGCCGGCAGGAACATGAGATTGTCGAAACCCGTTGAAACAATGGCGTTCGAAGCAGCAATCTCGTGATCAAGAACCTCGGCCAGGCCGGGCGTCCTATGCGCGCCGAACAGCTCGTGCAAACTGCCGCGTCGCATATCGGCATCGATCAAAAGCACACGCGAATTGCCCATCGCTATTGTGGCCGCTAAATAGAGCGACACCGTTGATTTGCCTTCCTCGGGAACCGAACTCGCGATAACAATCGTCTTCGGCTTTGGTCCGCCATTATTCATGAACAGCAGCGAAGAGCGCAGATTCCGAAAGGACTCCAAAAAATCGAACCGTTGCTTTTGCAATCCTTCGACGGCCAGTCTGCCTTTTGGCTTTGGCATCGAGATGGCGGGGATCTTTCCCACGACTTCTTCCGAGAGGTGATCACTCAGTTCGTTCAAGGAGGAGAAATCATCTCGCATCATTCCCAGACAATAGAGTAAGCCGAACCCGAGCAGAAATGAGGCGATAACAGCCAATCCCAGATTCCTCATAATCGGACGACGTGGCTCGGCCGCGGACGCAGGCTCCAGGATACCAATATTCTCCTGCTCAACGTTCTTGTTGAGATCGACCTTCTGAATGAGTCCGAGCATTTTCTCGTAGGCGGCCTGTATGCGCTGCAAATCCTGGCGCATGCGGTCATAATCCGCCATTTTTCGGCTCGCTTCGATAGCTTTGGCGTCCCATTCAACCGAGGCGGTTTCGAGATTCTGAATTTCCATCTCGATAGTATGCCGGCGATGATTCATTTGTTTCATCGCTTCGTCGCGAACGGTTTGAGCCAGTTTCTCTTGCGTCGCAATGTCCTCGTTTAGTTTTATGATTTTGGGATGCAACGGACGCAGGAAACGGGAGAGATCATCACGCTTGGCTTTGAGGACCTGGATCTGCTGCGTCACTTTGAATAGTTCAAGTTGCGGCCCGGCCAGGCTCGCCGCCATGTCTTTCGCGATGCTTTCCGGGGGTGACGCATTACCCTGCGCTGCCGTCTTTGGACCCGTTTCCCTTTCTACCCACTGCTCGGGTTGGAGCATTTGGAGCAATCGAAGTTCATTACGCATCGTCGCCAGTTGTTTGCTTAGCGTCGCGAGATAGCTCCCGGCGCTGTTACCTTGCTCCTGCAGGAACACGACGTTGTTCGAGGATTGAAAGGCGTGTAATTTTTCCTGCTGTGCCTCCAGTTCTCTGGCTAACTGCTCCACTTGCGCAGTGGCGGATGCAAGGGTTCGATCGGAACTCTTCTCGCGAACTTCTCTCTTAAAAGCCACGTACTCCTCCATCAAAGAGGTGAGATATGCTCGCGTCACGGCAGCGTCGGGGCCAAAGGCTCGTAACTCGAGAATGCTGCTCCTGGATCCTTCGATAACCTTCACTTTGAACGGGGCCTTGGGATTTGCGCGATCTCCTGGCGATACACTGTTATCCGCCCCGTCGGTGGTCTCGGCATTTGCTCCACTCTCCACTCTGGCAAAGGCGGCGAACTGCGTGAATTTCGCGCCGATTCTGGCCAGCGCCCGTTTTTGAATTACACGGCTGCGCAGCAACTCCGCCTGTGTTCCCAGATAATCAAGCAATTCTTCCGTGTAGAGACGGCCCTCTGATATATCGAGCTTCCCCGCCAGCCACATTCGCGCCTTTGATTCATAGACAGGGGCAGAACGAAAGGTGAGGACACAGGCGGACCCAACCATTACAACGATGATCAAAGCAAGGGTCCACCCGTATTTGCGCAAGAGCAGTTGCCAGCGATGCAACCAGGAGAAAATTCGTGATGCGGAAGCAAATCGATCTCCGCGATTGAACAGATCGACCGCAGGAGTGCCAGGCGGCTTGTGGTTTTGGTTCGACGATGCGCGCGGCATTGAATCACCGGTATTCGGAGCAAGTGGGACGCCGGCCCCGAATCTCGCCGACACCTCAGAAGAACCTTTGTTCGAATCACTCATACTCCCGTTTTGATCCGTTGGGTCTGCGATTAGTAATTCACCAAGCTGGCGGGGACGACGACCAGATCATCGGCTTGAACGGCCATATCCTTTTCCAGCGTGCCCTTTTCCCAAATTTCAACGACGTTGATCACAAACGTCTTCTTTCCCTCTGTAGTCTTGCGGATCAATCGCACATTTTTTTTGTTCGAAAAGTCACTGAATCCTCCTGCTTTTATTATTGCCTGGGTGACGGTGAAATTCTCCCCGGCTGGGATTTCAAACCCCCCGCCGTTGCGCACCTGCCCCGTCACATACACTTTGCCCATCATCCTGGTCTTATTCACCAACTCCACGGCAATAATCACCGTTGCCTGATAATAGAGTTGCTTTTCCAACAACTTCTTTATCTCCCTGGCAAGTTGTAAGCTGGTCTTTCCGGCGGCTCGAACCAGTCCGTAGTATGGCACATCGAGTTCCCCGGAGTCGTTTATCGTCATCGAGCGGGGTTCGTCCTTATCTTCAATCACTCGGTATGTCACCTTGTCGCCGGCGCCAACTTTGCGCTGATCATCCAGAAACTCCATCGTCGTGACCGTCAACGGTAACACCGGATTATTCGTTTCCCCGCCAAAGACTATCCCGCAATACAGCAGTGCTATGTAGATCGCGATAACCCTCAATGATGATTTGGTCATCAATACCTCCTCTGGACTGATCTCGTTGTTAGAAGCTGTAGCCGACCAGCAGCGTCACGCGATTTCGATCGAAATCTCTTTCCGGCAAATCTGATTCCTTCAGCAGAAACTCGTACCCAAGCTCCGTCCGCCAGAACTTGTGAAATTGCCACGTAACTCGTGAACCTGCGCCGTAGTACGTAAACTCTTCGTGAAAAGACCCGCCGAATTCTTCCGCGAAATTCACGGAGAGATTTCCTTCCAGGCGTACGTGAGACACAATCGGGGAAAACACGGTATAGCGGACGTAAGTCGTTTTCAGATTGTTCGCATTGGCGCCCAGCATGTGCTCGCGTCCGGCCGAGAGTGTATGCGAGAAGAGCCGCGTCTCCTGATAGATCTTCGCGTATGCGTAATAACTCTCATAGTCGCTGTTGCTGGACGCGGCCTGATCGTATGTGGTGGTATCGAAACCGCCCCCGGCACGGACGCCGACTTTCGCCTGTGACTTCAGGTCTACAAACGGTCCGACTCGCACCCGCCAATTGTCGCTCAGGAACGTCTGTCGCTCATAATCGTGCAGGCTTCCCTGGCCTTCCACGCCGATTTGCGCCTTATCCCCCAGGAAGAAACCACTGCTCGCGGTAAACCATTCCGAAGCTCGATTCAGGTAATCGAAAGAACTCGTCATCGAAACAAAATTCTCATGATTATAGCCGACCGAAACGATTACCTTGTTTAGATCCCAATCCGCGTCAAACCCAACCTCATTGTTGAAACGCGAAAACTTCCCCACGTCGTTGAAATTATAGAACCGCGCATTCTCGCCGGAGAAGCTGTTGAAAAACAGGCTCTCCTGATACGAAAGACGCTCGTGCAAGCGGATGCGGAAGTCGCCGACAAATACATGGAACATCATTTCCGACCCGGGGTTTACCAGCGGCGCGCTGCCGTTCAGGACTGAGTTCTTCAAGTACCACTCGTATCCAAGGTTCAACGACAATCTCAGTGCGTTGCGCTCGGTTATCGGCCACAAGGCACCCACTCCTATTTCCGGACTAACAACCCAATCCTCACTTGGATTGTTCGAGTAAAAGACGTTATCCGTGTAACTTACTGCCAGACGGGCGCCAATTCTGTATCGCACCGGACCGTAACGCAGATTGTACTCTTTGGCCTCGGCTTCTATAGAGCTTTTCAGGGCTTCAGCGGCCCTTTCACCAGCGAGCGATTCTCGGGTTTGCCCCCACGCGACCTCTCTCACAAGTAATCCTCCACATCCGATCGCAGCCAACAATAATCTGCATCGCCCGAGGGCTTTAATGCCACGTCGTCGCAGGCCAATCTTGCTCATTCTCAAACATCGGCACCGCGACCTCAAAGCGAGACGCCGACCGGATTCACCGGATAACACGCCACAACATCAGGGCTGCTGCGCAACCCGGAGGTCCGTCACGCCGCCTTGAGACATTGGCATTGGTCTGCTCGCCCAACCCGTCTCCGTAGGCTTAAGGGCGATTCTGGCAGCGTTTCTCCGGTTGAACAATACGCGGTCCAGACTCAACTCCACCGGCACCGAGCGTCCCATAACATCAAGGAGGATTCTTACTCGCTCCTGGCCCGGGAGCACGCACGCGACCAGCGCCTTGGTGCCCACAAACGCTCCGACCGCGATTTCCACTTCCTCTCCCGCCGACGGCGCGTCCGTGATTACTTCGGAATTGAGCGCGCCGAGGCCCTGGCGCAGATCCTCGATTACGAGGGTGGGGACCGCAGGTATACGATCTCCAAAATTAAGGACAAACTTAACCGACGGCGTGTACCTCACCCTGTCCAGCATAGAATCGAGCGCAAACCGAGCGAAGACATAGTTGGGGAATAAGGATTCGGTGCTCCATCGGCGCCCAACTCGGGTTGAACGCAAAATCTTCAACTGCGGGTTAAAGGCTTCGACATTCGGAAGCCTCTGTAGGTGCGCGGCGGCAATGTGCTCGTGCTTGAGATGGGTTCGGATGCAATACCAGGCAAGCTCATCTTGACGGGTCGAAAGCTCCGCAATTGATGCAGAGGCAATTACTTCTGTCCCAACATTCACCAGCTTTTTATAGGCTTCTGGTTAGACCGTCCCCGCGTGCAATGCACTTCGGAAGTGGATCCACAAGAAGCCCTGCACGTAGAGTTATTTGAACCCGATTTTCTTTCAATTGGGGTGTTTTCCCCATTGTGCCTGGGGTTTAGCGGTGATCAAAACGACGAATCTATCAGGGGCCGCTGGCAAGAACTCGAAAACCTTGTGGCGGCGCCGGACGAGGAGAGACCGGTTCAACCGTAATGCGGTCGATCAGGGTATTGGCTTCCCGTCCGCGCACCGTTAGCGTATGCTCACCGGCAGAAAAGACGAATACCTTCGGATTGAATTGAGGCGCGTCAAAAGTCCCGTTGCCTCTCCACGACACTACCCGTTCTTGCGTTCCGGTTGTTATACCAATGTCCCAGATCATTGTGGGGTCAGTCGGTTCGGCATCAATGTTGATAAAGAAAGAATCAGAATTGATACCCGGAGCATTCACTGCGGCTCTAACAATGTAGTCTCCTGCCTGTGTGATGTTGAAGCGGTATCGCGCTGCGCCACCAAGCGACGGGTCAACCGTATCACTGGATTGCGAGACCGCCCCTCCCGATACTGCAAATGGTGACACGATCTGTCCGGCTTCCGCTTCAAACGATAGCGTCGGCATGAGCGGCGGCCCCGTCACGACATTGGTATAAACATAAGGTCCAATATCCCAGGCTCCAGATGCAGGTCGTGCCGCGCCGTCTTTGTCCGTCGTAAAGACTGAAGAAAGATTCAATCCCGCATGGATCGCGGCCGAGCCGGCCCGCAAATGCGCATCGAAGCCGGCTGAAGTCGAATTCACAAAAAGCGGGTCCCCCGAGATCTTCGTCCCCAGCGTGTAAGAGTAATCCGACCCTCCTCCGGCAAAACTGTGGTCTCCGGCACCATTGCCCAGGAAGAGATTGTGATCGACCACAACCCCACTGCCATGGGCGTCATAGGAGTCAATCCCGTAGAGGCCATTTTGATAGATAATATTGTTTTTGATCTCCAGCCCGCTCACCGCCATCCAGAGAATGATGCCACCCTTGCCGTTGTAGGCCATGACGTTATTGTAAACCTTCATGTTGTTGACCGTCGTGTAACCGGCAATGTGCAGACCGTAGGTGGCATTCCGGAACAACACGTTATTGATCACCATCTCGTTGTCGCCACACAGGTAAAGCCCATGATCGAGATTGCTGCCGGGCACGCCATTGTCGTGGATGTAGTTACCAATGTATCTGTTATCGCGCGTACTTTGGCTGGAATAGATTCCCTGCCCACCGCCGCTGTTGCCATTGTGGTGGATCTCACAATTCAAAATTTGGTTGAAATTTCCTTCGATAAAAATTCCGTGAGAAGGCCCCCCTTTAATATCAAACCCATCGATGACGTTGTAGCTACCATCAAGATAGATCGCCTTGTTGCGGTCCGACGCATTCTGCCCGTCAATGACCGCTCCACCCTTTACTTGGGACCTCAGCACAATGGGACTTGCGGCTGTCCCGGCCTTACTTAAGTGGAGACCCCAGCCGCTTTGATAATCGGTATACACTCCGGGCATCACGACAATGGTGACTCCGGGCACGGCGAGACTGTAGGCGCGCGTAAGCGTGCGAAGAGGCGCCGTGAGCGTCCCGAGGTTCAAATCACTGCCTTGCGTCGAAACATAAAGTTCACCTGCCCGAACGTGAACCAAAGCGCACGCTAAAAATAGGGACACCAGTAGACGGCGACCAGCAGTAGGGTGCATGCTGTTTCTCTTTTAGCAGCCCCGGTGCCAGCCCTTCGTCGCATCCAGAATTGCGCTTGTTCTTGCGTAAGGTGTCCGTGTGAACTCCGTACGACTCCTCGGCACAAAATTACTCGTGCTCCTGTGCGCTCAAATCAAAGGACAACAACTGTCCAGTTTTCGGCCTCTCGCAAGTTCTTTGGCCGAGCTAACGAGGGAAGGATTTAACAGGAGAAAACGGAGCTTCCGGACAGCTCGCCTCCTTCGGCCATGAATAACTTTGGAACCCGTATCAGAGAACAGAGAACACCGAAGTACCAGTCTGTCCCTCACCCTGACCCTCTCCCCGAGGGAGAGGGAATAGCCCGTGTCCGAATTCTGTTCTGGATTCTGAATTTCTGACGCGTGATGGAGAACGGTCGCGAGCGGCGTCGCGACCCTACCTTGCAGTCGCGCACTCCGAGGGCATATTAAGCGATGCGTTATTTAGTGAAGGCCCGGGTCAAACCTGGGCGCGAGAAGGCTTTATTGCGCGCCGTTCAGGACGGTACCCTTGGTAAGGGCTCTGTCGCGGGCGATGAATATCTCCACGACATGAAAACAGCGCGCGTCACCGACGAAGGGACCGCGCACTGGGTCGAGGTTTGCTTCTGTGACACGCCGCTGGCGGAAGAGCGGCCTTACTGGGAAGAATTCTTCGATCTCGTCACCGTCAAGGACGCGCACTCACGGAAAAAATGCCGCGACCTCAATGGGACCGAGCCGTGGGCCTGCTGCGATTGTGATTGCACCGAAAGACTCGAAGCCAAGCTCCGGATCAGCGGCAGTTCGTTCCTGGAAAAGCTGAAAAAGTCTTTGCAGAACTAGAGCGGTCACCGCGCTTGTAAACCATTGACAATGCCGCCGATTTGCTTGCCGGCTGAAGCCGGGACTACAAACGGGGCGACGCCAATGGGACCGAGCCGTGGGCCTGCTGCGATTGCGATTGCACGGAAAGACTCGAAGCTAAACTCCGGATCACCGGGGACTCGTTCCTCGAAACGCTCAAAAAGTCGGTGCAGAATTAATCCGTAACGATGCAGTTGAACATGAGGTAACAGAGAATAAAAACAGTGGCCAAAAGCCAATCTTCGAAGGGCGTACGCGCGCTTACGCAGGAGTGATCCTCCGGAACTTGCTTCGAGTAAACTGTCTCCTTTGAGAATCTCTGTGTGCTCCGTTTTCTCCTGTTCCTCTTCTGAATAGTCATTTTGCATGTGACCGTTTGAAAAGGTTTTGTACGGTTACGGGATTGGGGCACAGCCTGCCGAACGGAGTTCGGCGATACAGCAGAACAGAGTTCTGTATAGCTTTTCCGGCGTTGTTCATAGGATGGGCGTGGAGTTGTTTTGATCCCTCCGCGCTCCGGACTGTGAACAACGCCGCGGCGCGCCGTTGGCGCAGGG
>Ga0193697_1000232_pt1 | contig 21945 bp, 10 predicted proteins | sample L3m2metaG_FD_145073 | JGI IMG/M metagenome (GOLD analysis project Ga0193697, IMG submission 145073) | Soil microbial communities from a riparian zone of the East river system, Colorado, United States - L3m2 | ecosystem: Environmental > Terrestrial > Soil > Riparian zone | place: USA: East River... | reverse complement strand
CGCCGAATGCGGACGTCTCTCTTGTCGCACGGTGATCTCGATTCAGTAGAGGTTTTCCTGAACGACTGGCGGCTGTGAACGCGCCTCGATTTAACGAGCGAAACCTGATTGCCAAGAGCCTGTGCGTCAAACAGGTCGGCGCGGGAATGCGTTTGGCGCAACTCGGAGCAGTGCTTGGGCTGGCGCTGATATTGGCAGGCAGCGCGAGGTCGCAGACGACTCTCTTGTCCGAAGGATTCGAGGGTGTGTTTCCGGGCGCATGGAGCATCGGCGATTCGAATGCCGGCAGCGGGTTGGTCTATTGGAGGGACGTTAACAGCGCATTCGGCACCGTCGCGCCTCACACGGGCAATTGGAAAGGTTATTGTGCCGGTTATTCGAACGGCGTCGCCGTATCGGTCGCCCAGTACACCAACAATATGGACGCGTACATGATGCGGTCGGTGAATTTCGCGGGTTACAGCGGCGCGAATCTCAGTTTCTGGTACAACATTCCGTCGATCGAAAGCTGTTGCGACTCGCTGTTGGTGTACATGGACAGCGCGCTGCTGTTCCAAGGATTCCTGCCGTCATCGGGGTGGCAACTCGTCACCGTTCCGCTCAATGCTTACGTGGGGGGTTCGCACACCTTGCGTTTCCATTTCCATTCGGACGTCAGCATCGTGGCCGAAGGAGCGTACTTGGATGACATCCGCGTGACCGGGAGCACGCAGCCGTTCGCGCAATCGTTGCTGTCGCTGGACGACGCCAATTACAGCGGCTATGTGCTGGCATCGGACACGTTGCTGGGCCGCAGCAACATTCAAGCGAGCGCGCAATTCAGTGTGGAAAACTTCACGGGCACGAATGCAACCTACACCAACGTCCTGAGCTTCCGCCTCATCAACGCGAATACGAGCGCCCCGCATCCGATTTACGGTTTTGGGAATGTCGGCACGAACGCCGGCTACACTTACAACATCACGAATGTATTGAGTTTGGCGGCGGGCACGAATCTGACCCTAACCAACATCGCCTACCTGCGTCCGGCGGCCTGGATGAGCCAGTTCGATTCGTTCCAGCTCGAATGCCGGCTGATGACCAACGGCGTCCTGGCGCAAACGCTGACCACCGCACCGCAAAGGTATTATCACTTCACGAACACCGTGAGCGGCGACGCGGCTTACAACGTCCTGCTCAACTTCACCAATACAGCGTGGTCGCGCCGGTATCTGGTGGAAACGATTCCCGGGCAGGACACGTTCCAGGCCACGGTGGACTACGAGATTCGCCGCTGGGACGATTTCGACGCGGCCCAGTCGGCGGCGAACGTGCCCATCCGATTCAACTACACGTTGCGGGATTCGGCGGGCAACAGCGTCCCTCTGGCCAGCAACTCGCAGACATTCCTTGTGCCGGTCACGAACTACTCGGTTTTCTTTTTCCAGTTTCCTTCTTTTCGCCCCGCCTCACACACGTTGAACGTCGAACCGGCGGCGCAGCTCGATTCGGTCCACAAGACCTACTACCTGGACGTGACGATTTCGCACACGAACAACCCCGTGACCGGCCAGGTGTTGACGGCCAACTCGCGCTCGACTCCGACCAATTCGCTCCTGCACTTCAACGGCAAACTCCTCTTCGGCGCCATCAGCACGACGATGGCTTCCATTCTCAACAACCCCGTTTCCGGCGCGGTCTTTCAGCCGGCACAGGTCCTGGTTAATCTTCAATTCGGAAGCGGTTCCCTGGATGGAAAACCCTCGTTCACTTACGGGCCAGGAATCATTTCGGCAGGGTTACAGACCAACGGCGATGCCGTCTGCCAACTCGGCTCGTCCATCGGATTGAATCCGCCCGTTTTGCCGGACGAAGACGAAGTCGCCAAAGTGCGGTTCAGGCGCGGGGTGATGACCCTCAATTCGAGCGGCCTGAACGTTGCGTCACTCTTCGTGACGCTGCCCGCGGGCATGGGTTACGCCAGCAGCGAAACGGAGCGGGGGTTGATTGGACAAGTAACGTTCAGCAGCCTGCAGCTCAACCAACAGCTCCTGCCCGCCAGCGATCCCACGTACGTGCCGGCCGTTCCAATGTGGGTAACGGAGGAATCCAAGCCATTGAGCGTGCGTGTCAATTCGATGACGTGGGTGGTTAACTCGGGGCGGTTCATCATGCCGACCTTCTCGCCGGCCGACGTGTATTACGTGCGGGCGGCCGAATTGACGGCGCTGGAAGGGAGTCCCGTCCCTGCGTCCCAAAAGATCAAACCGTCCAATGAAGCTTATTACCGCTGGGTCAACCAGGTGGGACCGCAGATCGAGGTCTCCAGCGGCACGGTGGTGACGGGCGCGCAACTGACGGCCCAGTTCGAGCTCGATGGGGCCTCGGCGGGTGTGGCCATGCACTTTCCGTATTTGGCGGCGTTCCGCGGCGCGACGGGGCATCTGGAAGTCAACGCCGATCGGATTGATCCGGCGACCAGCTACCTCGAGACGGCCCCGGTATCGCCGCGGGTAACGCTTCCGTTTTCGTCGGACTGTATCCTGCCCAGTTGCGGAACGAACCCCGACAACATTTCGCAATTAATACCTGACAGTAATCGCCTTGGGTTCACGCAGGAGGGCGGCCTGGTCGCGGCTGGCCCGCTGACGGCGCCGCTGACGCTGCGGTTAGGCTGGATTTCAACGTTGAACAAGTACGCGCACCAGACCTCGCAATTCACCACCGGGCGCGTGCATCTGGCCGGGCATTTCATTCGCGGACAAGACTCGACGATGAACGTCAACCTGCGCCCCGCAACAATCCTGTTCGCCGGCGCCGACGCTCTGACCGGTGTCGTGGGCGAGCGGCCCAACACTTCGGCGTATGCGACGGGCGATTTGGATTACGCCGGGTTCAATTTCCGCTGCGGCGCGCCGCGCGACGCGACCGACAGCGGCATGACGGGCCAGAGCACGCTCGGCGGCGGCGATTACGGGCCCTATCCGCTCAAGAAGCGCTCGAAATACTACGTGCGCAAGAGCGGCGTATCGGGCATTCACGACAAGGTCTTCGGCAGCCCGCAGCGCGTGCCCATCAGCGGCTACGATTTCACGCTGGAAAATTTCGGCCTCGCGTTTCTGAGCAACGACAATGTGGATTCGCGCACCGAAGGCAGCTTGTTCCTGCCGCATCCGAGCAATTACACGCTGGAGTTTGACAAGCTCCTCTTCCTCTGCAACGGGGCCTTGGACAAAGCCACGGTTTCCGACGGAATGCAGTCGGTCGTCGCTGCGTATTGGCAGGCACCGCTGGACGTTTCGGCGATGGAATTCACGCGCAAGCCGGGGGAGGAATGCGATCCGAGCAAAGCCGACCTCGGACTGGGCGTCGCGGCGTACATGGCGCACGTGCCGGACACGCTTTACGGAATTCTCGGCGTCTTCCCGCACGGCAATTTGATTCCGAAAGCCTACGGCAATCCGGGGCTGGATTCCCGCTTCAGCGCGCCGTCGCAAGCGAAATTGCGCGGACCCAAACGCGCGGCGCCCGGCGAAACCGGCTTTGAGACGTATTATCTGACCCCGACCGCCGGCACGTTCCTGAACATTCTGGGCAACGGGCCGAATTACAATTTCCTCTCCAACGCCGCCAGCGGGCCGCTGGCCGTCGGATTCATGAGCATGCCCTCCCTGATGAAAGTCTCGTTCTTCCAGGCGCTCGAAGCGCACCTGCAAACGGCTTCGATCCGGCCGCCGCCGGATTTCAACGATCCCGGCCCGTGGGGTGTGGCGGATGTGCCACTGGCCAATGGTTCGTGGAGCGGCACCAGTTTCTTCACCGGGGGCTACCACGACCCCGACAACCACGCCTTCCCGGGCAGCGTGTCCCCCGCATCGCTGGAAAACTATCGCAGCAACGGAACCTATTTCGTCCATGCCAAACAAAAGTGGCTGGGCGGCGCGATTGAGTTCGATTACCCGGTCAAATGGGATTTCCCGTCGCGCTCCTTCCGCTCGATGGAACCGGTCAAGAATGATTTCCTGCTCGTCAACATCGAGCATCGCATCGCCTACCTCAGCGCCGAGCACGCCGACGTGCGGTTCGGCGCACGCGTGAACGTGGGCCTGCCGCAAATCAGTATTTCCAGCTTTGTCGTCAACACGCTCGACGATGCCACGGGCATGGCAAAGACCTTTACCGACGCCGTCGGCGATCAACTCGTCGGCGCGCTCAATGAAGGCATGACGCGCTTCAGCGAGGTGCTCTCGGACCGACTCGATGCGTACGTCGAGCGTTTCGCCGGCCCCCCGATTGATGGACTGACGGACGGCGTTTACGCGCACTTGATGTCCAACTGGAATTTGGTGGCCAACGACTGGAACGGAGGCGCCGCCCCGTCATTGAACTCGTTCTTCACGTCGGCGAACAATCAGCTCCAGAGGTACGTTTTCGAGCGCATGGGCGGCGCCGGCTCGTTCCTGGGCGGAGGACTCAACCAGGTCCAGCAGTTGCAGCAACAATTGGACAAGGTCGTTGACGCGCTCGACAAATTCATCGGCCCCGGCGGCCTGCTGGAACAGGCGGGCGACGGCTCCATTGCCACTGGACTGGTGGAAAACCTGACCCGCTCGTTGATCAAGGATTTGGTCGGCCAGATAGACCAGAACCTCGCGGCGGTCGTCGGCAGCGCCTCAGCCGAAACGTTGAGCGGCCTGATTGCCCCTTATCTCGAAGACGCCGAGCCGTCGCTCCGACAACTCCGCGCCGTGCTGGTGGAAGTGCGCGGCGCCGTCGTCACCGCTCGCAACAAGCTCAATTTCGGCGGCGAATTTCTCTCGCAAATCAACTCGCTGTTTACCACCGCGCTCGGCGGTGAATTCGCCGGCATCGGCGCCGCCGTCAACACGGAACTTTCGACGTGGCTGAATACGTTCGGGCCCGTCAAGCGGCTGCCGAGCGTATCGGCGGACGTGGTGAAGAAGAAAATTCGCCAGGCCATCACCGACCGGCTTTTCGGCACAGCGTTCATGGCGTCCATGCAAGTGGCCATCAAGCAACGCGTCTTCGAGATCAACAACTCGCTGCGCTCGGGCATGGACTCGGTGTTCGGGCAGGTCAACGACATGATCAAGGGCGCGTTGAGTTCCGCGCTGACGGAATTGGACGAAGCGTTCGCTGGCGTGCTCGGTGATTTCGGCGGCTCAATGGGAACGGCCGCGCTGGATGGGTACGCGTTGTTCAACGGCGATGCACTCAAGAAAGTCCGCATTGATGGCAAGATCGAATGGGCGATTCCGGAGAAGACCGGCTTTAACGCCTTCATCGAGGTCAACCAATTCTTCTCCGGACCGGACGGCGGTTACTGCGGCAATCCGGGTGTGGACGCCTGCGAAGTCACCGTCGGCGCCAACGACGTCCACTGCAATTTCCTGAGTCCGGACCTGCGGATCAACGCGTTCGTGAAGTTTACGTTCGACACAACCGGCTCGAAGTTCGTGCCGGCGAATTTTGCAGGCGGCTTCGAAAAGACGGCGGGGGACATCACCTTCGAGGCATTCAAAATCACCGACCTCGCGGTGGCGGTGGCGTTTGGCGAATTTGAAAACTACGTCTCTGCTGCCCTGGGCCTGGAATTCAACAGTTACAAAGCCAAGGGCGGAATATTCTTCGGACGCACCTGCACGTTGGACCCGATCAAAATGTGGGACCCGCTTGTGGCCGAAGCGATTGGCGAACCGGACCCGACATTCACCGGCGGCTACGTTTATGCCGAGTGCCATGTGCCCGTGTCGGAATGTATTCTCGGCATTCCTGCCACGTGCTTCTTCGAAGTCACAGCCGGCATGGGACTGGGCATCTTTTATTTCGTCGAAGGGCCGACCTTCGGCGCTCGCGGCGCGCTGGAGGTGGGCGGCAGCGCGCTTTGCATTCTCAGTCTCAACGGACGCGTTGACATGGTCGGCCTCAAGCAAGGCTCCAAATTCAAACTTACGGGCAAAGGAACCATCGCGGTCGAGATTGGCATCTGCCCGTTTTGCATCGAGGCGTCCAAGAGCGTCACGATTACCACCGAGACCGGCGGTGGCAAAGCCAAAGGCAGTTCGCCCAGCGTGAAATGAAATCCGCAACTCGAAATCCAAAATCCGAACGCAGGCCGGTTTCGGCTCCAGCCCGGATGTTGCAGATTCGGACGCCGGTTTGGCGGAGAGCTTTCGGCTTTGGGCTTTCGGCCCCCGGCCTTCTGGTATCCGCTTTCGGTGTGTTGCTGTCGGTGTGCGGCTTTGTCTCCAACGCCCGCGCGCAGGCTAACGAGCCCATGATTTACACAGTGGGCGTCACGACGCAGACCAACGGCCAGAGCTGGGTGTATCTGTACTGGCGCACCACGGCATTCGATTTGTTCGCGCCGCGGGTGTGGTCGGTCTGGCGCAAAGACGGTTTGCCGTCCAGTTCGAACACGTACACACAACAGGCGGTTGTCAAAATCCAGACGCAAGCCGAAGCCCTAGGCGGACTCATCGATCGCGCGCGGCTCGTGCTGGGAGAAGACACGACTGCTTTGCGCGAAGCGCTGAGCCAGTTGTTCGAGGATTTGATTCCCGAAAACGCCGTCACCACTCCGGAATTGGCGTCGGCGGTGCTTCAGGGCGTTGCCAAGCACCCGGAACATCTCGGCTCGCTGCAACTGGCAATGCGCACGTTCCCTTCAATGGCGATGGCGCTGGGCACGGCGCACGCGCTCCCGATCCCTGCATCCGGGCCGGTGACATTTGAAATTCGTTACCGCAATTCCCTGGACACCACGGACCAGGGCGTTGTGGGCCGCGTCACTGTGGATGCCTCGTCGCCGTTGCAATTGCCGCCGCCGGACGTCGTGACGGTTGCGCCGCCGGATTCGGCCAAGCCCGCCAAGAGCGATCTGACGGTGCCGTTGCGATGGAGTTCGCCGGATGCATTGCGGCGGCTGGCGCTCGCGCAGCATGGCTTCAATGTCTATCGCGTTCGCCGCGCTTTCGCCGAATCCAACAACTGGCACGTCGTTCCGCCTTCGCCCGTCATCATCCGCGGTTTGTTAAGTAATCCGGCTGTAGGCCAGGTCAACCGCGTGCCGGCCTATGGCACGCCCGCGCTCACGGCAGTGGAAGCGATGACGGCCGATCACACCGTCGTGTACGTTACGGACCATCAATCGCGCTTTCCAGGTTGGCCCAACAACATGCCGCCCGCCAACGGCGACCAGTATTATTACTTCGTGACGTCGCGCGATTTGCTGGGTCATGAAGGCCCGCTCTCCATGCCCGTGCTGGGAACGTTCTGCAGCCGGTTGCCGCCCAGGGTTCCGGTCGTCACAACCGTGGACAATTTCTACGATTACAACGGCGGCTCGCCGAAGCATCACTTGCTGGTGATCTGGAAGGCGAACCCGCCCGAGGAAGACAAGAAAACAACGGCGTACGCGCTCTATCGCTGGCAGAAGACCGCCGACCTTTACAAGTTCGGCGGCAACCCCGCCAGCAGCCTCGTCGCCGTGATCGCCCACACCAACGGCGTGCCGACGATTTCGTATCTGGATGACGGCCCCGGGTCGCCCGCGGCGCCTGGTGATTACACCAAGACGTTCTGGTACACGGTGCGCGCGATTGACGATTCGTCCGTGGACAAGGACGGGAACCCTTCGCCCGCGTGCGCCGTGTTCCCGTTCAATGGCAATCTCTCCGGCCACAGCCCGCCGCGCTGGGGCGTGCTCCGCAAGCATGCCGGACCGGGAGCGCCTACAGGTATTGTCCGCATTCGCTGCGCAGAACCGGCCTGTAGCATTGAGCGTGAAAACCGCCTCATCACACCACGCGAAGAATTGAGCTCCACGCAGGTTTATCTCGAATACTACGTCACGCGCACGAATGCCGATCCGAACCTTGAATGGGTCGAACTGGACTGGGGCGTCAACGGCCAGCCGCCGTCATTTGCTTTGATTGATCGTTTCGAGTGGGAGCCAGGTCAACAGGAGCTGCGTCACCGGATGGCGTTTCCGGCAGCATTCGCTGGATTCACCGTTTTGGTGCGCGCGCGCGCCGGCACACAGAATGCCGTCGCCCAGAGCGAGACCTGGCCGGTGACGCTGCCCCCAGCCAACACGAACCTCGTGCGCGAAGTGACCGTCCACACCGGCGTGATCTACCAGCCGTCGGTCGTGGACCGTGACGGCGTGCGTGAGGACTGTTTCGGCCATACGCCGCTTCCACCAGATTCCCCGGGCGGTACCAATGATGGAATCGAGATTGTTCTTTTCCTGCCGCCCGGTTCGGCGCAATACAAGTTGTATTTCCGCATTGATGACGGCCCGTTGACGCTGCTCAAGGAAGACTCCGGCACGTTTCCAGCCACGCCCATCACCAATCTCTGGAAATCGTTGCCAGTTCACGCCGCTCGCGCGTGCTTCTTCCTTCAGGCTTTTGACATTCACGGCAACCCCAGTCCGCTGACGCCGCTGGGTTGCACCGGGTTCAATTTCAAGTTTGGCATTCCCAAGCCCATGCTCTCGCCGATTCTCCCGGGTGGCGACAGCAACGCGCCTACGGCAAAAATCCAGTGGTTCTGTCCCAAGTGGGGCCTCGAGCGGTTTGAGCTGCTCGTCCACAGCACGCCGCTGCCGCCCGATGGCCTCTCGCCGGATTTGGTGGCCAACGGTGTTTCGACCTTCGGCGGCATCAAATTCAAAAAATATCTCACCGACCTCATCGGACCGAACTTTGGTGACGGTTCAACGTTCAAACTCGAATTGCCTTTGGACAAGGAAGTCGAGTGGACCGTGGCCGTGCGTGGCGTCACGCCCGCCGGCACGAAAGGCAAACGGAGCAACGAAGAGGAATTCCAATGGTCGCCGCCGGAAATCAAGACCGGCCCGGATGTGCCGTGGCCCGCGCGACCGTTACCCGGTCAGACGAACGCCGCCTCGTTTAACTTTAAGATTCTGGCGACAACCGCTCCAGGCGGAGGCGGAATGGTGCGCATTGGCGAAGTCATCGCCGGCCGTGTGGATCGAGAACAACAGGGCACCGGCGGTTGGTGGCTCATTCTCTCGACCAAGAATCCACTGGAGTTCGTCTATCCTGGCAAGGTTCCCAAATCGCCGGACGAACGCAAAGTTTTGCCGATGGCCCTTTACCGCGTGCAGCGGCCCAACGCCACCTGGCCGAGCGTGCCCGGCGACGTCGTGCAAGTCTCGCCCTTGATGGAAACCATTGCCTACACCAGTTCCGGTTCGTTCATCCAGGTCTATGATCCGTTCATTTACTTCGAGTCCGGGAGCGCCACGCCCACTGCGCCGCTGCAGATGTACCTGCTCGACACGCAGCCGGCAGTCCGCGGCGCGCTCTACCGCTACTTGCTCGTTCTGTTCGATCCCGTAACGCGCGAGATCGCCGAAATCCTCGTCACCAATGACGTTCAACTGTGAGGAGGGCGACATGAAACCCGAAATCCAAAATCCAAAATCCGGAATTCGAAAGCAGCCCAACCTGCGCCCGCTGGAGGGTCTTGTTATGGATGTCGGTTTCGGAATTCGGAAACGCCTCGGCGCCTCGCTCCTGTTCCCAGGCCTGATCCTGGTTTCCGCTCTTTCGTCCGCCGCCCCGTTGCCACCCTCGCACTTCACCGTCGGGCCAACTGAAATTACGGGTTACGCGGACCTGGATGGTGACGGCAACGCCGATTGCGTGATCGTGGACCGTGAAACCGGCGCCATCCGCGTCGGTTATCACGTGTCCACCGGGAATTTCAACTGGGCAGCCGCTCGCGCCGGCGGCATCTACGATGTTTCGGGCGTCACCGGCGGTCGGATTCTCAATGCGGCGCGCGATACAATCGCGTTGACGGGACCGGTGGCGAATCGCGTCAACTTGCTCGAGCTGCCTTTGCCGACAGCCGTGGCGAATCCGGTGATGGTCACATATGCACCGGCGGTGTTCGGGCCGGGGTCGCTGGCTGCGGGTCAGATTTCCGGCACGACGGCGCCCGAGGATCTATTGCTTGGCTCGACGCTAAATGGCTCGCCCAATAATTTTCGCACGACCCTGCTTGCCAACGGCGGCGGCGGCGCGTTCTCGGTCAATTCGACCAAACTGATCACGAGCAGTGAAATCTTCGGCGCCGCACGAATGCTCCTGAGAGTTGGCGCCGCGCATCAGGTCGTGTATGGCGTGCGCGTTTCGCCGTTCACACAGGCGCGCGTGCTCGGTTTAAACGAAGCCGGCTCGCCTGAAAAACTCGCCGTCACCGACCTGCCCCAGGGGGCGCGATTTCTCATCACGCCGCTGGCCGGTTCGCTGGCGCACGTCATCGCCTGGGTGCCGGGAGGAACGAACTACCAGTTCCGCAACGTGGCCGAAGGCCCACCGGGCACGTTCACCGCCGGCATGCCGACCAACGTTGCCAACGTTTTTCCCATCGGCGAAATCATCGCGACACCTGCCGGCGCCGCGGCCAAACTGGTGATCGTTTCCACCAGCGGCGATCGCGCGGACCTGCGGGCGACGCCCGACGGCGCGCTCGAGCAAACGTTCCTGCCGCCAACCAATTCCGTGTTCACGGGCCTCGCCGCCGCGGACGGCGCGTTCGGAGGATTCCAATTCTTGTACGGCGCGACCGCCGGCGGGCGTTCCGCTGGCGCGCGCGCGTACCGCTTCAATTCGACCACAGGCGGCTACACGCTGGAGGCGAATCAAACCTTGCCGGCGGTCACCGATCTCAGCGGCGCAGGGCATGTGATCGTGTATGCGGGTGAACCATTCGTCGCGCCGAACCCAAGTTTGCTGAAGCGACTGAGCGCGCGCGATTGGTCGTCGTCGCCCTCACTGGGCGGCGGCAACGTGCAGGTGACGGCCGAGACGTACGGCGGAGCGCAGAGCGGTTTGGGCACGCCTTCGGTCTTGAATCTCGGCACCGCCCCCGTTGGCGCCACGCACGTGCTGGCCAGCCAGTATAATCCTGCCATTTCCGTTTTTTCGACCCGAGCCGCTGAAGGCGGGGCGAACAGCAGCCTTAAGGCGGACCCCAGCTCCGGCACCTACGATCGCGCCGTCCACGTAACGCTCACCGGCCCAGCAGGCTGGACCGTTCGCTACCGGACGAAATCCTCCGATCCGTGGTCGTTGTACACGGGACCAGTCTGGTTGCACCGCACAACAAGACTTGAGGCGTTTGGCAGCGGTCCCGGCGGCGCGCTGACACCGGTGCTGATCGCCAATTACGCTTTCTCGGTTCCCGATGGCCAGCTCAGTTCCCTCGAGGATGGGATTCCAGATTACGTGAAAATCGGTTTGGGCCTGGATCCATTGATGTTGCCCGACCGCGCGGGGGTGAGCAACAGCACCGAGACGCTCAATTATCTGCAAATCATTCTCGACGGCAGTGGCGTGCCGCTGCGCCACACTTCCGGCGCAGCGCTGGATTTGCACGTGCGTCCGCATTCTCACGACGGTGTTTCCACGAGCAACATCCCGACGCTTGTGCCCGGCGCTCTGCTCTCCAGCGGCGAGGCCAATGCGGGCAATCGGGTGGTCGTGCATGACGTCAGCGGGGAACTGCTCGATGAGGGGCTTGCCGATAATTTCGGACACTTCGGCATCGGCCAAACGGCGGCTTTTCTGTTACGTGTGGGACGGGCCGGACGCGCCAGCCTCATCGTGGCGTCCACGCAACCGTCGTTCGCGCTCGATTTCGCCCCGCCGTACGATCCCGGCACGCCCTTCGTCGGACGCGAATTGGCCGGGCTGATCGAGCTGCCGGCCACCACGCCACTCAGGTTCGTTCATCCGTACGGCGGCGGCAGCGACGCCGCCGAAGCCGCGGCCTGGAGGGCGGCGGCGATTCTCTTCTATCAAACCAATTATCCACCGGAAATCGGTGCGACGATTGATTCGCTCGAAACCACCGTGCTGCTGGCGTTTGAACAATGGCTCACGCGCCGTTTCATCGCGCGCGGTCTGCTGCATTCCAGCTATCTGCCAACACCGGGCACGCTCAATTCGAACCGCCTCACGCTGACGTCATACCGTCCCTCGGAACGGGCGTTGCCGATCCCGGACAGCGGCCCGATCACCGGCCTGGTGCTGCCCAGGCCCGAACAACTCGCCGGGCTGGAACGCTATCTTTCGCCGCTCGACACCGGCCATCGGCTCACCGGCGTCGCCGGCACCTTGCGCGACGCGTTGCGCACCTCGGCGAATCCGGGCATTGCCGCTTTGCGGGCGGTCACGCTCGATGTTTGCCGCATCAGCGCGCGCTGGGGCGGGCAGTTTCCGGGCGCGTTCCCTGGTCCGGTGGACGCGTTGCGCGAGTTTCTGGCCACCGGCGTCATGCCGCGCGCATTTCGCAATGATTGGGACGGCGGTCTGCCGCCACAGATGGGCGGTCCGCTCACTCCGCTCGGCGCCGCCGACTACAGTTCAGCGTCGAATGGCTTGATCACGCTGTTGAATCTTCCAATGCCGCGCCCGGTCGTGATTCGCAACCTTCTGGTATTGTCGAATTCCCTGGGCCTCACTTGCACCGTCTTGCAACGCTTCGACACGTCCGGACTCGTCGCCCTCGAAGATGCGAGCGGGCGGCCCTTCCGTTTTCCGGGCACGTTCGACCTGGTGCCGGGAATGGCGGTAAGGGTCACGGGCTTTGCCGACGTGCCCACCAATGGCTGCGCCGCCGAAACGCTCGAAGTGGTTTTGCTGGGCGACGATCTTCAGGCCTTCGTTACCGACGTGCCGTTGCCCGTCGCCGGTGACGGCGACGGCAACCTGCTCGACGACGAATGGGAATCGCTGTTCCTCGGCGGCCTGGGCAACGATCCGTTCGCCTCGCTCGGCGGCGGATACACGTTGCTGCAAAGCTATCTGGACGGGACCGATCCGTGGCTGCCCGGGAGCTTCATGGCCAAAGTGCCGGCGAACCTGCAATTGCCCGCCGTGCAAATCGAGCCGTTCGCCGCGACGCAGATGAAACTGACGTGGCACTTCCATCCGTTCTATGCCAACCGGATTGCGTTCCAGCTTCAGAGGACGCCCGCGCTCGGTGACCCCTGGAGCGAAGTGCCGGCGAGCGTTCAGTACCTCGGCGGCGACGAGTTCCAGATGGTCGCGCCGTTGAATCCGAACGACAGCACGGGTTTCTGGCGAATGAAACTGGGTTTGAAGTGACGCAAATCCTGTGGTGGAAATCACTTTGTCTGCTGGCGCATTCCGGCGATGCGCGTTGTCGAGCCCAAATCGGAGAAAGCAGGAAGCAAGTCCTCGAAGCTCAACACTTGACAGGGAAGCGGATGTCCCTTTTTATGCCGCGGAATCGCCTTTCTGAACGAAGGCTATGGCACCCACTCGCACGATTATGCCAGCCTGGAATCCTCTGCCGTGCGCGCCACCTCTCTCGACGATGGCTATGACTCCCTGGTGGTTAACAGGGCAGAAGGAAATAAAAAGTCGCTCCATTCCCTGGCTTTGATTCAGCCCACACTCGTCCACCGTGGCGCTGAACAATCCGCTGCACAATGGAAAGTCCCAGCCCCGTCCCTTCAAATTCGGAAGCACCATGGAGTCTTTGGAACGCGCCGAACAACCTGCTGCTGTAATTCATGTCGAAGCCCGCGCCATTGTCCCGAACAAATATTACGTGCTGGCCATCCTGCGGAAAGCTCCCGACTTCAACGATAGCTGGCTCCTTTTTGCCGGTAAACTTGAGCGCATTTGAAAGAAGATTGTCCAGAACTTGCTTCAAAAGCTTTCTGTCTGCAAAGCACGGTGGCAACGGGTCGAGGCGAAATTCTACATTGCGCGGAGGCTGGCCCTGGCGCAATTCGTCGTACGTTTCTTGAACGAGCGGGGTGAGTTCGATCCGTGCTTTTCGGAGAGGCAGGCGGCTCAAACGAGAGAAGGCCAGCAAATCATCGATCAACTGCCGCATGCGTCCGCCGCTTTGGAGAACAATTTCCAGATCCTTCCTCGCCTCATCCGGAAGATGGGGGCCGTGGTGATCAAGGACGCATTTTGTAAGGCCACTGATCGCCCGCAATGGAGCCTGGAGATCGTGCGAGGCGGAGTAGGAAAAGGCCTCAAGTTCCTTGTTCGTCGCCTCGAGTTCAGCCGTGCGCTCTTTGACGCGCACCTCCAGCACTTCATTAGACTCGCGCAAGAGGCTTTCGGCTTTTTTGCGTTCCGTGATATCGAGGGTCGCACCCAGCACGCAAGGCTCGCCGTTAATTTCGATCACTTCCGAAGAAATCAGTCCACTGCGCACCTCGGCACTCCCGCTTCTGAATTGATATTCATAATTGCGAACCTGGCCATTCTTTTGGAGAGTATCGTAGAACTCGGTGAGCTGCGCCGGGTTTACAACAAGACCAAGTTCGGGCACGGTTCGGCCAATAGCTTCAGCAGCAGTATAACCCGAAACCTTTTCGAAGGTTTCGTTGACCGCGATAAAGCGGTTGTCTTTGGTGATCGTAATGGCCACCGGGCTGCAGCGGAAGGCTTTGGCAAATTTCTCTTCCGACTTTCGGAGAGATTGTTCGCTGCGCAGCCGTTCGATCTCCGCACCTGCGCGCGCGGCAAAAACCGCCAGCAACGCACGGGCTTTCTCATCCGGCTCAGCCATCGGTTTGTCGTCCAATACCGCGAGAAGCCCAAGCGCCTTACGGGTGCTGTCAAAAATGGGCGTCCCGCAATAGCTCTCTGCCTCCATCCGGGCCAGAAGAGGATCTTCGGGAAAGAGTTTCTGGATGCCGCGCGAATAAATACACATCGTTTGTCCAACAACATTTTCGCAAGGCGTTTTCGCCAGGTCGTACTCAAAATTGTCCGTCAACCCATTCCCGCTCCACACGGCCAGGGTCCGAATCCTGTCCTTCCGGTCCGTCAACTCTCCCACCAGCACATAGCGAACTTCGAAAGCACGGGCAATGTGCGTGGCCAGCGTGCGAAAATATTCTTCGCCCACGGCGTGCGCTGTTCCCGCGACAATGGATTTCAAAATGTCATCCGCTCTTTTGCGTTCGGAAATATCCCGCACCACTGCCAGGACCTTGTCCTTTCCACCATCGCGCCAGCTTCGCAAACCGGCTTCAGTCCAGATCCTTTCGCCATTTTTCTTTTGGCTCCACCATTCGAAAACCTGGGGCCCCTCATCTACTGCCTTGCGGATCAGCCGATTGGCCTCCGCCGCAGTATACTGGCCGAATACAGGCATCAGACCCGAAAACGTGTGCCCGACCAGCTCCTCCCGGCTGTAGCCGAACATTTCGACAGCCGCGTCATTCATCTCCAGGATGCGTTCCGTTTGAGGATCGTGCACAAAGATAGCTTCGTTGGTGGAATTGAAAATCTGCCGGTACTTCTTTTCCCTTTCAGCCAGCGCCGCCTCCTGCCGGCGAATTGTTTCCAGACTTCGGCGCAGATCCCCGGTTAAAAAAGCGACCACCACCGCCGTGCATACCAGAATCGTGCCGATATCAATCAGGTCCTGCATCGAGGTGAACCGGCTCAGCGGCGTTACCAGCCAGCCATTCAGTTCACTGACCACGGTAATCGCGACGCAAACAACGGCCGCCAGGGTGAAGATGATCAGAGCGCGATAATTCAGTACCAGGCTGGCCAGAACCAGGACCGCTGGCAGGACCAACAGCGAGTCATCATGGACGCCTTCGCCCACTGTCCACATGAAAAGCGTGGTCATCGCAAGGAATGCTCCGATGAGCAAATAGACCGCGAAGGTGACCGCCCCCTGGCGATTGCAGCGAAAGGCAATCAGCATCGCGATTTCCGCGAACACAATACAGGCCACTCCTGCCCATGAACCCAGGTGGATGTTTTCCCACAGCGGCGCTAATATGCAGATGGCGGTGGCCAAAATAAAAACATGCACCGCCCGCGCCACGCGGCTTTTTTCCGCCTCAGGAAATTGCGGGGGCCGCAGCCACTGTCGAATGCTTTTCCACATAATGAGCGATCATGGCGTTCCTGCTGTCACCCTCGGCCACTCCTTTCGTTGGGGACTTTCGTATCTGTCCTGGAATTCCGTGAGAAACCCCGCGTTGGCAGGCCCGTTAATCACAACAGAAAGAAACCAACCACCCATGAAGGAAACCTCCACTACATTGGCCTGGACGTCCACAAAGATTCCATCATCGCTCGCAGTGCGTCAGTTCATCGAAGTCGCGCAGAGATTTGTCGGGGAAGTGTCAACGAAACTGTCAACAAATTGCACCGGATTCCGACGCTCGCCTCCAAATGTTTCGGCGGCGCATTTGAGTACTAGATGAAGGAATTGGACGAAATCGGCAAGACAGCGGCGAGCGGCGAAACCAATTCGAAGGATCACATGCAACGACGAACGGCCCGCAGGTAGGCGACCTGCGATACAGGGGAACAGCGTTCTCCGCTACGCCGGGCTGGCGCAAGTTGGATTACTACTTGTTGAGGTTACCGACACGATAAAGATGAGCCTCGGTGCGGATGAAAAGCGCACCGTCGGTGACCGCGTAGGAAGCCAGCGTGCGTTCACCAAGGGAATTCCGCGCCAGTTGGTGAAATGTTTTGCCCGGCGCCAGCACAACGCCGACGCCTTCTTCGTTTTGCAGGTAAATCCGCCCGTCGGCCAGGAGTGGCGATGCCGAGTAATTCCCACCCACACGCTCGGCCCAGTGCACTCGTCCCGTCTTCGCATCGACACAGCTTGCGATGCCGGCATCGGAGACGAAGTAGAGTTCGTCTCCGACCAAGAGCATGGACGGTGTCTTGGGAGCGCCTTTGGCGAGCGTCCATACCACATGAGTGTCGGTGATATCACCTTGCCCGTCAGGCCGGATAGCCATGACCTCGGGACTGTCGAATGCCGTGCTGACGAAAAGCAGTCCGCGCCCGAACACGGGGCACGGCACAACGGAATAGCCTTCAGCGTAGCGGACGCGCCAGAGTTCACGACCGTCTTTGGGGTCATAAGCATATACGGCCCCGCTGCTGGGGCTGATTACCTGGCTGCGCCCATTGGCATGGATCAGAAGAGGAGTGCTGAATGAAAATTTCTTCTTTGCGGCCAAAGTGCGCGCCGTTTTCCAGAGGAGTTGGCCAGTCTTCTTGTTCAGCGCGACCACAAAAGGATCGCTGGCGCCGTCGCAACTAAAGATGAGAGCGTCGTCCACGAGAATGGGAGAGCCGCCGCTGCCGTGGACAGGCGAATATTTCAGGGTTGTATTGCGCCAAAGCACTTTGCCATCCAGGTCGAGGCAGGCCGTACCCTGATGCCCGAAATGGACATAGAGCCGCTCCTCCTCCACAACGGGCGTCGGACTGGCGTGGCTATTCTTGTTGTGAATGGAAGTTGAACCGGTGTGGACCAAAACTTCGGTGTTCCAAAGGATCTTGCCGTTACCTGCGTCAACGCACAATGCCCGCAGAGAAGGGTTGCCGCTCTGCGCCGGCATCACCGCAGTAGCAAGGTACAGGCGACTGCGGCGCAATACGGGTGAGGACCAGCCGCGACCGGGAATTTCTGTCCGCCAGACTGCATTCGAAGAACTGCTCCAATTCACCGGGATATTGCGCGCGTTGGAAATTCCCTGTCCGCCCGGTCCACGAAACTGTGGCCAGTCAACCGACGAAACAGAGCCCTCACTTCCGCTGCTCTGTGCGGTCAAACGATTCTGGACGAGCAAGCAGAGCGCGACGACGAGCAGGAGACGAGAATCCAGGGAATAGGGGCAACGTGGTGGCATCCTTTCCACAGACGATACTCTTAAGTGCAGAATTCAGAATGCAGAATGCAGAATGGGACGAAAACAACTAAGCCAGCCTGAAGGCCGTTGACATCGTCTGTTGCGTGGAAAGAATCCCGGCCAGATGAAAAGTCGATTTTATCGGCTGACTCGAGACCTGCACCTCTATCTCGGGCTGTTCATCAGCCCATTCGTCCTCGTTTTTTCGGTCAGCGTCTTCTTTTTCGTGCACTCCTGGACCCCGAAACTCGCTCCGGTCACCGCCCGCAGCCGGGTCGTGTCCTCCCTGAACCTGCCAAGCGACCTGGCGAAGCTTTCCGGACGGCCGCTGGTTGATGCGCTCAAACCGATCCTCGAAAGCATGAACGTTCCAGGGGAGATCGGGTTTGTTCAGCACAGGGTCAAAGAAGAAACGTTGAGTATTCCCGTCTCGATCCCCGGACGCGCGACGAGCGTGAGCATCGACCTCGCCCGCCATGAAGCCACCATCGTGACCCGTGAAACCGGACTGGCCGACGCTTTAATGACTCTCCATAAATCTCCGGGCGGCCACGGGCCTGACATCCGCATGAACTGGTTTGTGATGAAGGCATGGCGTTGGTTCGCCGACGCCACCGTTTATCTGACCCTGTTCATCTCCGTCAGCGGCATTTATCTCTGGTATGTGCTGCGGGCTGAACGCCGGATCGGTTTTATCCTTCTGTTCGCGGGCACGCTGACATTTTTTGGAATCGCCTATGCCGTCAGCCACTAAAGCTGTAGTTGCGGCCAGCTCAAAAACGGGCTTCGAGCGCTGGAATCGCAAGCTGCACTTCTACACCGGCTTGTTCCTGATCTTCTTCCTGTGGCTCTTTGCCTTCACCGGTCTGATCCTCAATCATCCGACCTGGACGTTTCATGAACACTGGAAGAACCGCAAGGAAACGAACTATGAACGCGCAATTGCCGCGCCCGGCGCGGACGCGGTCAACGATCTCGGTCAGGCCCGCGATATCATGAGGCAACTTGATATCGAGGGCGACATCCTCTGGACCACCACTCGGACCGACTCCAGGCTGCTCGATTTCCAGGTCCGGCGCCCCGGTCATTTCTATTTCATCAAAGCCAATTGGGCCAAGGGCAACGCGACCGTGCGCCAGGCCGAGGTGAACCTCTGGGGCATTATGAAAGTCCTCCACGTCTTCGACGGTCAGGTGGCCGATGACCCACGCAATCGTCGTGACTGGGCGCTGACTTACCTGTGGGCCTATTCCATGGACGCCGTCGCGGCCGGCTTGATCTTTATGGTCCTGAGCAGCGTGTTCATGTGGCTCCAGCTTCCGCAGAAACGCTGGACCGGCGCCATCGTTCTCGGCCTGGGGTGCCTCAGTTGCGGTCTGTTCTGCCTGGGCCTCCGCTGGATTTTCTGAGGCGCTCGCTGGATGCGTATTGGCGCTGCGCCTCGGTCCGCCCAGTTGTTCCTAAGGCGGCGCAGCGGATTTGATAAAACGGCTTCAGGATAAGGCTGTTCTAGAATTGAGTCGCGAGGCGAGGGTCGGTTTTCGACGCCACGCGAGTCCTGGCGCTGGACCTCGCTGCGCTGGCCAAAGGACGCGACGCGACTGTATGGATTGCGCAATTCCCTGGAGAAAAAGTCGCCTCGCCTTTGCTTGCAGATGGTTTGTTATTTCTAGCGAACGAAACGGGGACTGCCTTTTGCATCGACGTTGAGAGCGGCACCGTCGCCTGGAGGGAGAAGCTGGGAAAACGATTCTTCTCCTCGATCGTCGGCCACGGCCCCAATGTGGTCTTTACGGATGAGTCCGGCCAGGTATCGGTGGTCGGATGCGCGCGCTCATTCGCATTAGTGGCGCAAACCAAACTGCCGGATCAAACCTACGCCACACCGGTTCCGATGGACGACGGGCTGCTCGTCAGAGCCGGCGCCAGTCTGTACTATCTCAGTGCGAAAAAGACTTCGTCGACGGACATGACTGCGGTTGAGAGTACTGGTTGTTAGAGCACTCTGCGTCGCTTTAGCGCCCCAACATAAGTTCACCAGAGCCAGAGTTTAATCGGAGCGAGCAGAGGGCAGTAATCAGTCCTCAACTGATTACTGCTGCCTACTGATCACTGATTACTTTCCTCTGTTCTCTGTTTTCCTGTCAGATCTACGGCTGCACCAGCCAACGCGCCCACACATCAGCATCGGCGACGCCTGTCGAGAGCAGGTACAACAGCCCGCGCTTGTTGGCCGCGATGTTCGCGGGAGCCGCCGCGCCGATGAAGGCCCAGGCCGCGGGAAAAGTCAGCGTGCGCAGCGATCCATCACCAATGATGAACACGAACATCTCCATGCCGAACTTGATGTTCGAGGTCGTGAGCGTCAGGTTCCCGGCCAGGGTGATGCGCTTGCCCCCGGCGCTGTTCGGCGAGTCGAAATCCAGGTTCACGCTCGCGGCGTAGGCGAGGGCTTGCTGCGTTTGCATGCGCCGCTTGATTTGCAAATCCTGGTTCACGATGCACTGGTTGACGGTCGTCTGGTTGGTGACCGCCAACCCGTAGGTCTCGCTGTCGCCGCCGTTGAAAGTCACCGGCCCGCTCACAGTCTGCTGCGTGAGCACCGTGGCGGGGACCTTCTGCAGGTAACGGTCCTGCGGTCTGCCGCCCTGGGTCGCGCCATCGTGAATGACGATGGTCTTTTTATCGGTGTCATACGTCAGTTCCCCTTCCGCGCCGGTAAAGGCGCTGTGTTGAGATGTCGTTCCTCTGCGGAGTCGTACTTGTTTGGGCATAACGGTATTTACGATTTACGATTGATGATTGATGATTTGCGGACGCGGAAGCCTCTGTTTCTATGGGTGGTCATATTCAGTAATCAGTAATCAGTCGTCCGTAAGCAGTAGCCAGTATTCATTTGATCCTCATTATCCAAACCACTTCCAGGGTCGGGGGCAGGATGCTCGCCGCGTCGGTCGTGCCGCTGAAGCCATGCGTATGCGCTTCATCGGGAGCGTTCACATCGCCCGTCGAGGACCCGATTCCCGCGGTGGCACTGGGAGTTCCTGTGTTGCCGGAAAAATCATGCTGATGGTCCGGGGCCCCGAGGGTTCCTCCGCTGGCGGTGTTCCCTCTCAGGTAGCGGTTTTCGCCGTTAAGGTTCGGCAGGCTGACGCCGTGGAGCGGGCTTGTCGGGTCGTTGATCATCTGCCCGTTACACTCCAGCCAGTTTTCCAGCAACGGCGGCACACCGTTGCTGAAGTTCTTGTGCCAGGCGATGATCGCTCCCACGGGCGGGTAGCACAGCTTGTCGATGTAAAGGAAAACATTCGCGACCGCCTGGAGAACCCCGGAGTGCAAGTCCTCCAACCCGGCGGCCAGTTGATCCAGCGAAGGCACCTGCAGTTTCTCACGCGCTATGGCCGGGTCTCTCATATATTATAGAGCGCACCCCAGTCTTCCGCGCTGGTGTAACCGCTGAGGTCCCCGTAATCCTCGCTGGCCGTCTGTGTGGTCAGGTCTCCGCGATCTTCGCTGTCGCTTTCGCGGCATTGAAAAGTCCAGAGCTGATCGGTGTTATCCAGCCGCGCCTGCTGCACGTCAAAGCGCGTCCCGTCGCTCAAGACGATAAAATCTCCCGCGCGGCACGGCGCGACGCTCGTCAGGTCCACGGCCTTCATTGCGATCACGGCGATATCCGGCCGTTTTACTCCGAGCCACACCCCCGCCGGGGCCCGCGCCGGCACAATCGCCTGGGCACTCACTCGCCCTTCGTTGGTTTCGACCTGGCCGCTGCCCGAGAAACTCGCCGGGCGAATGTAAGTGACCGTCTTGACGTAGTCCGGCCCAAGGCTGAAGAGCTTCGCCACCAATGCTTTCGTTGCGCTCGCGAGGCTCACGTGCGAACCAGCCTTCCTGCGGCGCGATCGATCCGCATGCCCCACTTGGCGAGGAGTTTTTTCACTTCGCCGGTCAACACTCCCGGCTGGTCCAGCTTATCGAACGTCGCCATGAGCGAACCGACCAGTTGTATCTGCTTGAAGCCTTCGCCCGGCGGCGGCTGCGTCCGGTCGGCCACGATCAATTCCCGCGCCAGCTCGCAGGTCGCTCTCACCAGGTCTGCCGGCATTTCGTTGTCATCGAGGAAATCCCGCCCATCGGCGTGGTCCGGGTCAGGCACGCCGTCACGCGGCCATTGGAGCGCCTGCGTCTTGAGCAGCTTTTTGCCGTAGAAAAGATAATTCGCGTCG
>Ga0193697_1000231_pt1 | contig 21959 bp, 18 predicted proteins | sample L3m2metaG_FD_145073 | JGI IMG/M metagenome (GOLD analysis project Ga0193697, IMG submission 145073) | Soil microbial communities from a riparian zone of the East river system, Colorado, United States - L3m2 | ecosystem: Environmental > Terrestrial > Soil > Riparian zone | place: USA: East River... | reverse complement strand
CGGGCTCTTCAGGCGCAGAGCGGAGAAGCCCCTGATCTGGTTCCACAACGGCGCGATACCCTGACCGCACGTAAAGCTGATCAGCGGCTCGGAAATCAGGTTTGTTGGGATTTGCCATCGCTCAAGTTTGATCGGCAGCCGGTCTGAGTACTTCAATTTGGCTTCGGTCCTGAGCGATTGGCCCTTCGGAGTCACTTTGAGTTCAATCGGGGGCAACGGGTAATTGCCAAGGAAGGAAAAAACGTCCTTCAGGCGCGGGCAGTCGGCCTTGAAATCGACCATCGCCGGATCGAGCGCCGGGACGGGTCGGTCCGTTTTGAGCATCGCTTCGAGCGGATTCCTGCCGGTGTGAGTGAAGGCGGCGAGGACCCATTTGCCTGATCGCGCATAGTGGAGGGCTTCGCGTTTGCCCGCGCTCCATTCTTTCGAATTCGCGTTCGCGCCGGGAGGCCCGAGTTTCCAGTTGTTGGCGGTTTGCCACAGATTGGTGCTCCACAATGCCGCACGCTCGTCATCGACCTGGACACCGACGACTAAATCCGGCCGGGTGGCGTCCCCCCTGAGTTCCACGAAAGATTCGTTGTTCCAAAGGTCGTCAAGCAATGGCCGGAGCAAGGGCGAGGCGTCCGCCGCATTTGCGGGCAGGCTCTTCTTCCAGAGTTCCTGGGGAGTGCGGGCGAGTTTGCCGAAAACTTCATCGCGCAACGCGGTCGTCGCAGGCAAAGCCAGCGCGTGTTGCAGATTTGTGGGGGTGGAGCTGTTTGTCAATTTGGCGGCGCCAACCCAATGCAAATGAAACGGCGGCGCGGTGCTCGCGCTTTTGGTCCCTCTTTCCACGCAACCGCACAAAACCGCGGCTGCCGACCCCACAAGGAATAACGCTCTCTTCATTTGGCGGCACTTGATTGCCAAAGAACCCTACGTTTGGCAAACGGATTACGCAACCGGGACGATTATATCGGCGTTTTCCATTGCCTGCGCCAACCGGGCTTTGCTTCCATCGCACGGTGTCGCGGACCCATCGCTTCTTTAGGTACTGGCTGCCTGTCCTCCTTTGGATGACCCTGATCTTCGGGGCGTCGGGTGATTCGCGATCGGCGCAAACGAGTTCGCGGATCATCGGGCCCGTGGTGAAGTTCTTCGTGCCGGATATTTCGTCAGAGCGCCTCGAACAAATAATCTTCGTGGTGCGGAAGACGGCGCACGTGACAGAATACGCAATCCTGTCCTGGCTGTTGGCGAGGGCGCTGCTGAAGCCCGGCACCCCGTATGGGCGATGGCACCGCAAACTGGCGCTCATCGCGTGGATCATTGCCGCGTTGTACTCGGCGAGCGATGAAATTCACCAGGCGTTCGTGCCGAATCGCGAAGCGCGAACCGGCGACGTCGCGCTCGACTCATTCGGCGCGGCGCTCGGATTGGTTGCGCTTTATTATTTCGGCCGCTGGCGCAAGTACTGGTAGGGTCGTCGCGCCGACGACGACCTCAGCGATTTGTACAATGAGTCACTTACGGCGTCGCGACCCTACCGCCCCTTAACGACGAAAATGCCTTCCTCGCCAGAGGGTGCGATCCATCGCTCACCGATGGCGAAGTTGTGCGCCGCCAAAGTTTTTTCCAGTAACTCGGGCGTGTAGCGGTAGGAGTAAAAGAGCCGGATCGCGTCGCCGGGGACAAATTTGAAAACTTGTGTATCAAATGAAATCGCCCGCGGCGCAGTGAAGGTGAAGTCGGCGCGAATGCGGAGCAATTCGCATGGGCATTTCTCGACACGGAACTTCAATTCGCCGTCCTGGCATTGCACGCCGAGATCGTAAAGCAAGGTCAGCAACCAGTCCGCAGTGAGCGGATTGTCGTATTGAGGAAGCACCTGCTGAACTCCACTCATGTAATCGGAGCCGGGCGCGAGGTTTGCATTTACGAGCAACACATCATCGCACGCGAGAAGTTGGCGCAACCGCGGCAGGATGACATCCGGTTCGGAATTGGGAATCATGCCAAAGAACGTGAAAATCCTGGGCACGGACGCGTCACCGCTCACTTCCGGTCCACGCAGCGTCTCGCCGAGGTCGTGCCCAATTTCCAAATCGCTGATCACGCCGTGAGTGGCCGACGTGAATTGTCTCGCACGTTCTTGTGCGGCTACCACCAGGGGCATGCTGACATCGACGGCGGTGTAAACACTCGATGGTGGTTTCTCTCTCGTCGGTCGACTTCGCCACAGACTTAGTTGCTCGAGCAGCGCGGCATCCTTGTGTCCGCCGCCGCAACCCAAACCGATCACGTGGACCGACGTGTTGTGAAAGAGATTCGCGACGTGCGCGAACGCCTGGTTGTAAATCTCCAGACAACCGGGATCGTTGCGCGCGGGCGAGTACGCTTCGTGCAGCATGAGCCATTTCTGCGCCTGTTTGTAGGAGTCGTAATGGAACTTGTGGCGGACAGTGCGCGTCTGCAGGCACTGCATCAAGTCGCTGCGAACGCGCTCCGGATATTGGCTGAAGTGAACGGCAATGTGGATCACTGGTTTAACGCCGAGAGATAGCGCTCGGCGTCAATCGCGGCTGCGCAACCCTGGCCCGCCGCAGTGACGGCCTGGCGGTAAACGTGGTCGGAACAATCGCCGGCAACAAACACTCCCGAAATGTTGGTGGCAGTGCCTTTTTTCGGGGTGATGTATCCGTTCTCGTCCATGTCGATCATGCCCTTGAAGATTTGCGTGTTGGGAATGTGACCAATCGCGATGAACACACCCGCCGCATCCAGCACACTTTCGGCCCCGGTCACAACGTTCTTCACCCGCACGCCAACAACCTTGTCTTCCTTGAGGCCGAGGACCTCGGTGACAATTGAGTTCCAAACCGGCTTGATCGTGCTGTGTGCGAGTGTGCGCTGGACCATGATCTTGGACGCGCGCAGTGTGTCGCGCCGGTGAACGAGATAAACCACGGAGGCGAAGCGAGTCAGGTAGGTTGCTTCCTCGCCGACCACCACAAGCGGCTGCTTACGGAACATCGGCAGCGCACCGTCGCACGTGGCGCAATACGTGACGCCCTTCTTCTCCAGCTTCTCTTCGCTTTCGAGACCGAGATGTCGATGGCTGGCGCCGCTGGCAATGATGATCGTCTCGGCCTTGATGGGTTCGCCGTCGACCGTCAGCACAAAGGGACGGGACTTCAAATCGACGGCTTCGACCGTTCCGAACTGGACGCGCGCGCCGAAGCGTTCGGCCTGTTTTTGCATGCGGACCATCAGTTCGTAGCCATCGATCCCTTCGGGAAACCCCGGATAGTTCTCCACAATGCTGGTCGTGGTCAGCAAGCCGCCCGGCATCGTACCCGTGAGCACGAGGGGAGAGAGGTTTGCGCGCGCGGTGTAGAGCGCGGCAGTGAGACCCGCACAACCGGTCCCAATGATCACGACTTTTTCCATAGGCCGCGAAGGTAGTTCTGCGGCGGGGGTTGCGCAAGTTTGAGGCCCCAAACGGCATAGAAGTAATCAGTAGGCGGTAATCAGCGTTGCCTGCGCGCCGGGTTGCAGTATGATGCGGGACGGGTGAAAGAGAAGTGGACCAGGTGGCTGCCGATTCTGTTGATGGTCGCGTTTGCGCTGACGCGGTGGCCCGGGTTGTTGCCATGGAATTTCAGCGCGTTCTACGCGCTCGCATTTTGCGGCGGTGTGTTTCTCCCTCGGCGGCTCGCGTGGTGGCTGCCGCTGGTGACGCTCGCGATCACGGATGTGTTGCTGAATTTCTGGCACACTTCAAAAGGGTACAACGCGTGGCAGCCGGAGATTTTGTTCAATTATGTGGCGGCGGCCGCGATCATCTGGCTGGGGACGCGGTTTAGTGCGCGCAGCGCGTGGTGGAAGCTCGTGTGCGGCGGGTTGCTGAGCGCGATCGTGTTTTATCTGATCACGAATACCGCGTCGTGGTTTTTGAATCCTTTCAATAATCCTGAGTACGTGAAGACCTTACATGGCTGGCTGATTGCCCTGACAAAGGGGACAACCGGCTATCCTGAGACCTGGCAGTTCTTCCGCAATACCCTCCTGAGCGGGGGCTTGTTCACCGCATTGTTCGCGGGCGCAATGAAGCTCGGCGAGGCCGCGGAACCGGCCGAGGAGACGGAAGAAGAGCCCGAAGCCGAGCCGGAACCGGAAAAGACGTAGTTGCACTGATCAGTAATCAATAATATCCGTGATCAGACGTCAGTAATCAGAGTTAATTAGAAGTACTCAGCCGCCGGCATTCAGTAACTGGTAATCATCAGTGGCTAATCGGTAAACGCAGGTAAGCCGTGATCACTGAACTCTCCGTATGCGCATAGGCGTCGTTTCGGACACTCACAATTTTTTTGATGAGCGGATCGTCGAGATCTTCAAGGGGGTGGACTATATTTTGCACGGCGGGGACGTGGGCTTGCCGTGGCTGATTACCAGGCTGGAGGAAATTGCGCCGCTGACGGCGGTGCTCGGCAATACGGACTCGGGCATTCCGTTGCGCGAAACGGAAATCGTGCAACTGGGCGAGCGGAAGTTTCTGATCCATCACATCGTGAACCCGCGCGCGTCGCACGAGGCAATCGGAAGACGGATTGCGCGCGAGAAACCGGACGTAGTGGTATTCGGGCACACGCACAAGCCGTTCTCGGAAACGATCGACGGCGTGTTGTATCTCAACCCTGGTTATGCGGGGCGCACGCGATTCAATATGCCGCGGAGTGTGGCGATCCTGGAGTGCGGCAAGAACCTTGAAGTGGAATTCAAGCGGCTGTAGTCGGAGCCGCCGGGGGCGCGGGGGCATCGGAGACGGGGCGCAAAATCACATAGCTGATCACGACGAGGATGAGCAACACCAGAACTGCGACGCCTTGCGCAGTGAGCGGAGGTGCTTCGGCGCGAATTAAAATCGAAGTCACAGCTGCCCAAATGATCGGGCCGGTGATAGCGGAGAAGCGTCCCACCATTCCATAGAGGCCGTAGAATTCGCCGACGCGGTGCGGCGGTGTGAGGCGCAGCATAAAGGGGCGGTCCGCCGCCCAAACACCACCCAAAGCAAAGCCCGCCAATGCGGCGAGGACATACATCATCGCAAGTGGCAGACGGACGATGCCGATGAGCGCGGCCAAAAGGAAAATACCCATCCACGCCCGCAAAACGTGACTAAGTGTTCGCTTGGGCCCGATCCGATCAGTGATCCAGCCCCACGCGAAACCACCTGCAATCGCAAAGGTGATGGCGAAGAGCATAATTCGTTGCGCACGTTGTTCGCCGTCCGCGGCGGACAAGCCGGAAGCCACAGCGACGTTCACGGTGTAGAGGCCCATGATGTTGATAACGGTGTTGATGGCGTCCGTGTAAAAAATGCGTCCGACCAAAAATCGCAGCAATCCGGGATGCTCCTGACTGGACCGAAGGGTTCGGACGGTCTCACGCAAGGATTCGATCATTGCGACCATCGTAATCGGCCGCGGATTAGGATTACCTCGCTCACGAACGAAAAGGAGGCATGGTATCGAGAAGAGCAAGAAGCCTATTCCGTAAAGCGTGAAGAGGAGGGGCTTGTCGAGCGGTTGGCCGCCGCGGCTCATGAACAAACTTAAGCCGATGGCAATGTACGAGCCGACATAACCGACACCGATGCCGATGCCCCCGATGCGACCGCGATTTGCCGGCGTGCTTACTTCAGGGAGCAAGGCATCGTAGAACTGCAAGCCAGCCTGGTAGCAGGCATTGGCGATGATAAAAACAATGGCGGTCATCATGAATGGTCCGCGCGCGAGCAGAGTCGTGAGGACGACGCAAAGGAACGTGCTATAAAGAAGAAAGGGCATTCGCTTTCGAGCGCGATCTGTCATCGCGCCGAGCAAAGGCGAGAGAATGAAAATGATCGCCATGGAAATTGCGGTGATAACTCCATAACGGGCATCGGCCTTTTCGGCGCCAACCTCTCCGCGTATCCAAAGAGGAAAGAGGAAAGAAATGACGCCCATCGAAAAGATGGTGTTCGCCAGATCGTAGAGGACCCAGCCGACGACGGCGCGGCGGGTGATTTGATGGGAATCCGTTGGCGCGTGGACGGGGTCGGCTGCGGCCGCTTCGCGCATCACAACGCGGTTTGAAGCGGACGTTTGACTTTGCGGCGGCGCTGGTTGGCCGCCAATTCGACGAGCAGATCGGGCAGCGCGGTGAGGTTATCGTCTGTCCACTCGCCCATGAGGCAAATCTGAATCCAGTTGCGCCGCAACAAGTACTCGCTTTTGTAGCTCAGCAGGTAACCGACTTTCTGCAACTGCCAACCGATGCTTTTCGAACTCAGGTCCGAGGCAAGGGCGATGGTGACTACGGCGTGCGAGGCGTGGGCATCGGGCGCGACGATTTGGAAGCCGATTTCGCGCAGGCGGGCCCGAAGCCATTTTGAGGTCTCGCGGATTTGTGTGAACTTTTCCCCCCATTGAGTGCGCTTCAAGGAGGTTTGGAGCGCATACAGCAGATTTGAGGAGTGTGTAAAGGGGACGCCCTGTTGCACGGCGTAATAGCCGAGGTCCAGATAGCGCAGGAGTTTGGGCGCGGGCGACAGTTCGTGGTTGTAGAAAACCATGGAGAGACCGGGAAACGCGGCGAGCCCTTTGCCGCTGACGCAGGACGCGAAGTACACGTTGGTGAGGTCCACGGGTATCGTGCCGATGGAACTGATGCAGTCGAGGCAGAGCTTCGCGGCGTGCTTTGAACACAGAGTTTTCAACTCGTCCAGATCATTCAGAATGCCGGTCGAAGTTTCACAATGAACGGCCCAGATCCACGCGGGCGGCTGGGCACCGGCCCGGCGGTGAAGCTCGGCGTAATCGAACGGCTCGCCCCATTCCATTTGATAGACATCAAAGTCCAGGCCGATGCGGGTGGCGTGGTCGATTAAGCGGTCGCCGAATTCGCCGTTGCTCAAGATCATGCCGCGTTTGCCGAGCAGCGAAATCTGACCACCGATAGCGTCGTTCGCGAGGCTGCCGGAACCGACGAGAATCTCGACGCGCGCGGCCGAGGTGAGATCGCAAAGCAATTTCCTGGTGGCGCGAAACTCGGTGTTAAACGCGTCCGAGCGATGCGAGACAGGCCCGCGCTCGAATGCCTTCCGGACTTCCTCGTGGACTTCGACCGGGCCCGGCAAATAGCTGGCGAGGATTCGGTCCACTGCGAGCGAGGCGGGCGAGAGTGTCTTGGCCATCTCGATGAAGGTTTCGAGCGTGAGATACATCGGCTGGAACTGCGCGTCACCCGTGCCGACCGTCGGACCAAAGGGCACGAAGCCCAGATGCTTGTAGAGCCTGAGTTGACGCAGAGTTCCGGAGATGATGGCGAGATCGAAGCCTTGATCGCGAAAGTGTTGAGCGATGAGGCCGACGAGGCGCGAGAAAACGAAGCCGTTGCGAAATTCCTTTTCGACGGAGAGCAGGCGCACTTCGAGGACCCTTCGTCCTGGCGGGAGGCACGCGTCGAGGTTGGGCACTTTGTGATCGAGCGAGAAGGGACGATGGGCGCGACCAGCGACCATGCCGACGAGCCGGTCGCCATTGAGGCAGATGGCATAGGTGTTCTCAGCGTGGAATTTGTCGACGAGCCGTTCGTCGGGGTTATTCGCGTGTTGGGGGATTTCCTCGACAAAGGTTTTGTAATTCAGCCGGTGAATGGCTTCGAATTCCGGTTCGCTGGCGATTTTAAACGTCAACGATGGAGCTGAACTCATAGTTTGCGACCCTTGTCACTGTGCATTGGACTCTCTTTTAACGAGCGGCCACCCCAAATTCCAGCAATCTCTTGCCGGATATTCCTGCGGTGAGCAATGAGAATAATTAGCGCTGTTAGGGAGACGGCAGCAACTTCGACATAGCCGAGGCCGGTAAAAAACGCGGCGAGAGGGGTGAGAACGAAGGCGAGCAACCCGCCGAGGGTGAAGTTGCGTACGATGGCGAAGCAGGGCAGGAAGACGATTATCAGCAGCAATGCCAGGAACGGATCGAAAGCGAGGATTGCGCCGAGCGAAGTCGCGACGCCTTTTCCACCCTGAAAGCGCAATTGAGCGGGCCAGGTGTGGCCCGTGACGACCGCGGCCATGGCAGCCACCGTTGCCTGCGGGTCGCTGTTAGTCTTGATCGCCACCCAAACGGCGAGGGCGCCTTTGGTGAAATCGAGCAGGAGGACAACAAGAAAGCTGATTGGGCCGAGGAGACGGCCGACGTTGCGCGCGCCGACGGCACCGCTACCGTGTTCGCGGATGTCGACGCCTGTGCGCCACTTGACCCAGTAGTAGCCACTGGTGAAGCAGCCGAGGCAGTAGCAGAACACGATAAGCGTGATTTCGCGTCCGAGGATCATACCTGGCGGCGAAGGGTTTCGGCGTTGGGCGGATGGAGCTCAACCAGGCAGTTTAGAAAGCTGACACCCGGGCGGATCATGGTCAGTAGCCGAAGAATAGCGGGGGATTGGCAATTGGAAACACAAATTTGAGGCAAAATATCCCTTGCAACAGTGGGCTTCGGTGATAAGTTCTACGCTCCTTTCGGAGAAAGATTTCGTATGTCACGATTTTGTGAGTTAACCGGCAAAGGCCCGATCAAGGGCAGCATTATTTGGCGCAGCGGCAAAGCCAAGAAGAAGGGCGGCATCGGCACGCACGTGACCGCGATCACGAAGCGGCGGTTCATGCCGAATCTGCAGCGCGTCAAGGCTGTGATTAACGGTGAAGTGCGGTATGTGCGCGTGGCGACCAGCGCGATCAAGAAAGGGCTGGTCACCAAGGCGCCCAGGCGCAATTGGAAGAAACCGGAAGCAGCCGGCAAGAAGTGAGCCGGCGGACAGGGTGCTATTGCTCCCGGGCTGGCGGGTAAATAGCAGGCAGTCGTTTCGGGGTAACCAGCCCCTTCGGGGAAGGGTCATTTACGAGGAGCCGTGAATCATTTAGACACATGGCGTAACCGCTTCCGGATCATATGAACAAATCACTCCGACTTTTCCTGCTTCTGTCTTGCTTTGTCACCGCCGTTCACGCTGCCGATTGGCCGCAATGGCGAGGCGCAAATCGCGATGCAAAAGCGGATTTCAAGGCGCCGAAAACATGGCCCAGGGAGCTCACGTCAAAATGGAAAGTGGCTGTCGGCGAGGGGGTTGCCTCACCGGCGCTGGTGGGCGACAAGCTCTACGTTTTTTCGCGGCAGGACGGCAACGAGGTCATCCGCTGCCTCGATGCGGCCACCGGCAAAGAACTTTGGCAGGACAAATACGAGTCGTTGGGCGCGTCAGGCCCGGCGCAAGGATTCTCCGGTCCACGCTGTTCACCCGCAGTCGCCGACGGAAAGGTCGTCACGGTCGGTGTTCGGGGGATGATCTCCTGCGTCGACGCGGCCAGCGGCAAGAAACTTTGGCGCAAGGACGATTTCCAGGCCGCGCCGATGTTTTATACATCCGCGTCTCCGCTCATCACCGACGGGATGTGCATCGCTCAACTCGGCGGCCGGACCAACGGCGCCGTCGTGGCGTATGACCTCGCCACCGGCAACCAGAAATGGAAATGGGACGGCCCGAGCCCGGCGTATGCTTCGCCTGTTTTGCTGAACGCGGGCGGCAAAAAACTGATCGTTGCGCAAACCGAAGCGAAACTCGTCGCGCTGAACTCCGCCGATGGCAAGGTCGCCTGGGAAGGTGCTGCTGAAGCTGGCCGCGGTCCCGGTGGACCGGGCCGTGGTGGTCCCGGCGGCGGGCCTGGCGCCCCGGGTGGTGCCGGTCCGGATGGAGCTCGACCGAGCGGTCCGGCTGGTCCGGGCGGACCCGGTGGACGAGGGGGCGGCGGTGGTGGCGGCAATTACAAAGCCGCCACGCCAATCGTCGATGGCCAAACCATCATCACTGCAGCCCGCGAGATCAAAGCGATCAAGCTGGAGAAGGAAGGTAACGGATTTGCGGGCAAAGAACTCTGGAGCAACTCCGAGAAATCGGTCCAGTTCAACACGCCTGTTCTCAAGAATGGTTTCCTCTATGGACTGACGGCGAACAACGAATTCTTTTGCATCAACGCCAAAGACGGCCAGACCGCGTGGAGCGCGCCGTTGACACGCACATCAGAACCTGCGGCCGCAGCTCCGCCGCCGGCGGTGGCAGATGGCGCGGCACCGCCTCCTGGCGGGCCCGGCAGGGGGGGCATGCGCGGCGGACGAGGTGGTGGCGGGGGTTACGGATCGATCGTCGACGCGGGATCGGTGATGCTGGCGCTAACACCGAGTTCCGAGTTGATTGCGTTTCAGCCGAGCGAGAAAGCGTACACCGAGCTGGCGCGCATCAAAGTCGCGGAGAGCCAGACCCACGCGCATCCAATCATTTCCGGTAATCGCGTCTTCATCAAAGACAAAGATTCCGTAGCTCTCCTGACGATCGAATAATTCGTCGGTCAGCGAGAATTGGATTCGCCGCGAATCGCAGGCTTAAGAGTCCAGGCCTGAAGGCGCGCAACTTCCAGGATTTTGGGCGCGCGAAACCCTTCCTTGTGGATAACCCATCCGCCAAAAAGGTTCGAGGTGTCCTTTGCGATGTGGCGCTCGGGTCGGAGTGCGATGTTGCTCCCGAGCGCGACGCTTTCACCAGCGGGCAGTTTTTTGTTGGCGCGAAAACTTTCGTAAACGGAGGCGAGCGCGAAGAGAAAATCAGCCGGAGGCACGGCTTCCGGCCCGACGAAGACGCGCGCTGGAACGCGGCCATGCGTTTGCACGAAGTCGCGCAGGTCGAGTGTTGTATCGCGAAAAGCGAGCCAGGTGATTGACTGTTTCGCGGAGGCAGACGGAGGCGCGCTATCAGGGCCAAACAATCCCTTGGTCGTAACGGGGAAGTTGATGGCTTTGTTTTCAATCAGTTGAGAAGCGCAGAGGGTTAATAGTTCGAATTGATCCGCAACTGAGAACGCCTTGCCTTTAATCACCTGGTAATCGAGACCGTTTGTATTGTTAAGAATACGTTGGGCGAGTTCGTTCAATTCCGTTTCGGTCGCGCCTTTCGTTCGGATCAAATCAGGGTAGATGCCCGGGAGATCGGCCGCCGTGACAAAGCGGAGGCCGGGAATGGATTTGATGTGATCGACGTATTCGCCGAAGCGACGGAACGCGCCCTCGGTTTCTTCGGCGGTGCGCTGCGGCGGAGGCTTCCATTCTTCGCGAGGCGGGTTTGCACCGCGGGCAAAATTGACGCCGTCCCAAAACTGTTGATGCACCCATTCGCAAGGATGATAAAAAATACTGATCAGCCCGCCGCCATCTTTGGTCGCGAGGCGCTCGGCGATGGCGGAAACCTTTTTCCTGGCGGGTTCCACCGCCGCGGGGTCGTGCAGGTCCATGCGAGTGTAGTTTTGGCCCATATGATAAACGGTGAGCGCGCCGCAATACCAAAACGGCTTTTCGTCGAGACCGACGTGAGTGCCTTCATCGACGTAACAGGGCACGCCGGACGGCGCGACGCCGATTTGTTTGAGGCCGGCCATCGTTTGCGCGCCCCACGATGAACCGGGCTGGCCGTAGCAGCCGAGAGTGTCCACGCCGAAGATGCGGCGCACATCCGCAGCGCCATCACCTTCGCGGCGGACAAATTCGGCTACGCCGTCCAGGAAGCCGCAGTCAGCGAGGTATTCGGATGGCGTCGGGTGGACGGAATGAAAGTCGGAGTGATACGCGATGTTGTGTTTCTTAAGCGCGGCGATGACGTCATGGCGGCCGCGCCGCTCCAGCACGCGGGCTTTTTCGCCGACCATTTTGAAAGTGGCGAGAATGCCACGCTCAGTCAGCATTTCGGCGAGGCGCTTGCTCGCGTCGTCATCAGCAGGGAGAAGATAGTCTTCCGTGTCGAACCAAAGGATAAGATCGATTCGCGGCGGCGCCTTCTCTGCGCCAAAAACAGAGACGGCACTGAAAAGCGAAATGAGCAGAATGCGAATGGAGGTCATAAGATGGTTGTGGTTGATTACCGGTTGCGTTGCAAGAACGCGATGAGGTCGCGCAAATCGCTCGGAGTGAGACCAGCTTCGAGACCTTCGGGCATGAGGGAGAGGCCGCTGGATTGGAGTCGTTTAATTTGCCTTCGCGGGACGGTGATTTTTTGGCCCAGCGCTTGCAGAAGCACGACCGCGTCGCTCGATTCGGAATGGAGAATCCCGGATTCAATTTCACCCGAAGCGGTCTCGACGGTGTAGGCGATGTAACTCGGGTTAATGGCCATGTTTGGATCGAGGATGTTCGAAAGCAAATCCTCGACGCTGCGATGGGCAAGCGCGCCCAGATCAGGGCCAACGGAATGGCCGATACCGTCCATGGCGTGGCATTGGGCGCAGGTTTTTTCGAAGATCGCGCGGCCGCGAGTCGCGTCGCCAGTGGTCGGCAACTTCTGAAGCCAGTCTTCGATGACTGTCTTTCGATTGGCGTATTCGCCATCGCCGATCAGGTGAGAAGCGCGTTCTCGCAATTCGGGTGTGCTTTCCCACAAGAGACGGCGGCGCTGCTCGAGGTCGAGATTCAACTCACCGACCGTGAGCTGGCCGCTTTCGAGCGCGCTCACGACAACAGCATGAAACGGCAGACGCTGGAGGAGCAGATTGAGCACCGGAGAGCGGGCGGCGGGCGAGAGCGAGCGCCAGCGTTCGAGGAGTTTTTTTGCGATGTCCAAATCATCGAACTGGCGCAGCGCCTCGATGGCGGCGAGCTGAATGTCGGCGGGTTCCTGCCCGGCCAGGAGCATGAAGAGCGTGGGAGCGACATCTGCATAAGTGCCGAGCGCGAGCAAACGAATATCAGCTTCGCGCAATTTGGGTAGTCGACTCGGATCGAGTGCGCGCTTTTTCGCTTGAGCCAAGGCGCGCTCCTGGGCCTGGCTTTGCGGCAGGTCGAGTGTTCGCGAGAGCTTCCACGTCGCGGCGAGCAGCGCAGGGGAATCGATTCTGGAGAGTTGGTCGAGCGCGGATGAAATCGTCTTGTCGTCGGGAGCTTTGGCGCCACTCCGTTCCAAACCGGTCTGCAGACCTTCGAGCGACGCGATTTTCGCTTCCTCCTCCGCCGGAAATCTGGCCAGCAGAGTGAGAACACCTGCGACTTTCGAGCCCTGGTCAGTCAATGCTCTTGCACCAATCAAATCGGTTATCTCCCGAAGGAGATCGAGTCTCGCCTTTGTAAGTGTGACGCCCGTGTTGGTGAGATCGGCTCCGAAAATTTCTTCCTCATCGCGGGAGACGGAACTCAACGCGGCGACACGAGACCAGCGGTACGGGTGGAATAGAATTTTCGTGAGCGCGGACGTTACGTCGGCACCCGAATCGAGTTGGCCAATAGTGAGGGCTGCCTGAAAGCGAACGCGCGCATCCCCGTCACCGGCCATCGAAAGAAGCTGCTCTCGAAGTTGCTTTGAGCCGGGCAGCATGGTTTCGGCAACGAGGAGAGCGTTTTCGCGAACGCCGGGCTCAGTATCCGAGAGAGCCGGGCGGAGCAGCGATTCGCCGAGTACGCCGAGGCCTTGCAAGGTCCAGAGCGCATGCAACCGGCCCAGAGGCGATTTCCCCGCAGCGAGGGTTTTCAATTTTGGGATGGCACTGTTGGTCCAGCCGGCTTCAGTGCGCCGCTCGACGAGCAATCGCTGCGCGGTGTAACGCCACCAGGAACTGGAATGACTCAGGTGATCGACCAACTCGACAGCCGATGAGCGACGCAAGTTAAGCTTTCGTGGAGGGAGTCCGCCCTTCGGAGTGATGCGATAAATCCGGCCGCGATCTTCGCCGGCGCGGAGGTTGAGTTTATTTTTGATCTTCTCGGGAATGTAATCGGGATGTTCGATGACGTCGCGCTGCATGTCGATGAGGTAGAGGGCGCCATCGGGTCCCAGTTCGACTCCAATGGGGCGAAAGGCCGGATCGCGGCTCGCAAAAAACTCGCTGTTTGTTTCCTGTGGAGAGCGCGTTGCGACAAACCCCGGACCGGGAGCCGAGAGCACGTCGCGATGAACCAGATTCCCGACGACATCGCAGACGAGAATGCTGCCGTAGAGATCGCCGGGGTAAGCCGACGAACCGATGAAGCCCATGCCGCCTGCGGAGGAGAAATGACCGGATTGTTCGGGGTGGTTCACACGCGTCTCCGGCTCGGAGATCGGGTAGATGCGCGACATGTCTTCGTGATCCGAGATGCTTTCGGTGGCCTCGATGGGCGGGAAGCCAGGAAATCGGTTCAGGTAGCGCGCCGGAATAAGACGCTGCTGAATGTGGTTGATGTTATAAGTGACGAAGCTGCGGCCCCAATTGTCGAACACGAGGCCGAAGCCGCCGCTGGTGTGATAGGTGGGAGTGAAATCACCAGTGCGGGGATCGAAACTGAAATCGAGATTGCGAATCGAAACCGGCGCGCCTGGCTTTCGCGCGGAAATTATCTCTCCGCCATTGCCACCGTTGACTCCATGCACGCGGTTATCGAGACCCCAGCGCAAGCCGTTCATATTGCTGTCGGTGACACCGAGCACAAACCCTTTGAGCATGACCTCGCGCACATCGGCTTTGCCGTCGCCGTCGGTGTCTTTGAGAAAGATAATTTCAGGAGGCGCGGCGACAAGGACGCCGCCATTCCACGGCACGATGGAAGTGGGGAAACTCAGGTTGGTGGCGAAGAGCGTGACGCGACCGATTTTCCCGTCGCCATTGGTGTCCTGCAAAAGGCGAATAGTGCCACCGGGTTTGCGTTCGGGGCCAAAGCCGTAGGGATAGTCGCGCATCTCGACGACATACAGGTTTCCTGCTTCGTCCCAGGTAAGCGCGACGGGGTCGACGACATCCGGTTCCCTTGCGAAGAGTGAGAGCTCAAGAGCAGGATGGAGATGATAATCCTGCGGTGCGAGCGGAGGGGCGGCGCGAAGAACAATCACGCTCGAGCCAAATGACGCCGATGCGACGGCGAGAGAAGACAACATTGGCCTGCTGAACATATCGATCTGGGATGCGAGATTAACTGTGATTGACACAGGAGAGAAGCACGGATGCGCAAAACCCTTTATGGTTTGTCGGGTCAGGAATCGGGACCAACGGTTTGAGAAGCAAACTTGAGGGTTTCGCGAAGGTCGGTTGGCAGGCTGGGGTGAACGAGAAGTTGTGCTGAGATGCGCGCGGCCTCGTTGTGTTTGCCTATCGCAGCACAGCTGAGCGCGTACTCGAACGGCAGGAGGTATTCATAGGTGTTACGCTCAATAAAAAGAAGATCGTCGGGATAGGGGGTGTCGACTACAGGCCGGGAATATAAGTAGGTAAGCGCTGGTTCGTTGTTAAGGCGATGGTACTTGGCGATGTGATAGAGTGGTTCGAGGCGCGTTGGTCGATAGGAATACGCAGCAAGATAGGCATCGAGGACCAACGGCCAAGCCATTCCGAGCAAGTGGCGCATGCGGGCAACCTGATAGGCGGCGCACCAGGTTTCTTCTTCCCACCCCTCCATCGTAGTGCGGCGTTCGTAGAGTTCCATCGCGCGCGCGAGATTGCCAATGTCGCGATAGCTTTGCGCCAGATAGAAAACTGCGCGCGAATTATCCGGTTTTGCAGCGACTTCTTTTTCGAGAAGATCGATGTCACGTTCGTATTTGTCTGCACGCATGCCGCCGTCGCGGAAATGGGTGATAGTCAAGGCAGGAAGCTTCTCGCGATGGCACGGCGTTTCGCTATCGATGTGCTCGTGAGTTGCGCCGACGTAATGCCATTCGCGATCGCCACGCACCAGCAGTTGAGCATGGTAATCGAAGTCACCCTCGTAGCGGAGCAGGTAGGCATCGGCGCGCAGCTCCGGAATTGATCCATTGACGTTGAGGATCTCGTCCGCGTTCATCAAGAGTAGGTAATCGGCTTTGCCGCGAGCGCGCTCGATGTTGATCGTGCGGTTGTGGCCGAAGTTAATCCAACGATCGTCATGAAGTTCGCCGGGAACGCCTCGCAATGTGTCTCGAATGATTTGTTTGGTACCATCGCTTGAGCCGGTATCGGAGATCGCCCAATAGCTAATCAGGGAACGAACAGATTCGAGACATCGTCGGATGACATTCCCCTCGTTGCGAACGATCATGACTATTCCCAAACTTTTAGAGTGGCGTTGTAGCGAAGCACGGCACCTGTCGTGCCGGAAGCACCGGTTGTCCCGGAAACTCCCGCGCCACCGCCCGTGTTGCCAGCCGCGCCTGCCGCTCCGCCCGTCGCAGCGACAGTGCCATAGCTCATTAAAGAATGGTAGACCAAGTATAAAAGGCCTCCTCCTCCACCGCCGCCACCGCCGCCACCGCCGCAGCCACTGGCGGCGCCAGCGGTACCCGCACCGGCGTCGCCTCCAGCGACAGTGATTGTAGCTCCCGAGACGTTAACAAGTGTTCGCGCGAAAATCATTAACACACCACCGCCGCCGCCTCCACCGCCGCCGGACCCTCCCGCTTGACTGCCGTTCCCGCCGCCAGCAGAGCCGCCTCCACCACCAGCACCGCCGAATATGAGAGCAGTACCGATGAGCAGATGCGGAGTTAAGGACCGGAAAGGACGAACCGTTACAGTTCCTTTGGCACCCGAAGCACCAGCGCTGCCAGGGGAGCCCGCACCGCCAGCAGCGCCGCTTCCGCCATCGCCTCCCATTCCGGTAACGTTGCCACCGGCTCCCGCTGCGCTCCCGGAACCGGCAACACCCGTGGTGCCCGTCCCACCCCCGCCAGCACCGCCCAGCTCAGCGGATGTAAGCCCTGGCCCTGGGCCGATGCCGGTGGAGTTTGAGCCGGCGCAGGAGATAGTTCCATTGTTCAGCAGGATACCCGTGCAAAAGACTTTGTATCCCGCAGTCTTTAATGTTTTGCCGGAATTAATTGTGAGATCTTTGCAAAAGATTGAGCGGGTTAGCGTGTAAACGTTTGAAGCAAGTGTAGAAAAACCGTTATACGTTGTAGTACCATCCAGCGTTGGAGAGCCATCTGAGGCGTCGCCGAAGACCCCTGCATCGAATTGTGCCTCTTTATCGACTAAGATTTGGCTCCCAAATGTATCTGTAATTCTCATGCATCCCTTTCGATTCCGCTGATGACATAATCAACGGTGTTGCCGGAAGGGACGACGGCTTCGACGAGATTACCGGCTTCGAGAGTCAACTCTGCTTCCTCAACGATTAGTGCACCGGGTGCTATGGAAAGATCTTTCGGAAGAATCCGGCGGCCGGTGCCCCCGCTGGAGGCTTTGAAGTAGACGTTCAGAGTAGCAACGCCGCTGCCGGTATTTACGAATCTCATGTTCTTGACGATAACCGTCTTGCCTGTTGCAACCGCGTCAACGATAGCGGCGGCTGTCGTGACGGGAACAGTCCCATCCTTTAGATGTTTTATTGTGATAGCCATGTGGTCTCCCTTTCTCCCTTTGTTGGTTACCTAGTAAAGAGCCAGAAGCAAAGCGTCTTCGGCATCGGTTTCGAGTTCGGTTGACTTCACGGTGCCATCGAGACCGCGGACGAGAGTGCCGCCGGGAGTGCGGTTATTGAAGAATCTCGCCACGCCACAGCGGGTATATTTCAAGGGATCGGCTGGGGCGCATTCGATGACGTTGTCTTGAACGAACAGGTGCCTGATGCCTTTGGCGTCGATTCCCGTACCGGTATAAGAGCCGTCGAATTGAACGTCGAGATAGCGAATTCGATTACGACGAATGATAATATCGCCGTAAGCATAATCTGGAGTTTCCGGGGTCAATGTGGCGGCATCAATATGGATCGCAATCTGGCCTGTCGATCCCGTGGCCAATTCAATGGTGTTGGCGTCGAACAGGAGGTTTCCGATGCCGAATACTTTCTGAAAGGTCGGGCTTGAAGCGTCCGAACCTGGCGCCGAGGTCATCTGATATCTGAAGTCGTTCGCGGTGGTGCTCTTGATCACAAAGACGCCTTTGAATTGGGCCGGGGTGCCGGCGGAAGCATCGATCTTAACTCGCTCGCCCTGCTTGAGGCCGTGGTTGGTGAGCGCAGCGACTGCGATGGAAGCATCGGCGCCATCTCTTACAAGCGTTGTCAGGGCCGTAGGGGTTCCCGGCGTGACTGTGGCGAGACTGCAGTAAACAGCCTTCGCGACATTCTTATAGAAGTTGTTTCGAACAACAATCTCAAGTGTTGTGCCTGTCGTCTGATATGGCCCGCCAATTTTCGTATTATGAATTTGGTTTCCTTCGACGATGCCCCCGCGGCACGCTGCCATAACAATGCCGCGGAATTCGCAGGTGTGCGCAGGAGAGCCGCAATCGGCAAAGCAGTTGCGGATATAAGGAGCGAGGCCATAATTTTCGGGAACACCGCTCGTCGGATTTGGCCCGGCGTGAAAGACAGTCATGCTGCTGGCCGTTGCCGTGCCTTGAGGATCGGTCGCGATACACTCAACTATTCCTGTATTCACGGCTTCTTTTTTCGTAGCGGCGCTTGTATCGGCAGTTATGACCGAGAATACGGGCGCTGAACGCGCGGCGGCATTGGTGCCCCAGTTGATTGCTTTGACGCGACGAATCATGGAGTGATTCCCCATGATGCGGACGGCGCCTTTGGCGACGTCGGAATCCGACCCGGTGAGATTGCAATTGATCGTGAGGTCCGAGATTTCAAAAAAGTCCACCTGATTGGCATCCCCGAAGGCGTGGCCGACAGCGAAGAAAACACCGGTGGAACTGGCTTCCAACTGCAGGTACGTTACGTCAACGCCGCTGCCGAGAATGCGCATTCCCTTTTTGGCCGTCCAGCCGCCACCAACGCCGTCTTTGTAACCGGTGGTCTTAAAAGGAGACGACAGCGTTGAGGGGCCAAGATGCACGGTAGTATTCTCGGGAAAACTGGTCATCAAGGTGTCAAAGGCACTTGCGGCACCGCAATGATAGGGATCTGAGATCGTGCCGCTTCCCTTGATTCCATCGGAGCGTACTGCCAGCCAGACGTGGAATTTGAAAGGATCGAGCAGCAGGGCATCGCTCAGTGACATGCGTTCTTTCGTTTGCGCATTGGACCGCGAATCACCCAAAGGACTGCGGCTCCAATTCCGAACAACACTATGGTATCGGGCTCGGGAACGAGAGTGAATCCGAAGAATGTGGTGAGCCCAGTTGTATCGACCGTTCCCATCCCTGAATTTGGGGCGGCAAACACGCTGGCAGTGCCATCACCGGCCAAGCGATATGCATCCAGCGGGCCAAAGCCATTGGGTCCGGTTGTTGAGAGAGTCCCGCGATAATCCAAGAGAAGGTTCCCGCGTGAGGGATCGTACAGGAATGGAGCGGTAGGTGTCAGAATCAGGTCCCAATTCTGCGGCCCCGGACCGGGGGCATGACTAGCGCCCCACGTTAGTGTTCCCGAGAAAATCACGGTAGCATCTAAACCAACATTTTGTACGAAAACCGGACTCAAAGAGCCCTCCGACGCTGGAGTCGTGGACAGGCTGATTTGGACGTTGGTGTAGGTACCGAGTGAACTATAGCCTGCCGGCGAGTCGAGGCGGAAAGCTATGTATTCTAGACGCCCGAGGTTTCCTTGAAAGGGAATGGCAAAGCGAGCCGCGTCATAGACTTGCTGATACCTCGCATCGATTATATACGAAAACGGTACAATGCTGTTAGTGTTTCCCTCCCCGGAAGTTGGGTACTCGACACCAACGGTAGCTGCCTTGAGTTGGCTTGCAACTAACCACATCACAACAATAGCAAGCGATTTGAACGAGGTCATAAGAGAGAAAGGAGTAATGCGTCTTCGATGCTCGCCGCGAGTTCTGGCGCGCGCAGACCCGTGCTGTAATCGACTCCGGCGAGCGAATCTCCAGCAGTGCTCAGATTGTTGAAATAGTTCACTGCGGCAGAGTATTGATCACTGATCGGGGTCACACGAGCCATGGATACTAGATTATTTTCGACACAGTAGCACATTCCAAGAACTAGGTGGTGATCAGCGAGCCCAAATCGGTGGGGACGAGTGAATTCGACACTATCTAAAACCTGCTCATTCGAATTGCATCGAGGCGCCGCGCACGGCTGTTGCACTTCAGGACCTTTTCGGGCGGTTTATCCGCATCATAGGCGCGGATAAACTCTTCCCATTGGGGCAACCGCTTTGGCCGCGTGGTAACGACGATGGAGTCGCCGGAAGAAGAAAAGACGCAGGACCATTCGCGACGGTTCGGAAATCGGACAAGGGCAAGTTTCATGAAACGGTCCATCGCCTCGCCCGTACTGACCGGGGTCCGGAGGTGGAATTCCTTTCGTGCCAGATACTTCAAATCGATGAGCGCATTTTCGTGACGGGTCGCAGCGGCCTGGTAATCCTGGTAGGTTTGGGGTTCACCGCGAATTAAACTCAGAAGCTCGTCTGTTCTGGTGTTCTGCCCATTGCGCAGCCGTTCCGCCGAGGCGACACACGCGGCCATACGCCATTTGTGGTATGGAATACGAAGCGTATACCACGCAGCGACTCCAACGATCAGAATCGCGGCGAGGCAGACCGCAGCCCTTTGCCATCTCTGCGTCATCAATACTGTATCCGTATCATTACTGAGGTTGGTTCAGGCGTCCACACAAAGCGAATGCGCCGGCACGATCCCGTTTCCAGAACCTTACCCACAACGGCGGATTGGAGTTGCAGCGGCTTACTTCTTATCGCTCTTGAGTGAAGCGCCGTAACCGGCTTTCTTCACCGCGGCGATAAGTTTGTCGGCGTTCGTCTTGCCTTTTTTGATCTTCACCACGGCCTTGTCAGGATGGGTGACTTCGGCACTGATCACTCCGTCAGTTTTTTCAAGTGCGGACCGCACTTTTTTTGGGCAGTTGACCGGTCAGGTCATTCCCGAAATGGTGAGGTTAACAGTTTCCTGTTGTTCCTTCACTTCGGCTGCCAGGGGAGTGGTTTTGGAGGTGGGAAGAGTCCCAAAGGCGTGAGTGGTCGCCAACATCGCTGCTGCAACTACAATGGATGTCTTTAGATTGCTCACAGCGCAGAGGATGGAGAAGGAAGAGGCAAATTGCAAGTCCTGGTCGACCAACTGTAACCGGCTGAAAAGCCGGGACTCCGACGATTAGAGACTCGTCACGGGCGTGTTGCTCAAATGGGGTCAAAGAGCAGAACCCCGGCGGGAGTCCGGCTTTAGCCAGTTAAGTCCAGTAAGTTCCATTCGTAACATTCGTAAAATTCGCTCGAGACGAAATTCACAGCTAACGAAGATAAAGATTCGTTAGGGTGCGCGGCCGGGTGGTCGCGTGATTCCTTGCGGGCGTGTTAAACGACAAGAACCATTAAGGACTACGAAAAGGGCTGCCTATGCTGCTACTCATACGTTCCGAATCGCCACCACCGAATGGAAAACCAACACAAAACTAACACATTTCTGACACTCACCCCCGGGGGGGAGGTACTCAATCGTCAATCGTCATTCGTAATCGTAAATCCTTCCGAATGCCTGACTTGTGTCCACGCCCAGCGCCAGAACCAAATGCAAAACCAACGCAAAACCAACACATTTCTGACACTCACCCCCCGGGGGGGGCACCTTACTCCTATTCTTACTCCTGCTCTTGCTCTCTACCCCCGCATCAGCCGAAGCCGGGACTTCGACGAGTGGTCTGGCTTTCGACGCCCGGTTGAGCTTGCCGCGAGCGCTTTCAGGCGTAGTTTTTGCCCCGCATGAGGCTTTTGGTGGCGATAACGGGCGCGAGCGGGATCGCGTACGCACAGCGGTTGCTGGACAACATCGACACCGCCCAGCACGAGGTGAATGTCGTAATCAGCAGCTACGGGCAGGCGGTGATCGCGCAGGAGGCACCCGGTGGTTTGCGCCTGCCCGCGGGCGCGAAAACCCACGGCCTCAAGAGCATGAACGCGCCGTTCGCCAGCGGCTCGAACCCGCTGGACGCGATGGTCGTGATCCCGTGCAGCATGGGG